>Ga0136612_10001329_pt1 | contig 10432 bp, 9 predicted proteins | sample AntDryUQ224A2306_2_FD_106644 | JGI IMG/M metagenome (GOLD analysis project Ga0136612, IMG submission 106644) | Polar desert sand microbial communities from Dry Valleys, Antarctica - metaG UQ224A (23.06) | ecosystem: Environmental > Terrestrial > Soil > Desert | place: Antarctica: Dry Valley...
CTCGTCGACAGCCGACGTACAGGAGCCATCATGGCCCCGCTCAGGTTCGTCATCTCCGTATCCCTGGACGGCTTCATCGCCGGACCTGACCCCAGCACGGAGCAGCCGCTCGGTGCGCGCGGCCACGCTTGCACGAGTGGGCCTACGAGCTGGAGGCATTTCGAAAGATGCACGGCATGGACAGCGGAGCGTCAACCGCGACTCGGAATTCGTCGTAGAGTCGCCCGGCAACACCGGCGCCTTCATCATGGGTCGGCGGATGTGGGCACCCGGTTGTCCGGCGACGACGCCACCGACGTCCAGCTGGAGATCGCACGAGTCGAGTCCTCCATGGTGACGCACATCAGGTACCGCGTCGTCAGGTAGCCGCGCGCCTTACGCTGCGGGCTGTGGACATGGTGATCCGGGCGCGGCGGGTAGTTCTGCCGACCGGCGAGGCTGCGGCCGACGTGGCTGTCCACAGTGGACGGATCGTCGCGATCGAGCCTCCTGGGTCCTATCCGGCAGTCGACGTCATGGTCGACTACGGCGAGGACGTGGTGCTGCTACCAGGCTTCGTCGACAGCCACGTCCACGTCAACGAACCGGGGCGCACGGAGTGGGAGGGTTTCGGGACCGCGACGCGGGCGGCGGCGGCCGGGGGCGTCACGACCATCATCGACATGCCGCTCAACAGCATTCCGCCGACTGTCGACATGGCCTCCCTGGAGGCCAAACAGCGTTCCGCCGCAACACAGTCCACTGTGGACGTCGGATTCTGGGCCGGCGCCGTCCCCGGTAACGGGGCCGCATTGACGCCGTTGCACGAGGCCGGCGTGTTCGGCTTCAAGTGCTTCCTGATCGACTCCGGCGTACCGGAGTTCCCGCCGTTGTCAGTCGGGGAGTTGGAGGCGGATCTGCAGATCCTGGCCGGGTTCGACGGGCTCATGATCGTGCATGCCGAGGACCCTGGGTTGGTCCGCGCCGCGCCGGGAAGTCCGGCGTACGGGGACTTCCTGGCCTCCCGACCGGCCGAGGCCGAAGATGTGGCGATCGGTTCGGTCATCGCAGCGGCCCGGCGGACCGGTGCGCGGGTACACATCCTGCACCTGTCCAGCGCGTCGGCCCTTCCCTCGATCACCGCGGCTCGCGCAGCCGGGGTCGCGATCACGGTCGAGAGCTGCCCGCACTATCTGACGTTGGCGGCCGAGGACGTACCGGCTGGGGATACGACGTACAAGTGCTGTCCGCCGATCCGCGACGAGGCGAACCGTGAGCTGCTCTGGCGTGGGTTGGCCGACGGGCTGATCGACTGCATCGTCTCCGACCACTCACCCAGTACGGCGGACCTGAAGCGGCTGGACACCGGGGACTTCGGCGCGGCGTGGGGTGGCATCTCGTCGCTGCAGATCGGGCTCCCTGTGATCTGGACGGAGGCGCGCAGGCGCGGTCACGGCCTCGGCGATGTCGTCCGCTGGATGGCGGCGGGACCGGCACGGGTGGCGGGGGTGGCCGGAAAAGGGGCTGTGCAGGTGGGCTACGACGCCGACTTCGTCGTGTTCGCCCCGAATGAGGAGTTCGTCGTCGACCCGACCAGGCTGCACCATCGCAACCCGGTGACGCCGTACACCGGCCGCACCCTGAGCGGCGTCGTCCGCGAGACCTGGCTGCGCGGCGCGCGCGTCGGCGACCGCCCGACCGGACGGCTGTTACGGCGGGCCTGATCGCACAGCGGATTCACAGGAAACCCTCAGGGTTCGGACAGCGGCGGCGCCGACGATGCGAGCATGACCACGATGAGCCGGCCCGAGGCACTCCCGACGCTGCAGCATCCTGACGGCAGCACCATGCGGGTCCTCGTCGTGGACGACGAAGGCAGCCTGCGGGAGCTGCTGACCATGGCGCTGCGGCTGGAAGCCTGGGACGTCCGATCGGCCGAGGACGGCCTGCAGGCCGTGCGGCTCGCCCGGGAGTTCCGCCCGGACGCCGTCGTCCTGGACATGATGCTGCCCACATCAACGGCCTGGAGGTACTGCGGCGACTGCGCAACGACGCCCCCCGCGTCCCGGTGCTGTTCCTGACCGCGCGGGACGCGGTGGAGGACCGCATCGCCGGACTCACGGCCGGCGGCGACGACTACGTCGCCAAGCCGTTCAGCCTGGAGGAGGTGGTGGCCCGGGTCCGTGCGCTGATCCGCCGCTCCGGCGTCGCGGTCGCCCGTGACGATGCGGTCATCGCCGTCGGCGATCTCACCCTGGACGAGGACAGCCACGAGGTACGCCGGGGCACGACCGAGATCTCCTTGACGGCAACGGAGTTCGAGCTGCTTCGCTTCCTTATGCGCAACCCGCGCCGGGTGCTGTCAAAGGCGCAGATCCTCGACCGGGTCTGGAACTACGACTTCGGCGGTCAGGCCAATGTCGTCGAGCTCTACATCTCCTACCTGCGCCGCAAGATCGACGCCGGCCGGAAGCCGATGATCCACACCATGCGCGGGGCGGGGTACGTGCTGCGAGCTACCGCCGAATGATCGGGCGCCGGCTGTCCCTTCGAGCTCGGCTGATCGCCGGCACGATCGCGCTGCTGGCTCTGGTCTGCGTCGTCATCGGGGCGCTCAGCCTCGTCCTGCTCAACTCTTTCCTGGTGCAGCGCGTCGACGACCAGCTGGAGGCTGCCGCCGGTCGAAGCGGCGCTCCGGGCTTCGACGACCCCGGTGGCCGGCCGCCGGGTGGCCGCGGCCACGAGGGCGTCGACTTCCTGCTCGATCCCGGTCAGGGCATCGGGACACTGGGCGCGAACTTCGATTCCGGCGAGGTGGTCCTCGCCGGAATCCTGAGCGCGCGCGGTGATGTGCAGCCACTGACCGATGGGCAGGCGGCGCAGTTGACCGGCCTGCCGGTCGACGGTCGCCCACGCACCGTGGCTCTGGACGGGCTCGGCGACTACCGCGTCGTGGTCGCCGCCCAGGGTGCGGACGACGCGGTGGCGGTGGGTCTGCCGCTGGAGGAGGTGCAGGCAACAGTGGCCCGCTTGGCGTACGTCGAGATCGCCGTCTCCCTGCTCGGGCTGCTCGGGGCCGGGCTGGCCGGGATGCTGCTCATTCGCCGGGCACTGCGGCCGCTGGACCGGGTCGCCGCCACCGCGGTGCGGGTGAGTGAATTGCAACTCGACCGTGGCGAGGTCGCGCTGGCGGAGCGGGTTCCCGACCAGGACGCCGACCCGCGGACCGAGGTCGGCCAGGTCGGCGCCGCCCTGAACAGGCTGCTCGGACACGTCGGGTCGGCGTTGTCGGCCCGGCAGGCCAGTGAGACCAGAGTCCGCCAGTTCGTCGCGGACGCAAGCCACGAGCTGCGGACGCCGCTCGCCTCTATCCGGGGCTACGCCGAGCTAACCCGGCGCGGGGGGGCCGTCGTCGATGAGGACACCGCCCATGCGCTGACCCGGGTCGAGGCCGAAGCGGCCAGGATGACCACCCTGGTCGAGGACCTGCTGCTGCTGGCCCGGCTGGACTCCGGCCGGCCGCTGGAGCAGGAGCCGGTCGACCTGTCCCGGCTCGTCATCGACGTCGTCAGTGACGCCCGCGCGGCCGGGCCGGAGCACGAGTGGGCCCTGGCGCTACCCGATCAGGCGGTGTCGGTCGTCGGTGACTCCGCCCGGCTGCATCAGGCACTGGCGAACCTGCTCGCCAACGCCCGGACCCACACGGCACCCGGCACGCGCGTGACGACGAGCCTCGCCGTGGCCGGCGGCAGCGTCGTACTCCGGGTCGCGGACACCGGCCCGGGCATTCCGCCCGAGCTGCTGCCGCACGTGTTCGAGCGGTTCACCCGCGGCGACGCCTCCCGCTCGCGTGCCGCCGGAAGTACCGGCCTGGGGCTCGCCATCGTGTCGGCAGTGGTGGCCGCGCACGGCGACCGGGTGAGTGTTGCGAGCACCGACTGCGGCACGAGCGTCGACGTACACCTCCCCCACACTCCCGCTGAGTAGTCGGCGCGCTCTGGCACAGTGCCGGCATGCGGATCGGTAAACATGTGGAGTGCGTCTCTGAACAGGGAGCGGCGCTGCTCGACGCCGCCCGGGCCGCCGGACTGGACGCGGATGTGCCGACTTGTCCCGGTTGGACGGTGCGCTCCCTGCTTGGCCACGTCGGCACGGTGCACCGCTGGGCCACGACCTTCGTGCGGGACGGGATGGCCGCCACAGCAGGCGGCACTCACTCGCGTACGGCCGAGGCGCCGGCGGATGGACTCGAGGAATGGTTTGCCGAGGGACACCATGCGCTCGTCACCGCCCTGACCGAAGCGGCGCCGGACCTCGACTGCTGGACGTTCCTGCCGGCACCGTCACCGCTGGCGTTCTGGGCCCGGCGACAGGCACACGAGACCGCGATTCACCGGGCGGACGCCGAGAGTGGCCTCGGCAACATCCCGACGTACGAGCCGGCCCTCGCCGCGGACGGCATTGACGAGATGATCGCCGGTTTCATGGCCCGCAACGGCGGCCGCCTCACGGCCGACCCGCCGGTCTCCCTCGCGGTACGACCGACCGATTTCGGGGCCAGCTGGCACGTGCTGATCCGTCCCGACGGGCGCACGGTGAGCTCGCCGGCTGCCGCACCCGCCGACTGCACACTCAGCGGGACGGCGTCGGAGCTGTACCTGTCCCTGTGGAATCGCCCGCCCGCCAAGCAACCGGCGGTCGAGGGCGACAGCGCAGTGCTGGACCTCTGGCGCGCCGAAGCCCAGATCGGCTGGCGCTGACCGGCGGCTCTTCGTGATTTCTCCAAGACGGCGCTACTGATCAACCTCGACGGAAGGCCGATCGGGCTGGGACCTCGCCTTCCGATGATCGCGGTGTCGCCGTGGACGATCGGCGGGAACTTCGACTCCGAAGTCAGCGATCACACCTCGGTGGTGCGATTCCTGGAGCGCTGGACAGGTATCGAGGAGCCCAACATCAGCGATTGGCGCCGCAGCGCATGCGGCGACCTGACCTCGATGTTCGACGTCGAACGAGCCGGGATCCAGCCTTCCGCCGGCGGCTCACCGGGCTGCTCGAGGACGGCTGGCCGGGCCGCACCGCCTGACCAATTCCTACGCCGGGAGGAGTGCTCGCAGAGCGGTAAGGGTGTCCGCCTCGGCCGGGGACTTGTCCGGGCGGTAGCGCAGCACCCTGGCGAAGCGCAGCGCGAGCCCGCCCGGATAGCGGGTACTGCGCTGCACGCCGTCCAGCGCGATCTCCACGACGAGTTCCGGCCGCAGGTAGACGACGTGCCCGTCGGTTCCCGTCGACAACTCCGGAAACGTCGCCGTCTGCCAGGCGAGCAGCGCGTCGGTCATCCCTTTGAACGTCTTGCCCACCATCACCGGCTCGCCGGATTCCGGGTCGAGCGCGCCGAGGTGGATGTTGGACAACATCCCGGTACGCCGTCCGTACCCCCACTCCACGCCGATCACGATCAGGTCGAAGGTGTGCACCGGCTTGACCTTCTGCCAGGCCCGGCCACGCCGGCCCGCGGCGTACGGCGAGGCCAGCGACTTGACCATGACGCCCTCGTGCCCGGCGGCCAGCGAGTCGCCGAGGACGGCCGCGGCCGCCGCTGGATCGGGCCGGATCGCGGCCGGGATCCGCTCCCGGGCAGCGACGGTCGTCAGCGCTTCGAGCCGGTCGATCAGCGGTGCGTCGATCAGGTCCTGGCCGTCCAGGTGCAAGCAGTCGAAGACGTTCGGTCGCTGTACCCCGGAGCCGGTCAGGCTGACCGATTCCTGAAACGGTCGCGGCCGGCCTTCGTCGGTCAGCGCCAACGACTCGCCGTCGAGGACGACGGACCGGCAGGACAACGCGAGCGCCCAGGCGACCAACTCCGGTACGCCGCCGGTGATCTCCCGCAGGCTCCGGGTGTAGACACCGACGTCAGTGCCGTCCCTGTGTACCTGGATGCGGGCACCGTCGAGCTTGTACTCGACGCTGACGTCCGCACCGAGTTCGGCCAGCGCCTCGTCGAGCGAACCGGCCGGTGACGCCAGCATCGGCCGCACCGCACGGCCCACCTGCAGCCCGATCTCGGCCAGGGCGGTGCTACCGCCACCGAGCGCGGCCGCGGCGGTGGCCGGCAGCCGCCCGGAGAGCATGAATGCGCGGCGCACGACGTCGAGCGGACAGCCCGACGCCGTGGCGACCGCGTCGACCATGATTCCCTCGAGCGCACCCTGCCGCAGCTCCCCGGTCAGCAGCCGCCGTAGGAACGTCTGCTCGTCGGCAGTCGCCGCGCCGACGAGGCGGCCGAGCGTGTCCGCGCGGCGTTGCCCGGACCCGGGACCCGAAGTCCCGGCAAGGTCGTCCAGCGCGGCGTCGACCGCGGCGACGTCGAGAGCCGGCGTGTCCGCCGGCGAGACGTCGACAGCTGCGAGCGTCCGCCAACCGGTCCCGATCCGGCCCTGTCGCGGCTCCCCGGCGAGCCAGGCGACTACCGGCTCCACTTCCTCGGGGGCGAGCCGACGCTGCAGGTCGGCGAGGGCCTCGATCTTGGCTTTGCGGGAACGGGTGGCGGCCACCGCGGCCGACGTCGCGACCACCTCGGCGAAGAGCACGTCGCCAAGTCAAGCAGCCCGCACCGACGTCGCGTCCGTACGGTTGGGTGCCCTCGCTCGATCGGACTGTCGTTGGTCGGGCCTAAGGTCACGCCATGACCGACACCCTCAGCCGTGCCGACACCCTGGACGCCATCTCTGACCTGCCCGGATGGTCGCTGCTGACCGGGCGACTGCACACCGCGTACGACGCACCGGACGTTCCCGCCGCGATCCAACTGGTACAGCGGGCGTTCGAAGTCGCCGAGGAGCTCGACCACCACCCCGACGTGGACATCCGCTACAAACAGGTTCGGGTGCGCTGCTCTACGCACTCCGTGGGCGGCGTCACGACGGCCGACATCGACCTCGCGCACCGGATCGAGCAACTGGCCACCGAGGTCGGAGCTGCCCATCTGCCTGAGACGCCGACGTTCACGGACGTGGGTATCGACACCGCCGATGCGGGGCGCATCGCACCGTTCTGGGCCGCCGTCCTGGGCTACGACTATGACGGCGACCCGAACTCCCTCAACGACCCGTTCGGCACCCGGCTCGGCGTGTGGTTCCAGGTCACCGACGGCGCCTCCACCGGACGGAACCGGCCCCACTTCGACGTGGCAGTCGTGCCCGAGCAGGCGCAGCCGAGGATCGACGCGGCGAGCGCCGCGGGTGGCCGGCTCGTCACCGACGAGTTCGCGCCGCGATGGTGGGTGCTCGCCGACGCCGACGGCAACGAGGCCTGCATCTGCACCGAGGAAGCTCGCGGCTACTAACTCTCACAGGCGTCGCTAGCGTTAGGGCAGTGGAGGCGACCCGGGCGCTGAATCACCCGCTCGGCGGGCGGCGGGCCTGGCTGGTCTGGGGCGTCGGCGTTCTCGCGTACGTCGTCGCCATCTTCCACCGGTACTCCCTCGGCGTCGCCGGGATCGAGGCCGCCGACCGTTTCGGCATCAGCGCGTCGCTGCTCGCGGTGTTCTCCGTCGTACAACTCGGTGTCTACGCCGCGATGCAGATTCCGGCCGGGGTCCTGCTGGATCGCTTCGGCTCGACCCGGCTCCTGGTCAGCGGTGCCGTGCTGATGGGCGCCGGCCAACTCGTCTTCGCGGTCGCCGATGGCATGGGTACGGCGTTGCTGGCCCGCGTCCTGCTGGGACTGGGCGACGCCTTGACGTTCGTGAGCGTGCTGCGGTTGGTGGTGCTGTGGTTCCCACCCCGGCAGAACCCGATCGTCGTCCAGCTCACCGGTCTGCTCGGTCAGCTCGGCGCGATCGCGTCGGCGATCCCGCTGATCGGGGCCCTCGACTCCTTCGGCTGGACGCCGACATTCGTGACGGGGGCGGCCCTCAGCCTGGCCGTGTCGGTTGCCGTCGTCGTGGTCATGCGCGATTCGCCGTACGCCGGGGCCGCGGACAACGCACCGGTGAGCGCCGCCGACCTCCGGCGGTCGCTGCGGGAGACGTGGGCCGAACCGGGGACGAAGCTCGGTTTCTGGACGCACTTCGTGACCCAGTTCCCAGCCGTCGCCTTTGCGCTGCTGTGGGGCTACCCGTTCCTCGTCAGCGCGGAAGGGCTGTCGCCGGGAACGGCCGGCGGACTGCTCACATTGCTCGTGCTGTCGGCGATGGCATGCGGGCCGCTGCTCGGATACCTGGTCGGCCGCTTCCCGTTCCACCGCTCTCGGCTGGTGCTCGGCATCGTCGTCGTCTCGGCGCTCACCTGGGCAGTCGTGTTGGCCTGGCCGGGACGGGTGCCGCTGCCACTGCTCGTCGTACTCATCCTGTCCATGGCCCCGAACACTCCCGGTTCGATGATCGCCTTCGACTACGCGCGGACGTTCAATCCGCCCGCACGGATCGGCAGCGCCAGCGGGATCGTGAACGTCGGCGGGTTCACCGCCTCGTTGGTCGTCATCATCGTCGTCGGTGTGATCGTCGATGCGCTGTCGGGCAGTACGGCCACGGATGCCTACCGCTGGGCGTTCGCGGCGCAGTTCCCGGTGTGGCTGCTGGGCGGACTGCAGGTGATGCGCTGGCGAAGGCGGGCCAGGGCGCGGATGGCCGAGCGCGATCCGGCCGCGTTCGCCGCGCTGCGCGCCGGCCGGATGCCGCAGTCGCCGAGCACCTGAAACTCAGCCGGCCTGGCAGCGTGACATGGGTGCTGGCGTCGGTGCTAGCACCAATGAACAACTGCCGGCGGCCGGCACGGATGGTTACCGTCCAGCCACAACCTGGCAGGACTCGACCTAGGAGCCGCCGTGCAGCTGTCCGCTCACCCACACCCCGCCATCATCCGCCACCGTCGCGCCCTCCGGGCCGCCATCACGGTGTCGCTCGCCTCGGCCACTGTGCTCGTGGCCGCAGCACCCGTCCACGCCGCGACGTCGTACACGTTCGTGAATGTCGCCGACAGCGCCGAGCTCAACATGGATCCCGCCGCATTCGGCTGCGCCGGCATCAACAACAGCGGCCAGGTCGCGTTCCGCGCCGGCCGGCTCGCCCCGGACGGCTTCAACACCATCCCCGGCATCTACCGGGCCAACGTCAACGGCACCGTCAGCGTCATCGCCGAGAACGGCCGCCGGTACGGCTTCATCGGGTTCAACCCGTCGATGAACGACCGAGGCGTGGTTTCGTTCGCCGCCAACATCGACGGAGGGGCTGCAGATGACTTTGAGGCGATCCTGGTCGGCGCGGGCGGCAACAAGGTGAGCACCATCGCGGACACCCGGGGACAGTTCAACTTCTTCGGCTTCGACACCTCGATCAACAACCGTCGCGAGGTCGCGTTCAAGGCGGAGCTCGACAACTTCGACGAGGGGCTGTTCTCCGGTACTCGGGCTGGAGCGATCACGACCCACTACCTCAACGCGACGAGCGACTTCGGCGGCACCGACAGCCGGCCATCCATCAACGACCGCGGGAACATCGCCTTCGAGGAGACCATTGACTTCCAGCCCGGCATCTTCGCAGGGCAGGAGGGTCAGTTCCAGACGGTTCTGCCGCCTGCCGAGGACGTCAGCGTGTCCGAGCCCGTGCTCAACAACGGGGGGCTCACCGCGTTCTCCCGGTCATTCTCCGACGGCGACGAGTTCGTATTCGAGATCGACACTGCGACCGCGAACGGGACACCGACACCGGTGGCGGACACTCGCGGTCCGTTCAGCGGGTTCGGGTTCCGGCCGCCGGCACTCAACAACAACGGCGAGGTTGCGTTCCTCGCCATCCTGGACGACTTCGTGACCGAGGGCATCTTCGTCGGTCCCGACCCGGTCGCCGACAAGGTCATCTCGACGACCGACACCCTGGCGGGCGACACCATCGCCAGCCTGCGTTTCTGCGAGGAGGGTGTGAACGACTCCGGTCAGCTGACGTTCATCGCCACCTTGCAGGACCCGGTCACGCTGGAGCCTCACACAGCGGTCTTCCGCGCGACCCCGGCCCCCTGACTGCACGGGCCACACGGGCCGCAATCAGCCGACCCGGCGCTACCGTGAGCCCGTGACAGAACTGCCTGCCGGGCCAGCCGGACGCCGATGTCGGCCACCTCAGGCCAAGGCAGCGGCCCACTGGTCTTCAGCCGCACCGCCAGTGAATCTGCGGCGTAGAACGGCATGATGAGAAAGGCGTGGTCGTCCGCTCGTACGCCGCCGTCGTGGACACCCACGATGTGGGGGTGGCCGGACAGCTGTCCGAGCGCCCGGCATTCCTGTGCGAACCGGGCCCGTGCCCGCTCGTCGAGTCGCACCGTCAGGATCTTGATCGCAACCTCGCGGTCGAGTCCTTCCTGCCGGGCCCGGTAGACCACCCCGAAGCCGCCCCGCCCGATCTCCGTCAGATCACGGAGTCCGGGATGCTGTGGGTACGTCACCCCGCCCATTGTCC
>Ga0136612_10001330_pt1 | contig 10430 bp, 11 predicted proteins | sample AntDryUQ224A2306_2_FD_106644 | JGI IMG/M metagenome (GOLD analysis project Ga0136612, IMG submission 106644) | Polar desert sand microbial communities from Dry Valleys, Antarctica - metaG UQ224A (23.06) | ecosystem: Environmental > Terrestrial > Soil > Desert | place: Antarctica: Dry Valley...
CTCATGCTGTTCCACAATGTGACCTTGGCCAGGGTCGGCTCGCTGCGCCCAACTTGACCGGCGGTTGGAGCGTATTGGTCGGCGCCGAGCAGCTGCTGTTTCACGCTTGCTGTTTGGATTCGGCGTGACGTCCGGCCTCGAAGGGAGGCTTCCGACCGGCGGCGAGCTGACTCGCTTTCACGCTGTCGGCCGTGGGCCTGACTGGCTTTCGCTGTGTCGCTCGTCGCCGGTCGGGGATGTCCCGGCGTGACTTGATAGGAGCGTGGCATCGCCCCAAGCAAGCCATGTCCGCCGGGCGTCCGCTTTCAGTCGAGGTGAAAGGGACGAGAGCCATGATCGTGCTCGGTGCGGACATGCACAAGAGCTCGCACACGATCGCCGCCGTCGCGGCAGCAACGGGCGAGCTGGCGAGTGAGAAAACCATCGACGTCGGCGCTCGCGGCTTTGCCGCGGCCCTGGATTGGGCTCGCGGCTTGGCCGACGAGCGGGTCTGGGCGCTTGAGGACTGCCGGCACGTCTCCGGCGCGTTCGAGCGGTTTCTGCTGGTTCACGGCGAACGCGTGGTCCGCGTCGCGACGCGGCTGATGGCAGGCGAGCGCCGTGGCGGACGTGACCGCGGCAAGTCCGATCGGATCGATGCCGTCGCGGTCGCTCGCGCAGCGCTGCGCGAAGGCCTTGACCGCCTGCCCATCGCCCAACTGGCGGGCGTCGAGCTCGACATCCGCCTGCTGGTCGACCACCGCGAACGACTCGTTCGCATGCGGGTCGCGCTCTACAACGACCTGCTCTGGCACCTGCACGACCTCTGGCCCGAGCTCGCGCTGCCCAGCTGCGCGCTGCTCTACAAGAAGTGGACGACGCGCATCGCCCGGCGCCTGGCGCGCGCCCAGCAGACCACACGCGTCACGATCGCTCGCGACGAGCTCAGCCACATCCGCGAGCTCACCCACACCATCAACACGCTCGAGGCCGAGATCTCAGACCTCGTCAGCCAGGTCGCGCCGCAGCTGCTGGCCGAGCCCGGCTTCGGGCCCTTGACCGCCGGCAAGCTCATCGGCGAGATCGCCGGCGTCGGGCGCTTCTCCAGCGACGCCAAGCTCGCCCGCGCCGGCGGCATCGCACCGATCCCCGTCAGCTCCGGCAAGACCAACCGCCACCGCCTCGACCGCGGCGGCAACCGCCAAATCAACGCCGCCATCCACCGCATCGCCATCACCCGCGCCCGCTGCCACCCTGAGACCCGCGCCTATCTCGATCGCAAACGCTCCGAAGGCAAGAGCACCAAAGAAGCCATCCGCTGCCTCAAACGCCACCTCGCACGCCGCGTCTGGCACCTCCTCCAGCCGCCCCACCCGCCCGGAGAAACACCGCCATCACCATCAATTTCTTGACATAGGAGCACCGAAAGCGGAAGCGCGTGTGGTCCTGTAGGACATGGCGGCATGAACGGCATTCGCGTCCATCACCACGGCAAGCCTGAGTGGCTGGCGAGCCTGCCCGAGCGCGATACGCCTGCCGAAAGCCGTGTCCGCGAGATGTTCCCGCCGGGCTACGAACGATACGTGCGCCTGTTCCACCCCTTCATCCCGTGGGGTGCTGATCCTCGGGACGTCGGGGCGCACGGCCGGAGGACATGGCGGCAGCTCGCCCAGCAAGTCGGGGTCGACCTGCACCCTGCGCTTCAGTGGGACACGCTCCGCCCCGTCCTGCCTGTTGACGGCGATCGGCGCCCGTACGAGATTCATACCGGGGAGCTCGAGCCCATCACGCGCCAAGGGCTCTTTGTCCATTTGCGTCGACACGTGACAGCTCAGCCCACGTACTTCCTCTACGACCTTTCCGCGCTCATTGCGGGGCGCGATCCGGTGACAGTCGAAGCCGAAGTCGACGACTTCGAGAAGGTGTTCCGATGGGCAAGCGAAACGAACTCGGCCGTGGTTTCCACCCCCGAGTACATCTGGCCGAGCGACCGCGCATGGATCGTTTGCTGCGACTACGACTTGTCATCGACCTACGTCGCCGGGACCTCCGACTTGTGCGCCGATCTTCTCGGCGACCCGTCATTGGAGATCGTCGAAGTCGCGCTCGACACACGTGTGGACTACAAGGCGGATGCCGATCAGCCACTTCGCTGAACGCCTCCGCTTCGAGGCAGGAGGAGCACCGGCCCGCCGGCCCCCTTTGTGCGACAGCCTTGCCTGCAGGCAGCGGTGCGGCCGGCGGCCGGCTCACTGCTCCTTCGCGCGGTTTGTGCGACACCCTCCGCGAGGAGCAGCAGCCTGCAAGAGCGGCCTACATGCGATCGGGAGCGTGGCCAGCGAGGAGCTCCTCATGCTGTTCGAGACGATGGCCTTGGCCAGGGCAGAAGCATGAGGGCTCACGGATGGAGCCGCGGACTGTTGTGATCAGCCGGCTGGGGGGCCGGGCGGTCGCAGGTTCAAATCCTGTCTCCCCGATGCTCAAGAAGCCCGCTACGGCGGGCTTTTTGCGTTCTGAGCGTTCGCTGGCCACCGCGGTCATGGTCCAATCGTGGTCCAATTCTCGCGTCGGAGCCACGGCGGAGGCGTCGGGACGCGTCGCGGGCGAAGACCTCGGCTTCGAGCAGGACCTCGAGGAACTGCTCGTAGGGCCAGCCCTCCTCGCGGGCCGCCGCCGCGGTCTGTTCTAGGCGTTCCAGGACCCTGGGCGTTTTGAGCTTGCCGAGCAGGTAGGGCAGCCGCTCTCCGGCGCCCGCGGGCGTCTTGGTCTTGGGGCTCATGCGCAGAGCTCGGCGTAGTCGCTCAGCGCCGGCGGGATGACCGCCGGGCCCGGCAGTGCGATCAGCTCGGCGACCGGCGGCGGCTCGGGCCGCATCCGTGGCGCCGGCAGCCAGACGCCGTGTTCGTAGCTGCGTGCGTAGTCGGCGACGGAGTGGCCATGGTGAGTGATCCAGACCCGGTCGCGATCCCAGCGCAGCTCGACCCGCTGCTGAACCAGGCTCTCGGGCGCCCGGTAAAAGCAGCGGCCGAACTTCAGATAGCCGTCGGCCGGGACCCGCGACGAGCGACGGCCGGCAGCGTCGAAGCAGATCGGCGGCAGCGGCCGCAGCAGCTCGCGCTCGTGCGCGAGCCGGTCGGCGACCACGTGGCCGCCAGTGGCGTGACGGCGCGGCAACGCAACCCGGTCGCGCCAGGCCGCGTAGGCCTCGTCGAGCTCGGCCAGGTCCGCAAAGCGCCGCGCCGGCCAGAACCCCGTCTTCAGGTAACGGACCGCGCCCTCGACTGACCCCTTCTCCCGCGGCGTCTCAGGTGTGCATGCGTGCGCGTGGAAGGCGTAGTGGCCGCGCAGCTGTGAGAACCGCGCGTTCCAATGGATGACGTCGCGGCCGTCGATGCGCTCGCGGCGCGCGACCGCCGAGCGCAGATTGTCATAGACGCATTCGCGCGGGACCCCGCCCAACCACGCAAACGCGCGGGCGTGGCCCTCCAAGAACGACTCGATCGTCATGTCAATCGAGAAATGCGCCGTCGCCGCCCCAGAGAACGGCAACGCCGTACGGACCGTGTAGACCCGCCGCTCCCGCCCGGCGATCCTCGGCCTGGTCGGCATCTCAGCCAATCGACCTGCAGCACCTGCCCCGGCCGATAGCCCGTCTTCTGCGCCGCCCGCTCCCGCCCGGGCCGCAACTGCGCGAGCCGCTTGCGGACCAGGTCGACCGAGCCCGAGTAACCGTAATCGTCGCGAAGGATCTCCGTCACCCGGGGCGCCCGGATCTCCGGCCAATCCTCGATCAACCGGCGCAGCACCGGCTCCAACGGATCCAACATCGAACCCCCCGGCGCCCGCGAATAGCTCGGCGGCCCGGCCGCCTCGACCAGCCTCGCCGCCGTCCGCCTGTTGATCCCCAACCGCCGAGCGATTTCGCTCTTCGTGACCCCATCCGCGGCCATCGCCTTCGCCTCAGCCCACTCCAACGCGCTGCGCACCTCCCTCGTCGCCTCCTCAAACCGCCGTCGCTGACGATCCCGAGCCTTCCGACGAGACCGGCGACAACCGCCGAGTGCGCACAAATCGATTCCTAGAAGCTGCGCACTATTAGGCTCCTGGCGTCAACGGGCGCTCGCTATCCGCATTCGGCACTGAGCGATAGTGACGGCACGGCACTCGCTTCCTACGTCGGGCGAAGCGATTACGCGCGTCTCGCTTCGTGCGAGGGAGAGCCGCGTAGCACGATGAGCGCAACGGACTGCGCTTGAATCACGCACACCGGGTCATTCGGCGTAACTCCTGCTCGTCGTCTCCACGAGGGGCGCCTCGAGGGGGCGAGGAGACGTGACGTGTTGCCCGGGTTCAGCGGCATTGTCCCGTACCGCCATACCGGCCTGCTTCGGGATGCGCACCCGCCGCGCGGTGCGCGGCTCGAAGCCGGTGAGGCCGCGGGCGAGAGCAAGGGCCGTGAGGGCGATGACCAGGCCGGCCAGGTCGTCGACCACGTAGTGCCAGCCAAAATAGATGGTGGCGATGGCGGTTAGCGCGAACATGACCCATAAGCCGATCCGCAGGGGCCGGCCTAGCCCCAGAAGATGCGCCGCAACCGCGGCTGTGAAGATGATCGAGGTGTGCAGGGAGCCGAAGGCCGCAATGCTCTGATGCGCGTCCGCAGCCGCCGGGTCGCGAAGGAACTCGAGCCGCTGGTCGAGCAGGACGTCTTGCAGGTGAGAAGTCTCCGAAGCGGGCAGGTGGGCGAAGGCGGTCGGCGTGGCGTAGATCGGTCCCAGCGCGGGAAGCAGGAAGTAGCTCGCGGCGCCCAGCCCCCAGTTGATCGACAGGACGAGGGCGTAGAAGATGCCGCCCTGCATGCCGGGGGAGAACACCAGGGCGAGTGCGAGCGAGATCGGCACAAAAAAGATGAAAGCCACGTACACGACCGACAGGACCTGCGTCGGCACCCCGACGCCCATCAAGGAGTGCAGCAGCGCCGCCGGATCGTTGCCGCCAAACAGGTCGCGATCGAAATCCGCCAGCTGGCGGTCGAAGAGCTCACCCGGCCTGAGCAGCGGAAGGACGCTCTTGAGGTTTCGATACGCCAGATACGACAGATAGAAACTGGCCAGAGCGATGCCCACCGCCAAAGCCCGATACCAGCTCCAGCGCTCGCGCCGGACGCTTCGCATCGCCGCGCGCGACGGCGTGAACGTCCCCGACAGGCGGGCGGCGCGGACCACGACGTCGAGCCCCACCAGCACCACCACCAGACACCCCACCCACACCAAGCGCCGCCCGACCATGTGGTCCGGGTCCCGGAACGGCACTCCCGCCGCCTGCGTCGCCAGCAGCGCCGTGAGCACCGTGAGGAGGGCTACCACCGGTCCCGCCACCACGCTCCGCCGCGTGGGGAGCTCAGGGGTGCCTGGATCCGCAGGGGAGGTCACGCCGCGTTTCGCGTTCACGAGGCAGTCACACGACGGGAAGTTCGCGTACGGGCGCAAGCAAGACAAGCCCCCGCCACGGTGACCAGTCCGATGAGCAACAACCCGATGCCGAAACCACAGGCGGGAGCGTATTGAACGGGCGGGGCTAGACTCGCCGCGGTGTCTGGAACTGAGCTCTCGGCGATCGTGCTCTGCTACCAGGCGGGGGAGTCCATCCATCGCGTTATCGATCCCCTCTACGAGCAACTGGAGGCCGCGAACATCGCCTACGAGCTGGTGCTCGTCGCCAATCAGTGGCTGGACAGCCCGGACCCCACGGGCCACGTCGTCGAGGAGTTCGCGATGCACCGCGACACGGTTCGCACCGTGATGGACGACAAGCAGGGCGCGATGGGGTGGGACATGCGCAGCGGCCTCGCGGCGGCCGGGGGTGACTACATGATCGTGATCGACGGCGATTCCCAGAACCCCGTCGATGACGTGCTCAAGATGTACCGGCGGATGAAGGCGACGGGTGTCGACGTCATGAAGGGCCGGCGGATCGCCCGCTTCGACGGGCCGTACCGGCGCGCGATCTCCTCCGTCTACAACCTGGCCTTCATCCTGCTCTTTCGCACGCGCGGCATCTGGGACGTGAACGGCAAGCCGAAGGGGCTCACCCGGGCGGCGTACGAGGCACTGGAGCTGGAGAGCGACGACTGGTTCATCGACGCCGAGATCGTCCTCTCCGCGCGGCGTCGGGGACTCGCGGTCGCCGAGCTCCCGGTCGTGTTTCACCGCAACGACGAGCGGGCGTCCTTCGTCCGCCCGGCGGCGATTCTCGAGTTCATCCGCAACATGGCCCGGCAGCGGTTCCGTAGTCGGAACTGAGGTGGCCGCCCCGATCCTCGTCACGGGCGCCTCGGGCGCCATCGGCTCGCGCGTCGTCGAGCAGCTCCGCGGCCAGGGCCGACCGGTGCGCTGCCTGGTTCGGCGCCGACCCGTGGCGAATGCCGACGAGCTCGTCCGGGGCAACCTCGGCGACGGCTCGACGCTCGACGCCGCCGTCCAGGGCGCGGAGGTCGTCCTCCATCTGGCGGCGGTCACGCACGCGCGGCGCTCACGCGATTACGTCGAGACGAACTTGATTGGCACAAAGCGACTACTCGAGGCCGCGGCGAGGCATGGCGTGCGCCGCTTCGTGCACGTGAGCACCCGCGCGATCTCCGAGGCGGGCGGCGCTTACAGCGTGTCGAAGCACTTGGCCGAGCACGCGGTCAGAGATGCACCGGTCGAGCACACCATCGTCCGCCTGCCGGAGGTGTACGGAGGCGCCGGCGCCGAGGGTATCGACCAGATCGTCTCGCGTGCGCGGCGCGGCGCGGCGATTCCCGTCGTGGGCGACGGCGCGGACCGCCTCTGTCCCATGCACGTCGACGATGCCGTCGCGGCCCTCGCCGGTGCGGTGGGCGCCCCGGTGGCGAGCGGACGGACCTACACGCTCGGCGGGGAGTGCCTGACGACCCGCGAGTTCGCGGAAGCGTGTGCGCGGGCCTTCTCCTCCGAGAGCCGCCAGCGGCCCGTCCCGGTGACCGCAGTCGCGGCGCTCGGCCTGCTCGGCCGAGTGCTGCCGCTGCCGATCTACCCGGATCAGCTCGCAAGGCTACGGGCCGAGAAGCCGCAGGTCTCGCCCGAGGCGGAGCGGGAGCTCGGCTTTCGCGCCCGTCCGCTCGCCGAGGGCCTGGCGAGCCTGCTCTGATGGACGACCGCTACGAGCGCGACACGATCGCCGTCGAGGACCGCCACTGGTGGTACCGCGGCCGCCGCCGGATCGTGCTGGACGTCGTGGGGAGCCTCTCGCTCCCGAGGCAGCCTCACATCCTCGACGCGGGCTGCGGAAGCGGCCGGAACCTCGTGGAGCTGTCCAGCTTTGGAAGCGTGGTAGGTCTCGAGCCCTCTTCGGGCGGCGCCGAGGCGGCGCGTGCCCGTGGCGTGGGTGAGGTGCTTCTGGCTGGTATCGACACGATGCCCTTCGATGACTCCTGCTTCGACCTGATCACCTGCCTCGACGTGCTCGAGCACATCGAAGACGACCGCACCGCGCTGCTCGAGCTGCGTCGCGTGGCCCGCCCGGGGGGAGTCCTATTGATCACGGTGCCCGCCTGCCCGCGGCTGTGGAGCTCTCACGACGAGCTCAACCGGCACTGCCGCCGCTACACGCGACCCGAGCTCCTGGGCCGCGCCGTGGAGGCGGGCTGGCGCCCGCTCCGCACCACGCACTTCAACGCGCCGCTGCTTCCGGTGGCGGCGGCGTGGCGTCTAGGCGATCGCCTGCGCTCGAGCCAGGCACCGCCGACCTCCGAGCTCGTGCGCACTCCGAACTCGCTCAACTGGTTGCTGGAGCAGCCGCTGCGGGCGGAGGCGGCATTGCTTCGCAGCGGCCGCAGGATCCCTGCCGGGCTTTCGCTGGTGGGCGTCTTCGCAGCGCGCTAGCCCTACGTCTATCGCCGACCACGCTGCCCGACCACCCGGACTTCGACTACGAGCGCATCGCCGACCACGCCCACTTCCGGAACGGCCGGGCGCTGCGAGACATCTTCGTGGCGTCACGGGCAGGAGCTCAGCAGTCGCCGCCTTAGCCGCCTGGAGATCCACCTTCCCGCGCCGAGGACTAGGCCGAAAGACAACCTGCGCCGGCGGGTGACCTCGGTCTAAACTGGGCGCGCCATGGCAGTCACGGTCAAGATCCCGACCCAGCTGCGCAGCATCACGGCCGGCGACGCCGAGGCCTTCGTCGAGGACGTGACGACGGTCGGCGAGGTTCTGGACGGTTTCTACGAGCGCTTCGAGGGGCTGCGCAAACGCATCGCCGAGGACGGCGCCCTCCGACGCTTCGTGAACATCTACGTCGGCGAGGACATCAGGTTCCTCGACGCCCTCGACACGCCGGTCGACGACGGCGCGACGTGACCATCCTGCCCTCAGTCTCGCGGCTAAGCTCGGCGCGGACGTCTGCGGGCTTCCTGGTCCCTCGCCGGATCGAGGATCCTCGGCTCGTTCGAGATTCGGCCTCACTCGGCGAAGCCGACCCGGACCTCGCCCCCTCCGCGGAGCAGTGCACGCCGCCAGGGGCTCGTGGGCTCCCGCCCATCTTCATCCCCTCAGGCTGGCCCGGCGAGGGCCATCACCGCTCGACCGCGCTCGCGACCCGCGAAGCCACGCGCGCTTGGCCGCCCGCTCCGCGCGCCGCGAGCAGCACTGGGGTAGTGGCTTCCTCGGAGGCGACGTGCAGTGCTTGCTCGGCGATCCGACGCGAGCCTCGAAAGGCTGCTGACGATGCATAGCCCGGGCAAAGCAGCTCCGGGCGTTACCAGGCATCCCTTTCTAAGCCAGCAGAGTTTTCCTCGCCTTTGGACGTTGTTTCAATACCTGATCGGCGGCCTGAACGATAAGCGGGAACTGTTTTGCAATCTCACAACTGGCGCCCGGAACATCTTGGAGGTCGGTTGCTCTGTTGGCCTTTTGGCGGATCCCCTGAAGGGCAAACGTGGAGTCAACTATACTGGTATAGACATTGATCAGGGTGCTATTGACCTGGCAAAGAAGCGTCACCAGAGCTCTCCGAACGTAAGCTTTACTTGCGAGCATCTCGTAGACTTTGCAGCTCACGCGCGACAAATGTTCGACGTGGCCGTGTTCGCGGCTGTCCTTCACCACGTAGATGATGATGCTTCCTGCCGAATGCTCGACGCAGTAAGGCAAGTTGTGGAGGCTGGAGGCAAGATAGTAGCCTTCGACCCGCTTCCGCCGCGAGAATCTGATGGACGCTTCGTCCGTGTTTTCGTCAGGACCTTCGAGCAGGGAGCCTTTCTACGAACTGAAGAGTCCTCTGCTCGCCTGGTTTCGCGTAACGGTAAATACCCGTTGGCAGCCACCAATGTAATTCCCATGCACGGCACAGCATTTGGCTTCCCCGTCTGCGAATATCTTGTTTCCTTGGAGGTGCGTATCCCGCCCGCTCCACGGCGCACAAGACCTTGTGGTCAGGGCCTGCCGCCGACCAGCCCGCGATAGAGGGGCCCCACTACAAGCACTCGCATGCCGGGTGTCGCATTATGCCGGGTAGGCGGCTGGCGCTCGAAGATCAAGCAGTACTTCAAGGAGGGTGGGGCGCCGCGGACCGAGACGACGGTCAGAGGACTGGCTTCCCGAAGTGCCCGCGGCCATGGCGGCACGGACGGCGGCGGCGAGGGACGGCAGGTTCTCCGCCTCGTTGTAGGTCGGGAACACAATCCTGCCTGGGGGTCACCGTGGAATCGCTCCGGTCTGGAGGCGAGGCGGCGATAGACGGGCATGGAGGTACGGGAGACCGGCCGAGCGCGGACAAGCGCTTCGGGTCACCCGGGGCGGCGCCGGGCGATCGTTGCGCACGTAGATCGGATGGCCGCAGACGATCGCGGCCAGCCGGTAGCCACGCGCGAGCAGGCGGTCCGTGCGGTCGCCGGGGTCGAGCTGCCAGAGGTCGGCATCGTGCCACTGCACCAGCCACGTGGGGCGCGCCGTCGAACCCAGCAGCCGCTGCAGCTGCGCGCGAGCGCCGGGCCTGGCTCTGACCATGAGGCTCCACACGTACGGGTAGGGGCTTGGGAGGCCGGCGTAGTAGACGACGTTGGGCCGCGCATACATGACGTATTGGGTGTCGCCTGGCCGGGCGTGGTCGCGGACGTAGTTGGCGACGGCCAGCACTGGACGACGCTTTGGCAGGTGCGCCGCACCGTCGAGCGCAGCGGTGAGCGACACGGCCGTGCAGGCGCCGAGCACCGCGACGCAGGTCCGCGTGCGGGCGCTGGCGAGCACGGCCGCGGCAGCGACACAGCTGACCGGCACAAGCTCGATCAGGTAGTGCGGCGCGTAGTACCCGCCGGCGAGGACGCCGACCGTGGCGGCCGCTAACCAAGCGCTGAACGTCACCACCAGGGTGCGATCGCCACGCAGGCGGCGCAGCCCCATCACGGCTCCCGCGACGACCAGCACCAACCC
>Ga0136612_10001331_pt1 | contig 10430 bp, 17 predicted proteins | sample AntDryUQ224A2306_2_FD_106644 | JGI IMG/M metagenome (GOLD analysis project Ga0136612, IMG submission 106644) | Polar desert sand microbial communities from Dry Valleys, Antarctica - metaG UQ224A (23.06) | ecosystem: Environmental > Terrestrial > Soil > Desert | place: Antarctica: Dry Valley...
AGGGTAAGCACGCGTTCAGCTCCCAGCTCTGCTATCTGCTCCGCTTCGGCGCGCGGTACGCCACAGCGCGTTAGGGCCATCGCGACGGCGCGGGTCATGTCGTCAGCATCGAGATCGTGAGCGCCCACAATGCGGGCAGCCCGCTCGGCCGGATCCGGGCTCGGCCATTTCAGCGCCCACTCAATCGAGTAGCTGCACTCGCTGATCGCCTGCCGGTCGGCCTGCCACACCATCTCCAATCGGCCGAGTCGTCTCTCCACTACGCCCTCCTTCGTTGATCGGTGACGCCGGCCCGCTGCTCCAGCTCCGTCAATCGCTGCTCCAGCTCCGTCGCCGCGCGAACATCCATCATCACCCTCGCGACCGCCGCCGCCGCCGTGGCGATCTTCGGCTCGATGCGACCGGTCATCACCTGCTTGAACAACAGTGACAACCAGCCGCCCAACTCCTCCGGCGCCATCGCCAGAGGCAACAACTTCGCGGCACGCGCCTGATTGCCGCGCGCCTTGCCGCCCTTCCGGCCAGCTTCTCGCCGCGCTTCGACGGATGACGGGTCATGCATCAGGCAATGCTGCTTGCCCGTCAGCGCCGGGACACGGCATTGGTTGCCACTCTTGGCTATGGCCAGACACTTTGCTGTCATTGGTCCGCTACCTCGTGTTTCGCGCCGGCGAGAGCCTTGCGGGCGGCCGGCAGCGGGGCAACGGTGATAGACCTCCGGGGATTTCGCATCGTCATCTGCCTCGATCCTCCTAATCCGCGCTGAAGTGGAACGACTGGCCAGGCGGGGGGTCATCGGGCGGGAACAGTGACGGCTGGGGCGGGGAGTCCCACGGATCGGGATCGTCCATCAGCCAGGGCGGATCAGCGCTCGGCGTGCCAGGCGTGCCATGGGAGAAAAACTTTCTCCCATAACGTTCTTGGGCCACGCCCCGTATGGGAGAAATTATTTCTTCCATGGGCGGGGCCTCGATCGTTTGCCGGTTGAGCTCGCCACCACACCCCGCGCAGTAGTCGATGCGGGTGATCGGGTGCACCTCGTTGCACTGCGGGCAAGCGCGGGACTCGCGGACCTTGCGAACTTTCGGCTGCTCGGGTCGCCAGCTCGCCCACGGGTTGAGCAGATCCGCGAACGATGCCGCCGGCGAGACGACGTACTCCCAATCTTTGTAGGTCGAGCCATCGGCGCGCCGGCGCACCGTACCGCGTTTCTCGCCCTCGAGCAATTCGCGCTCGAGGGCGGCATCGAGCACGCCGCGGGCGGAGGATCGCGGCATGTGCGGCGCCGTCCCGCTGTCAGGGTTCACCGGGGTGATGTGTCCGCGGGGTTCCGGTTTAGGGCGCCAGTCGTCGGCGACTTCCGAAGCGGACAGGACCACGCGACCATCCGGCTCGACCTGGCCGCCGGCGCGCTTGGCGTCCGCGTGCCGGGCAATGCTGACGGCGGCGATCTTCTCGGTATGGCTGAGGTGCGGGTTCAGAATTGTTTGGGTGAGGGCGGTAATGGTCGCGTCTCGCTCGGCGATCGTCGCGGCCTGGGCCGCAATGGTTGCGTCACGCTCGCTCAGCAGTCGCTCGAGCTGGGCCACTCGCTCGGCGCACGGGGCGGCCGGGTCGATTGCTGCCATGGCTGGCCGATCGGTCGTTCCTGGGCGGATGATGGTCGCCGGCGCCGAGTAGAACGTCGTGCGCTTGAGCGCCCTGGCGACCGTGCGTCGCTGATAGTCCGGTCGTTTCTGCCACTTCTCGCGGCGTCCGAGTGCCGACGCGCCGATGATGCGACAGATCTGCGCCTCGTCCTGGGTCCAGAACGCCAGTTTCGAGGCGGCGGCGAGGTCGGCCGCACTATGGTCATTCCCGTGCCCGTTGAGATCACCGGCCAGGAGTCGCTCGAGGTCAGCACCGTTCGATGCACCGAATGCCCGGGCAAGAAGTTCGTCATCATCCAGCGTCAACGGTGTGCTGGGGAGCGGGGCGATCGCCGCGGCCGGGAAGAGTTTGGCGAGGAGCTCGGTCCGGTCTTCGATCGTGGTCCGACCGTCGATGATGTCGCCAGTCAAGAGCACAAAGCGGTTTCCCGTGCGGGGATAGATTTCGACCCCAGGCGGCGCGACGAAGTTCTCCGGCGGTCGACCACGACAGAGAACGTGGAGACCGTTCCCGCTGACGCTGCGCTCCGTGTAGCTGGCGAGGGCCGCGATCAGCCGGTGATCGCTCTGGTCGTCAATATCGATCAATGTCAGCCCCATTGCCGGGGTGAGAGCGATGCCCGGATGCCGGCCAGTGCGCTCGGCATCAGCGCAGGCCTCGGCATGGGAGCGCCAGGTGCGCGGATCGTTGACCCTGGCGACGGTGTTGGTGCCAGGGTCAAACGGGACCTTCCTGGGCTTGCTGCCGTCCGGTTGCGGGACCTGCGCGAAGACGACCCAATTGCGGAGGGCCCGCAGATCGCCAAGGGAGGTGATGGGCTTCATCGTGCCACCGCCGTTTCCAGCACCAGCGCTTCCAGGGCGGCGATCAAGGCCTCGACATACCACTGCGGCGGTGATTCCGCCGTCGGAAAGTCGCGCTGACCCCGGTACTCGGCGAGAAGCTCGGCCGCGCGCTCAGGCGACATGTCCGCCGGGAGCGCGTTGACGTAAACCTTGACGGTTGTCATAATCGATACGAGCCTTCTAGGGGTCCTCGCCCCCACGGCTCGCGGTTACAATGGCCCTGGGGTCTTCACTCCAGGATGCTTCGTAACCGCGAGCGTCCAAGATCGCCCAGGTGGCCAACACCTGGGCGATCGCTATTAGGCAGCACTCGCTGCCGTGGCCTTTCCTCGCGACGCGCGCCGTTCGCGCAGTCGCTCCGCAATGGCGGGGACGTCCTCAACGGGCCACATGCGTCGATCGCTGGGCATCAGACGCTGCGCGGGCGGGATTGTGCCCTCGCGCTCCAATTGGCGGATGCGGGTGTGCGAGATCCCGAGCCGCTCCGCCAGGCCACCGGTGCTGAGATACTTCGAGATCTCCATCGTCGCTCCTCGATTGCGCCACGCGCCGTCTACGGCTGCGTGCAGCCTACCCCTTCCCTTCGCGTATGTCAAACTTTTTGGTATCACATACTAATCAGCGGGGTTTGGTTTGACATGCTCGGCGGGGGCGTCTGCGCGCGCGGGGTAGGACGTTCCTGGGCGACCAGAGCCGGGGAGCCAGGCGTGCACGGTTTGGGTGCCGTCGTCCAGGATCAAGCGGACTTCCACGCGCATCACCGTTTTGTTCGTGTGCGTCTCATGCGCCCTGACGAGTTCACCAAGACCACCAGAGACGCTGGAGGGGACATCCAGTTCTTCGATCGTGTAGCCGGTCTTGAGTAGTGGAGCCTCAGCACGAATTCGTTCTTTGATCAGTCGCAGTGGATAGCCGGCGCCCTGAAGCTGGCGGAGGCGCCGCACCAAGTAGCCATACCAGTCAGGGTAGAGCGTCCGAGTCGCGCCCTTGTGCCGCCGGCGAATCGCCTGGGGCAGGATCTCTTTCGCTTCCCAGTACCGAATATCCGCCGCGGTCGTTCGGGGCGTGAGGATGCGCAACCGCTCGGCGAGCTCGTCTCGCGTATAGACGCGACTCGGCTCAGGGTCGCCTGGCTGTGTCCACGGAGGGTCGAGCCAGGACGCTTTCTTCGGTTTCGCGTCTGCGGGCATAGGCACTCCAATCGCGCCGGTGGCGGCGCCGTAGACAGGTGAGATACCGGCCGTCATACTCAAAGCGATCCTCCCCTGCTCATATCAGGTGAGGGCTGTCCAAAGCCGCTACCCGTGTTGGTTCACGCTGCCACGGGGGCGGCTTTTCCCGCGTCCACCTCTACCGGCTCCCGCAACGCCTCCAGGTCGCGGCGCCGGACGAGCTTCTGCTTCCGGTTGAGCGGGCTGACATAGGCCCGTAACTCGCCATCGCGGATCAACCGCGACATCTTGAATCGCGATACCCCAAGCTCGTCGGCCGCCTCCGTTAGCGTTACAAAATCCACCGTGGCCACGCGTCACCTCCTGTGTACGAACCGCACGTATCGTAGCACATAAAGGCAGCGATGACTATTGACACTTGCATATTGTGCGGATATTTGCTAATATGTGCATGAGGGATGGACAGCCCTCACCGATACGCAGGGAGGCGCGAATATGAGCCGCGCCTCCATAGGAGGAGGAAAGGCAATGCTCCAGTTCGTTCAGGAGAACCCGCAGCAGTGGGCCCGTGCGCTCGACCGGGCGATTGACGACGCCCTCGACGTGCTCGTCTGTGCGGCCACCGGCGAGGCCTTCGTCGAGAGCGCCAGCCGGCCGGGCACGCTCTACGCCGTCTCGGTCGACGGGTGTGGCTGTGCAGCCGGTCACCATGGGCAGGTGTGCAAGCACCGGGCCGCATTTCTCGCGCAGATCGGCGAGCTCGCCCTGCCAGCGTCCCCGGCCAACTGCGAAAGCTGCTGTGGCGGCGGCGCGATCTCGTACCGCGGCTTCGATGAGCGCTGTCGGGAGTGCAACGGCTCGGGCGTCAAACCCGACCGGCGTCTCACGGGGCAGCCGGGCGTCGACATCGTGGCCGCCGCGGCCTGAGGAATCATCCAGGGAGCGGTCGCGCGACCGCTCCCTGGATCAGCCGTAATGGAAAAGCATCGGCCCTGGACAGTAGGCTCGAAACCGGTGCTTGGCTGTACCGGTGTGAAAGACGATCAGACGTCCTGTTCAAGAGGAGCGAGATAATGAACCCTCCGCCTGGACCACCCGATGTGTTCTGCGCCGTCTTCTTGCCGGCGCTCGCTCAGAACCTGGAGATCGCCGCGGAACTCCTTGAGCAGTGGGCTCGTGACGAAGGGGAGGCCGGTAGCCTCCGCGTCGCGTCTACGCTCGGCAGTGCCGAAGCGTTGCGCGAACTGGCGGACAAGCACCGAGCGGCGTCCCTCGTCGGCAGCCTGGATCAGGTGTACCTCGCATGGTTTGGTACGACGGCGTCTGGCGCCTGGTCGAGTCAATAAGCACGGCGCGAGCTCGATCGACGATACCGCGCGACGCACGAGAGAAAGCGAGGGGTTGGTGAACGAACGAGGGGCCATAGCGACCGAGGGGGGTGGGTTCGATTACGGCGCGCTTGACGAGCGATTGCGACACGAGATCATCGACGAGCGCGACCAGATTCATCAACGCATGCGCCGGAGCGCTGAGGACATCATCGCGATTGGAACATCACTGATTCGCGTGAAGGAGCGGTTACCGCACGGCCAGTGGGGCCCGTGGCTGACGGCCGAGTTTGGTTGGAGCAATCAAACCGCCCTGAACTTTATGTCCGTGGCGCGAGCATTTCCGGAAATACCAAACGGTTTGGAGTTTGCCCCCAAGGCGCTCTACGCCTTGGCGTCGGGAAACGTGCCCCAGGCCGTGCGCTTCCAGTTCATCGAACAGGCAGAGCGTGGAGAGCGCGTCACGTACCAGCAGGTCCGTAAGGAGCTCTCACCGCCACCGGAGCCCACCACCATACGGGTCCGTACGGAGCTCTCACCGCCACCGGAGCCCACCACCACCGGCTCCCCCGACCTTGACGAGAACGGCACATTGCCGGTGGTGGATCTCGACACCGGTGAGATCGTGCACGCGGCGCCGGTGGCAGACCGAGCGGTCCAGAATCAGGGTATGGCAGAGGGCGTAGCAAAGCAGGTGCGGGTCACCGCGATGTACGTGCGGGACTCGCTTCGCCTACGAGAGGGTGGAGCCAATCAGAGGAGCACCCCGACGGACGAAGAGGTGAGGGCATGGAGACAAGTGTGCTCCGACGCCGCCGGCATCATCGCCGCCGTCACGCATCGGTTCCCCAACACGGGAGATGACGCTGAGTAGTTTCCGAGCACTCACGGATCAGCGGCCCTGAGCGTCCTGCCCAGGGCCGCGTGCGTTCCCCGCAGGACAGGCTCCAGGACGCGATTCCTGGCCCCTGGGAGCGACGATCCCCCCGTTGTGGGGGTTGACGCTCTCTGCGATGATGCCGGACCATGCGGACGCCCAGCAGGCCATCACGGGATGCCGTGTCTACCCCACTAGCGGACGCGGCTGTCCGGTTGGGCATCTCCCGCGAAGCGCTGAGAAAGCGCATCAATCGGGGCAGCATCCCGGCCGAAAAGCGACAGGGGCGCTGGGTCGTGTTCCTCGAGGCGGACACCGGAACGGACGCGGCATCCCGTCAACAGGACGCAGGACAGGACAACACGAGACACGAACCGGACGCGGAACGCGACACAAAAGAAGACGCCCTGGTCGCCGCACTCCGTGACGAGATCGGCTTCCTGCGCAGCGAGCTCGAACGCCGCGGGGAAGAATTGCGCCGCGAGCAAATGCTGATCGCCGGATTCATCGAGCGACCGGCTGCGATTTCAGCACACGTCCAGGATGCCCCCCAGGACGCGATTCCAGCCCCGCAGAGCAACGATGCGACCCCGAGGGCATCTGAACCCTACAAGCCCATCTCCGACACGTTGGCGCTGGGCTGGCGTCGCTGGTGGCGCCGGATCACCGGGGGCGGGTGATGGCAGTCAGCGCATTAGGAGCAGGGCCAGTGCCCACGCCGCCGCCACAAAGACCACTGCCATCAAGGCCCCGATCACCCACCAGGAGATCTGCGTCGCTGGAGACCGGTCCGCAACCACCGTCGCCACCGCCGTATCACTGACACTCCGTCTCAAATGCGGATAAGGGACATTGGTCGCGGGGCTGGGAGTCACCTAGCCCCGCGGCTGTACGGCTGGGCTACGGGGTGGGCGTGGCGGCCGCCTCGGTGAGGTGGACGATATCGACCACCCAGGCCGTGGCCTCGTCCGTGCCGTCGTTGCGGACCTCGCCCCCCATGGCTCCTGGAAAGAGGGCCGAGTCGCCGTCGCGCAAGGTGAACTCGGTGTCGGCGGCCACCGCCTCCGGCGGGGTGGGCGTGGCGGAGGCGGCGCCGCGGGCCACCGTCATCGGCACATCGACGCGGAAGGTCAGCTCGCCTGTCGCCATGTAGATCAGGATCGCCGAGGGATCGGCCGGGTCAAAGGGGAGGGTCGCTCCCGGTGCCAGACTGATGCGTCCCAGCACGAGGTTGGCCGTGCTTGGTGCCAAGACCTCGATGGAACCTGCCGCCAGCGCCCGGAATGTGGCGGCGTCGGGAGTCCCGGCTGCTTGCTCGGCAGCGGGCGTGGCGTCTTGGGCGGCAGCGGAGCCAAGGCTGCCGAGCAGCGTCAGCACGACGCCGAGGAGCACCAACGAGCGGCGCGGTGGTCGGAACATACGGACCCTCCCTTTCTCATGCCTCTGGTGTGGCGCGTCCGGACTTGACCCAAACGGTCGCGACGTCCGGAGCGGCGTCCTATCCGAAGCAACGCGGATCCGCGACGCCGCGCATCCTTCGATCATAGCGAGGTCGTGTAAGAACCGCGTATGAATCGTGTAAGAACGATCAGGTGCGGTGCCGTGGACACCCAGGCCTCAGGAGGCCTGTTGCGGATAACAGCAGTTATCTCGCAGAACACCCGGATTACCAGACACGACAGATCCCGGAAGTGAGGTGCGAGCCGCGACCTTCAGGCTTCGGGCGTCTCCTCGCCCTCCGGTGTCCCCTCCTCAGTCGCTCCTGCCTCCGCTTGACGCAACTCGGACACCGGAATCGGCTCCAAGCAGGTTCCATCATCGAAGCAAGCGAGTTGGGCCTCGGCAATTTGTTGCGCAACCGAGAGCGTGATTTTCGGGATCCCGATCAACTCCAGGATCGCGACCCGATCTCCTGCACGAATCCAAACGCGATAGCCAATAGCGGGTTCCCTGGCGGGTATCTCCCGCGCGATCGACACGACCACAGAGTCGTCTCCCAACTCCTCAGCGTCGTCGATGATCTCAATGTCCTGATAATCCGCGCCCCAGTCCTCGATCCAGTCATCGACTGCCGTCTCGAGAAAGGTCTCAGCCGCCCGTCTGTCCCTGAAGAGGCGGAGCTAGACGCCAAGGCCGACGGAGTTCTCGCTGTCCTCGGTAAACTGAGTCTCTGACCAATAATAGTAAAGGTCCGTCACGCCAACTTCTTCGAAGTGCTCGTCGTTGCTCCGCATGCCGCTCGTCAACACACCCTGGCTGCGAACCTCATCCCCTCCGCGACGGGTGTAGTAATCGTAGTAGCCGGTAAGGTCCGGACTCGCGATCCGAACGACCTGTAAGGCGAGTCCGGGGCTCTCTACCGCCTCGGCATCTTTGAGTCGCTGCCCAAGTAGCTCCGCAAGCGGCGTCAACTCGGATGTCGCCGGAGCATCGTCCAGATAGTCATCGATGGTCAGGTCAGCGAGGAAGCGGCCAGTGCGGAAAACGAACCGCAGTTCCTGGAATATCCGCCCATCGACGGGGTCTGAGAACTCACCGCGGAACGCGAGGGCCTCGTCTCCGACCTCCGGCGGCGTGCGGGTCTGATCGTACGATTCGCCAAGAACGACCACAACTCCCTCGAATCCCGACTTGGCGGCGTCACTATCCGCGAACTCGCCAATCACTACGGAAACCGTTCGCGCCGCGACGTCGGGATCGTCTTCTTCGGGTATAGACATCGCCTGGAAGTAGGTCTGACGCGCACCTGCGGAGCTGAACGCCTCATCGTAGGCGGTGAGTGGGTCCGGACTGCCAAAGACGCTCACCTCACCCTCGACCACCGGGTTGTAGGTCCCGTAGGAGAGGCCATACCCGTCTTCTTCGAGATCAGTGGGCCCGGGCGCCAGCCAGGCCAGATCGACGAGTTCCTCCTGTGCCGCCGCATCGATAACGAGATCGCTCGCCCCACGGGGAGCGGGGGTGTCAAGGTTAGTGGCGGCAACCGCGATGGTGAGGACCACAAGCAGGAACATGCGACGGATCATCAGCACACCTCTCTCATCGATCGCCTCTTGTCACCTCTGGGATCGGAACGTCAGTTTCTCAGAACCCGTCTCGTTTGCGGATAACAAACATTATCCCGCAGAGCGTGGCCATTCGTGGCTCCAGGGACCGTCGTTGGTGAGGCGCGTTTTGCCCTCAGGGGTATTGGGTGAGGTCTCCCGCTCCGCTTCCCTTACCCCTGATGGCAGGGATTCCGGCCGGTGCTCACCTCATTGTCTATGGTTGGCACCAACACTGAGTCACGGCGAGTCAAAGAGACACTGCTTGGCACAGCGAAGGCGTGCTACCAAAGCACCTGGCCGTCGTATCTCACTCAGGCCGATGAACAGCATGCCGCCGGCGATGACCACGCCGACGATAAAGACCGGCACGCCTGTAGCATCGTCACGAGCAGGAACAGAGACAAAATCACCGAGCCGGCGGCAACCATGGTCGCGCCAGCGACCCCAAACGCCTCGCTGCGTGGTCGCTTGTTCATCCGCCAAGCCCTCCTTGTGAACCCATCGTAACCGAACGCCCGCAAGCCATCACACTTGACACTTCCGACGCGTTATTTGGGCCTGTACCGACTGCGAGGTATCGGGGTGCCTTACGGATCGCCGGCGTTTCGGCTCCTTCGCCACACAGGTAGCCGAGAACTCGTCGCGTCGTGACGGGCGTGGTCGCCTTGCGCGAGGCCGCGACGGCCAGTGTCGTGTGCGAGACCGCCGAGTGTGATCGCGAGGCAACTCGACCGACTCGCCGCCGTTGCCTCGGCAGACGACATCGCGACCTACGTTGAAATGGTCCCGCTCGATGTGCGCGATGAATTTCACCAGATCGCGCAACGCCTCGCCGCGACGGAGTAGCGTACCCATCGCGCTACTGACGAACACAGCGGCCCTGGGCATCACGCTCGGGGTCGCGCTGCGTCTGCCAGGACATCCTGCTAGGACCGCGCTCCGTGGCCGGAGCGGGGCGTTCGGCGCGCGGTGGTAGCTGAATAGCCTCAGGCGCGGAACGCGAGGGAGCGCCCGCATAGCGCTCGCCGCCGCGTCCGGTCGGCGACGTCTCGAACGCAACGCCGGGACCGCGGTTTGCGTGTGAGTCAATACCCGCGGGTGTCGCACAAACGATCGTTTATGAGACGGCGGGAACCGGCTGGAATCGCCCCCCAAACCCCGCGTGGATGCGTGACGGATCCGTCTCACAACCCGTGCCACAATCATCGTCTCAAAACCTACCCCGTCCGTGGCTTCTGAGACACCACGGATGCACCGTCCCCTGGGCGCTGCGGCCACGCTGCGGGGCGATCAGCCGCAGGTGGTATCTGAGAGCCTGATCGGCCGGCTGCGGCGTGCGTGGGGCCGCGGTGCGCGCTGACACGTCGTCCCATTTGCGGATAATCTCTAATATCCTCAAAAGGCGAAATTCACCCATTTCTCGTCCCATCATGTAAGATGCACCTGACGGTTTCGACACTCTCGTTCTGCATTGGAGGCACGCCGTGAACGATGCTCGCTTCGATAGCCTC
>Ga0136612_10001332_pt1 | contig 10429 bp, 20 predicted proteins | sample AntDryUQ224A2306_2_FD_106644 | JGI IMG/M metagenome (GOLD analysis project Ga0136612, IMG submission 106644) | Polar desert sand microbial communities from Dry Valleys, Antarctica - metaG UQ224A (23.06) | ecosystem: Environmental > Terrestrial > Soil > Desert | place: Antarctica: Dry Valley...
CCAGTGGACTTGAAGGGCGCCGAACGCGCCAATACCTCGCATTCTCGGTCAGTTCGGGCGCCGCGTCTTGACCGGCGCCCGAACTGACCGAGAATGCGCGCGAGGGGTGACTTTTCTTGACTCAAGAAATTGGACCATCGCCACCCACCAGCCCACGCGGCGAGGGGTGACGGCTGAGGTCTATCTATGAACAAGTTCATAGATGCGCTTCACGCCCTGGTCTATCTGTAGACATGCCTACAGATAGAATCGGACGCCCGGAACCGCCTGGACCTTTCGTGTAGTGACATTCGGGAGATAGGCGAGGGTTGTGGGGACGGTGACGGGGTCAACCTGCGCAGTTCACTGCACAGAAGGGATGTTCCGTGCAGTGGTTTGTCACGTCCCCGTACGCGCGGGAGAGAGTTTATTAGTTACATTGTAACTAATAGAGTTCAGGACACGTCCCCGCGTTAGTCGGGATCACCCTCTAGACCGACCATAACGAAAGCACAAATGTTCTCATAGTTTTCGAGATTGAAAACTGCTCGCGAAGGGAAAGGACGCCCTCCCCAATCCTGAAGCCAGAAGGGCCGTAGAGCAACGAATGGGCGGTCAGTGGCGTCGATGACCGGAGCGGGCATCTTCCGTCCGCTCCGGCGATTGTGGTGATCTAGGCGGCGTTAATGGCGCGTCCGGCGACCCAAGCCGGCCCGCTCGTGACGCCCTCAATTGCTCTTTCAGGACCGTGGTCGAGTTCACCGGTTCAGACAATCCCAGCGCGCACCTTCGGGCGTGTTCTCCCCGCAGCTCGGGGAGCACCTTTTCAAACGCTGCCGGATCACCTCCAGCGGCGAGGTAGCGCCGGCGAAACTGGTCATTGATGACGGCGTCCTCCCGCTCTTTTTGCGCCTTCTCGGCGGCGTCTTTCCGCGCCTCGATGTCGGCGTCGATTCGTTCGCCTTCGCGAGCCCAGTATTGGCGGGAAAATTCGGATTCGTCCCATTCATCGCACAGTTGGGTGAGCTCACCTTCGCCGAGATAGCGGTATCGTGCAATGTGGCGGCTTGGTCGCGGTTCGTAGCTCGTGGTGCCCTCAAATTGATTTCGGGGCTGTGTCATTTGACGCATTTCCGTAGACTCCTTTGTGTGATGGTATTTCCCGTCGCTCATGCAACGCGGGTCCCCGCCCCCAGACGTGCCCAGGCGGCGATATCCTCGGCGGTGAGGTCGGACCAGGAGGATCCTCCCGGTTCATCCGCGAGGACGGCCAGCCCCAACGCGGTCGCGAGATCGTCATGGGCGCCCGTCTTGAACGCACCGAATTTGGCATCCCCATCCGGGTCGATTTTTATGTCATAGCTGAGCAATTCCTCCTTCAAGGCGATTGCCTCAGCGGTGCGCGGTAGGTCAATCCGATCGGTCTGCAACAACGATTGCAACCGGCTCACCAAATACCCTTTGCCCACGGTGATTTGGTCATCGCCGACGGCACCGGTGAGCTTTTGACCAAACGTGAACGTGGCGCCCGTGACCTTGCACGCGAGTCGGCGCACCGCCAGCTCCTCTTTCAGAATGTCGATCACCGGGGTGCCGAGTCCGGTCGCGTCCGCGATGATGGTCGGTCCGCTACTCGGCGCCAAGTTGCGCGGGCGCAGGTCGTGGATACCCTGGACAATATCGGCGACCCGCCTGGCGACCGCTGGGTAGCTCGTACCCAGCGGCAAGCGCTCCACACGCCGCCCGATGACCGCGTCTCGGTTCGCTCCTCGGTCATGGTCCAGAACGCGATCGCCTCCTTTGCGGGATCGGGCCAGGCGACGGTGCGCCGCACGATCTGCACCACCACAATCGCGGTCGGATCCGCTTTCTGTCCGAAGTCCACACCGATCGTCACGTCTTCGGGATCTACAGATTCCACGTTTGAACCTCCCGGCTAAATGCCCGCTCGACATCGTCCGTCGCGAACGCTTGGCTTTCTGAGTCTAAGAATCGACACAAAAATTCTTGTTCGAACCAGAAGCGCCCGATGGTTCGTTCCGCTTCCGCTAAGAACGCTGGCGCAATCCGTGGGCAGCTGGTCGCCGGAATTTCCCAGCGTTGCCAGTCGGTGCCACCCGAGAGGTACGCGTCAGCCCACCAACCACGGCGCCCGAAGGGGGTGCTCAACCCGATGAAGTCGCCGTCAGAGACCGCCAGCATCGGTAAGATCGACGTAAAGAGATCATTGGGTATCCGCGCCGCTTCATCCGCCAAGATCAGCTCCGGGGCAGAGGACGACCGAATCGACTCCTCAACACCCGGAAGCGAAACGATGCGGCTGCCGCTTGTCAGCTCCAGCGTCAACGCGGTTTCCGAGGCGGCGCCGATCGGTCGACCGAGGGCACGCCACAGGGTGAGACATTTCTGAAGAGCTCGCCGGATTGTTTGAGCGTCGGACTCAGCAGCAAGACGAGTGCGCCCGGTTCGGTGACCACGGTCCAGACCGCCAAGGCCGCAGAGGTGGTCGATTTTCCTGATTGCCTGGAGCAGTTCAGGAGTCCGCGATGGGGTCGGGTCATCAAAAAGTCCCGCTGCCAGGTATCCGGCTCGAGACCGGCGGCAACCGCCAGATCCACCGGTGTGGCCCACGACGGCCCCGGCCGGTCGATGCGGTCAACGGCCCGCTCGGCCTGCAGCAAGCGCCGCTCCAGCATTGCCACGCTCACGACGCTTTACCCAATCGCCGCTCGATTTCGGCCATCCGCTCCTCGAGGTCACTGGCCTTCGCGAGTTCCGCCATCGCGGTTGCAACGCCCGGTTCGGTCTGCCCGGTGAGCAGGCGACGGAACACGACCCCGAGCCAGGAGTGCAGTTCCGCTGCGCTCAACGGTTCCGCCGGCAGTTGCTTCTTTGCCCGCGATTGATTCGATCGATGCTTCCCGCCCTTGGCTGACCATTCCGCCCGTTGTTGCGACATGACCGGGTCATGCCACGGACACCAGGTCGAGCCCGGTCGTGCCTTGGCATTGCAGGGCTTGCCGTCTGCGGTTGTCCCTTGGCATCGATGTACTTCCATCCAACTACTCCCGGTTTCCCTGGTGTGGTCAACTAGACCTGCTCACGAAACACAGAACCCCGCGCACGTCAGACAGAGATGGCGCCGGGGATCCTTCAGATGCCGACCGCACCGTTGACATTGCCCACCAACGGGATGTTCCGGTGGTCGACGGGCAGACTGGCAATCACTGCACACTCGCCAGCTGCCCGCGACAATCTCCTGCCGCGAGGGTGTAAAAAGTTGACCGCACTGTTTGCACGTTGTTTCAATCATGACGCAATCTCCTGTAATGCTTGCCAACGTGGTTCAGCGAGTCCATGGGTCATCTCCTACGGTGAACTGATCGAGGGGCGTTGGTTTCATTCCTTGCGCATAGACCGAGAGACCAGCCGCTATTTCCTCTGGTGTTAGTACGTCGAAGAGGGATCGGGTCACCGGTTCCGCCCTATGCCGCATCTTGCCGGTATAGATATCTCCCACAGGCCCGTGATGGCCCCTGTTAATAGAGTTGGCATCTTGCGGTATAGCGTCGAGCTCGGGATCGTTCACGGGTTGCTGTGCCGCATCATGCGGGGTAGGGATGCGGGTGAGGTGCTTCGCGGTTGATCGCGTGCTCGCAACCGGCGTCGTCTGCTCTTGGAGCACATGGTTGCAAGTCGCGCATTCGTAGGTGACGGTTTTCTGGTAGCGGACGCGCTGGATAACCCCGTCATCAGGATGATTGGCACAGGTGCCGCACTCGGTGACACCGCCCCACTTCGGTTTCGCTGCCGGGTTGAGGGTGGCGAGGACCTCGGCAAACTCGTTGACGGCAACGCCGGGACCGATCCACATCTCTTTATGGGGAGCGATGATTTCGCCGGTCTCGCGATCGACGCCGCCGACGCTGGCGACGGTGTAGTGAATCACTGGCGTTTCGGAATCCGGGAGCGTGTATTTCGCCAGCTGCTTGATTTGGCGGCTACACGCGTCTTCCGACAATCCGGTGATGTCAGCGAGTTTGCCGAGCGGAACGCGGTAGCCGGTTGGGGTGTTGGGTTTGGCCGGCGTCTCGGCCGCGAAGATTTGAATCAATCCGGAGGCGACTGCCTTAGCCGAACCGAGACCGGGGTTTTGATAGGTTGCGAGTCGATGATCGGCGAGTTGGATGCGAACACGAAGCGTGTCGACTGTTCGGGCAAGGTCGTCTCGTTCGGCACGGACCTGGTCCAGTTGCGCGATGGCGCGACCTAGTCGGATGTCGCATGGCTCGTCGTTCGAGGACGGTCCCTCATCAGACGATGCCGCCGAGTGCGGCGCTGAGGTGCCAATTGGACCAACCTTGCGCGGTTTCGACGAAACCTTGGCCGCGAGGCGTCGGTACTCTTTGGGACGGTCGATATACCGATTCCATCCGAAGCGGATATCTCGTTCGGCTAATGCCGAGATGATGGTCTTCTGAGTTGCGCCGTGTTCCCAGAGGTCGCAAGCAATCCACCAGAAGGTTTCGCTTTGATCGATGAGACCGGGTTGACCGTCTTTCATGGCTCGGCGGTGCCCGTGCCACACCTCGAGCGCCTGGGGGGAAAGAGCAACGGGCGGTTCGTCATCGATGTCGAGGTGTCCATCGTCAACGTCAGGATTGAGTTTTCGATCTGCCCTTGGTGCTTTCGGCGTCGGTGGAGCGGGTGGAAAGTGGAGGGCGTGTACCGCGTCGATTTCTGCTTGGCGCGGCTCAACGGTTCGCGGGGTTCCTGGGAGGTGGTGGCCGGTCAGGGTGAGGTATCGCCCGTCGCAATAGACCTCGACGTCCCCGGCCTTGTTCCCGTCTGAGTCCAACTCGCCGTCAGCTAGAATCCGAAGTCCGGTCCCACTTGGGCTGATCTCGGTGTAAGAATCGATCTCGTTGACAATTTCCTGTGCCCAGGTCGCGACCGCGCCTGTCTCAGAGTCCCGGCATCCGTCAAGGTCCCATCCGACGAGATGATCCCCGCGAAAGAGCATTCGCCCGATGCCGTCATGGTTACGCCGGCGCATCGCGTCAATCGCTGTAGCAAAGTCGACACCGTTGGCGGCGTTGTTGATCGCCGTGCGGTAGCCACTCCTCGCACTAAGCGGTGGTTTGGTCCATTTGCTCCGTTTGGCGTCCCACCACCAATTCCAGACGAGGAAGGTATTCCCCGCGGTGAGACGATCGGGGAGATTTTCAGGAAGTGGCGCAAGTGCGGTTGGCTTTGGTGTCGGCCCGCTCATCGCACGCCGCCGATCTCGACGAGAAATTCGCCATTGATTGCGGCAGCCCTGAGCAACCGGAGCAAACGGTCAACATCGTCGGTTTGTTCGTGCCGGACATGACAGTCAACGCGGTCCGCTTCGGCGATGACGATCTGATTGACGAGTTGACGGGGCGTGATTATCCGAGAAGGGAAGGAGTTGACGGGATTATCGTAATCGTGCATGATTGCCTCGGTCATAAATTGCATGGCCCGAGGTGCGATTTGGTACTGAAGGGACAGTTTCGCAACGTAGCGGAATGTCGTACAGTTGATCCTGACCGAGTCAAGAAGGTCTGGGATCGTTTCGCACCTTTGGGCTGACGATTCCGAACGACGGCAGTGAGTTCACCGCTCACTGCCGTTCGTGTTTAAGCTGTCGTCGCCGACGTTGCCGTCTGCGGTCTCCGAGATGGTGTCGCCAGTGTTGGTACCGTCAATCGATCTATATCATCCCTGCGGACATACCGTCGGCGTCGGTCACTGCCGATGGTGTAGGCGGGCAGCTCCCCGGTGCGGATTTTGCGGCCGATGGTTTCAAGGCATACGCCGAGTTCCGCCGCAGCGGCTTTGCGTGTCATCAATTCATCGTCCATCGTTCCTGCCTTTCCGAACAACAAAAAAGCGCGAAAAGATTTGCCCAATAAAGGGCAAGTCCTCCCGCGCGCAGGCGCTTTGTGAGGTGATTTTTCGTGCATCTACTCGCCATGAGCATCGGTTCCCCCCAAAGTGCAACGCACTCGGGCCGCGCTCTACGGCGTCAGTGGCCAACTGGCGATAGTTTAATTCATCTTGCAACAAACCGCAATCCTCGTTTCTTTTGATGGTTCGAGGCGGACAAACGAGGAGGGAATGCCTCATTCCCTCCTGTGGGTTCAACGCGTACGCCCCACAACGAGCGGCGCTTGGTCTCATTCGCTGGTGCGGTCATGACGTCTTCTCCGGATGATAAAATCGAGCCCTCCCACCTGTTCCAAGCAGGCGAGAGACCGCCTCGCGGCCTACTTACCTAGGCCGCGAGTTTTCCCACCAGATCTGCCTCCGGTGAAATCGTTGCGAAGAATTCAGCAACCTCAGTCGGCTCAATCTCCAGTGCCTCACTGATTCGCTTGATCGTCCGGAATTTCGGCTGCGTGCGGCCGAGCTCCGCCTCAACGATCGTCTTCGTACTGACACCCGCCTTTTCGGCAAGCTCCTCGATGCTCATGAACCGACCGCGTCGGATTTCTCGTAGACCTCGCATAGCTACCCTCCGTCTAGATACGTACTAACTACCAGAATATCACATCATTTATGTTTGACAAGTGTGTATGTAGTTAGTAGAATATTAGCAGTTGAGAGGCGGTCTCTCACCTGCTTATTGGATCGGTTCGGCGCTTGGAACGTCGGGCCACAGGATGGAGGAAATCGTTATGTCACCATCAACATTCGTCAGTCGTCGGGAGTCGCTCGACCGTTGGCACGCCGCACTGAAGCGGGCAAACGACAAGGGCGTCAACATCTACCGTATTGAGAGCACCGGTCAGTTCATCGCCACGTCGGGGACAACCGTCACGGTTGCGTACGCCACGGACGGCGTCAGCTGCGAGTGCGCGGCTGCCGTTCACGGTGATCCAGTCTGCCAACACCGCGCGGCATATTGGGCGGCGCAAGGGATGCTGACGTTGGGCGATGCCGCGCCGGCGACGATGCCGTGCTACCCATGCGACGGAACCGGGAAGATCTGGAGCGAGGGGTCGTGGAGCCCGGATCAATGTTGGTACTGCTCTGGCACCGGTCAAGTTGATGTCGTTCTCGATCGCATCGGCCCGGACAACGTTGTCCCGTTCCCCGCGATCGAGCGACCGCGACCGGCTGCCTAACGTCATCGGGGGCCGGTCACCGGATCGGTCCCGTTCTCACCTTGAAGGAGATCCCGAACATGGACGCGAAGAGCACGACCGGCAAGCCGATCACGGCCCACGATGTTGCCGTCGTCCGAGATGTGTTTGAGCAGCTCATCGCTTTGGCTGAAGAAGAAGGGGACCCGACGCTGGGCCAGATTATTCGCCGTCACATCCTTGACAGTCAGCCATTCGCCGCGATTGCGCGCGAGCTCGGGATTCCGGCCGATAAGGTGGAGGTTCGGTTCATTGTGTGGCGTGGACCGGTGATCCAAGCATTCAAGCGTCGGCAGACCGAACGGCAAACCAACTGACCAAAAGCGACAACTTGTCGGATTCCAACGCCTCGGCTTCGGTCGGGGCGCTTACTATTGGTGGCATCTGTCTGGCCGTTCAGCGAAGCCAGGTCCACACAAGGCTGAGGAACACCAGACAGGGACTACTCCAAAGAACCACGGTCCCGATGCTGCGCAGTACCTGGAATGGCTCGTTCGTTTCCTGGTCCATGGCGATCCTCCTGACCGGAGTGATTCGCGGGGTTGCTTCCGTTCACCAACGCCTCGGCCTGTTTGAGCGGGGCGTTGTCCTCTTCAGGGAGTGGCGCCCCGGTTGGGAGCCAGGGCGCCGGTAGTCGCTGCTCGGCCTGTCGGGTAGGGCATTGCAGGCCAACCAACGCCTGCACATGTCTTACGCTTGACACACCGACATGGCTAGTCTGAACGGACGCTTTTTGTCTTGTAGTCATCACCCGAACGAGCTAGGACCATGGCACCATACGCGCGGGGCCGATGTTGTCGCCGTCGGTGCGATGACAGTGGGCGTCTCGCACCGACCCAACCTGTTCAGGTGTCCAGACATACCTGGGTGGGGAATGGCCGATTCTCTCGGTCCCTGCGTACAACCAATGCCTCGGCTCGCAAGGGTCGGGGCGTTGTCGTGCTCGGAGAGTGGCGCCCCGGAGCCGCACATCCGGGGCGCCGGTGGTCGCTGCTCGGCCTGCCGGGAACGATACGACAAGCCAACCAACGCCGATCACATCATGACGGGTTGTGCGCAAAAATACATTGGGGTCGATGTTGCCGCCGCCAATGCGTTGATGAGACACCGAATCGGCACAGCCGTCGCGCACCTTTTGTCGGGCACGCGCGACGGGGATGGCCGGATACACGCGGCCCCTGCGTACACAAACGCCTCGGCTCGAAAGGGCCGAGGCGTTTGCTTGTGTACCAATCCGGATCGTGCTCGCGTGTGGCCTAGAAGATCAAAATCAAGATGATGATGATGATGATAAGCGTCACAACGCCACCGCCAATAACCATGAATGACTCTCCTTTCGTAAACGCCGATGACCAACAGGAGAAACGCACAGCCTGTGCCCGACCTCCCCCTGTGAGGGATCGGCGTTCGTGCCACCAACGGTGTCGAACGCCACGTAGCGTGGATCCAAGCGGTACATCTGAGCACCGAAATAGGGAGCACGCTATGGGCATCTTCGACGCAAAGGTCATCATCAATGGCGTTGCTGCCATTCTCCTCGCTACGGTCATCCTGGCGATTGTGGCTCGACTCTGGTGACGATATCAGCGATGATGCCGCGCCATGACCGCACCCACGCCGCAGACACCGCCGCACCAGTCCGCACCCCTGTCCGCTCGGCAGGCCGCAGCTCGTCTTGGCGTCAACGAAAAGACTGTTCGGCGTTGGATTGATCGCGGTGAACTGCTAGCAGTCAAGGATGCGTCGGGTGCCTACAAGATCAACATCGACGACCTCGACAAGCACCGTGCGGACCACGCCGCACCCCTCCCGCACCAGGATGCCGCGCCAGCCGCGGACGTGTCCGCACCCACGATGCCGCAGGCCGCGCCACACGTCGCACCCGTTGATCTCAGCCCCTTGGTCGATCACATCGCTCATCTTGAGGATCGCGTCCAACAACTGACCGAGGCGGCGACGGTCTGGCAAATCCGGGCGATGCAAGCTGAAGAGAAGCTGAAGATGCTGACGGCGGGCGATGTTCCCGACGATGAACCGTCAACGCGTCCAGAGCCTCCCGTGAGTCCACCACAGCCCCCAGGAGCGACGGAAACGGCGGAGACGACTCCTGATACCTCGCAGGCTCAGCGGTCCTGGTGGAGACGATTGTTGGGGAGTGGATGATGGACGAGGCACTCGATCCGTCCGCAAACTATCCCGTCGAGGAAGTTGCTGCCCTCAAAGGGGTGCCGTATGCGACCGTCCGGAGCGCCATCGTGCGTGGTGAGTTAGCGGCGAACACGAATGGACGAGTGTGGCTGGTGCGCGGGGCTGACCTGGTGGCATGGGTGCCTCATCACTGGAGGCGGGATGACGACGATCCGCGTGGTTGATGCTCGACTCACGGTCCAAGAATTCCTTGAGCACCTGCTGACCGAGCAAGGATATGAGGTCAACGGTGAACCCGATCTTGTCCTGACGACCCAACGCACGACCGCCTGGTTCTGGGGTCGGCAGGGAGTCCCGGTTGTCGTCTATGACAAGGACGAGACGATCGATGTCAATGACATCATGGCCAAGGTCGGTGCGGCGCTCCACAACTCCGAAGACGCAGCAGGGGGACAGGCAGCGGCGCCGAGCCCGCCGAGGTCGGGGATGAACTGAGGATGACGTGGGGAGAAAAGAGGAGGAACTGACGCACTCGGCGGCGCCAGTGGAGATCTCTATTCAACCATTGACTAGGTTGTCACAGAACCTACCAATGGTCCCAAGTTTTGATACGTTGGTTCTGAGACGAGTTTTGAGACACAACGTCAGGCATGAACAGTCTCATTCCGAACGCTGTTCGGGGGAGTCTCAGAAACCCTCGTTTGTGAGAGTCCGCGAGAGCGTCATGGCGCTCCTTCTTTCCCGTGGCGATCAGCACGGATTTGATCGCCCCATCGGAATCTAGATCGTGCGAGACGAGGCACGATTCCGGGCCGCTGGCGACCCAAAACGGGCCGTCGGCGGCAAGAACGGAAGGTTAGGGGGCGGCAGGGGCGGCGCAGTCCTTCTCGCATTGCTGCAAGGCCGCCTTAGCAGCGTTGTGGGCGTCGGCCGCAACCCCGAGCTTCTCGGCCGCGGCCTTGAGGTCCGAGGTTATGGAGATGAATCCGCCGCCGGCCACGACGCACCCGACGGTCCCCGGGCCTGGGAAAAACAAGCCCGCGGCGCAGACGCCACCGGCCACCTTGGCGGCCGTGAAGGTCTTGTCCTTGGCGGCCTCCAGGTCAATGTCGGCCTTCTTGACGTCGGCC
>Ga0136612_10001333_pt1 | contig 10425 bp, 9 predicted proteins | sample AntDryUQ224A2306_2_FD_106644 | JGI IMG/M metagenome (GOLD analysis project Ga0136612, IMG submission 106644) | Polar desert sand microbial communities from Dry Valleys, Antarctica - metaG UQ224A (23.06) | ecosystem: Environmental > Terrestrial > Soil > Desert | place: Antarctica: Dry Valley...
CCCAAAGGCACGGCCGCTGGTTACGGCGAAGCGGCACGGCCTTCGGGGAGACGACGGCCCTACCTGTTCGCTCGGCCTTGAACGTGCTCGCGCTCCAGCCAGCGAACCGGCGGGCCGTGGTAGCTGCTCACCGAGAGGAGGCGCTCTCGACCACCGGGCCAGAGGGTGCAGCGGGTCTCGCAGCCCTGGCGCCCGGGTTCCATCCTGATCCAGGCCAGTGGCGCCCGGCGAGTCGCCCGGGCGCCGGCGTCAGCGATGCGAGCCAGCAGCATGCGCCGCTCCGCAGTCGGCAGGTACTGCAGGACGACGGAGTGCATGACCGCCGTGACGGTACCGGCCATGGGCTCAGCGAGCCGTTCGGCGACCCATCTCGAGGCCTCGGTCGAGTGCACGGGAGCGGGCACCCGGCGGGCCACCTCGATGGCGGCGTCGAGACGCTGGAACCGGGCCACGAGGTCGGGCCACACGAACGCCCTCAGGGTGAGACGCCCTTCGTCGGTGGTGGCGTCGATGGGCGCGAGATCGCAGCCGAGACGCTCGACGACCTCGATCTCCACGTCGAGTCGCGGCCGACGGTCGACCCAGGGCTCGATGAAGCGCACGGGCGACGACGGCTCGCCGAACGCATCCGACCCGGCCTCGTAGCGGAAGTGGTCCCACCGCAGGTTCAGCCCGGCACTCGCTCCGACCTCGAACACCCGCAGCGGCAACCCGAGCTCGGCCAGGCCGAGAAGCGCACCGGCCAGGGCGACGGCCCGCCCGACCTCGTTCGTCTGGACGCCGCGGCCGATGTGAACGGACAGCCGATCGAGGTGTGCCTCCACCGTCGCCTCGAACACATCCTCGAGGTCCGGTCCGGGGGTCCCACCCACCGATGGGTACTCGCGAGCCAGGACGGGGGCGGCGCCCTCGAGCACGAGTCGGTGGACGGCGCCGAGGAAGCGGAGCGCCAACGCGGAGCCGAACGGATCCGCAGCATGCGGAGCGAGCAGATCACGGATCGGGCCGGAGCGGTCGATACGACCGAGGCAGCGGTCGATGAGCCGCACGTAGAGCGCCGATCCGACCTCGAGGCAGGCGTCGCGCTGGATGCGGAGCACGTCGGCCAGGCTGGCGCTCGCGGCGGGCGGGGCCTGGGAGGATCCGGTGGGAGCTCTCACCGGGATCGGACCGGGCGCAACCGAACGACGTCGGACACGCCCTTCAGCCGAGCCCGCCTGGCTCGGCCGAACTGCACGCCCCGGAGGCCGTCCACCGCCTCGCAGATCTCAGTGGTGGCAAGCACTTGACCGCCCTTGGCCGCCTCGGTGACCCGCGCCGCGACGTTGACGACGTGGCCGATGACGTCGTCGCGGGAGACGACGGCTTCGCCCATGTGGACGCCGGCTCGCATGGGGAGCGGCCCGGGGGCACCTTCGACCAGTTCCAGTGCGGCCAGGAGCGCCGCCTCGGGGGCGGGAAACGTGAGCATGAGGCCGTCACCGAGACGCTTCACCACCCTTCCGCCCCGTCCGCGCACCACCGGCCCGACGATGCGGTGCTGCTCGGCCAGCAGGGCGATGGCGGCGGCATCGCCTTCGACCGAGGTGAAACTGGTGAAACCCTCGAGGTCGGTGAACACGACGGTCACCACGGTGGACGACGTAGCGGAGGGGCTCTCGTTCGCCGACCACGACAGCACTTGGAGGGTGTTGAGTCCGAGTTGGCCCAGTACCGAGGGTCGTTGTTCGACCGACCGCTCGAGGAACCGCTGCATCATCTCCACGGTGGAGGCGGTACGGATCGGGAGCGTCCCCGGACGCTCCAGCCAGTCCCGGTCGATCAGGCCGACCTCCACGGCGTTGGCCGCACGCTCAGGATCCCGCCGGATGAGGTCGGCCGCCTTCTCCTCGAGGGTGCGGCGCAGCGAGGAGAGGGCCTGCTCTCCTGCCGCGCGCGGTCCTCCCGACATGCTCACCACGGGCATCGTAGGAGCACCGATGGCCCTCGGTGCCGAGAGGCGAGGTCGTCAGGAGCCATGCATCGCCAGCGGCGATCCGGCTCGCCGTACGGGAGGGCAGGGTTCGCCTCGGGGCGTCGGGTGCCTCTCCGGGGGGCCAAGCGGTACCGTGGCCGGAATGCTCTTGGAGAACATCGACTCACCGGCCGACCTGCGGTCATTGTCCTACCGGCAGCTCGACCGGTTGGCCCGGGAGATCCGGGATTTCATCGTGGCCGCGGTGCCGACCTGGAGCTCTGGCGGCCACCTCGGCTCGAACCTCGGCGTCGTCGAGCTGACCATCGCCCTGCACCGCGTCTTCGACTCCCCGCGCGACATCCTGCTCTGGGACACCGGACACCTCGCCTACGTCCACAAGCTGATCACCGGTCGTCGGGCAGGTTTCGCGGAGCTGCGTCGAGCCGGGGGTATGTCGGGCTACCCGAGCCGAGCCGAGTCCGAGCACGACTGGATCGAGAACAGCCACGCATCCACCGTGCTCGGCTACGCCCATGGCCTGGCGACAGCCGAAGCCGCCGATGAGGGTCGACGACGCCGGGTCGTGGCCGTCATCGGGGACGGCGCCATGACCGGCGGCATGGCCTACGAAGGGCTGAACAACCTCGGCCACAGCGGCAAGCAGGCCATCATCGTCCTGAACGACAACGGGCGTTCCTACGCTCCGACCGTCTCCCGCCTCGGCGAGGGCGTTGCGCGACTTCGGGTGAACCCCAGCTACATGAAGCAGCGGGCCCGGGTCGAGCGGATGGTCAGGGACGTGCCCCTCGTGGGCGACCACCTGGCCTGGGGCATGGCCGGCGCGCTGGCCGGCATGCGGGAGATGTTCGAACCGCCGATCTTCTTCGAGACGCTCGGTGTGCGCTACACGGGGCCCTTCGACGGCCACGACATCGAAGGCCTCGAGCGGGCCCTCGGCCACGCCGCCGAGTACGACGGACCCATCGTCGTGCACATCCTCACCCAGAAGGGCAGGGGTCATCCCCCGGCCGAGGAGGACGAGGTCAAGTGCCTGCACGACATGGGCGGCGAAGCTCAGCCCGGCACGTACACGGCTGCCTTCACCGAGACCATGCTGAAGGAGGGTGAGAACCGACCGGAGCTGGTCGCCATCACGGCCGCCATGCCGGACTCCACCGGCCTCCTCCCGTTCGCGGACCGGTTCCCCGGTCGCATGATCGACGTGGGCATCGCCGAGCAACATGCCGTCACCGCCGCTGCCGGCATGGCCATGGGTGGGCTCCGCCCGGTGGTCGCGCTGTACTCCACGTTCCTGTCGCGTGCGTTCGATCAGACCAACCTCGACGTGGGCCTCCACGACCAGCCGGTGGTGTTCTGCCTCGACCGGGCCGGCATCACCGGTGACGACGGCGCCTCCCACCACGGCGTCCTCGACATGGTGCTGCTCACCAAGGTGCCCAACATGACCGTGTTCGCCCCGTCCTCGTACCAGGAGCTCCAGGTGATGCTGCACGATGCGCTCGACATCACCACCGGCCCGAGCGCCATCCGCTGGCCGAAGACGGCCGCCCCGTCGGTGAGCGAGGACTCCGTCGGCCACGGCTTGGCGGCCCGGTGCGTGCGCCGGGGCGAGGACGTGTGCCTGGTGGGGGTGGGCAAGATGCTGGCTGCAGTCGAGGAAGCGGCTGCGATCCTTTCGGAGGAGGGGATCTCGGCGACGGTGTGGGATCCGCGCGTGGTGAAACCGCTCGATCCCGAGCTCCTGGACGATGCTGCCTCCTTCGATCTGGTGGTCACCGTCGAGGACGGCTACGTCGACGGCGGCATCGGCTCCCAGTTGGCGGCGGCGGTGACCGAACGGATCATCGGCACCGCCAGGCGCCCCCTCGTACGCACCCTCGGGGTGCCGGTGCAGTTCATCCAGCACGCCAAACCCGACGCCATCCTCGCCGACCTCGGGCTCGATGCTGGCGGCGTCGTGGCCGAAGTCCGCCGCTGCCTCACCCACTGAGCTCCTCCCCGCTTTCTCTGCAGATCCTTGGGGCCCAGCTCCGCAACGATGTGCAAAGAAGGTGGATGAGGACCTCGGTCCCGGGCTGATGGACGCGTGAGAAGCTCCCGGGCTCATGGGTGCGGCTCTGGCGTTGATGGCGAGCGTGTTCTGGGGCTCCGGCGACTTCCTGGGCGGGACGTTGAGCCGGCGCCTCCACCCGGTGGCGGTGATGGGCGCCGCCCAGGCGATCGCGCTGGTCGGGCTGCTCCTCGTGGCCGCCGCCACCGGGGAGCTCGATGCCGGCGGCTACGTCGTGTGGGGCGTGCTGGGCGGTCTGATCGGCGTCGTGGCCCTCGGCTGCTTCTACGCCGCCCTGGCCGGTGGGACCATGGGTGTGGTTGCTCCGGTCGCCGCCACCGGGGCGGTGGTGCCCGTGGCCATCGGCCTGTTCCGGGGCGAATCTCCCCGGGTCGGCCAGCTCATCGGGATCGCCATCACGATCATCGGCGTGATCCTCGCCAGCGGGCCCGAGCGTGGTGGGGCCACCACCGGCCGGACCACGCGCCGGCCACTGCTGTTGGCCGCCGTCGCCTCCGTCGGCTTCGGTACCACCCTCGTCGTGGTGGCCGAGGGGAGCGAGCACAGCGTGGTGATGACCTTGGCGACGATGCGCACCGTGAACGCCACGGTGTCCGCCGTGCTCCTCCTCGTCGTCGTCCGCAACGTCGCCCGCCCGACGCAGCGCGACCTTCCCGCACTGGCGCTCGTCGGTACCACTGATGCTGCAGCCAACGGTTTCTACGGGCTGGCCACGGGCACTGCGCTGGTGAGCGTCAGCGCCGTGCTGGCCTCGCTCTACCCCGCAGTCACGGCCCTGCTGGCCTGGAGGTTCCACCACGAACGTCTTCGCCGCGAGCAGGTGGCAGGCGTCGCCGCCACCCTCGTCGGAGTCGCCCTCATCGCCGCAGGATGAGGTCGGCGACCAAACCCCTCGTTGGTCGCGAACTCAGGTGTAGTACGGGTTCTCGCCGAGATCGTGGTCGGTGGCGTCGACCACCTCACGGATCTCGGGGACGTTCTCCTTGATGGCGCTCTCGATGCCGTCGCGGAGGGTCATGGCGCTCACCGCGCAGCCCTGACAGCCACCCCCCATGGTGACGAAGGCCCGATCGCCTTCGACCCCGACGAGGGTGGCGAACCCGCCGTGGCTGGCCAGAGCCGGGTTGACCTGCTGGTCCAGGAGCTGGCGAATCTTCTCGGCGGTGTCGCCGCTGAGCTCGAGCTTGACGCCGGCGAGCGGATCGGGCTTGTTCGGGTTGCGCAGGACCAACCCCCCCTGGCCCGGGAGACCGGGCAGATCCAGGGTGGCACCGGTGAGCGCAGCGATGCTGTCCGCCGGGATCCACACCGGCAGCTCGCCCTCGCGGTACACGGCGTCGTCGGCGGCGGCCTCGGCCACGGCCTCGAAGGCCAGGTCGTAGGTGTAGTCACCGCCGGTCGAGCCGGTGACCTCCACCCGAAGCGCCAGAGAATCGGCGTCTTCCTCGGCGTTCCTCAACTCGGACACCTTGAGAAGCGCGCTGGCGCTCAGCTTGAGGACAGGCGTCTCGACGGTGGTCTCCATACGGACCTCAGGCTACCGGAGCGTCCCGACGATCGTACCGGTCAACGTTCAGGCGTCCCACCTCGCCCTGCTCGGCGATGGCCCGGCCGATACCGCGACTGGCACCGGTCACGGGCGCGACCCGTCCGTCGAGCGGCCCCATCCTGGACGACTCGACGCCGCCTCGGCCGCGTGCCACCACTGCCGCAGGCGAGCGGTCCAGGCCTTGGGGCTGTCGGCGTAGAGCCGGGCGGCCCGCCGGCGCGCCTCGCCCTCGAGCTGAGTGCGCTCGTCGTCGATGGATGCGAGGAGCGGGCCGGCGGCGTCGGCCATCGCAGCGACGTGGCGGTCACAGAGGACGCCCCGAAGGACAGCCAGATCGTGATGGTCGCCGAGGGCGTCGGAGAGCACACCCGACTCGGCGGCGAGCACCTTCGTCACCGGTGGCCACGACGACTGCAGCAAGCGGAGTTGGTACCAGAGATCCTTGACCCGTTTGCGCAGCTCGTGGAGCTGCTCGTCGTCCGGGCTCTCGCCGAGATCGGCCAAGGCCCGCCGCCCCCGTTGATGCAGGCGCCCGATCGTCGGTGCGACGACGGCGAAGCCGTCGTCGCCGATCGACCAACCGGGGACGGCCAGCCGGATGGCGTCGAGATCATCGGCCACGGCAGCCGCATCGGTGGAACCACCGCCACCGAGCGCGGCGTCCTCGACGAGGCCCGTCCTCACCGCTTCGAGCGCTCGAGGATCGACGAGGTCGACCAGACGGTCGGCCAACGCATCGAACGTGGCGATCACGACGTCGGCGTCGCGGCGACCGGAGAGGGCGCGCCCGGCGTCGCGCAGCCGGCCGTCGAGGCCGCGCCACGTGGCCGTTCCGAGATGGCTCCGAACGAGCCGGAGCAACGATCGCAGCTTCTTCAGCGTGGTGCGGGCCTTGTGGATGTCCTCGGCCGCCGGTTCCGGCTCGACCCGCAGGTGGATGATCGCCGTGCGGAGCTGCTCGGCGGCGACGCGACGGACCTCGTCACCGATCGGTTGGCATGGGTCGAAACAATAGGCCATTCGGATGTCGCTCTGGTTTGCGCTCAGTCGTAGTACTCGTCACCCAGGTGGGTGATGAGCTCGTCGCCCTTGAGGTGGCGCAGCGTGTTCTTCAACTTCATGAGCTGGATGAACAGGTCGTGCTCGGGATACACGCCGTCGGGGTGGGCCGGGCTCTTCCAGTAGAACGACAGCCACTCCTGTATGCCCGACAGGCCCGCCCTCTGGGCCAGGTCGAGGAACAGGGCCAGATCGAGCACCAGGGGCGCGGCGAGGATCGAGTCGCGGCACAGGAAGTCGATCTTGATCTGCATCTTGTAGCCGAGCCATCCAAAGATGTCGATGTTGTCCCAACCCTCCTTGTTGTCGCCCCGCGGCGGGTAGTAGTTGATGCGCACGACGTGGGTCATGTCGCCGTACAAGTCGGGATAGACCTCAGGCTGGAAGATGGTGTCGAGCACGCCGAGCTTGGACATCTCCTTGCTCTTGAACGACTCGGGATCGTCGAGGATCTCGCCGTCTCGGTTGCCCAGGATGTTGGTCGAGTACCAGCCCTCCACCCCCAGCATGCGGGCCTTGAACCCGGGGGCGAGGATGGTCTTCATCAAGGTCTGACCGGTCTTGAAGTCCTTCCCTGTGACGGGGACCGACTGCTGCCGGGCCAGTTCGAGCATGCAGGGGATGTCCAGGCTCAGGTTCGGGGCGCCGTTGGCCATCGGGATGCCCTGCTTCAGGAAGGCGTACGCGTAGATCTGCGACGGTGCGATGTCGGGGGAGGAGTCGCGCAGGCCCTGCTCGAACGCATCGAGCGACTGGTGCACGGCGGTCGCTTCCCGGTAGATCTCGGTCGACCCGCACCAGATCGCGACCAGGCGGTCGCAGCCATTCTCCTCGGAGAAGCGGTGGATGTCACCCGTGAGCTGGTCGGCCAGGTCCATCTTCGACGAGCCGGTCTTGACGTTGTCGCTGTGCAGGTTCTTCACCCACGACTGCTCGAAGACCGCCGGCATCGGTTGGATGGCCCGCAACTCCTCGCCCAATTGCTCGAGCAGGTGTCCGTCGAGCACCCCCGCACGAGAGGCCGCGACGTAGGCATCGTCGGGGAAGACATCCCACCCACCGAACACGAGGTCGCCGAGATCGGCGAGGGGCACGTAGTCACGGATGGCCGGGTTGGTCCCGACGGATCGTGGCCCGATGCGGATGGCCCCCATCTGCGTGAGCGAGCCGATGGGAGCGGCCAGGCCCTTGCGGATGGCCAGCACGCCGGCGATGAAGGTGGTGCCGACCGCACCCATGCCGGGCAACAGGATCCCGAGCTTGCCGGTGGCCGGCGCGATGTCGACGTTGGAACCGAGGGGCACGTGGACCTCCGTACGTGAGGGGATGGTGGCCGAAGCCCGGGATCGAGGTTGGTCCGCCGAGCGTTGCCGGACGACGCCGCTCGCACCAATCCCGCCCGGTCGCTCTCAGCCGCCGGGATCCCAGAGGATAGGGCCGACCTCAACCTCATCGATCTCGAGGCCCTCTGCCTGCACGAGCCGCAGATGGTCTCGCGACCTCCCCGGGGGCCGGCGGCTGGTGCAGCGGGTCGACGGCTACCGGGCGACGATCGTCTCCGGCGAGATCACCTACCTCGACGGTCAACCGACCGGCATCCGCCCAGGAACGCTCGTGCGCTCACGTCAGAGCTGCTCGGCGAGCTCGAGCCAGCGATCCTCGGTGGCGGCCAGCTCTGCTTGCACCTCGGCCAGCTCCTCACCGACGGCGGTCAGCCGCTCGTGGTCCGAGCCGGCCCGGGCCAATGATGCAGAGAGCTCCTCGCGCCGCCGGTCGAGGATGCGGATGTCTCGCTCGGCGTCCTTCACGAGCTTGCGGAGGTGGGCGGGGGACGGTCGGCCCGCAAGCTTGAGGGAGCCGGCCGGTTTCGCCCGCCCGGGGGCCCCCTCGGCCGGGGGGTCGACCCGGGGGCTGCGACCCCGAGCCGGCGCGCCGGAGGAGGCACGGCGGGCATCCTCCCAGGCGGCGTACCCGCCGGGGACCCGCTCCACCCCGTGGTGCTCGTCGATCACCACCACGTCGGCGACCGTCCGCTCGAGCAGAGCCCGGTCGTGGCTCACCACCACGAGGGCTCCAGGCCAATTCTCCAGGAACTCCTCCAACGAGCGGAGCGTGTCGAGATCGAGGTCGTTGGTGGGTTCGTCGAGCAGCAACACGTTGGGCTTGTCCCGCAACGCGAGCAGCAGCTGGAGCCGGCGCCGCTCGCCGCCCGAGAGGAGCGAGATCGGCGCCCGTTGCGCATCGGCGTCGAACCAGAACGCCTCCAGCAGTCGGGCATCCTCCCAGTCCGGGGTGCGGGCGGGTCCGGCCACGGCGTCTCGAACCCGGATGCCCGGGTCGAGATCGAGGCCGTGTTGGTCGTACATCCGGACCACCGCCGTCGACCCCCGCACCACCCGTCCCTCGGTCGGCACGAGCCGCCCGGCCAATACATCGAGCAGCGTCGTCTTGCCGGCGCCGTTGGGGCCGACGATCCCGAGCCGCTCCCGCGGGTCGAGCAGGAGATCCACGTCTCGGAACAGCCACCGGTCCGGGGCGAAGCGATGCCCCACGCCGTGCAGCTCGATCACGGTGTCACCCAGTCGTGGGGTGCCGAAGTGCAACGGAAGGTCGGTCCCGGCTCGGGCGGCCGCCTCGGGCCGCCCCTCGACCAGGGCCGTGGCCGACTCGATCCTCGCCCGCGGCTTCCTGGCACGGGCGGGAGCCCCCCGACGGAGCCAGGCAAGCTCGGTGCGAGCCAGGTTGCGGCGCACCGCCTCGGACCGGTTGGCCCGCTCCTCCCGCTCGGCGCGAGCCTCGAGGTAGGAGGCGTAGCCGCCGTCGTGCACATGGCCTCGGCCGCGATCGAGCTCGAGGATGCGGGTGGTCACCCGATCGAGGACGTGACGATCGTGCGTGACCAGCACGAGACCGCCTCGGTGGACGGCCAAGCGGTCCTCCAGCCAGGCGACCGCATCGATGTCGAGGTGGTTGGTGGGCTCGTCGAGGATCAACAACACGGAGTCGTCCTCTCCCCCATCGGGGCCGACCTCCACCAGGACGCGAGCCAAGGCAACCCGTTTGGCCTGGCCTCCGGAGAGGGCGGCGACGTCGACGTCGATCAACGGTGTCATGCCGAGACGGTCGAGCACCGTCTCGGCCTCCCAGCCGTCGCCCACGCTGGCCCGCACGGTCCCGGCCGACAACACCGGATCCTGGTCGAGCACCACCACCCGGGTGCCACGGCCGGAACGCACGGTCCCGGCTTGTGGTGGCGTCGTGCCGGCGAGCATCGAGAGCAGGGTGCTCTTGCCGCAACCGTTGAGCCCGACGACGGCCAGGCGGTCTCCGCTGGCCAGGGTCACGGATACGTCGGCGAACAGCGGACGCTCGGGTCGGGCGGCAGCCAAGCCGGAAGCGTCGAGCAGGATCACCTGCCGATGCTAGGGAGCCGAGCCGACGACGAGGCGATCCGCCGCTGGTTCCACCATCAGCGGCAAACGATCGCAGCCGCGCCGCTGAGACCCGCTTCTGATTGCACGGATGCACCTCCTGGGCGCTCATCTGCCATCAGATGCGAGGGGTCGAGCTGTTCAGCCGCCGGCCCGGACCCGACCTCGGAAGGCGGCCATGCACAGGGAGAAGCTGACCAGGCCCACAGCCGCCACCGCCCCGACCCCCTTGAGCAGCGTGGATGCGACCCAGCCGTCGGTGACCAGCGAGCGCAGCGCGTCGAGGAGGTAGGTGACCGGGTTGTAGGTGGCAACCGTGCCGAGCCAACTGGTGAGC
>Ga0136612_10001334_pt1 | contig 10424 bp, 13 predicted proteins | sample AntDryUQ224A2306_2_FD_106644 | JGI IMG/M metagenome (GOLD analysis project Ga0136612, IMG submission 106644) | Polar desert sand microbial communities from Dry Valleys, Antarctica - metaG UQ224A (23.06) | ecosystem: Environmental > Terrestrial > Soil > Desert | place: Antarctica: Dry Valley...
GTCACGCCGTGGCCCTCGGTGTCGTCGTCATCGGTGGCCTTGCGGGCGGTCACGCCGTGGCCCTCGGTGTCGTCGTCATCGGTGGCCTTGCGGGCGGTCACGCCGTGGCCCTCGGTGTCGTTCTGGTCCGTCATGATGTGTCCCTCTACTTCATCGTCGTCTATTACCTCGCCGCCGAGCGAACCCGGTCGGGAGAAGCCCTCCATCGGCGGCCGCCGCCGGAATTTGTCCATGAATCGGTACCTCCTGTGGGCGGCGGTGTAACCGCGATGAGGTCATCCTATGGGCACGCCGTACACCGAGGAAAGCGTATCCGCGACATGACCGGTGTCGGCTATTCGACAAGTCACCTTGCGCTCCGTGCCTCGAGGGCGGCGAGATCGCTGATCACCAGCGTCTCGTGTTCGATCTCCAGGAGGCCGTCGTCGACGAGGCCACTGAGCAGCTTGTTCACGCTCTGGCGAGTTCCGCCGATCATGGCTGCAAGGTCCGACTGTGTGAACGGCCAATTCAGCTCGATGCGACCGCTGGCGAGCGGGTCGGCGTCACGGGCGAGGCGCACGAGGCGCATCGAGAGGCGACCCGCCAGATCCAGGAAGTGAAGCTCTTCAACGTGGCCGGTCAATCGTCGAAGCTCGCCGGCAAGCGCACGAAGCAGGGCGGTGACCAGTCGGGCATCCCCTGGCAGCAGGCGCAGGAACTGTTCGCGCGGAAGTGCCAGCGTCTCGGTCGCCTCCATGGCGGTGGCGGTGGTTGAACGTGGCGAGCCGTCCAGCAGGGCCAGCTCGCCGAAGAAGTCGCCGGGCCTCAGGCTGGCGATGATCGCCTCGTCGCCTTCTTGCGAGGGAAGGACGATCTTCACGCCGCCATTGACCACGAAATGGAGCGAGTCGCCAACGTCATCCTGGTGAAAGATGACCTCGTTCCGGCGGAATCGACGAGGACGCATGAGACCTGACAGGACACGAATCCCATCGTCGTCAACATGCGCGAACAGCGCGCAACGCCGCAGGCTGTCGAAAGCCAGAACATGATCGGGCACGCGTGGTCCCCTCTCGCTCGAGATCCCAACTGTCGCCTCGACGGTCGTATCCGTCAAGAGTTCGTCGTGCACACGACACGAGTCGAGGAAGAAGACCGATACCCGCTGCATCGGCATGATGACGAACCGGCCGTCGGCGGACGGATCGCATGGGAGATGGCCGTAGAGGAGGATTCGTCATGGAACCCCGCCCACCGCCACCGACCCCCAGGAGGCAGACCCGATGTTCGCACCCAACATCAGTACCCATCAGCTGGCCGATCAGATCCACCAGGAACGCCTCAGCCACTCTGCGCTGATGCAGAAGGTCGCTCGCGAACGGTCCGCCGATTCAGTCAGCGTCGATCGTGAGACCCGGCGGCGCGCGACGGTCCGCCGACTTGCCGCATCGCTGGGCGCAGTCACGCTCCTTCTCTCGATCGCCGCCGCGGCGACCGCGACTCAGCCGTCCGAGACAACCTCAACGCATCCCGCCGCGCAAGGCGGCGGAGCCAAGCTCATTCGCTGACACGCTCATTCGCTGACACGGACTGTCGTGGCCATCACGCCAGACGCCGGAGCTAGCCCCGACGTCGTGGCTTGCGTGGGCCCATCAACCGGGTTCTGGTGACCCGGGAGACCATCGGGTAGAATCGCGGCCGGCCGGGCGGGAGTAGCTCAGTTGGCAGAGCGCCACCTTCCCAAGGTGGATGTCGCGAGTTCGAATCTCGTCTCCCGCTCCAACGCTCCACCTCGGCCCTTCCTCGGGCGTCACCTCCCGCGAGGTGGTGCCTACGCTAGGTCGCTACGCGAAACGCGGCTGAGGCTCTCGCCGCAGGACTCAGGCCGGTCGGATGTTCTGGTTGCGGTGGAAGACGTTGGTCGGGTCGTATCGGCGCTTGATTGCCGCCAGCCGGTCGTACATCTCGCCCGGGTACGCGACGCGGATCCGAGCGTCGCCCTCGTCCTCCAGGAAGTTGGCGTAGACGCCGGTCGCCTTCGGCTCGAGCGCCGCGAACAGCGATCGATTCCATGCCGTCGCGGCAGCCTCCATCTCGGGTTCCACGAATCCGCTCATGACTGAGACCATCACCGACGCCTCACGATGCGCGAAGGCGGTCGCCTCGGTCGGGACCCGCGCCATGGCGCCGCCAAAGACCCGGATCTGGATCATCGACATCGGCGGCGCAACCGCCAGGGCGTCCACGATGGCATCCACCGACTCGTCGTCGAGCACGTCCATGAAGACCGATCGTGTCGTGCTGGGATGCCTCGTTGCCCCTTCGGCCGTGAACTCGTAGATGCCCGGGTACGGCATCGGCATGACGGCCTCGCCGAACGGCGTCGCCACGGCGCGGAACGGCGCGATGGCGGCCTGGCCTGCCTCGGGGTCACCGGAGTACACGAACATGAGGACCAAGCTCGGCTTGCCATGGTGGTCCTCGGGCACGAACGGCACAGGCGGGATCGGCATGATGAAGCCGATCGTCGTCAGCTCCTCCGGCGCCGATGCCGCAAGCGGCACCAGGCTTCGCAGCACGTCGCGGGTCGGCGGCAGGAAGAGTGCGCCACCCAGGATCTGCTCGACCGGATAGAGCCGATACGTGAAGCGGGTCACGATCCCGAAGTTGCCGCCACCACCGCGGATCGCCCAGAACAGGTCGGGATGTTCCGTCTCCGAAGCGGTGACCACCTCGCCGCCGGCCGTGACGACCTCTGCCTCGACGAGCGCGTCGATCGCCAGGCCGTGCTTACGCGCCAACCATCCGATCCCGCCGCCAAGCGTCGGGCCGGCGATCCCAACCGATCCAGTGTCGCCGAACGGAGTGGCCAGCCCGTGGGCCGCTGCCGCCGTCGTGTACTCGCCTGCCGTCAGGCCGGCGCCGGCCCATGCCAGCCGTCGATCGGAGTCGATATGCAGGCCTCGCAGGCCGCGCATGTCGATCACCAGGACACCGTTGCCACTGCTGTGGCCGGCGAGGCTGTGACCTCCGCTGCGCACCGCGATCTCGAGGTCGTTGCTCCGGGCGTACTCGACGGCCGTCGCGACGTCTCCCGCGTCTGCCGCCCGGACGATGGCGAGCGGCGTCCCCTGTGCGGCCATGTTCCAGATCTGCCGGTCCTCCTCGAAGGCGGCGTCGCCGGGGGCGACCAGCGTGCCGCGCAGGCAGGCGGCGAAGGTGGTGAGGTCGCCCGGCGCGGCGGCGATGCGGAAGGTGACGGCTGCGTCCATGGTGGATGAGCTCCTGACGATGACGAGGTGAAGTGGAACCTCGTCATGCTCAGGCGGCGCGCGGTCAGCGCCATCGGTCACCCGCCTCGGGCCCCGGCGCCGCATCGGTCCTGCATGACCCTACGTCGGATGTCGGGTCAGGCGGCTGGATCGCCCTCGAAGCTGCTGAGGAGGACGATCCACAGGATCGAGGCCACGATGAGAGAGACAAGCTCGAGGGTTGGCATGTGCCATTGACGCGCCGGATGCCGATCTGGATCCACGCGCCGTCGCCCTTGGCCGCCACCCGCGTCATAGCCTGAGAACGTATGCTGGGCGGCATGCGTCGTCGGTCGGTCAGCATCGTCGCCTGCCTCGCCCTGGTCCTGGGGGCGTGTGCCGCGCCTCCGCCAGAGGATGTGCCGTCGGACGTGGCCGCCAGCGCCGACCCTGTCTCGACCGCCTCCGCGGCGTCATCACCCACCTCCGAGCCGTCCGAAACAGCAACCGCGACTCCCGAGCCGGAGCCCGAGCCGGAACCATTGGCGTGGGCGAGGCTGGATGTCGCGGGCCCGGCTGCCCGCGAGGATCACACATGGACGCTCGACGCGGCCGGTGAGGTGGCCTACCTCTTCGGTGGTCGGGACGGCGCGACGACGTTCGACGACACCTGGGCGTTCAACCTGCGAGACGAGAACTGGACGCGGCTCACACCGGCCGCGGCGCCACCTGGGCGGTTCGGCCACGAGGCGGTGTGGGTGGACGCCCTCGGCCTCGTGGTTTTCGCAGGCCAGGCCGATCCGGATTCGTTCTTCAACGACCTGTGGACCTACGATCCGAGCACCAATGTGTGGTCCGAGCTACCGGCGCAGGGCGCGCTCCCGACGCCGCGCTACGGCTCCTGTGCCGCGATCGGCCCGGATGGCCGGCTCTGGATCAGCCATGGATTCACGCAGGACCAGGTGCGCTTCTCGGACACGGCCGCCTACGACTTCGAGACCGATACCTGGACCGATGAGACCCCGTCCGATGGTGCACGACCGGTCGAGCGCTGCCTGCATGGCTGCTGGTGGACGGAGGATGGCGATTTGGCGCTGTATGCGGGCCAAACGACCGGCGTCACGGCACTCGACGATCGCTGGATCATGCGTGACGGCGCCTGGTCGCCGGTCGAGGGTGCACTGCCACCGGCGCGGAATCTCTACGCGCGGGCACGTCACGCCACCGGCACGATTGTCCTCGGCGGCCAGGCGCTGGACGGTGGCTATCTCGCCGACCTATGGCTGCTCGAGGACGGCACGACCGAGTCTGTCTCCCTGGAACCGGCCGGCGAACCTCCGCCGGGCCGAGCGGGTGCGGAGCTGATCGTCGACGCTGACGGTGGCCGTGGACTGATGTTCGGCGGTCGAACCGATGATGGGACACTCGACGATCTGTGGATCCTGACCGGCCTGTGACGCGAACTGGCGCGCCGTATGCGGTTCGATGGCAGCCATGACCACCTCGCATGCACCAGACCTCGTTGACGCTCCTCCCTGGTCGATCCGCCCCGAGCTGCCGGTCGACCTCGATCAGATCCACGAAGTCCACCGCCAGGCGTTTCGGGGTCCCACCGAAGCCGAATTGGTGGATGCCGTCCGCGCCGGCGCTGACTTCGTGCCTGAGCTCTCGCTCGTCGCCGTTTCCCCCGATGGAAGCGTGCTCGGGCACGTCCTCGTCAGCCGGGTCGCGTTCGCGCCCGATCCTGACGGCTCGCCGCGCGTCGATGCCCTGGCGCTTGCACCGTTGGCAGTCCTCCCGCACCACCAGGGGCGCGGAATTGGATCGGCCCTGGTGCGGGAGGTCCTTGCCACCATCGATCGGCGTGACGAAGTCCTCGTGGCCGTGCTCGGTTTGCCGAGCTTCTACGAACGTTTCGCCTTCACGTCCGCTTCCGATGCCGGCGTCCATTCACCGTACGATGACGCCGGTCCGGCATTCCAGGTTCGAGCAGTCTGTGACCGGGCGATCACGGCGGGTAGCGTGGTCTATCCGGCAATGTTCGAGGCGGATTCCACCTAGCCTCCGCCGGGCCCGCTGTTCCCGCCGCCTCCTCCGGGACCGCTGTTGTCACCGTCCGACTCACTGGGCTCCGGGGTCTCCACCTCCTCGTCATCTGATGCACTCGGCGAGATCGAGGGCGAGTCGGTTGGGCTGGTCGATGGGCTGGGACTGGGGGTCGGCGTCGGAACCGGCGTCGGGGTCGGGGTTGGAGAGGGCGTGGGTGACGGAGTCGGCGAGGAGGTGACGCCGCTGCTCGGCACCGGCGACGCGCCGATGTTGGTCCGGGCCTGGTCGGCGAGCTCGCCCAGGACCAGCGCGCCGACGGCCACCGCCGCCACAACCACGGTCGCAGCAACAACCCGTGCCGGCCAATGCCAGGCGGCAATGGTGGCGAGCAGCGCGCCGCATGGGCCGCGGGCGGGTGGTGCTGTCTCTCTGATGGCCGTCCGGATGCGCTCCGCCAGGTCGATGGAAGGTTCCCCGCCGACCTCGGTGGTATAGCCTTCGAGGCGCGACCCGACGCGGTCCAGATCGGGATCGGGGCGTCCGAGCTCATCGGAATCGAACGGGTGGCGGGTCATCGATGGCCTCCTTCCGATGCGAGCAGGGGCTGGAGCCGCTCGAGTCCTCGGCGCAGGTGGGTCTTTACGGTGTTGATTGGCCGACCGGTGGAATCGGCCACTTCGGCCAGGGAGAGCTCGGCGAAGAACCGGAGCGCAACGACCTCGCGGTATGGCTCCGAAAGGGCCGCAACCGCATCGCGGATCTCAATTCGCGTCTCGGACTCGGCGACCAATCGCGTCGGATCACTGCGTGTATCGGCGAGGAAGGGCTCAGGCACGTGATCCAGGTCCGCCATTGGACGGCGCTTCGCGAGCTTCCGAAACGCCTGGCGCGTGGCGATTCGGAGGAGGCAACCGCGGAGGGGCCCGTCGCCCCGGTAGGTACCGATGGCCCGATAGGCCGCCACGAAGCTGTCCTGGGTCACGTCCTCGGCGTCGTGCGGTCGGCCGAGGATCCGCAGGCAGGCTCGATACACCGTGCGTGTCTCGCGTTCGACCAGCATCCCGAACGCATCTCGATCGCCGGCCAGCGTGGCATCGATGAGGGCGTGGTCTTCCACGCCTTCATCGTGCCACGCAGTAGCCTTCATGCGACGCGCTTGGTACTCAGTCGCCGCCGTGACCCAAGTTGTCGTCATCGCCGCCGCCGTGACCCGAGTTGTCGTCATCGCCGCTGTCGTCATCGCCGTCCCGGCGACCCGAATTGTCGTCATCGTCCCGCGTTGCCGTCGGCGAGGCGCTCGTCGAAGGCCTGCTGTCGGGGAACGAGGGGTCGGGTGAAGGCTCCGTAGTGGTGCTCGGGGATGCCGCCTGCGAGGGATCGACCTTTCCCGCAGGGGCAAGGGACGCCGATGGCGATGCCGAGGTTGTGGCCTCGGGCGAGGCGGATGGCGAATCGCTGGCGGCGCTCCCGCTCGGTTGCGGACTCACGACTGCGCCGAAGGTCGCGATCGCGGATGCGCTCGCGGCGAGAGGCGAAGCCGAGGACTGGGCGTCAGCGCCCAGGTTGCCAGTGGATGCCAGGGTCACCCCGGCCAGGACGAGGAGGCCACCCGAGGCGAGAGCAAGGCCACGGATTGACGGATACAGGTTCACGTGCCACTCCTATCGGTAGTGCTGGGTCCGCCGCAGTCATACGGCGTTCTCACCCATATCGAGCCGATGGAGCGGTAAAAGGTTTCAGGCGCAGCTCTTCGGGTCGGGCTACTCGTGCTCGTCCTCGAGCGTGGCGGAGACGGACAGCTCGACGTTGCCGGCCAGCGCGCGCGAGATGGGGCAGCCACTCTTGGCGGCCTCCGCCGCCGCATCGAACCCGGCGGCATCGAGTCCCGGGACGACGCCAACCACGTCGAGCTGGGACATCGTGACCGTCCAATCGTCGCCGACCTTGTCGAAGGTGACGGTAGCGGACACATGAAGATGGTCGGGGGGCGTGCCGGCACGATCGAGGCCGACCGAGAGCGCCATGGAGAAGCACGAGGCGTGCGCGGCGGCGAGCAGTTCCTCGGGCGAGGTCTGGCCTTCGGGGCCCTCGGTGCGGGCTGCCCACGAGACGGGCAGGTCGGTGAACAGGTCGCTCGAGCCGGCGGTCACGGTCCCCGACCCGGAGGCGAGATTGCCGTTCCAGGTAACGGTTGCAGTTCGGGTGGCGGCCATCAGTATCGGTACTCCTTCGAACGCTAGACTCGGGCGCAGATGAGCAGCGTACCGGAACGCCGGCCGATCATCCGCGGCGCCCACGTCTTCCTGCGCGCCGCGGAGCGCGACGATCTTCCGCTCTTCGTGCGCTGGTTCAACGACGCCGAGGTGCTGCGCAACCTGGCCATGCGCGCGCCGATGAGCGACGCCGGGGAGGCTGCATGGTTCGACCGCATGCTCGCCGCCCAGGGCACGACGGACTATCACTTCGTCATCTGCCTGCTGGCCGATGCGCGACCGATCGGCACGATCGGGCTGCACGGCCTGGACCTCCGAAGTGGGAACGCCGAGTTCGGGATCGCCATCGGCGAGAAGTCCGAATGGGGCAAGGGCCACGGGACCGATGCGCTGCGCGCCATCTGCGATTTCGGGTTCGGCGAGCTGCGCCTGCAGCGCATCAGCCTGCTCGTCTACGAGGGCAACGAGCGCGCGCGACGCAGCTATCAGAAGGCCGGCTTCATCCCGGAGGGGACCCTTCGCCGCGCGCACTACGCGCGCGGCGAGCATCATGACGTCCATGTCATGAGCCTCCTGCGTGACGAGTGGGCGGCCATGTCGCACCGGCGCAGCTGGGATCCCGACTGAATGCAGGCGGGTCCGCCGCTGTCGATGGACCAGGAGCTGGCCGGAAGGCTCGACGCCCTGACGTCATCCCAGCGTGCGCGCGCGGACCGACTGCTGGACATCCGGATCGTCGCCGGCCGAACTGACCCGCCCCCCGACCTCGAGGAATGGTCGGTCAACGACCTGCGCTGAACCGATTTGCCGCCGACGCGGGTAGCGTCAGGTACGATGCCGCCGTGTTCGAGCTGCGGCGGGATCCCGTCACCGGCTGGTGGTCGGCGATCGTGGCCGATCGGGCCTTTGAGCGCGACTCCTTTGCCGTCGAAGCCCAGCCGGTCGAGGGCACCCACTGCCGGCACTGCGACGACGCGCCGCCCGACGATCCGCCGCATCAGGTTCGTCGTGTCCCATTGCGCTCGGATGCCTTTCACCGGATCGACTCGTCGAAGGCGCGCGCGGCGCAGCTCAGCCTGAGCGAGGTCGAGCGCGCGACTGGATCATGGGAGATCCTGGTCGGACCCCGCGACCATCACGAACGGATGGCCGACGCGGCGCCGCAGCTGGCCGGCGCCCTGCTGCGCGCAGCCCGCGACGCCATGCGGACCCTGGCCGAGGCACCGCGCGAGACGGATGCGGACGGCCGATCCGAGCCGCTCTACATCCAGGTCGTGCAGAGTCATGGTCGCCAGGCCGGGTCGCGCACCTCGCATCTCAACGTGGAGCTCTACGCCATACCGCAGGTCCCGCACTGGGTCGCGGAGGAGATCGGCGGAGGAGCCCGACAGATGATCAAGTCGCGCCGTTGCGTGTGGTGCGCGCTCTCGGAGGCCGAGGAGGAGAGTGGTGAGCGACTCGTGTTTGCCGATCACCATGCCATCGTCTTCGCTCCGGCTGCGAGCCGATCCGCATTCGAGATGATGGTCGTCCCGCGGGTTCATGCCGCGGACTTCACGAGTCTGGACGACGAGGCCATGGCGGCCACCACCGCCACGCTCCAACGGGCGCTCCACGCGCTCGACACGCTCGGCGATCCACCGTACAACCTCTTCCTGCACACTGCACCGGCCGGCGAGCGGCTGGATGGGACGTTCCATTGGCACTGGGAGGTCCATCCGCGGCTGCGGGTGATCGCCGGACTCGAGCGCGCGACGGCGCTGGCGGTGAATCCGGTCGCCCCCGAGTACGCTGCCGAGGTGCTGCGAGCGCACCTGCATCGGTAACAGATGGCGAAGCCGATGCGTCACAGTCAGACCGAGGAGGGGCGGTTCGTGCGGAGGACGAGGTGCGGTCGATGGCGGTTCCCGGACCCATCGCGTGGGAAATTCCCACGGTGACGCGTCATGCCGCCGCGGGCCGAGAAGCCGAATTCGCCCAGCTCTTCGAAGAGTACTCAGCGCCGATCCACAATTACGTGCTGCGCATGGTCGGCGACCACGACCGCGCGGCGGATATCACGCAGGACACGTTCATCAAGGCGTATCGCAAGCTCGACACCGTGACCGAAGCCACCTCGACGCGATCGTGGCTGTATCGCATTGCCACCAACACCGCCATCGATGACATGCGGCGGCGGCGGATGGTGACGCCGATGGGCGACGATGCGCCGGCCTTCGCCAACCGGCCCGATCCCCGTCCGGGTCCTGAGGCCCAGGCCATGGCATCCACCCTCGATGAGCGCGTTCAGCGCGCGTTGCTCACGCTGCGTCCGAACCATCGGCAATGCCTGCTCCTCAGCGATCTCGACGACATGAGCGCACAACAGATCGGCGAGGTGATGGGCATCTCGTACGCCGCCGTCCGCACCCTCCTGTGCCGCGCCCGCGGCGAGATGCGTCGGGCGCTGAGCGCGGAGGGCTTCGCGAGATGACGATGGAACGCCACGAGTCGATCGAGGAGCTCATCAGCGCATCGCTCTCCGGCGACCTGACCGGCCCAGAGCGTCAGCGGCTCGATGCCCATCTCGATGGCTGTGACGGATGCCGCGCCACCTTGGCCGCCTTCGCCGACCAGCGGCGCATCATGTCCGGCCTTCGCCACGTCGCGCCGCCCCGTGACCTCGGGGCACGAGTCCGCACCGGGATCGAACGCGGCGTATTCGCGACGCTTCCGTGGTGGCGCCGACCGGCGGTGATCTTCGCCGGTGTGGGTGGCAGCCTGGCCGCGGCGGCAGGCGCGCTGCTGGCCGTGGTGCTCCTCAACGGCTCGCCGAATGAGCCGAATGTCGGTGCTAACAGCCCGACGCCAACGCCCGTCACGATGTCCAGCGCGACGCCCGAGCCGACCGTGGTGGCGTCCGCGGAGCCGTCGCTGGAACCTGCCATGA
>Ga0136612_10001335_pt1 | contig 10421 bp, 12 predicted proteins | sample AntDryUQ224A2306_2_FD_106644 | JGI IMG/M metagenome (GOLD analysis project Ga0136612, IMG submission 106644) | Polar desert sand microbial communities from Dry Valleys, Antarctica - metaG UQ224A (23.06) | ecosystem: Environmental > Terrestrial > Soil > Desert | place: Antarctica: Dry Valley...
GCGGCGCCGTCCGCCACGTCGTCCTCAACCGCCCCGAGAAGCGCAACGCCTTCAACGCCGAGCTCGTCGTCGAGGTCGGCCGGGCGCTGCGGACCGCCGCCGACGACGCGGACGTACGGTGCGTCGTGCTGCGTGGCGCGGGGCCGATGTTCTCCTCGGGGATGGACGTCGGGATGCTCAACGAGCTGGCCGGAGACGTCGCCGACCTGCGCCCGTTCCGGCGCGCCTGCCTGGAGGCCTGGAACCTCGCGGAGGAGATGACCAAGCCGGTGATCTGCGTCGTGCACGGAGCCTGCATCGGCGGCGCGATGGAGCTTGCGCTGGCCTGCGACCTGCGGGTGATGGCCGCCGACGCGATCATCGGGATGCCCGAGACGCGGATCGGCCTGATCCCGGACGTCGGCGGCTCCTCCCGGCTGCCCGCGGTGGTCGGACTTGGGCGGGCCAAGGAGCTCGTGATGACCGGCAGGCTCATCGGCGCCGAGGAGGCCGAGCGGATCGGCCTCGTCAACCGGGTCGCGCCACCCGAGGCGCTCGACGAGGCGGTCGATGTGCTCGTGGGCGAGCTCGAGGCCTGCGCGCCGCTGGCGGTCGGGCTCGCCAAGCGGGTCATGGACGCGAGCGCGCGCCCGGCACTCAGTGCCACGCTCGAGCTCGAGGTGGCGATGCAGGAGATCTGCGCCCGGTCGGCCGACTTCGCCGAAGGGGCCGCCGCGGCGAAGGAGCGCCGGCAACCCGGGTTCAGCGGTCGCTGAGCCCGAGCTGCCGACTTGCTTCGGGTCCGAGCCTGGGGAAGGAACGGACACCCAAGGCAACGCCGGTGCCGGCCCGATCTTTGCGGGTCGCGTACCGGCTTCGGAGGGACTTCAGCCGACCCGAGCCCGGCACCATGGACCGCGGGTCGATCGCCGGGAATCCGGCCGACCGGGGCGAGGACGCACGGAGACCGATCATCCGCTCAGCTCTTCGACCAGGACGTCGACCCTCGCGACGGGGAGCCCGGCGGTACGGCGGACCTCGCGCCCGACGCGCTCGCGGACCGCGGCGGCGACCTCGCGGAGTCCGACGTTGTAGGCCACGACGATGCGGACCGAAAAAGTGAGCCCGTCGACGGGCTGCGTCGCGTCGACTTCCGCGAGCGCGAAGGTCACGTACGGGACCTCCATGGCCGCGAGCCGAGCCATCCGGGCGACCAGCTCCTCGTTCACCGTGGTTGAGCCGAGCGGCTCGGTCGATACCCGGATTCCGCTCGTGGCCCCTCGCACCCTGGCCATCACCCGGCGCGCGAAGTCCGGGGGTACGGCGACGGGCTCGGCGGCCACGGCCTCGGCGTCGTGCCGCAGGGCCCGCAACGAGGCGAGGCTGGCCTGGCAGTGCGGACACGTCGCCTGGTGGGCGAGCCGTGCGGCGGGGGGCGGCTCGGCCTCGAACACCTGCGTGACGAGCGTCTGCGGCCGGGTCCCACAGGGCAGTGCCGCGACGTCGCCGTTCACCGCCATCCCCCCATCATCGCCGCCAGGTCCAGGCGGGCGCGGTGGATCCGTCCCTTCACGGCGGGGAGACTGACGCCCAGGATCTCGGCGCCCTCCGCGTAGCTGAGCCCCTGGAACTCGCGCAGGACGAGCGCCGCACGCGCGTCGGGAGGGAGCGCGAGAATGGCCCGCGTCAGCGCGCGAAGCCGCTCGCGCCCCTCGGCATGGGCCGCGAGGTCCGCCCTCGTGTCCTCGAGGGTCTCCGGCAGCTCGGAGGCCGGACGGCGCGCGGCGACGAGGTCCAGGCAGCGGTTGGTGACGATCCGCGCCAGCCACGTCCGGAAGGTCGCGTCCCCGCGGTAGAGATGCAGCGAGCGCCAGGCCTGGACGAACGCGTCCTGGGCGGCCTCCTCGGCGTCGGCCGGCGAGGCCGTCATCCGGAGGGCGAGCCGGAAGACCGACGCCTCGTGGCGGCGCACGAGGACCTCGAACGCATCCAGGTCACCGCGGCGAGCGGCGGCCACCAGGTAGGCGTCGTCGACTCCGACGACCACTCAGGCCACGTCGATTCGGGGCACGGCGACACATCATGCTGAGGACGCACGGAACTTTCTCGTCCGCTTCCGGTCTGAAGCTGAGCAGGGCCAAGCCGGTAGGACGACGACGACAGGAGGCACCACGGTGGCGCAGCAATCGACAGACAGGCCGACAGGCGGCCAGGTGCTGGCCCAGACGCCGGGCGGCGGCGAGAAGGCGGGCCCGCTGCAGTCGGGACAGGGGACGACGAAGATCGCCGATCCCGTGGTCACGAAGGTCGCGAGCATCGCCACGCGCGAGGTCGGTGGCGTGTACGCGCTCGGCGGCGGAGCGGCCCGGGCGCTCGGGACGGTCAGCCACCGGGTCGGCATCGGCGACGAGCGCACGCAGGGGGTGTCTGTCGAGGTGGGTGAGCGCGAGGCGGCCATCGACCTCACCGTGGTCATCGAGTACGGGGAGTCCATCCCGACCGTCACCCAGGCCATCCGCGACAACGTGATCCGCCGCGTCGAGGGGATCTGCGGCCTGTCGATCACCGAGGTCAACATCGCGGTCAACGACCTGCACTTCCCCGGGGACGACGTCGCGGCGCCCGAAGAGCCCTCGCGGGTCCAGTAGAGCCGGTGCTCCGGCCGTCCGATCCCGCCGTGTCCGGAACCGTCCGGACACGGCTCGCGCAGCTCGTGCTCGAAGCCGCCCTGGCGGTCGACGGGGTGGTGGGTGCCGACGCCGGCCCGCACCGCCTGCACGTCACCGCGGGCGTCCCGGGCGAGCCGCTGCTCGGGGTCCGGGCGATCGCCGAGCCCGGCGGGACCTACGCCGTGGACCTCGGGCTGAAGGCCGGCCTCGTGCCACTGGAGGCGCTCGCCGACCGCGTCCGCGTGGCCGTCAGGCGGGCGGCGGCCGTCGCCGGTCTCGAGGACGAGCTCGGACCCGTGTCCGTCACCGTCCACGACGTCGCCGATCCCGCCGAGGAGCTCGTTGCGTCGCGCCCTGGGCCGGCCGCACCGTGATCCTCCTGCGCCTCCTCGTCCGCGTCGTCTCCTTCCTGCTGCTCATCGTGCTGGCCCTCCTCGGGCTGGGGATCGCGTTGAGCGCGATCGACCCCGGCAGTGCCGCGGACGTAGCCGGGCTCCCGCGGCTGCGGGACCGAGTGGGCGCCTGGTTCGAGAATCTTGAGGGCGACGGCCCGGTGGCGACCGCGAGCTTGATCGCCGGGGTCGCGGCGGGGCTGCTCGGGCTGGCGCTGCTCATCGGCCTCCTTGTGCCGCGCCGCGAACGTCTGGTCACGTTGCGCACCACCGAGCACGGTCCCCTCGCCGCGCGGCGGCGGGCACTGGCGGATGTCGCTCGTTCCCTCGCCGAGCAGACGCGCGGGGTCACGCAGGCCAAGGTGAAGGTCAAGCCCCGGCGGCGGGGGGGTGGGCGCCTGCGCGTCCGCGCCGCCCGACCGCGCCCGGCCGACGGACGCACCGTCGATCGCTCGATCGCCTCCCAGCTCGAGACGCTCACGGGCCCGTTCGGGCTCAAGGCGTCGGTACAGACGCGCGCGGGCGAGCGCGGCGCCCGGGTGCAGTGATGCTGCGCCAGCGGCTCCGGGCGCGCACCTCCCCCCTCGCCCTGCTCGGGCGGATCGTCGTCTTCGTCGTCGCCTGCGCCCTCGTCTGGTACGGCGTCATGCTCGCGTGGCTCGCCCTGGGCGGCCCGCGGAGCACCATCGATTCGATCTCGGGCTACCGATCCGCCTACGACGCGCTGGCCGGCCTCGGCGAGAACGACCTCTCCGGGCTCGCGCGTGCCGTCGCTGCCGGCGCCGGCCTCCTCGCCTTCCTGCTCTTCGGCTACCTGGCGTTCAAAGAGCTCCCGCGTCCTTATCTCGCGCGGCACGACCTCGAGCTGACCGCCGACGAGCGCGGCACGGTCGACGTCGAGCCGCGGGCGATCGAGCGGGTGGCCGAAAGCGCGGCCTCCTCACACCCCGCGGTCGCGTCCGCCGCGGGCCGCTACGCGACCGACCACCTCACGGTCGGCGTGACCGTCCGCCGAGCGCGGGACGTCGCCGAGACCCTCGAGGAGGCCCAGCGACTCGTCGTCGAAGGCCTCAGGACCCACGACCTCCCGATCCTGCCCATCCACCTGACCCTCACCGGATTCGAGCGCAAGACTCGAAGGGAGCTCGCCTGATCATGACCACCAAACCCCTCCTCGCCCTCCTCGGCTTCGCCTTCGTGGCGGCGTGGATCGCCTTCGACGACTTCGGCTCGGCGATCCTGTGCCTGCTGGGAGCGGCCGTGTTCTACGCTTCCGCAGCGGTCGCCAGGGGCGAGCTCGACCTCGGTGACCTCCAGCGACGGCTGCGCGGCGATCAGACGACCGGGATCCGGTAGCCGGCACTTCCCCACCCGGGTCCACCGCCCGGCGCCCGGTCAGGCGTTCCACACCACGGGCCCGGCGGTGAGCAGGTGCGAACCGAGCGGCCGGCCTAGCACCGCCTGCGCGGCATGTGCGGCGTCGAGGAGCTTCGCCAGGTCGATCCCGGTTTCGGCGCCCATCTCGTGGAACATGGAGACGACGTCCTCCGTGGCCACGTTGCCCGTCGCGCCCTTCGGCACCGGGCAGCCGCCGAGCTCCCCGAAGCTCGTCTCGAAGGAGAGCACGCCGGCCTCGTAGGCCGCGAAGACGTTGGCCAGGCCCTGGCCGCGGGTGTTGTGGAAGTGGGCGGTGAGCTGGACGTCGTCCCCGAGCGCGGCGCGTGCGGCGGGGAAGTAGTCGCGGACCTGGGCCGGGTTGGCCATCCCGGTGGTGTCGCCGAAGCCGACCTCCTCGGCTCCGGCGTCGATCAGCCGCCGCGCGATGGCGAAGACCCGCTCGGGCGCGACGTGCCCCTCATAGGGGCAGCCGAAGGCGACGGAGATCACGCCCTCGCAGCGCAGGCCCTCGCCGCGCGCGCGGCCCACCACCCGCTCCAGGCCGGCCAGCGACTCCTCCACGGACCGGTTCACGTTCGCCCGGTTGTGCGCCTCTGAGGCGGAGAGGAAGACGTTGACCTCGTCGAAGCGGTCACGGTGCTCGAGCGCCGCCGCGAGGCCGCGCTCGTTGGGGACGAGCACCGACAGCGAGACACCGTCCGGCGGGTCGATCGCCCCCAGCACCTCGGCGGCGTCGGCGAGCTGCGGGATGACGTCGGCGCGGACGAAGCTCGTCACCTCGAGCCGCTCGAGGCCCGTCCGCGCGAGCGCATCGATGAGCCGGACCTTGTCCGCGGTGGCGATGACCTCCGGCTCGTTCTGGAAGCCGTCCCGCGGCCCGACCTCGCGGATGTCGACGTGCTCGCCGCTCATCCCGCCCAAGCCTAGGGCGCGAGTCGCGTCACGCCCCGGCTCAGGCCATCGACAGCCCGCCGGAGACGTTGATCGTCTGGCCGGTGACGAAGGAGGCGTCGTCGGAGGCGAGGAAGGCGATGACGGAGGCGACCTCGTCGGGCTCGCCGGAGCGACCCATCACGGTCGAGTCGATCATCCCCTGCTTGAGCCGGGTGCCGATCTCGCCCAGCATCTCGGGCGCCGAGTTGAGCAGCGGCGTCTCGACCGGCCCCGGCGCCACGGCGTTGCAGCGGACCTGGTAGCGCGCCGACTCGCGGGCGATGGCGCGGGTGAAGCCGATCACCCCCGCCTTCGCGCTCGAGTAGATCACCGATCCCTGGGAGCCGACCCGGCCGGCCTCCGAGGCCACGTTGACGATGATCCCGCCGCCGCGCTCGTGCATGCTCGGCAGCACGGCGTGGGTGACCGCGATGACGCCGCGCAGATTCACGCCGAGAACGAAGTCCCACAGCTCCTCGTCGGTGTGGAGGAAGAAGGCGAAGCGGTCCGTCCCGGCGTTGTTGACGAGCACGTCGACCGGCGCCCCGAAGGACTCGACGGCGGCGGCCACCCCCTCGCGCACCGAGGCCGTGTCGGCGACGTCCATGACCACCGCGGCCCCGTCGATCTCGCCCGCCACCGCTCGCGCGGCCTCCTCCTGCAGATCGGCCACCACCACCCGCGCGCCCTCGGCCGCCAGCCGCCGAGCGGTCGCCGCGCCGATGCCCGACGCCCCGCCGGTGACCAGTGCGACCTTCCCCTCGAGTCTCATGGCGCAGGACCCTAATCTCTCGCGCCAGGTGCCCGTCCTCCCCCTCCCGTCCGCTCCCGTCGTCGCCCTCGCCGGCGGGACAGGTGGGGCGAAGCTCGCCCGCGGGATGCTCGACGTCGTCGGGGAGGATCTGGTGGTGATCGCCAACGTCGGCGACGACGTCGAGGTCCACGGGGCCCACGTGTCGCCGGATCCCGACCTGATCGCCTTCTGGCTGGCCGACCGGATCGACGCCCGGGGATGGGGGTTGGACGGCGACACGTTCAACGCGATGGACGGTCTGCGCGACCTGGGCGCCGAGGTGTGGTTCGACCTCGGTGACCGGGACCTGGCGATCGGGCTCGACCGGGCGCGGCGGCTCGCCGCCGGCGAGCGGTTGACCGACGCCCTCGCCGCGCTCACCGCGTCCCTGGGCGTCTGCGCCCGGGTGCTGCCACCCACCGACGACCCGCTGCGCACGTGGGTCGACGACACGCCGTTCCAGGAGTGGATGATCCGGGCGGGCGGCAAGGCCGGCGAGCAGGCGATCGCCTCGGTCGAGCTCCGCGGGGCCGACGCGGCGCGCCCCACCCCCGAGGTGCTCGCCGCGCTTGCGAGCGCCCGTGCGGTGATCGTCGGGCCGTCGAACCCGGTCATCTCCATCGGACCCATCCTCGCCGTTCCAGGGATCCGAGAGGCGATCGCCGCCACCCGCGCCCCGGTGGTGGCGGTGTCGCCCCTGGTTGGCGGCCGCGCGGTCAAGGGCCCGACCGAGGCGTTCCTCGCCCACGCCGGGCTGCCGGTCTCCGCCGACGGGATCGCCGCGGCCTACGCCGGACTGCTCGACGGCCTGATCGCCGACGAGGCGTGCGACGCGCTTCCGACCCTCCAGACCGACACCGATCTCTCCACGCCCGAGGCCCGCCGGCGCGTAGCCCAGGAGGTCCTCGCGTTCGCCGCCGCCCTAGGTTCTCCGCAATGACTCCCCCGTTGAGCGGCAAGACCCTCTTCATCTCCGGCGCCTCGCGCGGCATCGGCCTGGCCATCGGCATCCGGGCCGCCCAGGACGGCGCGAACGTCGCGCTGATCGCCAAGACCGCCGAGCCGCACCCGAAGCTCGAAGGAACGATCTACACCGCGGCGGAGGCGATCGAGGCCGCGGGGGGCAAGGCGCTGCCGATCGTCGGGGACATCCGCGAGGAGGCGTCCGTCGCGCAGGCGGTGACCCAGACGGTCGAGCGCTTCGGCGGGATCGACGTCTGCGTCAACAACGCGTCGGCGATCAACCTGAACGGGACGCTCGACCTCCCGATGAAGCGCTACGACCTCATGCAGGACATCAACACGCGCGGCACCTTCCAGGTCACGCAGGCCTGTCTCCCGCACCTGCTCGAAGCGGAGAACCCCCACGTCCTGACCCTGAGCCCGCCGCTCAACCTGAACCCTCGCTGGTTCGGTCAGCACGTCGCCTACACGATCGCCAAGTACGGGATGAGCATGGTCGCGCTCGGCATCGCGGAGGAGTTCCGCGACCGCGGCGTCGCCTCCAACGCGCTCTGGCCACGGACGATCATCGCCACCGCAGCCGTGCAGAACCTGCTCGGCGGCGACGCGGCGATGGCCAGGTCCCGCCGGCCGGAGATCATGGCCGACGCCGCCCACGCGATCCTCGCCAAGCCGGCGCGCGAGACCACGGCGAACTTCTTCATCGACGACGAGGTGCTGGCCGCCGAGGGCATCACCAACCTCAGCGCCTACGGCTACGGCGATCCCGCCCCCGGCGCCGACGAGCTCCAGCTCGACATCTTCCTCGACGCCTGACGGCGTCCGGATCCCCGGCGGGGGCGCCGCTCGGCCGCGGCGCTGGGCGGGCTCGCCTCAGCCGTCGGGGGCGGCTCGGCCCCCGACCGCCCTCGCCGGATCCAGTGCCCCTCGACGGCGGCAGGTCGCGGCCGTGCCGGTCCGCGTCGAAGGAGTCGGTCATTCGGCGGGCCCTACCCCGATGCCCAGCCGCTGCACCGCCGCCTCTCGCAGCTTGTACTTCTGGACCTTGCCGGTCACCGTCATCGGGAACGCGTCGGCGACGAGGACGTGGCGCGGCACCTTGTAGTGCGCGATGGTCCCGCGGCAGAACTCCCGGATCGCCTCCGCCTCCACCTGTGCGCCCTCGCTGGGCAGCACCCAGGCGACCACCTCCTCGCCGTAGCGCTCATCGGGCACGGAGACGACCTGCACGTCGGCCACGTCGGGATGGGTGTAGAGGAACTCCTCGATCTCGCGCGGATAGACGTTCTCGCCGCCGCGGATGATCATGTCCTTCGAACGGCCGACGATCTTCACGTAGCCCTCGTGGTCCATTGTGGCCAGGTCGCCCGTGTGCATCCAGCCGGCCGGGTCGATCGCCTCGTCGGTGCGCTCCGGTTCGTCCCAGTACCCGCGCATGACCGAGTAACCGCGGGCGCAGAACTCGCCGGAATCGCCGCGCGCCACCGTCCGGCCCGTCTCCGGGTCGATCACCTTGACCTCGAGGTGAGGGTGGACGACGCCGACCGTCTCGCAGCGATGCTCGATCGTGTCCTCGCGCGGCGTCTGCGTGGAGACGGGCGAGGTCTCGGTCATCCCGAAGCAGATCGACATCTGGGCGATTCCCATGCGCTCGACCACGCGGCGCATCACCTCGACCGGGCAGGGCGAGCCGGCCATGATCCCCGTGCGCAGGGTGCTCAGGTCCGACGGACGGCGCCCGAGCTCCGCGAGCTGGGCGAGGAACATGGTGGGCACGCCGTAGAGCGACGTGCAGCGCTCGCCGGTCACCGCGGCGAGCGTGGCGCCCGCGTCGAAGGCGTCGGCCGGCAGGACCATCGCCGCGCCGTGCGAAGTGGCGGCGAGGTTCCCCATGACCATCCCGAAGCAGTGGTAGAGCGGGACCGGGATGCAGATGCGGTCGTGCTCGTCGTAGCCGAGCGCCTCGCCGACAAAGAAGCCGTTGTTGAGGATGTTGCGGTGGGTGAGGGTCGCGCCCTTCGGGAAGCCGGTCGTCCCGCTCGTGTACTGGAGGTTGATCGGATCGTCCTGGTCGAGCGCGGCGCCCTGGGCCCGCACCGCGGCCGCGGGCGGACCGCCCTCGCCGTCCGCGAGCGCCGCCCACTCCGGCGTGCCGAAGAACACCGCGTGCTCGAGGGCCGGAACGTCGGCCGCCGCGACCATCTCAGCGTAGTCCGCGCCCTTGACGTCGGGGGCGCAGAACAGCACCCGGCAGCCCGACTGGCGGACCACGAACTCGAGCTCTGAGGTCCGGTAGGCCGGGTTGACGTTGACGAGGATCGCGCCGAGCTTCGCGGTGGCGTACTGGACGAGCACCCACTCGGCGCGGTTCGGGCTCCAGATCCCGACCCGGTCGCCCGCCCCCACGCCGAGGCCGAGCAGGCCCCGGGCGAGAAGGTCGACCTCGGCGTCGAGCTCCGCGTAGGTGAGCCGGATCCCCTGGTGGACGGAGACGAGCGCCTCGTGCTCGCCGAAGCGGGCGGCCGTGCGCTCGAGGTTCGCGCCGATCGTCTCGCCGAGCAACGGTGTCCGGGACACCCCGTGCACGTAGGAGAGCGCCATGGCCCCGGGGTACCCGGTTTACCCGCAGGCCTCCCGCAACCGGGGGAGCACGTCGGTGCCGAACTGGGTGAGGAAGCGGCTCAGCGGCCTGGTTCGCGCGCGAAGTCCGCGTAGCCGTAGTGCACCTGGATCAGCCCAAAGGCGGCGTGCTCGCCGACCCCGAGCGCTCGAAGAGGCTGGCGCCGGCGCGATCGTGGCCTACTCTCCGGCCAGATGCGCACCGTGGCCGTCCTGCCCGTGAAGTCCTTCGCGCGCGCCAAGCAACGGATCGCGGAGGCGGCGTCCGGAGCGGACCGGCCGGCGCTGGCGGAGGCCATGGTCGAGGACGTCCTCACCGCGCTCGGCCGCGTCGGCGGGCTCGACGCGCTCATCGTCGTCACCGGCGAGCCGCGAGCGCGGACGCTCGCCGAGGCGATCGGGGCGCAGGTCGTCCCCGACGAGCGGGAGGCCGGCCAGTCCGCCGCCGCGGAGCTGGGGCTCGCGGCCGCCCTCACCGGCGGGGCGCACCGGGTCCTGCTCGTCCCCGGCGCGTTGCGCTCGCCGTCGATCAACAGTTGCTCGACCTCGGCCGGGACCAGGGCCGGACAGTCGCCGGGGACGAGCAGGACCCGGTGCGCCCCGCCGGTGAGGGCGGCCGCGAGCCCCAGCTCCGCGGCGGCGGACTGGCCGGCCTCCCGCTCGTCGGGGACGACC
>Ga0136612_10001336_pt1 | contig 10416 bp, 11 predicted proteins | sample AntDryUQ224A2306_2_FD_106644 | JGI IMG/M metagenome (GOLD analysis project Ga0136612, IMG submission 106644) | Polar desert sand microbial communities from Dry Valleys, Antarctica - metaG UQ224A (23.06) | ecosystem: Environmental > Terrestrial > Soil > Desert | place: Antarctica: Dry Valley...
CCCCCGGGGGTGTACCAGAAGATGACCTCGGCCGGGGCGGTACGCAGCTCCACGATCCGAGCTCCGAACAGCAGCACCCGCTGGTGGCGATCGAGAAGGAGCACTCGACTGGCCAGGCGCACACCTGGACCGGACCCGTAGCCGGCCCGTAGATCCATCAGATCGATTCGCGCGCAGCAGGGTGCCCCTGAGTCGGTTCGGGCCGAGCGCTCATGTCGGGTCTGTTGTCTCTGGCAGCAGATCCGGGCGTCGCTGCGCCGTACGGGCCTGGGACTGCTCGCGGCGCCACCTGGCTATGGCCGCATGGTCACCGCTTCGCAGGACCTCGGGTACGTCGAATCCACGCCAGGTCGCCGGGCGGGTGTAGCTGGGTCCTTCGAGCAGCCCGGCCGAGTAGGAGTCATCAGCAGCGGATCCGGAATTGCCGAGGACGCCAGGGATGAGGCGGGCCAGTGCCTCGACGATGACCAGGACCGCGACCTCACCACCGGCCAGGACGTAGTCCCCCACGGACACCTCGTCGACCGGGCCGCGCTCGGCGGCCCAGTCGATCACTCGCTGGTCAATCCCCTCGTAACGCCCGCACGCGAATACGAGATGCGGCTCCTGTGCATAGGAGGCGGCCATCGCCTGGTTGAAGGGCCGACCTGCCGGAGTGGGTACGACCAGCCGGATGCCATCCGGCCGAACGGACTCCAGCGCCCGCGCCCACGGCTCAGGGGTCATGACCATGCCCGGTCCGCCGCCGTACGGGGGGTCATCAACGCTTCGGTGCACATCGTCGGTCCAGGCACGCAGGTCGTGTATGGCGATGTCCAGCAGGCCGTTCTCGCGCGCCTTTCCGACCAGAGATTCGTTCAAGGGCTCCAGATAGCCGGGAAATATCGTGACGACATCGATTTTCACGCGGATCGTCGCAGGGATGCTGTTTTCCGCTGAGCTGATCACAGTTCGAGCAAGCCCGGCGGCGGATCGACGACCACCTTGCCCGCCGCTAGGTCCACCTCGGGCACGATGGCGGACACGAAGGGCACCAACAGCTCCCGGCCATCGTTTCGTCGGATGACCAACAGGTCACCGCCGACGTGCGAGATTCTGCGGACCTGCCCTAGTTCGAAGCCCTCGGTGTCCTCGACCCGAAGTCCGATCAGCTGGTCGTCGTAGAACTCGTCGACCTGGTCGAGCGGCGGCCGCTCATCAGCGGCAACGAGCAGCAGGGTGTTGCGCAAGGTCTCTGCACTCGGCCGGTCCTCGATGCCCTCGATCGAGAGCACCCAGGCCGACCCGTGTTGACGCGCCGCCTCGATCCGCAGCGGGCCGCGTTCCGGCGGGTCGGTGGTCAGGACCGAGCCAACGGCCAAGCGCTCCTCCGGAGCGTCGGTGTGCAGTTCGATGGTGACCTCGCCGAGGACGCCCTGTGGGCGACCGATCCTGGCGACAACGACGGTTTTCACGATCGTGAGCGCCTCAGGTGGAGCGGGGCTGCACCGGAGGCGCTCATGATCTTGGTTGGTTGTCCGCGGGTCAGCGACCGTCGGTGTCGACGACATCGACCCGCAAGCTGCGGCCGCCGACGCTGGTCATGATCTGACGCAGCGCCTTTGCCGTACGACCGGCCCTGCCGATCACCTTGCCGAGGTCCTCCGGGTTGACCCGTACTTCGAGGGTGCGGCCACGTCGGTTGGTCACCAGGTCGACCTGCACGTCGTCCGGGTGATCGACGATCCCCCGAACCAGGTGCTCGAGAGCGTCTTCGAGCATCAGGCGTCGGTGCCCGGCGCCGCCGGCACCTCAGGCTCGGGAGCGGCCTGCCGTGCACCGGCGCGAGGGCTCTGGGCCTCCACGTCGACCTCGACGTCGGTCTTGTCGGTCCGGTCGACGCGCACGTCGGCTTTGGTATCGGTGCTCGGCGCATCGGTGCTCGGCGCATCGGTGCTCGGGGCGTCGGCAGCCTTGGCGGCCTTCTTCTTCGGCGTAGTCGCTGCGGCGTCGGGCTCACTTCCACCGAGCTGGGTCGCAGCTTCGAACGCGGCCCGGCGGTCCGGCTTGGCGGCCTTGACCTTCATCGGCTCGGGGGCGGGCTCGCCATAGAACTTCTGCCAGTCGCCGGTCACCCTCAGGATGGCCCGGACAGCTTCGGTCGGCTGGGCGCCGACACCGAGCCAGTACGAAACCCGTTCGGCGTCAACCTCCATGTAGGAGGGGTCCTCCTTGGGGTGGTACTTGCCGATCTCCTCGATCGATCGACCGTCCCGCTTGGTGCGCGAGTCGGCGACGACGATGCGGTAGTACGGCTGGCGCGTCTTGCCGCGCCGCATGAGCTTGATCTTGGTGGACACGTGCGGGACTGCTCCTCGAGTTCTGGTGCGGGTGAGCGCGCGAGGGCCGGGTGGGTCCGGACTTGCGACACTTCATGGACGTGATCCGTAGCGGGTAGAGGGCCGTACGGCACGTTCGCAGTCCTATTCTGCCAGACCGGCTCGGACGTCCACCGGTTGACGTCAGTACGAGCGGCCGACGACCGCGATCAGGCCCGGCTCGTCGTCGCTGTCGGGAAGGCGCCCGTCTGCCCGTACCAGGCACCGGACACTGATCGCCTGCTCGGCCAGGCTCACTTCGCCCTCCGGACCGAGGGCGGCCCAGTCGATCCGAGCCCAGCCGGTGGCCGCCGCCTCGGCAGCCTCTGCGACAGTGCTCACGTCGGCGGTGGCGGCTTCGCGGCGCGTCGACGCTTCGACGTAGAGCTGGGCCTGATCCTCGATCAGTGCCCGCGTGACCGCTTCGGTAAGTCCGGCCAGTGGGGTCGACGTCTTGCTGCCCCGGATCCGGCGGACCAGTACGGCGGTCCCGTCGGCGAGTTCGCGGGGTCCGACCTCCACCCGTACCGGTACGCCCTTGAGTTCCCGGTCGATCGCCCGGCGACCGAACGGCGTGTCCGTACGGGCGTCCAGCTCGCACCGAACTCCAGCCGCGGTGAACTCTGAGACCAACTGTGCCGCAGCCTCGCTGACCCCATCACCGTCCTTGACCACCATGACCACGGCTTGGATCGGGGCCAGCCTGGGCGGGATCCGCAAACCCGCGTCGTCGCCATGACACATGATCAACCCGCCGACCATCCGGGTGGACACCCCCCACGAGGTTTGCCAGACATAGTTTTGCGCACCATCTGCGGCAGAGAACCGGACGCCGAAACTCTTGGCGAAGTTCTGACCCAGCTCGTGGCTGGTCCCCATCTGCAGGGCCTTGCCATCGCGCATCATCGCCTCGCAGGTCAACGTGCTCACTGCTCCGGCGAACCGCTCCCGCCGGGTCTTGCGCCCGCGCAGCACCGGCATGGCCAACACCGACTCCATGAAATCGGCATAGACGTCGTCGAGGATCCGGCGCGCGTATGCGCCGGCATCCGCCTCGGTGGCGTGGCAGGTGTGCCCCTCCTGCCAGAGAAACTCGGTGGTGCGCAGGAAGATCCGGGGCCGCAGTTCCCAGCGGACCACGTTGGACCAGTTGTTCACCAGCATCGGCAGGTCGCGATAGGACTGCACCCACTTGGCAAAGAAGCTGTTCACGATGGTCTCCGAGGTGGGCCGGACGACGACCGGCTCCTCGAGTTCCTTGCCGCCGGCATGGGTGACAACGGCGAGCTCAGGGCTGAAGCCCTCGATGTGCTCGGCCTCGCGCTGGAGGTAGCTCTGCGGGATGAACAGCGGGAAGTACGCGTTCTGGGCGCCGGTGGCCCTGATCCGGTCGTCGACCTCGCGCTGCATCCGCTCCCAGAGCGCGTACCCCCACGGTCGGATCACCATCGTCCCGCGGACCGGGCCGTTGTCGGCCAGCTCCGCCTTGGCGATGACTTCTTGGTACCAACGGGCAAAGTCCTGTGCCTGGGAGGTAAGGACGGGAGCGCGTACCACGGCGTGCAGCCTAGATTCGTCGCCGGCGAGCCGACGAATCAGCCGTCGAGGCCCGGGCTCATCGGGCGCAGCCCGAGCGCGGCCGCGGCATCGAGCAGGCGCCGGTCATAGGCAACGAAACCGGTCAACGCGGACCTCAGTTCAAGCGCGGTCGCCAAGTGGATCGCGTCCAGGCTGCGGAGCTGAAGCCGCCCGATCCTCCCGGCTTCATTGATGATCTGATCCGTAATGTCGACGGAGTCGACCGATGCCATGAGAAGGCGCGCTGACTTCTCCTCAACCGGTCCTTTGCGTCGCACCGCTCGAATGACTTCGATCCGGGCGAGAGCGCTGCTGATCATTCCCGGTCCGGTACGTACGACACCGGCGAGCACTGAGCTTTCTGGCTCGGTCAAGACCAACTTAACCAGTGCCGATGTATCCAGATAGAGCATGTCAGTAGCGCTCTTCGTTGCGCATTTCCTCCAGGATCTCGCTCAACGGCCGCCGGCCCGCTTGGGCTGGGAGAGGTGCGGGGAGTTGTCGGTAGTCCAAGGTCGCTGGATGCAGCACACCTGCATCGATCAGTTGTTGAACCGTCGTTTCCGGGGAGTGCACATCTTTCGGAATGGGAACCAGTCGTGCTACCGGATTGCCACGGTCGGTAACCTCGATGATCTCGCCCCCCTTCACCCGCGCCAGGTACCTACTGGCGTGCTGCCGCAGTTCCCGAACACCGATGCGTTCCATGTGCTACATGGTAGCACATTAACCCCGCCGAGGACCTTCAGCCGTGTATGGCCTGGTGGATCGAGGCGGCTGCACCGACGACAGGGACGTCGGTGCGCTGGTCGCTACGTCGGTCCCGCACTTCGACCACGCCTTGAGCCAGTCCTCGTCCGACGGTGACAATCGTCGGCACCCCGATCAATTCGGCGTCGGTGAACTTCACCCCGGGACTTATCTTGCGACGATCGTCGTAAAGCACGGCCAGCCCGCCGTCGACAAGCTCCTGAGCCAGCCGTTGCGCTACCTCGAACACCGCTGGATCCTTGCCGGTTGCCGCCACGACGTGAATGTCAGCGGGTGCCACCCCGCGTGGCCAGCACAGGCCAGCTTGGTCGTGGGTGGACTCGGCGATCGCGGCCACCGCCCGGGAGACCCCGATGCCGTACGAGCCCATGGTCACCGTGACGAGCTTCCCGTTCTCGTCGAGCACCTGGAGATCGAGCGCCTCGGCGTATTTGCGACCCAGTTGGAAGATGTGCCCGATCTCGATCCCGCGAGCCAGTTCGAGGGGTCCCGAGCCGTCCGGGGCCTGGTCCCCGGACTTGATCTCGGCTGCCTCGATCGTGCCGTCCGGGATGAAGTCGCGGCCACACACCAGGTCGAAGACGTGTCGGCCGGTCTCGTTGGCACCGGTCAGCCAGCGGGTGCCCTCGACGACTCGTGGATCGACGAGGTAGCGGATGCCGCTGGGCGACTTCTCACCCAGTGCGGCCGGGCCGATGTAGCCCTTGACCAGGGCTGGATTCGCCGTGAAATCGGCCTCGGTGAAGGGCTGCACTGTGGCCGGATCCACCTGAGCCTGCAGACGTTTGGCGTCCACCTCCCGGTCTCCGGGCAACCCGATGGCAAGGGGTTCCCGGGTCCCGTCGGGGTGGGCGAGCATGACGAGCACGTTCTTCAACGTGTCGCCGGCAGACCAGGGGCGATCACCCCTCGAAAACCGTTCGTTGGCCAGCGCGACGAGGGTGTCGATGGTCGGCGTCTCGGGGGTGTCCTCGACGTGGGCCGGCGGGGCGTCGTCGTACGGGACCGGGTCGGGTACCGGAGTACGCACCGCCTCGACGTTCGCGGCATACTCACCTGCGCTGCGGACGAAGCTGTCCTCGCCGACCTCGTTGGGGTGCAGGAACTCCTCGCTGCGCGACCCACCCATGGCACCCGACATCGCCGAGACGATCACATAATCCAGGCCGAGCCGATCGAAGGTGGCGATGTAGGCCGCGCGGTGGGCCGCGTAGGAAGCGTCGAGTCCTGCGTCGGAGATGTCGAAGGAGTAGGAGTCCTTCATGACGAACTCGCGTAGCCGCAGCAGGCCCGCCCGGGGCCGCGCCTCGTCACGGAACTTGGTCTGGATCTGGTAGATCCACAGTGGAAGATCCTTGTACGACGAGTAGAGATCCTTGACCAGGAGGGTGAACATCTCCTCATGGGTGGGAGCCAGCAGATGGTCCACACCCCGCCGGTCCTTGAGCCGGAAGAGGTTGTCCCCGTAGTCGCTCCACCGGCCGGAGGTTTCGTACGGCTCACGCGGCAACAGCGACGGGAAGTGCACCTCCTGGGCACCCATCCGGTCCATCTCCTCGCGGACGATCCGTTCGACATTCCGAAAGACGCGGTAGCCCAACGGCAACCAGGTGTAGCCACCTGACGCGGCTCGCCGGATGTAGCCGGCACGGACCAGCAGCCGGTGACTCGGGATCTCGGCGTCGGCCGGATTCTCCCGCAGGGTTCGGACGAACAGGGTCGACATCCGCAGCAGCACGTCGCGCAGTCTCCCAGGCCCGGTCCGGCGGGGTGCAAGGCCCGCAAGGGCCTGGGCAATACTTGGTCTCCGACTCCTGCACAGCGTTGTCGAGATCTCGGTGCAGGATGACAACGACGCTGAGGTTTTCGACGAAGATGCCTATCGACAGGAGGTGCTCCTGTCGGCGGGCGGTATCGCAACCGCCCAGCGGCTCGACGGCAATGTCGGCTATCTCGACATCCGCACCCTACACGACGCCAACGTCGCCGCCCCCATCGCCTCGGCGGCGATGACCCTCCTGGCCGGCACCGACGTCCTGCTCATCGACCTCCGACGTTGCCCCGGTGGCTCGCCTCTGATGGTGGCGCACTACTGCAGTTACCTGTTCGACGATCCGACGCACCTCAACGACATCTATGACCGTCCGGCGATCAGACGCGACAGTTCTGGACAGCGCCATCCGTCCCTGGGACGAAGTTCGGCGGTTCCAACCGGTCTATGTGTTGACCGGCTCGGCCACATTTTCCGGGGCCGAGGAGCTGGCCTATGACCTGCAATGCCGGGGGCGCGCCACCATCGTCGGGGAGACCACCATGGGTGGTGCCAACCCTGGGCGCCGCTATCGGATCGGGCCGCATCTGCAGCTGTCCGTCCCTCAGGGCCGAGCGATCATTCCCGTCACCGGCACCAACTGGGAAGGAGCCGGGGTGGGGCCGGACGTCGATGTGTCCGCCGAAAGCGCATTCGACACGGCCTATGGGTTGGCGCTCGAGCATGTGCTCCCTGAGGCGCGATGGTGTACGGCGCGCCGTCGCGGAGGAGGCCGAGGTTGCGCGGGACCGTTTGGGCGCGGTCAGGCGATGACGGTGCCGCGCAGGATGATCCGAGCCGGCCGGCTGAGCACTGAGAGATCCGTCCGCGGATCGGCATCGTAGGCAATCAGGTCTGCCGGTGCGCCTTCCTCGATCCCGGGCAGCCCCAACCAGGATCGCGCGGCCCACGAGCCGGCGGCCAATGCATCGGTCCGGGTCATCCCAGCCTCGGCCAGCGCCGCGATCTCCTGCGCGATCAGCCCGTGCCCCAATGACCCCCCGGCGTCGGTGCCGGCATAGATCGGCACACCCGCGTCGTACGCCGAGGCAACCATGTCGCGGACCCCGGCGTGCAGCCGCCGCATCTGCGCGGCGTACGCCGGAAACTTGGCCTCCCCGGCGTCCGCGAAGGACGGGAAGTTGTCGATGTTGATCAGGGTCGGCACCAGGGCCGTACGTCGGGTGGCGAGTTCGTCGATGAGGTCGGTCGTCAGGCCGGTGCCGTGTTCGATGCAGTCGATGCCTGCCGAGATCAGATCCGGTAGCGCTTGCGCGCCGAACACGTGCGCGGTGACCCGGGCACCGGCTGCGTGGGCGGCCGTGATCGCGTCCCGGATCGCCTCGGCCGGCCAGCACGGCGCAAGATCGCCCACCCCGCGCTCGATCCAGTCCCCCACCAACTTGATCCACCCGTCGCCGACCCGAGCCTGCTCGGTGGCAGCTGCAGGCAGCCCGGCCGGATCATCCAGCTCGATCGCGATCCCGGGGATGTAGCGCCGGCGCGGAGCAAGATGACGACCGGCACGGATGATGCGGGGCAGGTCTGCCTGTCGGTCGAGGTGCCTGGTATCCACCGGTACGCCGCAGTCCCGGATCAGCAACGCCCCGGCATCACGGTCGGCCAGCGCCTGCGCCCGCTGATCCTCGACATCAGGGGTCGGGCCCGACGGGGCCAGTCCGATGTGGTTGTGCGCATCAACCAGGCCCGGTACGAGCCAGCATCCCTTGGCCACGGTGACGGCCCCGGGCACGGACTCGAAGCTGATCTGCCCGTCGCGTACCCATATATTCCGCGACTCCTCGCCCGGCAGCACCACCCCCTCCAGGTGCAGGGCGCTCACCCTCGGCTACTACTTCTTCTTGCCGAAGCGCAGTGCCGAGAGGTCCGGCAGTTGCATTCCCGGCGGCAGCCCGCTGGCACCCAGCAACTGGTTCAGGTCTTGGCCCGGTGCGGCTGAACCCCCCGAGTGGTCGCCGGCCCGTACAACTCCCGGCTGCCGAGCCTGGCCGCCACCCTTCTTGCCCTTCTTGCCTTTGGCGCTCTTGCGCGCCTGCAGTTGCTGCTGGCGCCCTTTGGCCTTCTTCGACATCGACCGCGCGCCGGGCATCCCCATGCCGCCAGCCATCTGGGTCATCATCTTGCGAGCTTCGAAGAACCGCTCCACGAGCCCGTTGACCTCGGTGACCGTGACCCCGGAACCGTTGGCGATCCGGACCCGCCGTGAACCCTTGATGATCCTGGGATCGGCGCGCTCGAGCGGCGTCATCGAGCGGATGATCGCCGCCGTACGGTCCAGGTCCTTGTCATCGACCTGAGCCAGCGCCTCTTTCATCTGCCCGGCGCCGGGCAGCATTCCGAGCAGGTTTCCGATCGGACCCATCCGTCGGATCGCCATCATCTGGTCCAGGAAGTCCTCGAGAGTGAAGCCGTCGCCGGAGACCAGCTTCCCGGCCATCGCCTCGGCCTCGTCGGCGTCGAAGGTCTTCTCGGCCTGTTCGATCAAGCTCAGGATGTCGCCCATCCCGAGGATGCGCGATGCCATCCGTTCGGGGTGGAACACGTCGAAGTCGGCGAGCTTCTCGCCCGTGGATGCGAACATGATCGGTCGGCCGGTGATCTCGCGGACCGAGAGTGCCGCACCGCCTCGGGCGTCGCCGTCGAGCTTGGTGAGAACCACCCCGGTGAATCCGACGCCGTCGCGGAATGCCTCCGCTGTGGTCACCGCGTCCTGGCCGATCATCGCGTCGATGACGAACAGGATCTCCTCGGGCGAGACTGCGTCGCGGATCGCAGCGGCCTGGCCCATCAGTTCGTCGTCCAGGCCGAGCCGGCCCGCGGTGTCCACCACGACGATGTCGTGCATGGTCCGGGCTGCATGGTCGACCGAGGCGCGCGCGACCGCGACCGGGTCGCCGATCCCATTTCCGGGCTCCGGCGCGAAGACGTCGACCCCGGCCTGTTCCCCGACGATCTGCAGTTGGGTGACGGCATTGGGACGTTGCAGGTCGGCGGCAACCAGGAGCGGGGTGTGGCCCTGCTCTCGTAGCCACAGCCCGAGTTTGCCGGCCAGCGTCGTCTTACCCGAGCCCTGCAGCCCGGCCAGCATGATGGTGGTCGGCGGTTGCTTGGCGAAGCGCAGCCGGCGGGTCTCACCGCCCAGGATGGCGATGAGTTCCTCATTTACGATCTTGATGACCTGTTGCGCGGGATTCAGCGCGCGGGCGACCTCGCTGCCCCGAGCCCGCTCTTTGATGGCCGCGACGAAACTCTTGACGACGGGGAGGGCAACATCGGCTTCCAGCAGCGCGATCCGGATCTCGCGGCAGGTGGCATCGATGTCGGCGTCGCTGAGCCGACCCTTGCTGCGCAGGCCCGAGAAGGCGTTCTCGAGTCGGTCGGACAGAGTCGCGAACACGCTGGGCGACACCTCTCAGAGACTGGCGCACGCTGGTCGGAACGGTGCGTCGCGCGCTCCACCCACTCTAGCCAAGCAGCGAAACCACCCCCATGTGAGCGACGGCCCGTTCTTCGTCCCCAGCGGCGGCGGTGGGTCCGCGGAAGGCAAGACCCTGCAAGGGGCACTCAACATGGAGTACGACGCATACGGGTCCACGTGTTACGGCAAGAGTCGCACTGCGATGACGGCATGGATTCGGGACTTCCACGACACCTACCACGCGTTGACCGGCGTTATCCGGTCATCTACACCTCGACGAGTTGGTGGAGCCAGGATGTGGGTAGTGGACACGGCTTCGGCGCGACCGTCCCGCTGTGGGTGGGCCCGGTCGGCCCGAGGCTGAACGGCAATAACGTGGCGGACCGCTGCCTCACGCCTTGCGCCATCGTCGGCCGCTGTGTCGACCGACGATGGTGGCCGCGCCGCATTCGGTGCAGTAC
>Ga0136612_10001337_pt1 | contig 10415 bp, 10 predicted proteins | sample AntDryUQ224A2306_2_FD_106644 | JGI IMG/M metagenome (GOLD analysis project Ga0136612, IMG submission 106644) | Polar desert sand microbial communities from Dry Valleys, Antarctica - metaG UQ224A (23.06) | ecosystem: Environmental > Terrestrial > Soil > Desert | place: Antarctica: Dry Valley...
ACACCGAACTGCCATCGCAGCTGGTTCTTGCGCGACGTCGCGCGGTACGGGTAAAGCAGGTACCCCTCGAAGAGCACCGCGTCCGCGACCGTACGGGCCTGCTCGAGGCTCATGTGCCCACCCCGTCTCGCGCGAGCAACGACTCGACCGCGGCATCCCACGTGGTCAGTCCGCGGACGGACTTGTAGTGCGCCAACGACTCGATCGTGTCCCGGTCGAGCCGTAGCCAGCCGGAGTTGGGGAAGTAGTGGTCGATCATGTCCCGCCACACCTGCACCGGGATCTGATAGCGCGACTCCCTGTCCCAGGGCACCTGCTCGACGCCGAAACCGTTGGTTCCGCGGGTGAACACGGTGCCAGAGAACAAGAAGACGACGGGGATCGCCGACTCCCGTAGCGCGTGCAGGTACTTCGACCAGGTCACCTCGAAGTCGTACGTGCACGGCATGGCGACGTCGACCTCGGTGACGCCGGTGAAGCCTTGCACCATCGAGGAGCACTGCATCCACATGAACGGCTTGAGCGTGTCGAACCAGCGCTCACGGGTGCCGAACATGTCGAGCAGACCGCTCTCCTCGTCTTCGCTGTAGCGGCGCCGCTGCGGCTCGATGCGCACCTGGGCGCGAAGCGCGATCGCGTGCACCGGCTCCCCGCTGGCGTCCTCGATGCGCAGTCGCGCGGTCATCTGGGGTGCGGCGGCATACGACTCGGCGAAGACGTCGACCACCGTGAACGTGAGGTCGGCCATCGCTACACCTGCTCGTTGACGGGCCGCGCCGGCTTGCTGCGGGAAGCCACGTCGGCGAAGAACTCGTCCATCGCCTGGTGGACCTCCCGACCGCCGTCGAACCCTCGCCAGAGCTGACGCAGCTGACCCACCAGCTCATAGCAGGTGTCGATCGGTACGAGGTGGCACGAGAACTCGTTGCGCTGCCTGTCGGCTCCGCGGATCAGTAGCGCTTCGACATCGGGGAGCAGCACGTTGAGCTCAGGGTTGACCTCGACCATGCGGTCCCATGCCTCCAGCGGCAGCTCGGACTCGGTCGCGCCCGCGGGGCCAGGATAGAAGGCGATGGTGCGGTCCAGCACCGAGTTCTTGAAGAGGAAGGCCAGGCCTACCGGGATCTCCAGCTCGTCGAACTGACGTGCGCCCAGCTCGAAGGCGGGGAAGGACAGGTAGCGATCCGGGACCGCGCGGTAGCGAAGCGCGGCATCGTGAGCGGTGAAAAGCAGGTAGCAGCCGCGGCAGGTGCACATCAGGACGCGGCTCTCGAGGTTGACCACGTGCTGATGCGCCGCTGAGATCGGTTCCGCGCACATCTCGCAGCGCTCACCCTCGACCGGCGTCGGACGCGTCGAGGTGATGCGCCGCAGTGCGGCGAGGGGTGCACCGCTGCGCACCCCAGGCGTTGAGGCCGCGTTGCTCATGGCCTCGCCCGGCGGGACACAGTGATCACGCCGTGACCGACGCAGGGATGGCGACGGACACCACGTCGCCGCTGACGAGCAGCGGCAGCGGGTCGAGATGGAGCTCGGTCGCATCCAGGCACGCGCCGGCTCGCCGAACCTCATAGTGCGCCTGGCACGTCGGACAGCGAAGGACCGCGTCACCGATCGCACCGCCGAGGCGGCGCGACAGCGTCGCCCCTGCCAGCGTGGCCTCGCACCGGGCGCACCTGTCGAGAAAGGCGAACAGGTCCGAGTCGATGCGGCAGCCGAGGATGGACGTCTCCGCCACCATGAACCCCGCGACGCCACCCGGGGAGAGCTCAGCAAGCCCGGGGACAGCCTCCCAGGACGAGCCGTGCTGCCCGATCTCCTCCACCGCAGGGGCTCCGCCGATGCGGGACCGCAGCGAGTCGATGGAGATCACCGGGCCGGCTGCGACCGAGGTGTCCTCCGTTGCGTCATCCACCTGGATGGTGGTGATCTCCGGGGCCGCTGCCTCGATGGCGCCCTCGACTGCCAGCTTGAGCGTGACCGAGGAGGACGGGCAGCCGTCGCAGCTGCCGAGCAGCCGCAGCCGTACGACGCCATCGTCGCTCACCTCCAGGAGCTCGACGTCTCCACCGTGGGAGCCCAGATAGGGCCGCACTCCTTCCAGCGCCTGCTCGACCCGGGTCGTGACGTCGTACGGGTGCAGGCCGTGCACGAGCAACAGGCTGGCGACCACGTCGTCAGCCGCGAGCGCGGCCAGCACGTCGTCGTCGAGGTGGCCGGAGTCGTCCACGATCGTGAGCACGCGCTCCAGCCCGGCGCCATAGAGGTCCGCGACAAGCCTGACGAGCTCCTCGGCGCGCTCGCGCGCGACCACCCCGCCGGACGAGCTCGCGTCCAGCAGGGCGTCGATGCGCTCACCCGTTGCCCGAAGCTGCTCGGACCTGCTGACGGCTGCTTCGGTTTCGGCCATCTGGGCTGCTACTCCCCTGTCACGGACTGGGTCGGGGAGTGCAGCTTCTCGAGCTTCTTCCCGTCACCGAGATACATGTGGACGCCGCAGGGCAGGCACGGGTCGAAGCTGCGAACCGTGCGCATGATGTCGATGCCCTTGAAGTGCTCGCGGTCGTTCTCCTCGAAGATGGGCTGACCCTGGACCGCGTCCTCATACGGGCCAGGAGTGCCATAGGAGTCGCGCGGGTTGGCGTTCCATGGCGTGGGCGGGTAGGGGTGGTAGTTGGCGATCTTGCCGTCCTTGATGACCAGGTGGTGCGACAGCACGCCGCGCACCGCCTCGGTGAAGCCGCAGCCGATGGCCTCCTCGGGCACCTCGAACTTCTCCCACGTCTTGGTGCGACCGGCCCGGATCTCGACCAGCGCCTTCTCGGCGAAGTGCAGTGCACATGCCGCGGCGTACGCCTGGAAGTAGGTGCGGGCACGGTTGCGCTCGATCGTGTTGCTCCACTGCGGGATCTTCCACTCCAGTGACACCGGGGCCTTCAGCGACGTCTTGGGCAGCTCGATCTTGACGCTGTTGCCTGTCGACTTGACGTATCCGATGTCGACGAGCCCGGCGAGAGCCGTCACCCACAGCCGCGCGAGCGGTCCGCCGCCGGTGTCGAGGGCAAGGTAGTCCTTGCCGTCGTACCAGCGCGGTGACATCACCCAGCTGTACTTGTCGTCGAGGTCGCGCTTCTGCGGCCGTGGGTTGGTGTGCTGGTTCCACGGGTGACGCCGGTCGACCGGGTTGCCCAGCGGGTCGTGGGTGACGAACGTCTCCTGGTCCTCCCAGTCGTCGTAGTACGACGAGCCGAGCAGGATCCGGATGCCGAGGTTGATCTCGACCAGGTCTGTCGTCACCAGCTTGCCGTCGATGACGATGCCAGGCGTGACGTACATCTTGCGACCCCAGTTGGTCATGTCCTTGTACTCGAAGTTGCAGTGCTCGGGGTCCTGGAAGGAGCCCCAGCAGGCGAGCAGGATGCGCCGGTTGCCGACCTGCTCGTAGCCGGGCAGCGCCTGGTAGAAGAAGTCGAACAGGTCGTCGTGCATCGGGACGACCTTCTTCATGAACTCCACGTAGCGCATCAGCCGGGTGATGTAGTCGGTCATCAGCTGGATCGTCGCCACGGTGCCGACGCCGCCGGGGTAGAGCGTCGACGGGTGGACGTGCCTGCCCTCCATCAGGCAGAACATCTCGCGGGTCCACCGGCTCACCTGGAGAGCCTCTCGGTAGAACTCGCCGGTGAACGGGTTGAGGGAGCGCATGATGTCGCCGATGGTCCGGTAACCGTGGTCACCCGCGTGTGGAGACTCGGTGCTGTTGGCAAGCTCCAGGACGCCAGGGTTGGTCTCGGCGACCATCTTCTCGCAGTAGTCGACCCCGACCAGGTTCTCTTGGAAGATGTTGTGGTCGAACATGTACTCGGCGGCCTCGCCCATGTTGACGATCCACTCAGCGATGTGGGGCGGCCGAACGCCGTACGCCATGTTCTGGGCGTAGCAGGAACAGGTGGCGTGGTTGTCCCCGCAGATGCCGCAGATGCGGCTCGTGATGAAGTGCGCGTCGCGGGGGTCCTTGCCCTTCATGAAGATGGAGTAGCCGCGGAAGATCGACGACGTGCTGTGACACTCGACGACCTCCTTCTTGTCGAAGTCGATCTTCGTGTAGATGCCGAGGCTGCCGACGATGCGGGTGATGGGATCCCAGGCCATCTCCACCAGACCGTCGGACCTCTGCGATTTGCTGCTGGGCTTCGGAATCGTCGACGTCATGACGCCGCCTCTCTGTGGGGAGTCGTGACTACCAGGTACGGGTTGCACCAGTGGTGAGTTGCTTTCCGCGCTTGCGCCACTTGGGCTCTTGGTCGACGGTGTGGGTGGTGATGGTCCGCAGGCGTCGGATGGCCGAGCCGTACACGCCGACGGCGGTCGTGGAGAGCTTGCCGCCCGGAGGCTCGTCCATGAAAGGCATGAACTTGTCGGGGAAGCCAGGCATCGTGCAGCCGATGCAGATACCGCCCACGTTGGGGCAGCCGCCCATCCCGTTCATCCAGCCTCGCTTGGGGACGTTGCACTTGACGACGGGTCCCCAGCAGCCGAGCTTGACGATGCACTTGGGGGAGCCGTACTCGGTCGCGAAGTCACCTTGCTCGTAGTAGCCGGCCCGGTCACAGCCCTCGTGCACGGTCTGGCCGAACAGCCACGACGGCCGCAGTGCGTCGTCGAGGGGGATCATCGGCGCCTGGCCCGTGGCCATGTACAGCAGGTAGGTCAATGTCTCCGACAGGTTGTCAGGCTGGATCGGGCAGCCCGGGACACAGACGATGGGGATGCCGGCCTTCGACTTCCAGTCCCAGCCGAGGTAGTCCGGGACACCCATCGCGCCGGTTGGGTTGCCGGCCATGGCGTGGATGCCGCCGTACGTCGCGCAGGTTCCGACGGCGACGATCGCCGTCGCCTTCGGTGCGAGCCGGTCGAGCCACTCGCTCGTGGTCATCGGCTGGCCGGTGGCGGGGTCGTTGCCGAAGCCACACCAGTAGCCCTCCTCGTGCAGCTGCTCGTTGGGGATGGACCCCTCGACGACCAGCACGAAGGGCTCGAGCTCTCCGCGGTCGGCCTTGAAGAACCACTCCAGGAAGTCGTCGGCCCCACCGTTGGGTCCGCACTCGAAGTCGATGAGCGGCCAGTGCACGGCGATCTGCGGGAGACCGGGCAGGGCGCCCATCGCGATCTCCTCGATGCTGGGCTGGGTCGCGGCCGTCAGAGCGACGGAGTCACCGTCGCAGCTGAGACCGGCGTTGATCCACAGCACATGGATGAGCGTGTCTTCGGCCGCAATGGCCTCCGCTGTAGGCATGGGCACCGCTCTTTCCGGAGCCCTGACCGAGCCCCTTGCCGCCGGAGCCGGCCATCGGCCCACCTGCGCGAACAAGTTCGATCTAACGCCCTGGACAGAGAACGTGTCAAGGGTCACATCGCGTTCTCAGCCAGCTCTCATCAAGGCTGCTCACAGGGCGTGCAGCCACGCATACCACAGGTCGAGATTTTCGCCACTGCGCACTGACAACGCGATGATCTCGAGGTCAGGGTTGAGGCTGCGGGCCTGCTTGGCGAGCTTGGTGAGGTCGAAGTCGACGTGCGGCAGCAGGTCGGTCTTGTTGATGACGACCAGGTCGGCGGCACTGAACATGTGCGGGTACTTCAGCGGCTTGTCATCACCCTCCGTCACCGAGATGACGACGACCTTGGCCTGCTCCCCGACGTCGAAGAGCGCCGGGCACACGAGGTTCCCGACGTTCTCGATGAACAGCAGCGAGCCCTCGCTCGGCGCCAGAGCCTCGATCGCCTGCTGCACCATCGGGGCGTCGAGGTGACAGCCGGCTCCGGTGTTGACCTGGACGGCGCGTGCCCCGGCGTCCTTGATCCGCTGGGCGTCGAACAGCGTCTCCTGGTCGCCCTCGACGACGCAGATCTCCCGGTCGCTCTGGAGCTCGGCGATCGTGCGCTCCAGCAGCGACGTCTTGCCGGAGCCGGGCGAGCTCATCAGGTTGACAGCGGTGATGCGCCGCTGCTCGAGCCAGCCGCGGTTGTGCTCGGCGAGCCGGTCGTTCTTGGCGAGGATCTGCTCACCGAGCACGAGCTTCTCGGTCCTCGCGGACTCGTGCCCGTCGGCAGCCTGCTCGTGCCCGTGTCCATGTCCGTGTCCGTGGCCAGGTCCGTTGTCGTGACCGTGGTCGTGCCGATGAGCAGAAGAGTGCTCATGGGGCGGGCCGTCCATCGTCGACACGCGGACGTTCTCTTCGTCTCCGCAGCCACAGGTCAGGCACATGACTCCTCCACCATTTCTACCGAGGTGACGAGCAGTTCGTCTCCGGCGATGATACGGACGTCAGCACTTCCACAGTGGCAGAGGAGGATCAGGTCGCTGACCTCGAACTCGCTGCCGCAGGTGCGACACGAGGCTTGGCCGGGGACTGCCTCGATCTCCAGCTCCGCCCCCTCCAACGGCGTGTCGACGGTGGCGAGGTCGAAGCAGAAGCGCATGGCGTCAGCGACGACGCCTGAGAGCTTGCCGACCCGCACCTGCACACTGGCGACCCGTCGACCTGCTGTGCGTTCGACGACCATGTCGACGACGCTCTGCGTGATCGCCAGCTCATGCATCTGTGGGCCGCCAGGCAGCGAGCAGCTCGGCCTCACGGTCGGCCGAGATCCCCCATCCTGCGACGAGCTCTGGCTGCGCGTCCTTGATCCACTCCCAGGTGTCGGCGATGGTCTGGGTGAGCGGACGGTAGCTCAGCCCGGCAGCGATCGCCCGGGTCGGGTCGGCCGCCAGCGAGTTCTCGCTCACGCCCTGCGTCCACAACGGTAGTGACTGGTAGGTCTCGCCCTGGTCGGTCAGCCACTCCGGGTCAACCCAGGTGAGACTCGTGTCGGACGAGCCCACCGCGCGCACGGTCGCGTCGAGCAGGTCCCCGAACCCGAACGGCGGCGAGGGCGAGACGCTGTTGAACGTGCCGCTCGTCGTGTCCTCGCAGAGCTTGACCGTCCACTCGGCCTGGTCCCTGGCATCGATCACCTGCATCGGGGCGTCGTGCGGGCCCGGGGCGAGCACCTCGCCACCTGCGGCGATCCGGCGTACCCACCACGTGAACCGTCCGGTGTGGTCGTGCGGCCCGACGACGTACGTCGGGCGGACGACGGCCAGACCGGTCTTGCCGTACGCCGTCTCGGCCGCCTGCTCGCACAGCACCTTGAGCCCGCCATAGGTCTCGCCCGAGACCGCCTCGACCGTCGGATCGTCGAGTCGCAGCAGCGGCGACTCCTCGTCGAAGCCAGGTGCGTCAGGCTCGGCGTACACAGACATCGTCGACACGAGGACGTGATGGCCCCCACGGCCGTCGAGGGCGTCGGCGACAGCCCTCACCTGGCGTGGGACGTAGGCGCAGACGTCGACGGTGGCGTCGAACTCCCGGCCCTCGAGCGCCGACAGGTCGGTGTCGCGGTCGGTGAGCAGGTGCTCGACATCGTCGAAGACCGGGTCAGTGGCTCTGCCTCGATGAAGGAGCGTGACCTCATGGCCGCTGGCCATCGCGGCCTCCGCCATGGCCCGGCCGACGAAGCGGGTACCGCCGATGAAGAGAATGCGCATGCTGGGACCCTAGTTGGCCCTCGACGTTCGTGCACCAGCCCCGGACCAGATTTCGCGACGGGCAGACAAGCACGCCGATCCGCACTATCGTGCTGCGAGGTATGGGACTCGAGTGACGCTTGTTCTCTCATGCGCCTGATGTTGTTCCCGCTTCTCCCGTCAGAAGGTGACCTGCCGTGCTCGCACCCATCCGTCGTCGTACGCCGCGCCTGGTCGCAGCCGTGACGGCGTGCCTGGGGCTCCTCGCCCTCGGCTCACCGGCCATCGCCGCGGACAAGCCGACCTTCCAGATGCCGTTCGCCTGTGGAGAGAGATGGCTCGGGTCAACCCGGGCCTCCCACAGCCCGAGCTCGTTGTCAGTCGACTGGAACCGCGACGCATACGACCAGGGAAAGATGGTTGTCGCCTCCGCGTCCGGCGTCGTCACCTCCGTGGTCGACCTCGGGGGTAGCAGCTATGGCCTCTACGTGGTCATCGACCATGCGAACGGCTGGACCAGCCTGCACGCTCACCTGAGCAGGTCCTTCGTCGTCGTGGGTCAGCGCGTCGACCAGGGCCAGGTCGTCGCGCTGTTAGGGACATCCGGGGGCTCGACGGGTCCGCACCTGCACTACGAACAGCGGCTCGACCGGACCAACCAGCACGCGTTCTTCGACAACGTGAGGTTCGTCTACAACTCCTGGCTCACCTCCCGGAACTGTGTCGACGTGCCTCTCGTCGGAGACTGGAACGGAGACGCGCTGAGCGAGGTCGGCACGTTCCGGCGCCGAGCCACCGGCGGAACGTTTCGTGCGCGCATGCCGGACGGCACGATCACCCGCACCCTGCTGGGCAAGGCGACGGACGAGCCCCTCGTGGGCGACTGGAACGGTGACGGGACAACGGACCGCGGTGTCTGGAGCCGCACGACGAGAACGTTCACGTTGGTGCAGTCCAGCGGCAAGCGGACGTCGTTCGTCTTCGGCCAGTCGACAGACACGCCCCTTGCCGGCGACTGGAACGGAGACGGTAGGGACGACGTCGGCGTGTTCCGCCCGTCGAACGCGACCTTCTACTTTCGCAACGCCGCAGGGGGCTACCGGGCAAGGCAGTTCGGGTCGGTCTCGAGCCTTCCCGTCGTGGGCGACTGGGACGGCGATGGGAGTTTCGAGCCGGGTGTCTACGATCCCGCGACGACGACGTTCAAGCTCAGGCGTGACGGCACCGTGCAGACCGTGCGGCTCGGCACCAAGACGTCCCGGCCGGTCGTTGGGTACTGGGACGCCGGCACGACGAGCGACCTCGGCGTCTGGAACGGTGCGACCGCGACGTTCGTCAAGCGGCACACACCCACGCGCACCACGACGATCAGGTTCGGCAAGCCCCGCTGACCCTCCTCGAGCCCGGGCTTGCGATGCAGCTGGAGTCTAGGGTTTGCGATGTAAACAGTCCGGACGGCCTGTCTACATCGCAAACCTGCGATGTCGAGGGGGTGTTTGCGGTGTGGACCTGCCACCCCGGACCTGCGAGCCGAGATGGGCCGGGATGGCAGCGGGGAGAAGCGCGTCCGCAGGTGTCCTCGCTCAGCGCCGAGTCAGGCGGCCCAACAGGTGCGGCTCGCCTGTGGAGACAGACGTCAAGCCGAAGTCGATGTTGCCCTCGCGACCACGCGCACCCAACGACACGGTGCTCGGTAGCCGGACGGGCTTTCGGAAGGAGACCGTGACCGCGAACGCAGCAGGCAGCCGCGGCGCCAGCGCAGCCAGCACCCTGGCCTTGGTCCACATGCCGTGGGCGATCTGGGTGGGGAAACCGAACGCCCTGGCCGTCACCCTGGACAGATGAATCGGGTTCCGGTCACCCGACACAGCCGCGTAGCGACGACCGAGTCCCCCGTCCAGGGACCAGCGAATCGGTCCCGCAGGAGCGTCCGCAGGGACCTCGGCGACAGGTCCGGACCGCTCGCCGCTCGACCTGCCACGACTGAGGAACACACTCACGTCCCGCCACACCAGCTCACCGTCGACCGAAGCCTCCGACAGGAGGGTCACGGTTCGTCCGCGCGGATGAGGTCCAAGCTGGGTCGCCTGCACGGACAGGTCGAACAGATCATCCGGGTGGAGCGGCCGCAGCTGGACGATCGTGTTCTCGATGTGTACGGCGCCCAGCACGGCGAGTGGGAACTTCTGCGCCGTCATGAGAGCGAGATGCAACGGGAAGGCGAGGACATGCGGGTACGTCGGGGGGATCGCGGCCGCCTGCGGGAAGCCGCACACCTCGCGGTAGCGGCTCACGTGACCGAGGTCGAAGCCGACTCCTTGCAGCTCGAGCCGGGTGTCGGGGAGGGAGTCGCTCACGGGCTTGCGCAGGGCTGGGACCAGGTTGGCGCCGGGCAGCGCCGGCAGGGCGGCCCTGACGTACAGCGATCCCAGCGACGGCGACTCGGTGAGCACCGTGGTCGTCATCGTCATGCACCCAACAGGCTCTGGCCGCAGACCCGCACGACATTGCCCGTGACGCCGTACGAGCCGGGGTTCGCGAACCAGGCAACGGTCTCCGCCACGTCCGCGGGCTGCCCGCCCTGGCTCATGGAGTTCATCCGCCGGCCGGCCTCGCGGATCATCAGGGGCACCGCGGCCGTCATCCGCGTCTCGATGAAGCCAGGAGCCACCGCGTTCACGGTGACGTGCCGTCGAGCGGCGACAGGGGCGACCGCGTCGACGAACCCGATGACTCCTGCCTTCGACGTCGCGTAGTTGGTCTGGCCCGCATTACCGGCGATGCCGGCGATAGAAGCGACGCCGATGATGCGGCCGTTGGGGCGGATGACCCCGTCGTCGAGCAG
>Ga0136612_10001338_pt1 | contig 10407 bp, 5 predicted proteins | sample AntDryUQ224A2306_2_FD_106644 | JGI IMG/M metagenome (GOLD analysis project Ga0136612, IMG submission 106644) | Polar desert sand microbial communities from Dry Valleys, Antarctica - metaG UQ224A (23.06) | ecosystem: Environmental > Terrestrial > Soil > Desert | place: Antarctica: Dry Valley...
CGGCCCAGACCATCATAGGCATAGGTCGTCGTCAGGGGTTGGCTACTGCCAAAGCCACGCACCACCCGGTCGGTCTGACCAAGCGTATCATAGCGATAGTGCGTCACGACTCCATCGGTCCCCGTCACGGTTTGGAGCCGGTTTTGGGCCGTGTAGGTCGCCTGGGCGGACAGACTCTGGCCGTTTGCGCCCAGCCGCAGGGTTTGGGTGACCTGGTGGGCGGTATCATAGCGCAGCGTGGTGGTCAGCCCATCCACGCCGACAATCTGATTGGGATAGTTGCCGCTGGTATAGCCCAGCCGTGTCACCCCCCCGAGCGTATCGGTGATGCGGGTGGTCTGGCCCAGCGCTGCCGATTGGATCTGGGTGGCGTTCAGGTTGCCATCGAGCACCACCGCCGGATTGAGCGATGCTCCCGCCACCTGGTAGCCCAGAAACTGGCCATTCTGCTCCATGAAGCGCGGTGTGCCGTCCGCCCGATAGTGATGCTTGACCACCTCAGCGGGCATGCCGGGGCTGGTGGTGGTCATGGTCGTCACATAGGCGCTGGGGGCATTGGGTACCCAGCTATAGGCATAGCTGATCGTGCGGCCACTGGCCTCCACCTGCTGCGTCACGCGGCCCATGTCATCGTAGGTATTGACCACCTGCGGCACGCTAGGACTATTGCCCGGGTTCCAGATTTTGGTCAGACGCTTGGGCGTGGTGGTGCTGTACTCGTAGGTCGTGGCTAGCCCCATGGTATCGGTGACGGTGCGCAGATAGCCATCACTGGTATAGCGATACTGCACCATCTGACCGAGCGAGTCGGTGGCGGTGTACATGCGCGTTTTGCCCGCCACGAACGCATAGCCAAAGTGCAGACTGCGGCCCGTAGTCTGGTCGGTGACCACACTGCGATGTTGGTAATCAAGCCGGACGACATCGGTGCCATACGTGTGGGTGAGGCGCTGGCCCTGGGCGTCGCGTTCCTCGGCCAGGGTGCCATCGAGGTTAAACACCAGCAGACGCTGCAACGCCGTGGTCAGGGTGTAGCCGGTACTCCCCTGGACCAGGGTGGCCCGCACGCCCGGACCAGGGGAGTAGATCGCGGTGGAACTGTAACTCGTGGTTGTGGTGATGGAACCCGTTTGGGTAAAGCGCACACGGTTCCCGCTGGGGGCTTCATAGATCGCGGTCAGCGCTTCGCCGCCGGGATAGTGCGGCAAGGTCAGGGCGTGGTGGACCCCGGCACGCCAGCCAGGACCAAGCGAGGTGATGGGGTACTTCGTAGTATCCGCAAACATCGAGATATAGGTGCGGTCCATGGTCAGGGCTGGCCCACTGGTGGCCACGGCAAGGTCAGTAGCCGCCAGCACGAGCGCACCGGAGAAAGTGTTGACGGGGTCGGCAAAATACCAGGCGCAGCGGGCGAGGACATCACAACTCGACTTCCCCACCGTACTATCGGGGGCCAGCGGCATCAGCAAGGGACGACCATTAAACCAGAAGGTCAGATCATCAATCCCGATGACGCCGGCCGGGCTAAGCGGGTGGGGGGTGGAGTGGAGTTTCAACGCCACCACTTGGGAGGCAAAGCCAACCGGAATACTGGCGCTCTTCTGCTGCCAGGTGGTCGATGGTTCTCCCCAGCCTGCGCCCAGGAGGCCGCTGCTGGTGGTAGGTGTCACAACATAGAGAGAGAAGTCGGAGACCAGCACGGGTGACCGGGCCCATTTGAGACTGACCGTCAGTTGGCCCGTCGTAAAGGGGGGCAAAGCAATATTGGGGGTTGTATAGCCGTATGAGCTGTTACCGGAATCACCACCCATCAGTTCAATCGCCAGATAGTTGCCATCCTGCGGACTGAGGTTAGGGAGGCCACTGCTGCGGACCGACCAGCGGGCACGGTCGCTCACGGCGCTGGGCACGTAGATATTGGGGATGACCGTGGTATCACGGGTCCAGCCATTCATGTCGCCAAAGCGCTGGATATTGCTCCACTCACAGGAGGTGTTGGCGTGATTGTGGATGCCATCACAGCCGAGGCGGACCTGGAGAGTCTGAGTCAAGGGCACATACCAACCGACCATGGCGTACTGATCGTAGACGGAGCCGCTGGCGTTACTGTAGCCATTGGATGCCGAGACCTCGAAGACTTTACTGCCCAGCCAGGGGTCGTCAGCGCTGGCCCGGGTCTCAATCGCGGCTGAGCCCACGGCGCCGTCGGTCCGAAGGCTCAGATCAAAGCTGATGCTCTGGGTACCGGCGGGCAGGGTGGTTTCGGCGTAGACCGGACCGGTGCCATTCGGGATGGCGATGGAGCTTCTACCATCCCCAAATCCCGACCCGACTTGGATCCGGGGGCTGTGGGTGCTAAAGGTGCCATCAAACGTGCCACCGTTGGCAAAGGTCGGGAACTGGGTATCATAGCCACGGGTGGCAATCTCGGTTTCGGCCTGGCTCGTGGTATATCCGCTGGAGCCTGCCATGGTGGGTTTGGGTGGTGTGGGCAGATTGCGTGCGGGTGTCATGGTCCGAGATAGGGGCGGCGGGGCCACCGTCACGGCGGCGGTGGGAGCGGCGGGCAGACTGGACAGGAGGGTGGACAACAGCAGCACCATGGACACGACACGCAGACAACGATGCACAGGATAACCTCTTTCACAACAATACGGGGGCAGACACAGCGACACGCCGCGACACCAGAAGAACGCAGGCAGCTACCTGCGGGATGATAATCAGAGAGGGAGCGCATTTCGATGTGGATTCGGCGCACGATACCAGGTGCCAGGATACATGTCAAGATCCGGATCAGGGTATATCAGGGTTCTCGCACGGCACGCTCAAAACTGCGCCGGAATGCAGGGTGAATGATCCAGCGTTGCGGTGCTGCGCAGCACGCTACGCCCTCTCTGACATCCTCAATCAATGCAGCAGCGCTGATTCTATGTACTAATGTCCGTGCGTTTTCTCGCACTGGGAGCGGACCACCGCACGTTCTCATGGATTTCTCGCCCAATGCTCATGGATTTCTCACAGCCCAGGATCGTGACTGACAGCCCTGTCAGTGGCCATCTGATCCGCTCCAGGCCTGGTGTCAACGTCCACACGCCGTGATCCGCATGCACGCGCTTCTTTGTGCACCTTTTTCCCCTCTTTTTTGGGGGTGTTCCAGCCTATCTGAATCCTGATTTTTTCGCCGCATCCTCCTGAAACACTGTATTCATGTCCGCCCTTTTTCGGCGCTCTGACGGCCTAAATCAACTATACGTTCTCTCTGATTTCTCTTTGATTTCTCTTTGATTTCTCTTTGATTTCTCACGTCTCGTTGCGGGTCAATTCTCACGGTATTTCCCAGTGTATTTCTCCACATACCTCCTTGATGACTGACAGCACTGACAGTCTGTAGATGACTGACAGCGCTGTCAGTCTGTTCATGCGTGGAGGTCTCCCACATGGTGTGATCCGCATACACGCGATTCTCTTTCGCTCCTCTTTTTAAGGGGGGTCTTGCAGCCTATCTGAATCACTGATTTTTTCGCCGCTTCTTCCGGAAACACTGTATTAATGTCGGCCATTTTTTGGCTCTCTAGTGGGCTAAACAGAAAGCACGTTCCAGTGCAATTCTAATTCAATTCCAATGCAATTACGACCCAATTCCAATGCCTATTCCAATGCCTATTCCAATGCCGAAACGAGCGCTAAATCTACTACCACCTACAGCGAGGTATACCCCAAATGACTGACATGGCTGTCAGTGACCAAGAGACTGTCAGTGACCAAATGGCTGTCAGCACTGACAGTGGCTGAATGACTGACAGCACTGACAGTGGCCGAATGACTGACAGCACTGTCAGTGGCCGAATGACTGACAGTGGCTGAATGACTGTCAGTGCTGTCAGTGCCCATCTGATCCGCTCCAGCCAGCCCCTTAATCGGCTATGGGAATCAACAGCCCATAGCCCAGTTGCTCCAGCCGATGTGTATCCTCCACATCAAGCGTCCGGGTACCCCGAATCATATCCGTAAGCAGATCACTATCGCGCTGCATGACCGCCAGGTGGTGGCCCACCGTATCATACAAGCTCTCGCGCAGATTCACCGCGTGGATCAATCGTGGGTCCAGCTCACGCCCCACATACGCCCGCTTGCCGGATTTCTGCCGTCGATACCAATACGGACCGTGCAGCTCACCTTCAGCACAGACGCAGGTTGGCTTACCACACCGGGGTGACAACATTTTTCTTCCGGAAATCCCCGCTAAGAAAGAATGAGACCTTTAGCCCATTAGAGTGGGATATATTGACCATTCGAAAACAGATCACCGCTGGGTGTGATGAGTCGAAAAACGTGGTTCGTCCGAGAATACATGTCCGAGAATTGAGCTTGACCATAATCAGGAAATTGATGCCTGATTCCGACCATTCCCCAGGCATCTTGGCATCTTTTCCGATTCTCGGACATGTTTTGGGCGCTTCCATGGAGCGTGGATGGGTGATTTTAGGCATATTGTACCGAAGAACGACGCAAAAACGGGCAAAACTCGTCCGAGTATGACTCTTCTCGGAGGTGTATTCCGCGACATGTATTCTCGGACGAAGCAGTTTCTGGGGTCCTCCAGCCGTTGAAAACATAGACACCTCAACGATGAATTTAGACCGTTGGTATGACATGAAATGCGTGTTTTTTCTTAGCGGGGATTTCCGGAAGAAAAATGTTGTCACCCCTTTGTAGACACCTTTGTAGACACCCAGCGAGCCGCCAATCGTCAAGACTTTGGACTGACCATGCTGATCACAAACCTGATCACATCACCTGATCACATCGAGTGACTACCTTTGTGATCACCTTTGTGATCAGTCACTGGGTTCTACCAGCCCCAGCCGGATAAAGGGTCTAAACGAGCGAAGACCATTTTTACCGCCACCCCATGGATTCTGGAGAACAGAGGTGTTTTTAAGTGATTCGGGCAGATGTATAGGGTTTTTATTGAGACTCAGATACCTGATTTGCCACAAAAATCAACCAAATTATTGACACATGGGCGCTCAGATAGCCGAAAACTGCTCAAAATAGCCCTCTAGGTGCCGATAATAGGCCTTATGTAAACGTGGCGACCACCATGGCCTTCGTGAGGTTCAGCCTTCCTGTCCAGCCCTCCTATCGCTTGCCCCTCCGCCGCCGGACGGGCCGTTGCGGCGCCTTCGTTGGCGGCACGAATCCCACCAGATCGGTGCTCCACACATAGAACACCCGCCCGCGACGCTGGGCGGGGAGCAACCCCCGCCGCAACCACTCCCGCACCGTCGTCACCGCAAACCCCAATTCCAGCGCAATCGCCTCGGTATCCATCCACCGTCCCCCCGCCAGCAGCCGCACCTGTTCCGCGAACCGGCGTAACGGCTCATCTGTCAGCGTGTCTGGCGTCCACCAGATCCACAGTTCGCGCTTGCGCACAAACACCCGCAGATCCGCTGTCGTGATCAGATACCGCCCCATCGCCACCCGCCCATAGACGACGGTATCATCGGGTGTCCGTCCTACATGGCTGCGGATCACCCGCAGCGCCCCCGATTCGATCCACCCGTCGACGGTCCTACGGCTGACACCAAACAATCGGGCCACCTGACTGAGCGACCGCACGGGCATGCTCCCATTATTGCGATGCCGATCAATCCCGTCGAGCACCCCCGCCATCCGCCTCCGCACCGCACATTCAGAGCGCCCCAGCCGTCGCCCAATCGCCGCCATCGGCTGCCCCGCTTCCACCAGCGCGATCAGTTGCTGATCCTCCGCCTCCGTCCAGAGCCGAAAGTATTTGCGCGCTGACCCAACAATCCGACCCGCCCGCAACAGCTTGCCCCGCACCACAGCAATGCTGCTCGCCGTCCGATCCAGCCGCGTGGCTTGCTCTGCGATGCTCAGCGTCTCATACGTGTCCACCACGAACTGCCAATCCTGCTCACTCCATTTCCGGCGCATACACTCCTCACGCATCCGTCACTGCCACCGCTCCATCCCCCACGCTGGCTGGCCTTGTCCATCGACGGCACTCAACTGTCGGGAGGGTAGTCGTTCAGCGGAGCTTCACTCCTCCACCGCCATAGTACACCCGCCCCAGCACCCGGGTCGCCGTCCGCATCCTCCCCGCCTGGTTGTTCGCCGTCACTCCCACCATACGCCATACTCTCCTTAATCACCTGCGCCATCGTGCTCCGCTCAATGTTGCGCTGAGCGGCACGGCGGGCCTGGGTCCGAATGTCCTCATAGACACCGGGCTGGTCCTGACGTTGGTACGTGACTGCTGCTGCTGCCATGCGACTGGCAATCCCGGTCTCGATGATCCCATAGAGAATCAGGCGCACAAGGCGTGCGTGCGAACGCCCCAACTCCTGGCGAATACTGCTCAGGATGGCGGGCGCAAGCGCGTCATCGATGGCCTGGCCTACCCCGATCCGCGCAAGGCTCTCGATAGCCCCTGAGAACGACATCCCATGGTCGTCCGCCCATGCAGCGATCAGATCGCGGCCCTCTGCGGTGATGGTGATGTCCTTTGATACCGTTGCGCCGGTTCGCCGTGGTCTCCTTTCGTCGGTGGGGTGGCCGCAGCCACGCGGTCACGCACGCGCAGCAGGGATGTAATGTATCCCTGAATGTGTCAAGAGATTTCCGCACAGAAATCACGTCGTGCAGTCTGCCGTGCCCGCAGGCGCGTCCCCATGCCTCGCAGAGCAAGAAACAGGAGGCAGGTTCTGCCTCCGGGGGCCGAACAGGCCCTTATCTTGCGGTCCCTTTGGCCCCGCCAAACGGGGTGCGCGTGCTGGGCCTCCACAATGCCCAGGTGGTGGCTGAATCCGATGGGATGCCGCCCAGCACGCGCCGCGCCGCTCCTCGGAAAATGCTTGACACACCAGTGCTGCCTGGCGGTTGCAGGCATGCGTCATCTCCACGCCTATGTGCTGGGGGGCTTGTAAGGGGGGGGATAACCCACACCCGATTAATATTCAGCGACAAGGGCAAGCTGCGTGTATTTACGAATGACATAGCTCCTCACATACCCACGCATCTCACACAGCCGCACGGGATCAATCACGTAGCGGCGTTGCGTTTTCCCCGTGACCTTCCGGCGGCGCACATTCAACGAGAGACCGAGCTGGCTGAGCGCGTTATGCACCAGCCGCATCGGGGCAATCTGATCCACCCGCAAATTCAGCACGCGCTTAAAGCGCTCGCTATTCTCCAGCAGCCAGTCCTCAAAATCAGGTGGTATAGTGATCGCGGTGTCACCAGAATGATCGGGATTGCTTAAAACAGACAAGAATTCTGGTGACACCCGCTCCAGCAGCTCAAGGCGCAGCTCACGCGCCAAACTCTGGTGCTGCTGGTCGGGAATCAAGTAATGGGCAGCATCCAGATCATCAGCGTGGGCCAGCTCGCCATCACTCAGCAGGGCCAGGGCCTTGACCTTCCGCTTTAGTCCCTTCTCATCTGCCGCGATTAACGTCGGGGTCAACGTACTCGGGGTCACTTCGTAAAAATGGCACAGCTCATACTGCGTCATTTGGGCGTGTTCAGCGGGACTCGTGGTGAATTGCCCCTGCAAGGCCCGATAGGCGGCGGGCGTGAGCGGCTCGGCACTGATCACTTGCTCGTACCGCTGGTGGTCAACCTCGGCGCGGGTCGCTTTATGCGCGGCGCGGGCCGCTTTGCGATCCTCGTCACTGGCCGGGCTACTCATGCTCACCCGATGACCATCACGCTGCACCCGCGCATAAAAGTTGCTCGCCAGGTCATTAATACTCGCGTTGCGGCTGGCGGTAACCGTTATCCACAGCTCCAGGTAATTCTCATCAACGGGCGAGATATCGCCCGTTCGTGGCGCAATGTTGATCCGTAGTCCCGTCTCCCGCCAATTTGCCAGCACATGGGCGCGTAAGATCGCCGGGTTCGTTTCTTCCGCGCCCCGCTGCGGTGCAATCCAGCAATAGACCCGCCCGCTTTTGATCGTTCGCACCCGCCCCGCCATCTGGATCAGCTCCGTGTGCGTGGTGGTCTTGGCCTCCCCGATCAGATACACCGCATCAAAATAGCAGGTGTCAATGCTGATCCCGGTGCCCAGAGTCGGCGAGGTAATCACCACATCGTAGTGCTGGATTTCCGTATTGATATGCGTAATAAAGTGCTGGATCTCGGGGGTATTGCTGTTGGCGCTGCTAATCGCCAGAATCCGCAACGCCGGGTCCATCCGCTGCAGGTCGAGCGCCAGCGCATGCACTTGCTTGCGGCTATTGATCGCCACATACGCCGTCTGGCCCGCCGCCACATGCGCCTTCAGCGTGATCAGCACATCCTCTTTCCGCTGCATGGCGATATAGTGCCGATCACTCGGCTGATAGCGGTTGATCACCAGGGTGTAATTATTCATCCCATGCATCCCTTCCATAAAGTTCGTGGTCATCGGCCCCAGGTCGGCGTCAAGGTAGTATACGCGCTGTGCCTGACTGACCATGCGCTCCAGCATCTGGAGCACCATCGCCCGCTCACCGGGCTTGATCGTCCCGCCCGTCACATGGGCCAGGCCCTGCTCACTTTCGTCAAGCACCACATAGTCAAACCGCTTCCGTGGATCGAGCTTGAGTAAGCTGTCATACGTCACCGTCAAGCGCTGGCAGGCGCTCAGGTCGTGGCGGTGATCCTGATAAAAATCGGTGGCGAATTGCGCGGCCTGCTGGTGCGCGAGGGCCACCCGATGGGTAATGACCAGCACGCTGGCCTCCGCCGGAATCGCCCGCACCACCGCGTAGGATTTGCCGGTGCCCATCGCGGCCTGCACCGCCACGCCGGTGGTGGTGACGGCCGGAATGGTGGTGTAGCGCTGCTGTTGATCACGGCTGACCATGCCGCGTGAACGCCCCTCGGATGCTCCCACACCCAGCGGGGCGGGAGTCACTGGTGGAGCAGGCGCGGGATCTGTCCCCTGCGTGGGGGGAATCACCTCAGACTCTGGCCCCCCCCCCTTACAAGCCTCCTGGTCAAGCAGCGGGGGTGCTGATCGTGTGTCGCTTGATGGGCCTGATCGTTTGATCAGTCGCCTCCTGTATGGGGCCTGTTGGGGAGCCTGCTGGACGGGTCTGGTGCGCTCTGGAAGCCCAAGCACCTGGCGCGCATGGGCGATCTGTTCCATGTAGGTGCGCCCCGTGAGACGCATCTCCACATTGAAGGCATCCCAGACTTCCCCGTCGGCGGCGTGAAACAGACAGCCAGGGCTATAGCACATAATGATCTGTTTGCCATAGCGCTCCGGCTTCTTGCTGGCGACAATCAGCAAGCTGGGGTGTGTATCCTGATTTTTGTGCGTGGGGCCGAGACAATGCCAGCTCATGGCGGTATGCTGCTGGCCTCCGTGGTGGGTGAGGATATCGCACACATCAACGGCCTGGTTAAAGGCGGCGTGTGTTTCTGCATTGGTGAGGTCGGTGGTCATCGTGGTACCTTGGTACACATGTGTGGCTGCGCGTGGTGTTGGTGCGTCTCTAGCGGGCAGTGCGACACCATCGGCGGGATTCGCACGGTAGTGGGCTGCCCAGAGCTGCAAGGCCGCGTCGGGATCATCGTCAAGGTGGGCACTCGTATAATCCTGCATGATGATTTCGCCGCGCTCCCCCGTCCAGGTGTGTCGGCCAAAGGGGAGTCGGGTAATCGCATTATTGGCCGTGCGATTATCGATGCTTTTGGGATCTTTGGTCGGCATATCGGCAGCGGCGATCAGGTCATCACCCAGGGCTTTTAATGCCAGGGCACTGGTGAGCCGATCAAACGGGATATAGACATACCCGCGATCTCTGGAACCGTACCACTCACCCCAGGCAAACAGGCCGCGCTGATAGGCGGCCTGCAACAGGCCCACGATGGATTCGATGCTGTAGGCGTCGATATCGATCACAATGCATGCAGCCAGGCCGTTGGCGGCGGCAGGTGCGGCGAGGGTGATTGTTCCCGCAAGATGGGCGGCGAGCTGGGCTTCGGTTGGCCGGGTGGCCGTCTCGCGGTATTTGTCGCCCGTCTGATCGTGGTGCGCTTTGGTCTGCATGATCCCGTGGCGTTGTGGCGTATGGCGCAACATGGCCTGGATGAACATGGCAACGTAAGATGACATACTGTAAACTCCGCCTAGCGAAGTCCCGAAAGACATGCTAGAATGAGCTCTAACGGAACCCTTCCCTTTATCCAAAGGTCGCCTTTTTTCCGCCAAGAAAAACAGGGGCGGCTTTTGTGGTTAAAGAGGGATTTCGTCAGAGCAAAATGGTTCTTTAATTCGTGTTCAACGACTCAAGAATAGTCTCATATTCGCGTCCTGCCGTCTGGTAGGCACGCCCACTCGATACCCCCCACACCGCGCTAATAATTGCCATTTTCCCTTTTCCA
>Ga0136612_10001339_pt1 | contig 10404 bp, 11 predicted proteins | sample AntDryUQ224A2306_2_FD_106644 | JGI IMG/M metagenome (GOLD analysis project Ga0136612, IMG submission 106644) | Polar desert sand microbial communities from Dry Valleys, Antarctica - metaG UQ224A (23.06) | ecosystem: Environmental > Terrestrial > Soil > Desert | place: Antarctica: Dry Valley...
CCACAACCGTGGCCGCCGGCCGGCCCAGCGCACCCGCACCCCCAACGCATGCATCTCGTCGCGGCGGCGCCGGATCACGTCCCGGTTGAATCCCATCAGGAAACGCACCTCGTCCGGTGAGCGCTTCCAGTTCTCGGTGGAGAACGCGTACGCCGACACATACCGGACACCCACCTCGATGGCGCCCTCGACGACGTCGAACAGCGCAGCCTCCCCGGCCTCGTGTCCGGCGGTGCGAGGCAGCCCCCGCTGCCGGGCCCAGCGGCCGTTGCCGTCCATGACGATCGCGACGTGGCCCGGCACGTCCTCGTGAGGGAGCGGGGGAGGTCGTGCCCCGGACGGGTGCGGGGTCGGTGCGGCGTACGCGGCGGCCACTCGTGCCTCAGCGGTCGACGTGGATCAAGGAGCGCAGACCACGCTCGAGGTGCCAGGACAGGTACGCCGCCACCAGCCCGCTGGCCTCGCGGCGCGACCGCGCCTCGCTGGCGGAGGCCACCGCCCAGTCGCCGGTGAGCAGGGCCGCCAGCAGCGACACCGTCTCGGACGACGGCGACGCTGATCCGGGCGTCCGGCACGCCATGCAGAGCATTCCGCCGGCAACCGGAGCGAAGCTGCGGTGGGGGCCGGGAGCACCGCATCTAGCGCAGCCGTCGAACGACGGCGCGTAGCCGGACACCGCCAGCGAGCGCAGCAGGAACGAGTCGAGGATCAGGCCCGGGTCTTGTGCACCAGCGGCCAGCGCCCGGAGCGCGCTGACAAGCAACAGGTACTGCTGCAGCGACGGGTGCTGTTCCTCGCCGGTCAGCCGCTCGGCGGTCTCGAGCATCGCGGTCCCAGCCGTGTACGAGCGGTAGTCACTGCCGATGACGGCGCCGTACGGCCCGAGCGTCTCGGCCTGCGTGATGATGTCGAGCGATCGGCCGTGGGCAAGCTGCAGGTCGACGTGCATGAACGGCTCGAGTCGAGCCCCGAATCGCGAGGTGGTGCGGCGTACCCCTTTGGCCACCGCGCGCACCTTGCCGTTGCTGCGGGTGAGCAGCGTGACGATGCGGTCGGCCTCGCCGAGCTTCTGGGTGCGCAGCACGACGCCCTCGTCGCGGTAGAGGCTCACCGCGCCATTGTCGCGGGTCGCGTCAACGACGTCCCGGAGCGCGCGCCCGCCACGGGCGACGGGTCGCGGTCACTGCACGGAAACGGCAGCCCCGTCACGCACTCGTGCGCATGATCAGCAACCACAGGTTCGGGTCACCTCTGGCGCGAAGGCTACGGTCTCGGGCATGAGCGAGCACGCTGCGTTGCTCGCCCGGCTGGAGCGCTACTACGACACGGTCCCGCGGGCGAGTGCGGATTCCCGCGAGGTGGGCCCATTCACGGTGTTCGTGGCGCGTGAGGGATGGCCGTTCTATGCCCGGCCTCGGCTGGGCGTCGAGGCGTTCGGACCGCGAGACGTACGGCGGGTGCTCGATACACAGCGCGAGCTGGGCTTGCCGCGCCAGATCGAGTGGGTGCACGAGGTGACACCGCAGCTTCTGCCGGCGAGTCTGGCGGCGGGGCAGTTGGTCCAGGAGTGCCCGTTGCTCGTGCTCGGCGAGCCATTGCAGGCCTGCGTCCCCGCCGGCTTCGCGGTCGCGATGCTCGAGGCCGATGACCCTCGACTCGCCGCGACGCAGGCAGCGGTCGACGCCGGCTTCAGCGGTTCAGACGACATCCGACTGCGGCCGGTGCCCGACTGGCTCGGAGCGCGCATGCGCAACGGCTGGCTGCGGGTGGCCAGCGCCTTCGACAGCAGGGACGCCGCTGTCGGTGGTGGCAGCCACTCGCCCCGAGCAGACGTCAGCGAGCTGACCGGAATCTCGGTCCTGCCACGGGCGCGACGACAGGGGGTCGGTGCCACACTCACTGCTGTGTTGGCGCAGGATGCAGCCGCGGCTGGGGTCACGACCGTATTCCTGTCCGCGGACACCGACGCGGTCGCCCGCGTGTACGAACGCGTGGGTTTCCTCCGAGTCGGCACCGCCTGCATCATCGAGGGAACTGCCTAGCATGAGCGGGTGCCTGTCCCACTGACTCCTCGCACCCGACTCCGGTTGCCTGTACTGCTCACAGCTGTACTGGTGCTGGGCGGCGCATGCTCCGGGGACGGCGGTTCGGTACCGGCCGCGGACAAGCCGATCGACGTGACGACGACTTCTCCAGCACCTGAGCCCCTGTCGCGGACCGGGCAGGGTCGGCCAGCACCTCCTCCGCCGCGGCAGCCCCAGGCGGGCGCGTGCTACACCCTGTCGGCGAAGCAGTCGAAGCGCCCCGCGAACGCCGCAGACCCAGCGCCGTGCTCGCGACGACACACTGCGCGGACGTACCGCGTGGGAGCGCTGCCGAAGCGGGTCATTGGCGCCCGTGGCGACCCTGACACAGCGGCGATCGCCCACTTCGTCACGCCGCGCTGCGACCGCCGGTTCGCGCGGCACGTCGGCGGCACGCGGGCATCGCGGGTGCTGTCACGCCTGCAACCGGTGTGGTTCGTCCCCTCCCCGTCGCAGCTGGCGCGAGGTGCGCGCTGGTACCGCTGCGACGTTGTCGCTCTGGCTACCGCGGACGCGTTGGCCCGCCTGCCGCGGCGTCCGGCTGGCGTGCTCGACGCGGGCAACGCGCTCGACAGCTGGGGCCTGTGCAGCACCACCACCCCCAGTCGCGTCGGACACCGCGTCATCTGCGGTCGACCACACTCGTGGCGGGCCTTCGCCATCATCCGGCCGGGCGCCGGCTCGCGGTGGCCGAGCAGCGCCGCGTTCGCCTCGGCACGCCAGGAGTGCAAGGCGCGTGCGAGGGCGCAGCAGGGCTACCCACTGCGGTGGACCTACGGTTGGCAGCGGCCGAGCCGGTCTCAGTGGCAGGACGGGCGTCGCTGGGGCTACTGCTGGGCACCCGTGAAGTGAGGCCTACGTCTGGCCCACGTTCGTCAGAAACCGAGGCGGCGCAGCTGACGCGGATCGCGCTGCCAGTCCTTGGCGATCTTGACCCGGAGGTCGAGGTACACCGGCGTCCCGAGGAGAAGCTCGATCTGCTTGCGGGCCTGCGTCCCGATACGTTTGAGCCGACGGCCCTGGACGCCGATCACGATCGGCTTCTGGCTGTCGCGCTCGACGTACAGGTGTGCGTACACGTCGAGCAGCGGCGCGTCGTCCGGGCGGTCCTCGCGGCGCCGCATCTCCTCGACAACGACGGCGATCGAGTGTGGCAGCTCGTCGCGGACGTCCTCCAGCGCCGCCTCGCGGATCAGCTCGGCGACGAGGGTCTCTTCGGGCTCGTCGGTGAGCTGACCTTCGGGGTAGAGCGCCGGCCCCTCCGGCAGCTCGGCCACCAGCAGATCCCGCAGCAGGCCGATCTGATGAAGGCCAGTGGCCGAGACCGGCACGATGTGTCGCCAGGCGATCCCTGCCGCCTCACCGAGGGCGTCGACGGCAACGAGGTGTTCGGCGAGCCGGTCGGAGCTCACCAGGTCTGTCTTGGTCGCAAGGGCGAACGTCGGCCGGCGGCGCACCCGAGCGAGCTCGCCGACCAGGAAGCGGTCACCAGGACCTATCCGCTGGTCGCACGGCAGGCACACCCCGATGACGTCGACCTGTGACCAGGTGCCGCGTACCAGGTCGTTGAGCCGCTGCCCGAGCAGGGTTCGAGGCCGGTGCAGCCCGGGAGTGTCGACAACCACCAGCTGCGCGTCCGGCAGGTGCACCAGGCCGCGGATCGCGTGCCGGGTGGTCTGCGGCCGCGGCGACGTGATCGCCACCTTGGCGCCGACCAGGGCGTTGGCCAGCGTGGACTTGCCGACGTTCGGCCGGCCGACGAAGCATGCGAACCCGGACCGGAACGCGCTCACGTCGTCTCCCCCGCCCGGGGCTGCCCGGACGGGTTGACCACGTGGACGACCACACCCGGTCCACCGACGTCGCGCACCGTGTCCAGGTCGTCCGGCGCGACGGCCCCGGCGGCGCTGACGATCGCGGCGGCCTCCAGCCCGCGGCCACCGGAGGACACCGCCATCGCAACGGCCAGGCGGAGCGCCGAGAGCCGCAACGACGGCAACGACACCGCCGACGCGGCGTACGTCCGTCCGTCGAGGTCTCGGACGGCAGCCCCCTCCGCGGTGCCGCTGCGGGCACACGCGGCGCGCGCCAACGTGACCAGCGTGGCATCCTCTGGGCCGACCATGTCGTCAGCGTAAGTGGCCGAACCGCACGACCGATCACCGTCGCCGTGACAACCTGGCTGGGGCGACGTCCGTACTAGAGGCGACAGCACAAGCACGGCACGACCTCGAGGGAGCTCCTGTGGGCCTAGGCAAGGGCAGGGACGCCGACTTCACCGCCTACGTGGCGGCGCGACGGCCACACCTGCGGCGCACGGCCTACCTGCTCTGCGGCGACTGGCACCAGGCGGAGGACCTCGTCCAAACGGCGCTGGCGAAGCTCTACGTCGCCTGGCCCCGGGTGCGTCGTGACGGCTCACCCGAGGCGTACGCCCGCAAGATTCTGGTGCGCAGCCACCTGGACGAGACGCGACGGCCCTGGCGTCGGGAGCGGTCGTCCTCGCAGCTGCTGGAGCCGTCCGGCGGCGGAAGCCCGCAGCCGGCCCCCGAGGGTGACTGCGAAGCCGTGCCCGCCCCCATGCCGGAGATGCCGGAACTGACCCGGATCGAAGCCGCACGCACCGATGTCCTCGACCCCACGGGTGACCACCTGACATCGTTCCTGGCCGGGATAGCAGCCTCCGCGCAGCGGCCCGGTTCCGACCCCGAGAAACCGCAGGTCAGCAGCGCATCGGTGACCGGGGACTGGACGGGCGGGCAACGTGAGCATCAGCGTCGCGGACCCCGCCGCGGGCGGGTCCGGTATGGGCGAACCTGACGCTGCTCCGTGTGAAGACCCCGCCCTTTTCTCGGGTCCTCGGCTGACCTGCGCACAACGGGAGCTGGCCGACGGCACGGTCGTGCTGGTGGGCACCGGGAGCACGGACGGCTTCGCCCGGATCACGGTCCGCTACGAACGCCCGGACGGTCAGCTGGTCTGGGCGACGTCTGACCAGGCCGGTGGCATGTGGTGGGAGGACGGCTCCGGAGCCAACCCGCTCGACGCCCCACAGGTGACGGTCGACCAGCTGGTCGACCTGACGCAGGGATCCCGGGTCCACCTCTAGAAGCGTCTCAGGCGGTGAGGCTGCGGCCTTCGGCGTCCTGCGGGGACTCCGGGGCCGCCTCGAGCGTCCCCCTGCGTACGAGCACGGTGCCGACGCGGTTGCGACGGCCGGCGGGTGACTCGGCCTGCAACAGCAGCCCCTCCACCTCGACCTCACTGCCCGGGATCGGCACCTTGCCCAGGTGCTTGGCCATCAGCCCACCCACCGAGTCGATGTCCTCGTCCTCGAGGTTGAGGTCGAACAGCTCGCCGAGGTCGTCGACTGGGAATCGCGCTGAGACCCGCACCGAGCCGTTCGCCAACCACTCCACCTGGTCTGGCTCCACGTCGTACTCATCGGTGATCTCGCCGACGATCTCCTCCAGCACGTCCTCGATGGTGACCAGCCCCGCCGTGCCTCCGTACTCGTCGACAACGATCGCGACGTGCATCCGCTGTGCCTGCATCTCGCGCAACAAGACGTCGACCGGCTTGGAGTCCGGGACGTACATGCATCGCCGCATCGTCGACTCGACCCGTTCCGTGGTCTCGGCCTCGTGGCGGTCGAAGACCCGTTTGATGATGTCCTTGAGGTAGGCCATGCCGACGACATCGTCGAGGTTCTCCCCCGTCACCGGGATGCGCGAGTAGCCGCTGCGCAGGGCCAGCGACATCGCCTGGCGCAGGGTCTTGGTGCTCTCGATGAAGACCATGTCGGTCCGCGGGACCATGACCTCGCGCACCAGCGTGTCGCCGAGCTCGAACACCGAGTGGATCATCTCCCGCTCGCGGGACTCGATCAGCCGGCTCGCCTCCGCCTGGTCGACCGCCTCGCGGAGCTCGGCCTGGGAGTTGAACGGCCCCTCCCGGAAGCCACGGCCGGGCGTCAGCGCGTTGCCGAGCAAAATCAGCAGCCGCGGCAGCGGCCCGAGGACGCGGGTCAGGGCCAGCACCGGCCCGGCGAAGAGCAGCGCGACACTGTCGGCGTGCTGCATGCCGATCGTGCGCGGGGCCACGCCGATCACCACGTACGACACCACGACCATGACTCCGGCTGCGAGCAGCACGCGCTGCCAGTCGGAGTCGAACGAATCGGCAACGACGAGGGCAACCAGCACGATCGCGGTCGTCTCCGCCGCCAGGCGCAGCAAGAGCACTGTGTTGAGGTAGCTCGGCGGGTCCTCGGCAATACGCACGAGCCGGGATGCACCGCTGCGCTCCTCGCGCACCAACCCATCAGCGCGGGCGCGCGAGAACGACGCCAACGCCGCGTCCGCGCCGGCCAGCAGCCCGGCCACCAGCGTCAGGACGGCGGCGATGGTGAGCAGCCAGATGTCGCCTGTGTTCACGCTGGACGACCTCGGCCAGCGGCCGGCTCGACGCTCTCGCCGACGCGGACGCCCTGCCACTCGGCGAGCAGCCTCGCCTGCAACCCGAACATTGCGGCATGCTCGTCAGGCTCGGTGTGGTCGTAGCCGAGCAGGTGCAGGATCCCATGCACCGTCAGCAGTCTGATCTCCTCGATCGGTTTGTGACCGTGCTCGGTGGCCTGCCTCCCGGCGACCTGAGGACACAGCGCCACGTCGCCAAGGTAGCCCTCGTCGGGTTCCTGACCCGGCCGCCCGGACGACAGCTCGTCCATCGGGAACGCCAACACATCTGTCGGCTCCGCGCTGTCCATCCAGCGCTCGTTGAGTGCCGCCATCGTCGCCTCGTCGACCAGGCGCAGGCACATCTGTGTGGCCGGGTGCAGCCGCATTCGTGACATGACGAAGCGCGCCAGCCGGGTCAGCTCGACCACGTCGACACCGGCACCCGACTCGTCCAACACATCTACGTCCATGTCGCCCTCGTGGTCCCCGGTCACGACCGTCCGGTCCGACGCGGTCGCGGCTGCGCCAGGTCAGAGGCTCCGGAGTCCGGGCTCGCTCGGTCGGCCTCGTAGCGGTCGTACGCCGCGACGATCCGCCCGACGAGCTTGTGCCGGACCACGTCGTGGCTGGTCAGCCGGATGAAGTAGACGTCGGTCACGTCACCCAGAATGCCCTCGACGACACGCAGCCCGCTGTGGGTGCCGGCCGGCAGGTCGACCTGGGTGACATCGCCGGTCACCACCATCTTGGAGCCGAAGCCGAGCCGCGTCAGGAACATCTTCATCTGCTCGGCCGAGGAGTTCTGCGCCTCGTCCAGGATGATGAACGCGTCGTTGAGGCTGCGGCCGCGCATGTAGGCCAGCGGCGCGACCTCGATCGTGCCGGCCGTGAGCAGCTTGGGAATCGTCTCCGGGTCGATCATGTCGTGCAGCGCGTCGTACAACGGGCGCAGGTAGGGGTCGATCTTCTCGCTCAGCGTGCCGGGCAGGAATCCGAGTCGCTCCCCCGCCTCGACGGCCGGTCGGGTCAAGATGATCCGGTTGACCTCCTTGGCCTGGAGCGCCTGGACGGCCTTGGCCATCGCGAGGTAGGTCTTGCCGGTCCCGGCCGGGCCGATGCCGAAAACGATCGTGTGCTTGTCGATCGCGTCCACGTAGCGCTTCTGGTTCAGCGTCTTGGGTCGGATGGTACGACCGCGGTTGGACAGGATGTTGAGGCTCAAGACGTCGGCCGGGCGCTCCTGCGTCTCGGTCCGCAGCATGCCGATCGACCTCTCGACGGTCTCGGCGGTCAGTCCCTGACCGGTGCGGATCATCGTGACCAGCTCGTCGAGGAGACGCTCGACGAGGGCCGCCTCGGCGACTGCGCCGGTGATCGTCACCGTGTTGCCGCGAGCATGGACATCGGCGGTGAAGTCGCGCTCAATGATCCGCAGGAACTCGTCCCGGGGCCCGAGCAGTGCCACCATCGGGATGCTCGCGGGGATCGTGATCGTGTGCTGTGTCGTGGTCTGTTCGGCCATCGGCGCCCTGTGGTGAGGGCCGTCCTCCCGTTTCGGCGGTGTTGTGTGCCGCTCCCATGCTACGGCCAACCGACCCGGCCGGTCAGTCGGTCAGTCGGCGCCGAACGCCTCGGGCCCGCGAGTCACGCGGTACGTCGCCCAGTGCATGACGGTTACCGCGCCGCCGTCGCCGTACGTCAGCCGCAGCAGCTCGCCCTGTTCGCGCCCCGAGACGGTACGGAATGTCACCTCGTCGATGCGCTCGAACACCGCTGGCGGCACCGTCCTCGGCGCCGACTCCGCCCTCGCGTGCAGGTTGCCGTTCCGCACGAAAAACTCGAAAGGTGACCCCTCCGACCACCACCGGCCCATCACAGCGCGCAGGTGGTCGGGTACGCCGTGACCGGGGCGCCACGGCTCTGCCAGCGGCGGATCCGCGTCGAGCAGCGTGCCGACCAGCTTCCCGGCGACGCTGCCCGGATCGAGGTCGCCGAGAGAGTTCGCCAGCACGATCCCGGCGGTGCCCGACTCCTTGTGCACTGTGACCGCGGTCAGGAAGCCCGGCATGCCGCCGGTGTGCCCGACCAGGATGCGATCGCCGACGCGGAACAGCTCCAGCCCCAGCCCCCATGCCAGCGTCCATTTCCGGGTGTCGGCCATGATCTGGACCTGGGCCATCTCCTCGACCGTATCGCCCTTGAGCACGGCGTCGTCGCCCTTGGCGAGGAACTGCGCCCAGCGAGTCAGATCGTCCAGCGTCGACCACAGTGCCCCGGCCGGCGCCATTGCCTCAAGGTCGTTGACCGGCTGTGGCTCCACCGCGTCGGCGAACGGATCGGCGTAGTACCCGACAGCGGCCCTGCCCTCGGGCATCGTTGAGGTGCGGCCCATGCCCAACGGTTCCAGGATCCGCTCGCGTAACGCGGTCGCCCATGGCCGTCCGTCGACCCGGGACACGACTTCGCCGAGCAGGGAGTACGCCAGGTTCGAGTAGTGCCATCGCCCTCGCGGGGGCAGCACCTGCTCGGCCTGCTCTAACCCCTGCAGCAGGCCGTCGGTGGTGGGGTGTTGCAGGCTGTGCCATACGTCGCCGACCGGTTCGCGCTGTAGCCCCGAGGCATGGGCCAGCATGCGCCGTACGGTGACGTGCTCGTGCTTCGTGCCGGGCAGGTGGTCGCGGAGCGTGTCATCGAGCTCGAGGCGGCCCTCGTCACGCAGCGCCATCACCAACGTTGCGGTGAAGGTCTTGGTGATCGAGCCGATCGCATACTGCGTGTCCGGCGTCGGCGGCTCGTCGGGTTCGGCGACGTCAGCAGCGCCGACCGCGCCTCGCCACAGCACCTGACCGTCGCGTACGACTCCTGCGAGCAGCCCGGGTATGCGGTGCTCCGCCTGCTGCTCGGCCACCAGGCGGTCGAGGTCTCGCCGGACGGCATCGGGGACTCGGGGACTCATCCCGGTGGCCACGCGAACGACCGCCCGGCCATGACATGGCCGTGGCAGTGGAAGACCGACTGCCCGACCTCGGCTCCGGTGTTGAAGACCAGGCGGTACGCGTCGCCGTGGCCGTCGTGCGCGGCGGCCTCTCGGGCCGTAGTGAGCAGCGCGTTCGCCGCGTCGGGCTCGGCCTGCGCCAAGCTGGCGATGTCGGGTTGATGGGCTCGCGGGACCACCAGCACATGGGTCGGAGCCTGCGGGTCGAGGTCGCGGAACGCAATGGCGAGCTCGTTCTCGATCACCATCTCGGCCGAGATGTCTCCGCTCACCACCGAGCAGAACACGCAGCCCGACTCGCTCGCCATGCGGCCCTCCCACTCCCTCGCACCGGCGTGGTGTAAACCCGAACCGAGCCCGGTGCGTCATCTAGGTATGGCGGCAACCTACTCGGCCCTCCGGGCCCGACGCGCCGTGGCCAGGAAGGGCGCGATGACGACCTGGGGCGCCGACGAGGCGGTCAGTTCGCTGTATGCGGCGCACTACGCACGGCTGGTACGGCTGGCCACGCTGCTGGTGCACGACCAGGGCATCGCCGAGGAGATCGTGCAGGACTGCTTCGTCGCCATGCACGGAAAGTGGGGGCGGCTCCGCGACCCGGAGAAAGCCGAGGCGTACCTCCGCGCTTCGGTGGTCAACCGCTCGCGGTCGGCGCTGCGCCGACGAGAAGTCGCAGCGCGGCACCGGCCCGACCCCGCCCGCTCGGTGCCGAGCGCCGAGGACACCGCCGTGGAGGGCGCGCGGAGGGCTGAGGTGCTGGTCGCGTTGGACGCCTTGCCGCAGCGGCAACGCGAAGTGCTGGTGTTGCGCTACTACATCGACCTGTCCGAGGCCGACATCGCCGACACGCTGCGTATCAGCCGCG
>Ga0136612_10001340_pt1 | contig 10402 bp, 8 predicted proteins | sample AntDryUQ224A2306_2_FD_106644 | JGI IMG/M metagenome (GOLD analysis project Ga0136612, IMG submission 106644) | Polar desert sand microbial communities from Dry Valleys, Antarctica - metaG UQ224A (23.06) | ecosystem: Environmental > Terrestrial > Soil > Desert | place: Antarctica: Dry Valley...
CCTCGCTGGGCCCGGTTGACGGCGACATCTACGACTGGGCCATCCCGTGGGAAACCTGGCTGCAGGGCAGCGCCCTGAACTAGCGGCGCCACCCCGTCCAGGCACGGATGAAGCAGTGGGGTGAGTGACGGGACTTGAACCCGCGGCCCCCTGGACCACAACCAGGTGCTCTACCAGCTGAGCTACACCCACCATGGCTCTCCGGTAGGCCGGAGGAGCAGGTGCAGACGATACCCGAGAGGTCCGTCCCGTCGCGAGGGTCAGGTCAGCGCCGCGGTTAGGTCAGCAAAGCGGCGATCTGTTGCACCTGCTGGGTCGAGGGGCCCGGTGGCGCAACGAAGAGAGTCTGTCGGTAGTAGGCCAGCTCGCGGATCGACTCGCGGATGTCGGCCAGCGCCCGATGTGCTAATCCCTTCGCAGGCTGACCGAAATAGACCCGCGGATACCACCGGCGGGCGAGTTCTTTGATCGAGGAGACGTCGATCATCCGGTAGTGCAGAAACTCGTCGAGCTCAGGCATGTCGCGGGTGATGAAGCCACGGTCGGTGCCGATCGAGTTACCACACAGCGGCGCCATACGCGGCTGCGGAGCGAAAGCCCGGATGTAGTCCAGCACCTGAGCCTGCGCCTGTTCGATCGTCACGCTGGAGGCGCGTACCTCGTCGGTGAGCCCGGAGCTGGCATGCATCTCGGCCACCACCGGCAGCATGCCGTCGAGAAGTTCATCCCGCGCCGAAATGACCAGGTCCACGCCGTCCCCCAGGACGTTGAGGTCGCCGTCGGTGACCAGTGCGGCAATCTCGATCATGACGTCCTTGGTCAGGTCCAGACCCGTCATCTCGCAGTCGACCCACACCAGTGCCCCGGGAACGACCTTGTTCATCACCCTGGCACCCTACTTGGACCGCAGCGGGCTAGATTTCGGTCCCATGTCAGCAACCACTCAGCGGATCGCGCACGGCTACGACTCCAACGGGGCGGCGCTGCAGTTGGGCGCAGTCGTGCACGACGGCACAGTTGATCCGCAGGCGCGGGTACGGATCCCGCTGGCGATGCTGAACCGGCACGGCCTGATCGCCGGGGCCACCGGGACCGGCAAGACCAAAACGCTCCAATTGATGGCCGAACAGCTCTCCGCGGCAGGCGTCGCGGTGTTTGCTCCAGACATCAAAGGTGACCTGTCCGGGCTCGTCGTGGCGGGGGAGTCCAACGACAAGATCGCCCAGCGGATCAGCGACACCGGAGACAGCACGTGGATGCCGACCGCGTACCCCACCCAGTTCTTCGCCCTCGGCGGCGTGGGTACGGGTACACCGCTGCGTGCGACGGTGACTTCCTTTGGGTCGATTCTGCTGTCGAAGGTGCTGGGACTCAACGACACTCAGGAGTCTGCGCTGTCGCTCATCTTTCACTGGGCGGACAAGAACGGACTGGCCCTGCTCGACCTCGCCGATCTGCGGGCGGTGATCGGATACCTGACCTCCGACGAGGGCAGCAAGGAGCTCAAGCAACTCGGTGGGGTCGCGAAGAGCACCGCAGGGGTGATCCTGCGGGAGATCTCCGAGCTGGCCGCGCAGGGCGCCGAGGACTTCTTCGGTGAGCCCGAGCTGGACACCGCCGACCTGCTCCGGGTCTCCGACGGGGACAACCCCGGTCGCGGCATCATCAACCTGCTCGAACTCGCCGATCTGCAGAACCGGCCGGCGCTGTTCTCCACCTTCCTGATGTGGCTGCTGGCCGACCTGTACGAGGAGTTGCCCGAGGTCGGCGACCTCGACAAGCCCAAGCTGGTCTTCTTCTTCGACGAGGCGCACCTGCTGTTTCACGACGCGTCGCCGGCCTTTCTGGACGCGGTCAGCCAGACGGTGCGCCTGGTCCGGTCCAAGGCAATCGGCGTGTTCTTCGTGACTCAGCGCCCGTCCGACGTCCCCGACGACGTGCTCGCCCAGCTCGGCAACCGCGTGCAGCATGCGTTGCGCGCGTACACCCCGGCTGATGCCGATGCACTGCGCAAAACAGTCCGTACGTATCCGATCACCGAGGACTACGAACTCGAACAGGCGCTGACCCAACTCGGAACCGGCGAAGCCGTGGTCACGGTTCTGTCGGAGCAGGGCGCGCCGACACCGGTCGCCTGGTGCCGCATGCCCGCCCCGCGCTCCCTAATGGCACCGGCTCCTGCCGACGTCGTGCAAGCCGCGATCACTGGTTCGGTTCTGCACGCGAAGTACGCCCAGGAGATCGACCGGGAGTCGGCCTACGAGCGACTCTCGGCCAAGGTCCACGGCACGGCCGAGAACGATCCGCCAGAGACCGCGGCTGCGCCCACGCGCGCACCGGGCCGCAACGAGCGGGCACCTGAGATCAAGCCCGAACCCTCGATCGTCGAACAGATCGTCGCCTCCGGCGCGTTCAAGTCCTTCCTGCGCTCGGCTGGCAGTGCGATCGGCCGACGAATGTTCGGTACCGCAAGCCGTCGCCGCTGAACCCGCTCCCCATCACTACCCTGATCAGGACAGCAGAGGGCGCGGCGAGAGGGCGGTACGTGGTGACGAGTGGGCCGGCTGACGCCCGGCCGCCAGCCTTACCCCAGCCAACGAGTGGGCCGGCTGACGCCCGGCCGCTCTGCATGATCTAGCGTCCACTCATGCTCACCGTCGCTGCCCCCTCCTCGGGGACCGAGGCTGAGCGCACGGCCAACCGTCTGTTCAGGACTTGGGACAGCGGGATACGCGTCCTCGGTGGAGTCGCGGCGTTTCGTCCCTACGACGATCCGACCACCAAGCGACGGCAGTCCGACGTCGTCCTGCTCGTCCCAGACGGTGTGATCGTCGTACGGCTGGTCGGATCCCACCGGCAGAACGGGCCGATTGTCGCCCATCCCACCGGGGCATGGTCGATCGGCGGAGAAGTACTGCGGATCGTGGGCGGGGGCTCGAACCCCTTGTCCGGCTTGCGCGATGCGCAAGCAGCGGTGACCTCGACCCTTCGGGCCAGCGGGCTCGAGCCCGGACAAGTGGCCATGCTCGTCGCGGTGGGATCAGGAGAGCCCGTTGAGCCGAATGACGGTCAGCTCGGCGACGGCGTCATCGTCTGCCCGCTGTCCGAAGAAGGCCTGGCCATCGGAGTTCGCCGCGCCGCGGCCCTGACTGCCGCGGCCGATGTCCGGCAGTGGACCACCGCCGACGTCAAGGCCGCGTTGTCCTCGATCGAGGCCTCCGGCCGGGTCCCGGCTGTAGAGGAGCTCAACAGCGAGGGCTTCATGTATTCGCCCTACGTCCTGCGGCGTCCGGACCTCGTGGCCGCCGCCAGCGCCGTGGCGGCGGCATCGGCGGCGGACATGGCTACGGCCAACCGGTCCCGCGTCGAGGAGCCGACCAGCCCGCCGCAGCACGTGGACGCTCAAGGACCGCCCACCCAGGTCGGCCACGCCGACGACGATGACGAGAACGGCTCCGACGGCAACGGCGACGACGGTCTGCCCGGGATCTTTGGACCTGAGGCAGCTGATGACCGGCCGCCTCGTTCGGAGATGCCGCCGGCCTCGCTTGATCCGCGTGGAAGTGGCTACAACGGTGCTGCCGGCTACGACGAGGAATCCGACGCTGGACCCGCATATGCCGAGCAGTCCTATGCCGATCAGCCCTATGCCGGCCAGTCCTACTCCGGCGGCGGCCGATCCGGTCAGACGCGGAGCGGGAAAAGCGGCTTACTCCGAGTCGCGGCGGTGCTCGTGGCGCTGCTACTCGTCGGCGCCGCGGCCTATGTGGGGTTTCGCCTGGTCGGCTCGGATGACTCAGGAGATGGGGCAGATGCGCAGCCTCCGAGCCAGACCTCGGAGCAGTCTTCCGAGCCGAGCACTCAGCAAGTGGGCGACGACACCTACGTTCGCGTCCTGACCAGCGACGGCGATACCTGCGCCGGCAACGCGGACGGCGAGGTCGCCGCGTACTTCGACACCACGAATTGCGTGTCCCTGATCCGAGAGCTGTACACGACCGAGATCGATGGAATCGGAGCGCTGGTGGCCATCTCGCGCGTGACGATGCCCGACGAGGAGAGCGCCGAGGAGTTCAAGGGCATCGTCGACTCGGACGGCACCGGCAACATCGACAATCTGTTGCAGGCAGGGGACCGCTTCGCGGACGGGCCGACGGAGCTCGAGCCCGATGCCTATGCCTCCGAGATCGACGGAACCGATCTCACGATCGTCGAAGCCGGCTGGCTGGATCCCGCGAATGCCGGAGACCTGCAGGATCTTCGTCAACTGGCAATCGAGGCGCTCGCCCTCGAGCCGGCGGCCTGAGCAGGGCAGAGACATATGCAGATCCTGGTCCTCGGCGGGACGGTGTTCCTTTCCCGCACGGTCGCCGAGGTTGCGCGCGATGCCGGGCATGAGGTCGTTTGCGCAGCTCGCGGTGTCTCCGGGAACCCGCCCGATGGCGTCGAGTTCCTACGGGTGGATCGTGACGAAGCCGAGGGGCTGGCCGTGCTCACCGGCAGGGACTTCGACGCCGTTGTCGACGTCGAGGTCCAGTCGCCGAGCCGGGTACGTCGGGCGCTGGACGCCTTGGGACCCAAAGCGGGTCACTGGACCTACGTCTCGAGCGGATCGGTGTACGCCGATAACGAAACCACCGGTCAGGACGCGGCTTCCGGCGCACTCGTGTCGGCTCCGCCTGGTGGCTCCGATGAGGCCGACCGCGAGTTGTACGGACCGTTCAAGGTCGCCTGCGAAGAGGCGGTACGAGATGCGTTCGGGGACAAGGCTTTTCTCTGCAGGGCCGGCCTCATCGTCGGGCCCCGGGATGTGTCCGATCGGTTTGGCTACTGGCCGGCGCGGCTCGCCGGTGGCGGCGAGGTACTCGTACCGGGGACGCCCGACGACCTCGTGCAGTTCGTCGATGTGCGTGACCTCGCCGAGTGGATAACGCACTGCGCGGAGAACCATGTCGTAGGAACCTTCGACGCCGTCGCGGCGAGCCAGCCGTGGGGAAAGGTCATCGACGCGATGGCCGCCGCGGTCGGAGGACCCGAAGTAGCACTGACCTGGGTGCCTGGCCACTGGCTGGCCGAGCAGGATGTGCAGCCCTGGGCGGGCCCGGACTCGCTGCCATTGTGGTTGCCGCCGCCGGACTACGCCGGATTCATGAGCCGAGATGTGTCGGCGTCGGTCGAAGCCGGACTGACAACCCGCGGCACGCAGGAGACGGCCATCGCGGCTCTCGAGTGGGAGGAGGTTCTCGGTCTGGACCGGGATCGCCGCTCAGGAATTACCCGCGAGCGCGAGGCGGCACTCCTGACCGCCTGGCATGCCTCTGCTTGACCGGTGCGGTGCGGTGCGGTGCGGTTCGCTCAGCTCGAGGTGGCCGCGGCCAGTGCCATGGTCCTGAGGATGTCTGACATCCCCTCGGCACCCAGCTGAAGCGCACTGTGCGGCGTCGAGTTGATCAGCCCGAACAGTGCATGCGCCCGCGCCCGGATCTGGTTCTCCCCGGTAGTCGGGTGCAGCCGGGTCAGGATGTCGACCCACACCTCGACGTACCGGCGCTGAAGCTGTCGTACCCGGCGCCGGTCAGCCTCGGCAACGTTGGCCAGATCGCGGAGCTGCACAACGATCAGCGCCGGATTGGACAGCGCGAAATCTGTCTGCCAGGCGATCAGGCCGACCAAGGCCGCCGAAGGGTCCCCTCGCGCATTCTCGACACACGCCAGGCCGCCGGCCAGCAGCCGCTCGCTGATCCGGACCAGCATCTCGGCGAGAATCGCATCCTTGCTCGCGAAATGCCGATAGATGCCTGGGCCGGTGATCCCCGCCGCCGCACCGATGTCGTCCACCCCGACGCCGTGAAATCCGCGCTCGGCGAACATCTGGGCCGCCACCCGGAGGATCTCATCGCGCCGGGTCGGCTGAGTTGCCGGATCGTCGTCTCGATGCACTGCAGCATCCGAGAGCGGGGCAAGGTTTGCGACCTGATCGATGTGAGCTTCGGCAGATCGAGTCATAGCGGTAGGGGCTTCCGATTCGATCAGGCGCCGGCACCGGCGATGGCGGGTGCTGTCGGATCCGGAGCCGTGGATCGGCTTTCCCGGGCAAGATAGTCCTCGATCGCTTCGATGTCCCGAGACGATCGCTTCACCACGGTGAGCAGATCGCTCATGCTGGAGACCTCCTCCACCTGTTCTTTGATGAACCACTGCATGAACTGGTCGGAGGCGAAGTCGTTCTCCTCACGCGCGATTGCGGTCAACCCATAGATCTGTTGGGTGACCCGCTTCTCCTGATCCAGCGCCAACAGGACTGGCGCGACGATGTCCGCGAAGTCGTTGATCGGCCCTTCGATGCTCGGGATGGACACCTGGGCGTCGGCATCGAGAAGGTACTGGATCATCATCATCGCGTGATTGCGCTCCTCGAGCGCTTGGGCATAGAACAGGGCGGCCATCTGCGGCATCGTCGTAGCGTCGAAGTAGATCGCGCAGGCGAGGTATTGCTGGTGCGCGGCGAACTCGTTTCCGATCTGCTCGTTCAATCGGGCAATGAAACGTGGCGCTGCCATGGGTCGGCTCCTGCGATCGATGATCTCTGACCGTTTGGCGGTTTCTTCGCAACCACCTGGGGGTGCACGGAAAATCTAGCTTGCCGCGACATTCGGCGCGCACCAGCGATCGGTACGGTGCCACTACCCTCGGCGCATGGCAAAGCCCAAGAAGAGCTGCTGCCTGTCCAAACCGACGTGCAACAGATGCCCGGTGCGGATGCTCGCCGAGGGTCGGTTGCCCAAGGGCTATGCGGTCAAGAAACGCAAGCTGGTCAAGATCGAGAATGTAGCGGGCAAGAAGGGCTCCAAGCATCGGCGGCGCAAGGTCGCCTGACGGCAATCTCCTCGCGGCGCGGGGAAGACTGGTGCCCGGTGCCTGGAGCCCGCACGTTAACGGCTGTTAACATGGAGTTTCGTCGATCAGTTGCCCACGGTGAGGAGTCGGAAGTGGACGCGCCGGTCCTGACCAGCTCCGCTGCATTCGGCAGCGAAGGCTTTCGTGGTAATCGTGGCGCCCACGAGCGGCTCTGCGCCGACCTCGCCGAGCAACTTGCTGCCGTTGCCGGCGGCGGGGGTGAGAAGGCCCGAACCCGGCACCTCGCGCGAGGCAAGTTGCTCCCGCGTGACCGGGTCGACGCCCTCGTGGACCCGGCATCTGCCTTTCTGGAGCTGTCTCCGCTGGCCGCACACGGCCTCTACGACGGGGATGCGCCCAGTGCTGGACTGATCACCGGTGTGGGTCGGGTGTCCGGGCGGGAGTGCGTCATCGTGGCCAACGACGCCACCGTCAAGGGCGGTACGTACTACCCGCTGACCGTGAAGAAGCATCTCCGCGCCCAGGAGATCGCCATGCAGAACCGGTTGCCCTGTATCTATCTCGTGGATTCCGGTGGCGCCTTCTTGCCTCGTCAGGACGAGGTGTTCCCCGACCGCGACCACTTCGGCCGGATCTTCTACAACCAGGCGACGATGTCGCGGGCCGGGATCCCGCAGGTGGCCGCGGTCATGGGCTCCTGCACGGCCGGGGGGGCGTACATGCCGGCGATGAGCGACGAGGCCGTCATCGTGCGCAACCAGGGCACGATCTTCTTGGGTGGGCCGCCGCTGGTGCAGGCGGCAACCGGCGAGGTGGTCACCGCCGAGGAGCTCGGCGGCGGAGACCTGCACAGCCGGACCAGCGGGGTCACCGACCACTTGGCCGACGACGACGCGCACGCTTTGCAGATCGTCCGGCAGATCATCAGCACGCTGGGACCGCGAACGCCGCGTCCATGGGATGTCGAGCCGACCGAGGAACCTGCCGTCGACCCGGGGGAGTTACTCGGCGTGCTGCCGACCGACACCCGGACCCCGTACGACGTGCGCGAGGTCATCTCGCGGATGGTGGACGGCAGCCGGTTCGCGGAGTTCAAGTCGCTTTACGGCCAGACGCTGGTCACCGGCTTCGCGCGCATCCACGGGCACCCCGTCGGCATCCTCGCCAACAACGGGATCCTGTTCTCCGAGTCCGCACTCAAGGGCGCGCACTTCATCGAGTTGTGTGACCGCCGGAGCATTCCGCTGCTGTTCCTGCAGAACATCACCGGTTTCATGGTCGGCCGCGACTACGAGGCCGGCGGCATCGCCAAGGCAGGCGCCAAGATGGTCACCGCCGTGGCGTGTGCGCGGGTCCCGAAGCTGACCGTCGTGATCGGCGGGTCGTTCGGTGCCGGCAACTACGCCATGTGCGGCCGGGGGTACTCACCGCGTTTCCTGTGGACCTGGCCGAATGCCCGGATCTCGGTGATGGGTGGCGAGCAGGCGGCCTCGGTCCTCGCCCAGGTGCGCCGTGACCAGCTGGAAAAGGCCGGTACGGAGTGGAGCCCGCAGGACGAGGAGTCGTTCAAGGATCCGATCCGTGAGCAGTACGAAGTGCAGGGTCACCCGTACTACGCGACCGCGCGGCTGTGGGACGACGGTGTGATCGATCCGCGGGACACCCGTACGGTCCTCGGTCTGGCCCTGGCCGCCTGCGCCAACGCACCACTCGAGGATGTCGGCTACGGCGTCTTCCGGATGTGATGAGCACCGTGCCCAGCCGGCCGCACCAGTCCAACCCGTTGTTCGACACCGTGCTGATCGCCAACCGCGGTGAGATCGCCGTTCGGGTTGCCCGGACGTTGCGGGACTTGGGGATTCGCTCGGTCGCGGTCTACTCGGATGCCGACAGCGGTGCCCGGCACACGCAGGTGGCCGACGTCGCCGTACATCTCGGCGGGTCGCCCGCGGCCGAGAGCTATCTCAACATCGAGCGGGTTCTCGACGCGGCCCGGCGTACCGGGTCGCAAGCGATCCACCCGGGGTACGGGTTTCTCGCCGAGAACGCTGAGTTCGCCCGAGCGTGCGAGGCGGCCGGAATCGTCTTCATCGGACCGCCGGTCTCAGCCATCGAGGCGATGGGCGACAAGATCCGTGCCAAGCAGACCGTGCAGGCGGCGGGTGTTCCGGTCGTACCCGGGCGGCACGACGTGGCGATGGACGATGCCGCGATCATCGCCGCCTCGCACGAGGTCGGCTTTCCGGTCCTGCTCAAGCCCAGCGCCGGTGGCGGCGGGAAGGGAATGCGCCGGGTCGATGATCCGGACGATCTGGCCGAAGAGATCGCGGGCGCCCGGCGGGAGGCGAGCAGTTCCTTCGGCGACGACGCGCTGCTGGTCGAGCGGTACGTGGACCGACCGCGGCACATCGAGATCCAGGTCCTGGCCGACAGACACGGGACTGTGCTACATCTCGGCGAGCGCGAGTGCAGCCTGCAGCGCCGGCATCAGAAGATCATCGAGGAGGCCCCGTCACCTCTGCTTGACGCGGCGATGCGGGAGGCGATGGGGTCGGCGGCCGTCGAAGCTGCACGCGTCGTCGGGTACGTCGGGGCGGGGACCGTCGAGTTCATTCTGAGCGCTGACCAGCCGGGAGAGTTCTTCTTCCTCGAGATGAACACCCGGCTGCAGGTCGAGCACCCGGTCACCGAACTCGTCACCGGTATCGACCTGGTCGAGGCCCAGATCCGGGTGGCCGCCGGGCAGCCGTTGGGTCTGACACAGTCCGACATCGCGCTGACCGGGCACGCGATCGAGGCGCGGGTATACGCCGAGGATCCGGTACGCGGATTCCTGCCGTCCGCCGGGCGGGTCCTCGACCTGCATGAGCCCGCAGGTGAGCACGTGCGGGTCGATTCCTCGCTGTCCGTCGGGACGGTGATCGGGACCGACTACGACCCGATGTTGTCCAAGGTCATCGCCTGGGGGCCGGACCGGGAGGCCGCCCGGCGACGCCTGCTCGGCGCACTCGCGGACACCGTCATCCTGGGGCTGCGGACCAACGTGGGGTATCTGCGTGCGCTGCTGGCCGACCCTGCCGTCATCGCCGGGGACCTCGACACCGGCCTGGTCGAGCGCCGCGGTCCGGACCTGGTCGCTCCCTTCGACCGGGAGGTGTTGGCGGCGGCCGCGCTGCTGCGACTGCTGGAACTGGAGCCGACCTCGGAGGTCGTCGATCCGTTCGACATTCCTGGTGGCTGGCGGGTGGGTCAGCCCGCCTGGGCGAGCTGGCGGATGCAGCTGGCGGGCCAGGAGCCGGTCACGGTCAGGGTTCGTGGGCGGGCCGTGGCTGCCGAAGTGGCCGTCGGCGATGCCGAGCCGGTCCCGGCATCGGCCCGTTGGGATGACCCGTACCTGCACGTCACCGTGGCGGGTCGGCGGTCGCGGTACGCCTACGCAGAGGACGGGGATCTGGCCTGGTTCGGACTCGACGGCGATGCGGTCTCCATCCGGGAGACCGACGCGCTGGCCGCGGCCCGGCACTCCGACGACGCCTCGGCATCC
>Ga0136612_10001341_pt1 | contig 10401 bp, 10 predicted proteins | sample AntDryUQ224A2306_2_FD_106644 | JGI IMG/M metagenome (GOLD analysis project Ga0136612, IMG submission 106644) | Polar desert sand microbial communities from Dry Valleys, Antarctica - metaG UQ224A (23.06) | ecosystem: Environmental > Terrestrial > Soil > Desert | place: Antarctica: Dry Valley...
AGTCCGCTGCGTCCGGCGCCCTGACGATCGGAATAGTCTGGAGGTCCGGAAGCTCGGCGAGCGCCCAGCCCGCCAGATCACCCGATGCGATTATCGCGAAGCGGAACCCGCCGAACTTCACGCCATCGCGCCAACCACGATCGAGACGCGGATCGTCGGCGGGTTCCGCTTCGCGATAATCGCATCGGGTGATCTGGCGGGCTGGGCGCTCGCCGAGCTTCCGGACCTCCAGACTATTCCGATCGTCAGGGCGCCGGACGCAGCGGACTGACCTACCGCGCGGTCCGCGACGTGCACACTGACGGCACGATGCTGACCGATGCGTTGCGTGATCTCGCCATATCCCTCAGACGGCGCGCGGAGACAGCACCGGGCCCGAACCGGGCCGCGCGCGCCGAGCGCTTGCGGCGGCACGTCGACGACTACCTGAAGCCTCGAGCGCGTGACGCCGGCGCGCCGATCGTGGTCGTCCTGCTCGGCTCGACCGGCAGCGGCAAATCGAGCCTGTTCAACGCGCTCGCGGGGCGTGACATCAGCCCGTCGGGCGTGCTGCGACCCACGACCCGCCGTCCGGTGGCGATGGCCCATCCCGACAATGCCGACGCGAGTCTCCTGCCCGGCCTGGCCGAACGTGACGCGCTCGAGCTCGTGGTGGATCCCGCGTTCCCCCGCGGAATGGTGATCGTGGATGCGCCGGACTTCGACAGCGTCGAACTCGCCAATCGGGCGCTGGCTGTCGAGCTGCTCGAGGCGGCCGACCTTGTCGTGTTCGTGACGACCGCCACCCGCTATGCCGACCAGGTGCCGTGGACCATCCTCGAGCGTGCGCACCAACGTGGTGTCCCGCTGCTCGCCGTGCTCAACAGACTTCCCGCCGATGCCGAGGACGCGGATGCGGTCGTGGCCGATTACGGCGCCATGCTCCGCCATGGCCGGCTGGAGGAGGCCGGCGTCTTCGGCAACCTCGCCGTGGTCCCGGTCGCCGAGGGAGCCCTGGAGCCCGGTCGGGATGCCCTTGCCGCCGATGCGATCGCGCCCGTTCGCGACGCCCTCGCCCGGCTGACGGCCGACGAAGCGGCGCGGCGTGCCCTGGCGCGCCGGAGCCTGACCGCCGCCCTCGAGGGACTGCCGGCCGCTGTGGAGGAGGTGGCACGCGAGGTCGACGATGAACGGACGGCCACCGCGGCCCTGCTCGACGCGGCAGAACGCGCCTACCGCGATCGGCGGCGAGCACTCGGCATCGAGCTCAGCCACGGGACCTTCATGCGTGCCGAGGTCCTTCGACAATGGCAGGACTTCGTTGGCGCTGGGCAGGTCGCGCGCATCCTGGCTCAGGGCGTCGGACGGGTCGTCGCCGGGGTCCGCTCGCTGATCCGTCCTGGTCCGCCCGCACCGGCGATCGAGGTCCGAGAGGCCGCCTTCGCGGACCTCGTCGCTCTCGCGGTACAGCACGCCGATGCTGCCGCGCGACGGACGGCCACGACCTGGGTGGACGACCCGTACGGGGGAGCCGCGCTCGCGGAACGGGCGGCTCTGTGGGGCGCCTCGCCGAAGCTCGGCGAGCGTCTCGTCGCGGAGCTCGAGGCGTGGGCGGCGGCGATCGGCGAGCAGATTCGTATCCTGGGTGAACAGCGCAAGGGCTGGGCCCAGGTCGCGAGCATCGGCGTCAACGCCGTCGGCACCAGCGCCATCCTCGCCGTGTTCGTGCACACCGGCGGCCTGACCGGCGCGGAGGTCGGGATCACGGCCGCCACGGCCGTGGTGAACCAGAAGCTGCTGGAGGCCATTTTCGGCGAGGCGAACGTCGCCGCCTTCGTGTCGCGCGCGAGAGACGAGCTCGGGTCGATCCTGGACTCGGCATTCGCCGACGAACGTGCACGCTTCGCGGAGGCGCTTGGCGGTCTGCCGGCCGGCGACGACCTGGGTGCGGAGCTGCGTGACGCGGCAAGCCGGGCCTCGACGCCGGACCCGGAATGACCCTCGCCGAAGCACTCGACCGGCTTCGGGACGCGGCGGCCGCCGCGCGCGAGATCGGGCTCGTCGACGCGTCCGATCGTGCGGATCGGGTCCTGGAGCGAGCGACGGAGCGAGCGGGATTCGCGGGCTCCGCGTACGTCCTTGCCCTGGCGGGCGGCACCGGCGTCGGCAAGTCGTCGCTGCTCAACGCCCTGGCGGGGAGAACCGTGAGTACGGTGCGGGCGATTCGGCCGACCACAGATGAGCCGATTGCGTGGGTCGCCGAGTCCAGACGCCACGAACTCGCCCCGCTCCTCGACTGGCTCGAGATTCGCCATCTCGCCACGCACGCTGATGAAGGCCTGTCGGCGGTCGCCATCCTGGATCTCCCCGACGTTGACAGCGTGCGCACCGAGCATCGCGCCACGGTCGACGCGCTCCTGCCGAGGATCGACGCGGTGGCCTGGGTTGTCGACCCGGAGAAGTACGACGACGCGCGGCTGCATGCCTACCTGCGCGAGCTGGCTCCGCACGCGACGCGCCTGCGATTCATCCTCAACAAGGCCGATCGGCTGACAGCCGAGCAGCGTGCCGAGATCGTCGAGGACCTGCGACGACGGCTCTCGGCGTCCGGTGTTGGCGAAGCGCGGATTGACGTGGTCGCCGCGACCACCGGCGAGGGTATCGACGACCTGCGTACGGACCTCGCGCGAGTTGCAGACGCCAAGGCGCTCGTGACGGCCAAGTTGACGACCGATGCGGGTGACGCGCTCGATCGGCTCGCCCGGGCGGCAGGGCTCGAGTCCGCTGCCGCTGCCTACCGGCCGCTCATCAGCGAGACGCGGCGAGCCGATGCGGTGCGGGCATCGGTCGATGGGGCGCTGGCGCTGGTCGACCCGCCCGGGGTGGCGCGACAGGTCCGGCTCGCCGTCCTCGGCCGGGCTCGACGCTCCGGCGGATCTCTGCTGGGCCGCGTCGTGGCGCTGCTGAGCTGGCTGACCGGGCAGACCCGCCGGACCGCCGATCCGGCGGCGTACCTTCGCGACTGGCGTCGACGCGGCTCGCTCGGTCGCATCCTGAATCCCGTGCACGCGGCACTGGTCGATGCCGCCGCGGCGGTCCCATCCACCTCGCGTTCGGCGCTCGCCTCAGCGCTCAATGCCGATGAGCTCGAGGCCGCCCTGACGCGGTCCCTGGACACGGTCGCCCGAGACGCGGCGGCCGACCTCCACATCCCGAGATCCATCCTGTGGCCGATCGTCGGTGCCGTTCAGCTGGCAATTGGCGCCGTCTTCGCCTTCGCCGTGGCGTGGTACGTCACGCTCTTCGTGTCACAGGGACAGGTGCCGGTGGCCACGTTCGACGCTCCCCTTTTTGGCCCTCTGCCATTGCCGCTTGTCCTCCTGGTCGGCTCGGTCGTGGCAAGCGCGCTCATCGGGCTAGTCCTGTCGCTGCATGCCGGGTGGATCGGACGCCGTGTGGGGGCGCGTGTCGCGGGGCGCGTTCGTGCTGCGGTCGGTACCTCGGTGGCCGAGGCCGGGTTCGGGAGGCTCGAGCGCGTCGAGCTGGCGCGGCGCCGCATCGGCCGATTGACGTAGCGCAAGTCACGACACCTGCTTGATCCGCACTTCACAGTGCCGGCCTAGCGTAACCCTCACAAACACCACTGGAGAGCATCACCATGCTCCGTCGCGAACCCGGCACCGTGCCCACCATCTCCGACTGGGAGCTTGGCATTGCCGCCGTGCTGCTGCTGATCGTCGTCCTGCTGACCGCGATCGTCGTCCCGGCCTTCGGCTGACCCCTCAGCCGCGCAGGCGGTAGAAGCGAAAGAAGTCGTTCTCGATCGGGAGGATCTCGACCGCGTCGAAGCCGGCCTCTGACGCGTACCGGCGCAGCGTGTCAGGACGCATGACCGTGCCGGTGGCCACGCTCGGCGACCGCGAACGTCCATCGGGCAGGCAGGTCGTGATGCTCCAGCCGTACATGAAGCGCTCGAGGTCGTCGCCCGGCGCCGTGAACGACTCGGCCACGCGCTCGTCGATCACCACCAATGATCCACCGGGCACGAGCGCCTCGCGGACGGCGCGCAACACGGGCACCGGATTCGCCATGTCGTGCACCGCCTCGATGATCATTGCCGCGTCGTACGGTCCGTCGTTGAGAGCTGCCGCGTCCCCATTCCGGAACTCGAGGTCGTCGCCAATCCCGGCTTCTACGGCATGGCGGCGCGCCGCCTCCACCGACGGGGCGTCGAGGTCGATCCCGACCACCCGTGCCTTCGGATAGGCCCGGGCGATCGCAATGCTCGACCACCCCTCACCGCAGGCGACATCGGCAACTCGTGCCGGAGGATCGGCCTCCAGGCGGGCGTGGAGGTCATCGATGGCGGGCAGCCATTCGCGGCCCAGGAGGTGCGTGAATGCCGGGCGATTGAAGGCTGCTTGGCCATCTCGCATGTCGGGCCCGTAGCCTTCCCAGCCGATGCCGTCGCCGGTCCGATATGCCTCGACCAGCGCCGGCAGCTGCGCAAGCGCGCCGACCATCATGCGCGAGAGGGGAGCCATGAGGTTCAGGCTCTCGGGTTCGACCAGCACGGCGGCATGCTCCTTCGACAGGCGGAACCGATGCGCCGCATCAACCTCCAGGATGCCGCCGACCGCCTGCTGCTCGAGCCACTCGAGGACGTAGCGCGCGTCGGTGCCGGTCCGCGCGGCGAGCTCATCGGACGTCGCGGGCCCATCGGCGTCGAGGCTGTGATACAGGCCGAGCCGGTCGCCGAGGTAGACGCCCGCGATGTCGAAGGTGGCGACGGCGGAAGAAAAGAGACGCTCGGTGAGCGCGTCGGTGGGGTTGCTCATCGGTCCTCCACGAGGGTTGCTCGGTACCGGAATGCGATGACGATCGTCGCAGCGCCGACCAGGAATGCGACGCTGTTGGGCACGAAGATGGCCGCGTTGCCCAGGGCGATGCCATAGGCAACCCACAGCGAGAAGCCGAACTGGAGGACGGCCAGGTACGAGATCGAGATGTCAGCGGACGAGCGGCGTTCGAGCACGCGGCGCATCTGCAGGATTGGGGAGAGAGCCATCAGCACGCCCCAGCTGGCGGCGGCGGCACCGATCGCATCGGTCACAGGAGACTCCGGGTCGCGGCGCTCTGACGGTCGGGCCGCGTTCGCTGGCCTGAGCGGTCCATCGAGGAGCGCGCACGCGGCCCGCCTATCCTACCCGGCGGCTCCAAGATGGCCGGCGGAGGCCATGCACCGGTCTCGTGGACGGGCTGTGGACAGCCCGTCGACCTGGCGGCAAAGTCGGGGATAAGTGGTCTTGCGCGTGGCCGGCACCGGAGCCGATACTTTGGTCGTCCCGAAGGGGCATGCGACCGGATCACATGATTTCGATCTTGAGTTCCGGCACCGGTTCGAGCGGCTTCGGTCGCTGGAACTGGACGACAAAGGTGGCTTCGGCCATCGGCGTTGGACGCCTGTTCCTTCGGGACGCTTCGTGTGCACGGGCATCTGACCGGGGGCCATGTGAACCAGGGCCGGCCTGCTCCCAACGCTGGCACGTTTGACAGCGTGCCCATGCAAGCAGAGCATCGGGATCGATGATCCACCGCCGGCTCCGACGCCTCTCCCTGCTCTTCGCCGCGCTCCTTCTCCTGCAGCCCGCCGGGGTGGCGATCGGCCACCATGGGGGTCGGCCGGTCGGCTCACTGTTCGTGTGCGAGCGGCCCGGCGTCGTTCCACCGCGCTGCACGAGTGTCGCGAACGACCTCGAGCACGGGGTGTTCCTCGACAGCACCCTGACCGATGGGCTCGCCGACGCGTTGCGCCGCTCCATGGCCGAGGACTACGACCCCACGGACCTCCGCGTCTTCGAGTCAACCGAGCTGACGGAGGCCACCGACGTGATTGCGTCCTCCCAGGACTATGGCGACCTCGGCGCCGCGGCGTGGGTCTACTGCCCGGGCGATGCCCCGCAGGCCTTCAACTCCGAGGGCGATCGATGGTGCCGGATGCAGGAGCTGCGCTTCAACCTCGACGCACGCTACGCCATCTTCTTCGACGACGATGGCAGCCGCGATCACGTCGCCTGCCACGAGCTCGGCCACACCATCGGCCTGCTGCACTGGGGAAATCCACCAGCCAGCGTCGGACCACCGGCAGCGACGTGCATGAACGCCGATACGCCGAATGGCCCGACCGGCCTGCACCAGATCGACATCGATCACATCAACGCCTACCACTACGTGGCGCCGCCGCCCAGCCGCCGGCTGGAGCTCGTCCGCGGTCCGGCCGAAGACGGTGGACCGATGGGTGATGGCGAGGTGCTCGCCATGCAGGTCGAGCGGCACGGCTCCCTGGCGGAGCTGACGCGCGCTTCGGCTGCCGTGGTCCATGCCACGGTCCTCGACGTGCGTCCCGGACGCGTGTTCGGCGATCCGTCGCGCGATCCGCTTCACTACGCCGCGGTCTCGCTCCGCATGGATGAGCTGATGGCCGGCAGCCTCCCGGCACTGAGCTCCGCCCCGCTCACCCTCGAGGTGCCGCTGTTCGACGGTCCAGACGCCATCGCCGATCTACGAGCGTCGCTGGTCGACCTTCGTGGTGTCTTCTTCCTGCGAAGCAAGGGCGCGCCCGCCCGGGCGGCCGGACTGTCCGGTGCCGAGCAGCACGCAGACGCACCCTTCCATCGGCTCGTCGTGTTCGGTGCCATGGTCGTCGACGACGAGGGCACCGCTGCGGCAGGTGCCGACGAGGGCGGCGCCCTGGCTCCCCTCGACGGAGTGCCATTCGCCGATGCCGTCGAGCGCATTCGCAGGGCAGAACCCTAGTCAGCACCGATCCGGTTGTTCGCTCGGCGGTCGGCATTCGACGTCGGTGCGCGGCTCCGCCATCCGTGATCCCCGTGTCACGTTAGGCGGTTGCGAGGCAGTCCGCGACCGGTCCGATGTCGCGACCCACGCTCAGCCGTGGCGGCGAATGCGCGCGACCTCCGCCTCATGCTGCGTACGTCGTGGACCACCTGGGCAACCACGCGCCGACCGAGCTGCTCTCCGAAGCTCAATCGGTCTCGCGTGCCGTTCGGCCATCGTGACGCTGCGTCGGACCCAGGCCTTTCCGCTCAGGGCTGGCGCCAACTGTAGACGGGCTCATACCCGAGGATGCGCCGCGCCTTGTCGATCGACAGGAGCGTGTCGTGGTCGCCGAGCGGGCGGCGGACGGGCACCGTCGGGAACGTCGCGCGCACGAGCTCTTCGTTCGGCCGTGACATGACGGTGTCCGCGTTCGCAATGATGAAGACGTCCATGCCGCGTGCCTGGTGCTCGAGCGCACGACGTACCGCCTGCGCCCCGTCGCGGGCGTCGATATAACTCCACAGGTTCCATTTCCGGATCGCCGGATCGTCGTTCCAGGAAGGAAACTGGGCGTAGTCGTCAGGCTCCATGACGTTCGAAAAGCGGAGTCCGATCATCTTCAGGTCCGGGTCCCAGCGACAGAACTGCCGCGCCATCTCCTCGTCCAGGACCTTGCCGAGCGAGTAGGTCGTCTCGGGGCGCATCGGCACCTCCTCGTCGACCGGCAGATAGGGCGGCGGCTCGTCGAATGGAAGACCCAGGACGGTCTCGCTCGATGCCCACACGACGTTCTGGATCCCGACTGCCCGGGCAGCGGCGAAGACGTGATAGGTCCCGACCACGTTGTTCGCGAACGTCGCCGCGTTCGCCGCGTTGCCCGGTCCCGGGATGGCGGCAAGATGAACGACGGCGTCGACGCGGTCGTATCGACTGTCGATGCGGGAAAACGCTTCGACCACCTGGCCAAAGTCGGTCAGGGCGATGCGGGTGAACGGGTTCCGCTGGTTAGGAGGTGGAACGAGGTCGACGTTGGCAACGTCGTGACCGTGCGCGGCCAGCTCATCGACGACCGCCCTCCCCAGCTTTCCGCTGCCGCCAGTGACGACTACGCGCACCGGACGCTCAGACCTGCTCCATCGTCGCCACCGGCTGCCCGGCGCTGACGCCGAGGCCGATTGGGCACGCCACACCGGTCGAGTGATCGGGGCAGTAGCCCGCCGGATTCTAGAGCAGGTATGTTAGTGTTAGAGCATGAACACTCACCCTGCCGCCTATCTCCGCCGATCCTACGTCGATGCCGAGTCACCGGGGGATATTAGCCGCGAGGCGCAGCGTGCCGCCGTGGCGAAGCTCGCTCACGGTGACGGCCACAACGGCAACCTGATCGAATATGACGATTGGGGCGCGTCAGCCGACGTGGCGAAGTCGGCGAAGCGCATCGCCTCACCCGCCTCCTGGCCGATATGGAGGCCGGCAACGTGTCGGCGGTGTACGCCTTCGATGTCGATCGCCTCTATCGCGACCCGCGCGATCTCATCCGCCTACAGGACGCCGCGCAGCGTCACAACGTCAGGATCGTGACGACCGGTGGACCCGTGGCGATCGGGGACGGCGATGATCCTGCCGCTGAGGCATTCGCCTTCATCGGCAGTATCTTTGGTCGGATGGAGCTCCAGAAGGCGAAGAAGCGCAACCGAGCTGCTCGTGAGGCACGTCGTGAACGTGGTGATCGGTTCGGCCACCCGCCCTATGGCTTCCGCCATGTCCGTGACGAGCAGGGTCGCATCATCCGTGTCCCGGACCCTGATCGGCCGGTGCAACCGATCCTCGACGTCTATCGCGAAGCGGGGACCATCCTGGGCGCCGTGAAGCTGCTGAACGATCGCAAGATCAAGTCGGCGAAGGGTGGCACGTGGTACACGTCGGCGCTCACGAGGTTGATCGAGGCGAACGCACCCGAGCTGCTACCTCGCAAGGGTTCGTCGGGCAAGCGCATTCGACCGACGAGGAACCCGAGCATCCTGTCGCAGCTCGTCCGCTGCCATTGTGGGGCGACGATGACGCCTAACACCGTTCGTAGGCAGCTCTATTGCTCACGCGGAGTCGGGGACCCGTCGCACGGCCGTTACGTCGCGTCTGAGGTCTATCTGGTGCCGTGGATAAAGGATGAGGCCGCACGCCTTGCTCCCGACGTTGACGCGGTTCAGGTTGGTGAGCAGGACGCCGCACGTCGGGACGCGCTCGACGTGCAACGCGAACGGCTCGGATGGGCCGTTACCGATGGGCTGCTGACGAGGGAGCAGGCGAAAGCGAAAGCAGCCGAGATCGACGCCGCCCTAGCCAAGCTCGATGATCGGGAGGAAGTGATCGAGATCCCCGAGATCGACTGGAACGCGCCGCCTGCGAAGGTGAATGCGGTCCTTCGCGCCTTGTGGGAATACGTCCAGTTGGACGCCGGCATGCGACCGATCGACGCCGTGTGGCGGGTGCCGGAGTGGCGATCGTGACGCGGCACACGCGGCGTTATGACGCAATCCCCCGGGTGGACGATGAGGCGCCACTACCCGCGCGGCTGTCGACGTGGCAGGTCGGGCTGGACTACGCGGTGGTGGTGTGGGACTGCCCACAGTGCGAGCAGGAAGTTGCACGGACAGTGGTCCACGAGGATGCCGCCGGGGAGATCAGCACGCGCACTACGCTTACGCTGGGAGATGCCGTCCACATCGCTGTTGCGGATCGGGGTGACGTTCCGTTCTACGGGCCGACGCGGCGAGGTATGCGCGGAAAGACTCTGCGCCGCAGGTCGGTCGACGAGGAACGCCTCGCGATCCAACGTGCATGGGCACATGTCGGCGCGCGCGCCGTGCTCGGCGATCACACCATGATCGAGGCGCGCGCGTTCGACACACTGTGCGACAACTGCCCGCTGCCGGTCCACATCCAGGTGCCACTACCGTAGTTGAACGGCCTGAAGGCCTCTGCTACACTCATGGCTGACTAGGTAACCCGGCCATCCGGCCACGCCGGACCATCGGGGAAAGTTCCGCAGGTGCGCCTGCGCGGAGACTTCCCCCTTCATGCCGGAGATCACTACCAAGAACCCTCTGAAGGTTCAGGCTGGGCTGCTCGGTGCGCGGAAGCGCTGGGGCGAGCCCCGCGTGGTGCGCCTCGACTCGCTGACACCGGGGCAGCGCCATCTCGTGGCGGCCCTCATTGACGCTGCCAAGTCGATCGAGCCCGACGAGAAGGCGCCGGCCCCGCTGAAGGCCGACGCCCAGGAGGTATCGAGTGCCAGCTCGAACACCACCGCCTCCTGAGAGTACACCAACCGATCAGCTCGCCGAGCTTCCGATGTTCACCTGGTCACGCTGCCCGGTGCACGCATTCCTCGGGGTTTCCGTTCTGGTCGTGGACGGCTTCGCGCCAGTCTGCCTCTCCCACGATGGGGCGCCGCATCGGGTCGATCCCGCCGAGCTGCGACGAAGGTCGGTGGCGGCATGAAGACCGATGGAATGGGTCCTCCGTTGGTCGCGATGCCCTGGGACGAGCCCGAGCCGATCCGCCCCCAGGAGAGACTTTCAC
>Ga0136612_10001342_pt1 | contig 10400 bp, 7 predicted proteins | sample AntDryUQ224A2306_2_FD_106644 | JGI IMG/M metagenome (GOLD analysis project Ga0136612, IMG submission 106644) | Polar desert sand microbial communities from Dry Valleys, Antarctica - metaG UQ224A (23.06) | ecosystem: Environmental > Terrestrial > Soil > Desert | place: Antarctica: Dry Valley...
ACCCAGGGCGACGACCAGTACGAAGCGGTGCATGGAGTGGTGGGTTTGGAGGTCGCGAGTGTGGACGCGCAGCAGGCTGACGGGAGTGTTCAGAGCCTCGAGCTGATGCAGGCGAATGCGGCCGGGGTGGAGGGCAAAGCGTTCGTCCTCATCCACCGCGCCGATGCCCGGCCGCGAGCAATCGTTGCCTATGGCGAGGATGGTTCGGTGCTCGATACGCGGAACCTCGACCGAGAGTTTGACTAGGCGCTCAGGTCTGTGGGCTACCGGCCACCGGTGGCGTTAGGTATGGCCGAACGCGCGACTAACGTCGGAGCTCGGTGGCGGAGGGGGTGGGATTCGAACCCACGGAGGGCTTGCACCCTCTCTGGTTTTCAAGACCAGCGCATTCGGCCGCTCTGCCACCCCTCCAACGCCGATTCTAGCGGCGCTCCTCCAGGCTCAAGTCGAATGCCGAAGGCGGTAACGCGAGCAGTGCCGGCTGCTCCTAGCAATCGAGGGCCGGCGTCCCGTCCTCTGTGACTACGACGTCCACCCACTCTCCCTGGCAGCCGGGCAGCGACTGACGAACCTCGCTTGGCGGCCTCGTCATCGTCGTTGGTGATGCCCGCCACGAGGCCGCGTGCGATCTCCAGGAGGAGCAGACGCGCCATACGCAGCGTCGACTCAGCTCGGGCGGATGGACTCGGAGCCGAAGTGGGGCTGGAGGGCGGCGGGGATTCGGATCGAGCCGTCGGCCTGGAGGTGGGTCTCGATGAGCGCCGCGTAGGTGCGGCTCATGCCCAGCCCGGAGCCATTGAGCGTGTGGACCAGCTCGGGGGCCGCCCCCGCGACCGCACGGAAGCGCAGGTTCATGCGTCGCGCCTGGAAGTCGGTGTAGTTCGAGCAGCTGCTCACCTCGAGCCAGCGACCGACGCCAGGCGACCACACCTCGAGATCGTAGCCTTTGGCCTGGGCGAAGCCAACGTCCCCCGTGCACCGCTCGACGGTCCGATACGGCAGCTCCAGCGCCTCCAGCACCTCCTCCGCGTCACGAGTAAGGGTCTCCAGCTCGTCGTACGACGTCTCCGGACGAACCAGCTTCACCATCTCGACTTTGTCGAACTGGTGGACGCGCAGCAGGCCGCGCGTGTCCTTGCCCGCGGCCCCCGCCTCGCGGCGGAAGCAGGGCGTATATGCGGTCAGGTACCGCGGCAGGTCGGTGGCCGGGAGAATCTCGTCGCGGTACAGGTTGGTGACGGGCACCTCCGAGGTCGGGATCAGGTACAGGTCGTCCCGCTCCATGACGTACATCTGAGCTTCCTTGTCCGGCAGCTGGCCGGTCCCCCTCGCCGAGGCGGCGTTGACGAGCAACGGAGACCAGATCTCGGTGTAGCCATGCCGCTCGGCGATCTCGAGCATCAGACCGATGAGCGCGCGCTGGAGGCGCGCGCCGGGTCCCGTGTAGACGATGAAGCCCGACCCGGCGATCTTCGCGCCGCGGTCGAGGTCGAACAGCGCGAGCCGCTCCCCTATCTCCCAGTGCGGCGGCGCGGAGCCCTCGGCGGCCGGCTCGCCCCACGCCCGGACGAAGGCGTTGTCCTCCTCTCCGGCGCCATCCGGCACCGAGGGATGCGGCAGGTTCGGCACGAGCAGCAGGTCGCGCTCGATCGCTTCGGCCAGCGCGGTCAGCTCGTCGGTGAGAGCGTCGATGCGTGGCGCAAGCGCGGTCATCCGCTCCTTGTGGGCCTCGGCCTCGTCGCGACGCCCGTCGCGCATCATCTCGCCGATCTCCTTGCTTCCGGTGTTGCGCTGGGCGCGCAGCTCGTTTACCTCCGCCTCCAGCGCGCGGCGGCGCGCATCGGCCTCCAGGAGGCGGTCGACCGCGTCGGTCGGCTCGCCCTTGCGCGCGATGGCGGCTTTGACCGCGTCAGGGTCGTCTCGGATGAGCTGAAGGCCTATCACGCCTGCACCGCGGCCGACTGGGCGGCCTCACGCAGGCGGGCGGTGACGAACTCCCGGTCGAGAGCCGCGAGCAGCCAGCCGGCTCGAGGCCCGGATGCACGACCGAGAAACGCGAGGTAGAGGGCAGCGAATGCGCGGCCCGCGGGAAGCTCGTGCGTCGTGGCCGTGGCGAAGATGGCGGCCTGCACGGCCTCGCCATCCCACGCGCACTTCTCGACCGCGGGGGCCAGCTCCCCGAGGTATCGCCGCTGGGCCGCATCCAGGCCGGCAGCCGCCGCGTCGGGCAGGCGCTCCCGCTCGACCGCCAGCCGAGCCCTGTCAGGCGCGTAGCCGGCGAGCCAGGCACGAGCAGCCTCGCGCCGCTCGGCCAGCAGAGAGAGCTCACGGCTTGTCAGGGCAGAGCCCTTCTCGGCCTCGACGCGCGATGGCAGGTCCACCCCGGGGATCTGCTCAAGGAGGGCGAGATGCGCGAAAGCGGGCCGATAAGCGGCGGCCTCGGTGGCCACGTCGGCATCGGCGTCGGCCAGGCTCAGCTGAAACAGACGCTCGTGATCCGGAGGCAGCTCGCCCTTGACTTCGCGGCCGGCGGTCGCCGCGGCGACACGGTCGAACTCGTCGAAGAGGCGCGGGATGGCATCCGTGCCTGCCGGGTCGAACTCGATCGTGGCCTGGGGGCGGTAGCGAAGCATGAGGAAGCGCACCATCTCGGGCGGAAGCAGCGCCACTGCGGCGTCCGCGGAGGTTCCGGTGCCGGCGGACGACTTCATCTTGCGGCCGCCCACGAGCAGGAACTCGTACGGCAGGTTGCGAGGCGGCTTCACGCCGAAGACCTGGCTGGCCAGCGCCTCCGAGCGCTCCCGCGAGCCACCCGCGGTCGCGAGGTCCTTGCCGGCGGCCTCGATGGTGACCCCGAACAGGCGCCACTTTGCGACCCAGTGCAGGTTCCAGGGCAGCTTGGCCCGTCCGCCGAACGGAGAGACGCGACCCGAGCTCCCGCAGCCGGTGGCCCATTCCACGAGGTCGGGCAGGCAGCGGTAGGCCACCGTCTCGCCGTCCCAGTCGCTGGCCTGGGTGGTGCCGATGCGCCCGCACGACTCGCAGATGACCATCACCGGCAGCCAGCCGTCGGAGTGGCGCACGTTCGCCACCTCGCGGTAGACCCGCAGCACGTCGGGGGCGCGATCGAGGGCCTGACGGATGAACTCGTCGAAGAGCCCCGCGCGGTACTGCTCGCTGGCCCAGTACAGCTCCGGTATCACGCCAAGGCGCTGGAACGTGTCGAGAAAGGTCTGCGCGAAGTGTCGGGCCCAGCTCCGCTCGCCCGAGCCGGCCGGTGCAGGCACCTCCGACAGCGGACGCCCCATGTGCTCGGTGAGCCCCTCCTGGGTGGCGAGCGTCGCCGAGTCCATCGGATCCAGATCGTCGATGCCGTAGAGCAGGCGGACCTCGTGCCCGCTGCCACGCAGCGCGCGAGCCATGGCGTCGTGGATGACCACGCCGCGCAGCGCGCCGATGTGGATCGTGCCGGAGGGGGTCTTCGAGTCGTTGACGACCTGCGGCCCGGCTGCGGTCGCCGCGAGCTCGTCAGCCCAGAACACGCAGCTCTGCCTAGCCGATCCTGACCAGGGTGAACTCGGTCGGGCCCTGAGGGGCGTTCACGACGACCGTCTCCCCCTTCTTGCGCCCCATCAGCGCGGCGCCCACAGGCGACTCGTTGCTGATGCGTCCCTCGCGCGGCGCAGCCTCGGCGGAGCCCACGATGGTGAAGGTCTCCTCCCCCTCGGTGCCCTTGATGACCACCTTGGAGCCGATCCCCACCTTGTCGCCGTTGGCCTTCTCGATGACCGCGGCGTTACGCAGCTGGAGCTCCAGGGTCGCGATGCGTCCTTCCAGGAACGACTGCTCCTGCTTGGCATCCTCGTACTCGGCGTTCTCGGACAGGTCGCCGTCGAGCTTCGCCTCGTGGATGCGTGCGGCGACGCGCGGACGCTCGACTCGGGTCAGCTCCTGAAGCTCGGTCTTGAGCTTCTTGAGCCCCTCGGCGGTGAGGTAGACAGGCTTGGTGTTCATACTCTCGCCCCCCTCGCTGGTGCGGTGCCGGACGCGGTTCACCCTCGTGCCGGGCGTGGCGTGGTCCGCGTGTCCGATAACAAAAAATGCTTCAGGGACGCGTCTACGCGGCGTTCCTGAAGCTGGCCGTCCCGCTCGACCAGGGCTCCCCGGGAGGTCCCGGCAGCCCGCGGATTGTAGGCGCGACCCGGGTCGGCAGTCAAAGGCCGAACCCCGCCTCAGCGGCCTATGACCACCAACAGGACGATGACCGCGGCGAACGCAATCCTGTAGATGCTGAAAACCGCGACGGAGCGCGTGCGAAGCCACGCCAGCAGGAAGCCGATGGCCATCAATCCCGAGAGCGTGGCGACTATGAAGCCGACGCCGATGGCGAGCCACTCGGTCTGGGTGTGAGCCTCCGTGAAAAGGTTCCGCGAGCCGTAGAGCCCGGCGCCCGCGGTGATGGGCATGGCCAGCAGGAAGCTGAAGCGGGCGGCGGCCTCGCGCGTCAGCCCCAGCGCCAGCCCGGTGGTGAGCGTCGCGCCGGAGCGGCTGATCCCCGGCAGGAGTGCCACCGCCTGCGAGAGGCCGATGGCCAGCGCGCCCGGCGTCGAGAGCTCCTCAACCTGGCGGCGGCCGGAACCAAGCCGGTCGGCCAGCCACAGGCCGACGGCCCCGACGACCAGGAAGCCGGCAATGGCGAGGCGCGCCGCGTCGTTGTCGCCGTGGAACGTCCCCGCGATGAGATCTTCGAGCACGAAGCCGATGATCGCGGCGGGAATGGTCCCCAGGATCAGCAGCCACGCGACTCGCCGGTCGGGGTCGCCGCCGATGCTCCGTTCCCGGATGCTCGCCACGAAGGCGGCGAGATAGCGGATCCAGTCACGCGCGAAGAAGACGAGCAGCGCGACCAGGGTTCCAAGGTGCAGGAAGACGTCGAATGCCAGGCTCCCGATCAGCCCGTCCGACTCCCATCCGGCGATCCACGGCACAAGCTCGAGGTGCGCGGAGGAGCTGACCGGAATGAACTCGGTCAGCCCCTGCAGAAGGCCAACGATGGCGGCCTGGAGGACGATGTCCAGCGCGGCGCCGCCTTACCTGATGAAGAGCGGAGCCAGGACCAGCGTGATCGTGGCGAGCAGCTTCACGAGCACGTGCAGCGATGGGCCGGCGGTGTCCTTGAACGGGTCCCCGACCGTGTCTCCCACGACCGCCGCAGCATGTGCGTCGGATCCCTTGCCGAGGACGTTGCCGTCCGCGTCCTTGAGCTGACCGGACTCGATGTACTTCTTCGCGTTGTCCCAGGCGCCGCCACCATTGTTCAGCACCGTGGCCAGCAGGACGCCGGCGATGGTGCCGACCATCAGCATGCCGGCGACCGCCTCGTGGCCGAGCAACAGTCCGACGATGATCGGGGTCGCAACCGCCACGACGCCGGGCAGGATCATCTGCCGCAGTGCCGCGCGCGTGGTGATGTCCACGACGCGAGCGTAGTCCGGCCGTTGGGTGTAGTCCATGATCCCGGGCATCTCGCGGAACTGGCGCCGCACCTCCACGATGATCGCCTGCGCCGCGGTGCCGACCGCACGGATGGCGAGACTCGAGAAGAAGTACACGAGCATCGCGCCGATGAGCGCGGCAATGAAGACGTTCACGTTCGCGAGGTCGACCGACTCGAGCAGGGTTCCGGCCTCGCGCTCCCCTCTCTCGATCTGGCGCGAAAGGATCACGTTGACCTTGTCGATGTAGGCGCTGAAGAGGAGGAATGCCGCCAGCGAGGCCGACGCGATGGCATAGCCCTTGGTGAGCGCCTTGGTCGTGTTGCCCACCGCGTCGAGGTGGTCGGTGATCTCGCGCGTGCGCGGATCGGCGTTGCTGAACTGCGCGATGCCGCCGGCGTTGTCGGTGATGGGACCGAAGGTGTCCATGGCCAGGATGTAGGCCGTGGTCATCAGCATGCCCATGGTGGCGACGGCCGTACCGAAGATGCCGCCCACGTTCTCGCCCGAGTCGCTGATGAGCCCCGCCTGGAGGCCCAACTGGTAGCTGGCGAAGAGCGCGATCGAGATCGTGATCGCCGTCACGGCGGTCGTCTCGAAGCCCACCGCGGTGCCGCTGATGATGTTCGTCGCGGGGCCGGTCTTGCTGGCCTCCGCAATCTCCCGTACGGGCCGGAAGGAGCCGGCGGTGTAGTACTGCGTGATGTACACGAAGGCCACGCTGGTTGCGAGGCCGACGAGGCCGGCGCCGAAGAACCAGACCCACGCGGGAATGCCGTTGTCCGGCAGGGTGCCGCCGGTGTCCATCATCACCCACGTCGTCAGGGCAAGCCCGGCGACCGACAGGATGGTGGTGGCCCAGTATCCGCGGTTCAGGATGTTCATCGGGTTCTCGTCCTCGCGTCCGCGGACGAAGAACATGGCGACGATGGTCGCCAGCAGTCCGAAGGCGCGAATCACGAGCGGGAAGAAGATCCACGCCTCGGGGTTGGGCCACCCTGCCTCGAGCGCGATGAAGTACACGGCGACGCCGAGGATCATGGCGCCGATGTTCTCGGCGGCGGTCGACTCGAACAGGTCCGCGCCACGGCCGGCGCAGTCACCGACGTTGTCCCCGACGAGATCCGCAACGACGCCGGCATTGCGAGGATCGTCCTCCGGGATGCCAGCCTCGACCTTGCCGACGAGATCGGCGCCGACATCGGCTGCCTTGGTGTAGATGCCACCGCCGAGCTGCGCGAAGAGCGCCACGAACGACGCGCCAAAGCCGAACCCGACGATAAGGAAGGGCGCCTCAGCGGGGTTCGAGAAGCCACCGAAGGCGGCGAAGATGCCGTAGACGCCAAGCAGCGAGAGCGCCACCACCAGGAAGCCGGAGACGGCTCCTCCGCGCATGGCGACCTGCACGGCGCGGACGAGGCTGTGCTGCGCCGCAGCTGCGGTGCGCAGGTTTGCCTTGACGCTGATGTACATGCCGATGATGCCCGAGGCCATCGAGCACACGGCGCCCACCAGGAAGGCCAGGCCGGTGCGCCAGCCGAGGTCGAAGCCGTTGATGCTGGTGTCGGCCACTGCCTCTGTCTCGACGAGACCGATGACGACGCCGATCACCAGGGTGCCGCCGATGGCGAGCAGGCCGATCGTCTGGTACTGGCGCCGAATGAAGGCCACGGCGCCCTCGAAAATGATGCCGGCGATGTCCTGCATGGCTGGGGTGCCGATGTCGGCGCGCAGGACATCCCACGCGAGATAGAGCGCAAAGGCGATGGCGGCGATCCCCGCGATCGGGATCACCCAGATGATCAGGTCGAGATCCATGAATCCTCCCAGTGCGGTCGGCGGTCACGATGGGCGGACCGGGTCACGACCGTGGTTGAGACAAGGGAATCGCCGGCAGGGTTTGATCCCCGCCAGCGAGTGCGGGCGGATTCTAGCACGGACCGCACCGAACCGGCCCGAAATCACTCATCAGGGCAGCCAGCGCGGGGAGCCGCCCTGCGGCGCACGAATCGTTCGCTCCCCCGTCTCGAGATCCAGCACCTCGACCGTGCCGCTCCGCGCATCGGCCCTTCCGAGCGACCCCACGATGACAACCATGGCCTCCTGTCCGGTGGCGAAGGCAGCGGCGATGACCCTCGCATCGTCGAGCCCCGGGACCGGCCGGCCACGGTCGTCGGGACCCTCACTGAGATGGAGTGCGCCGCTCGCATCGAGGGAAGCGAGCCTGCCGTCCCGGTCGACCCCGGCCAGGGCGACTCCGCGGCGCAGTGCCGTCTCCTGCAGCGTCGTCCCGGAGCGGCTCATCAGTGCCACCGTGGTCCCGGCCTCCACCTCGTTGCTGATCGGAGACACGGCCGCGCCGGGCGCCGGCGGTGCGCCCGGCCCGCCAGCGTTGCGCGTGAATACGATCGCGGAGGAATCGGGCAGCCAGATGGGCGCCGCAGCATTCGCCTCGACGCGCGTCAGCCGCTCCGCCGGCAGCTCGAGGATGGCGATCCAGCCTTCGGGGTCCACGAATGCGAGTGCCTGTCCATCGGGTGAGAAACTGGGCGCGCGCAGCCAGCCAGGGCCTGGCTCGTCACCACTCGCGGATGCTGTCGGCTCGGCTCCCAGCTCGGACGGAAGCTCGACCCGGGTCGCGTCGTCACCCTCGGCGGAGCTGATCCACAGCCCAAGGCCCTCCCCGTTCTCCGCATCGGCGCGGCCGAATGCGAGCCGTTGACCGTTGGGCGCGAATGCGGGATCGAACTCCAGGAAGCCCTCATCGGTGAGCACGCTGCGAGCGGAGCCGTCAGCCATCACGCCGATGAGACGCCGCCCGTCCGCCACAACGATGCGGCTGCCGTCGGGAGCGACGGCATAGTCCAGGATCGGTCCCAGCTCCGTGGAAACCTGGTGCTGACCCGATCCGTCGGGGTTCATGGCCCACACGTTGGCGACTCCACCGCGATCGGTGAGAAAGGTGATCTGGTTGGAAAGGGTCGCCGCGGGAGCGCCGGTGGTAAAGGTCCAGGCCAGCTGTTCGGCCATGGAGCCGCCATCGACCGCTCGCAACCCCGGCGCCAGGGTGACATCGAAGGTGGTGTTGAGGGGCAGCGGGCCGGAAGGCGCGAAGCGCAGGACGACACCGGCGAGCGGATCGACGTCGTCGACCGGCTCCCCCGCCACGGTCACGACCTCCAGCGAGCCCGCGACGTCGGGCGCGATGGTGAGCAGGTCGTTCGACACGGAATCCGGATCGATGGCACGGTCGAAGACCACGGCGAGTGGCGCGCTGGGGGCGACGCCATCCACGCCATCGGCCGGCAGGACCGATACCGGTTCGAGCCCGGGTGCCACGGTGCGGAAGCTGACGACCACCGCCTCGCCGATCTGCACGCCCGCGACATCGGCTGCCTCGCCACCGATGCGGACCGAATACTCCTGATCCGCGTCGAGCGGTCCGTGTGTCGCGACCTCCAGTACCTCGCCACTCCATCGAAGCTCGTGTGGCACTGCCGGCTCGATGCTGAGCGCGTCCGCGACGGAGCCGGTGTCCATCAGTGTCGAGAACTCGATGCTGATCTCGGTCTCGACAGGCACGACGCTGGACCCGTCCTCGGGAAGGGTCTGAACCACTTCCGGCCGGCCCGCGGTGGTGAAGCTGAAGCTCGGTGGTGGGTCGCCGATGTGGTTCCCTGCCGCGTCCCGGATGCCGTCGCCGACGGTCGCGACGTATTCGGTTTCCAGCTCGAGCGGTTCACGCGGCGTGAAGATGAGGGTGCTTCCACTCCACGAGACGGAGCCTTCGACGTTGGGGGCCAGCGACAGCGGGTCCGCCCCGGCGTCCAGCAGGACCGGCTCGTTGAACGCGACCTCGAGGCTGGTGGTGATGAGCGCCGTCTCGGGGTGGTCCGGCAGCGATTGCGTCAGCTCGAAGCCAATGACCTCGGGTGAACGCGCGTCGACCGTGCTCGCGACGTACAGCACCCCGACAAGGACCGCGGCGCCGACCGCGAGGACGACGAGGCTGCGAAAGATGACCAGACGCACCGCGGAGCGCCCGGGTCAGCGATGTCGCAGGCGAGCGGGGAGTATCTGGAGCTCGTCGCGGTACTTCGCGACGGTTCGCCGGGCGAGTGCGATCCCGATCTCGTCGAGGGCGTCCGCGATCTCCTGATCGGAGTAGGGATGCTGCGGATCCTCCACCTCGATCATGCGCTTGATCTGGTCCTTGATGCCCAGCGAGGCCGTGAAGAAGTGGCTGAATGGAACCACCTCGCCTGACGGGATCATCACGTACTTCTCCGCGGTCGCCCGGCTCACCGTCGACTCGTGCATGCCGATCAGCTCCCCCACCTCCGCGCGCGTCAGCGAGACGAGGTGCTGGACGCCATTGACGAGGTAGTCGCGCTGGCGGTCGACCAGGCATTCGGCGATGCGCTGGATGGTGGCCCGCCGCCGGTTGATGTTGTCGATGAAGAACTTCGCGCGGCCGACGTACTGGCGGACGTGCTGCTTCTCATCCTCCGTGGTCTCGCTGCTGCGCAGCTTGGACGACAGGCTCGAATAGATCGGCGCCACGCTGAGCGCGAAGCGTCGTGACTCCACGACCTCGACGCTGAGCTCGCCGTCGATGTCGCGGATCAGGACGTCAGGTCGAATGATCGGCCGTGAGGTATCCCCGCTCACCGCTGCGGTGAACGCCGCGGTGGGATACGGGTTGAGGTTGCTCTTCACGAACTCCCAGACCAGGAGCACGTCGCGCTGTGCGACGCCGAGTGCCACCGCCACCTCGCGGAAACGCCGCTCCCCGAGGTCGGCCAGGTGCTTGCCGATCACGGCCTCCGCCAGCGGAGGCCGTGATCGGCAAGCACCTGGCCGACCTCGGGGAGCGGCGTTTCCGCGAGGTGGCGGTGGCACTCG
>Ga0136612_10001343_pt1 | contig 10398 bp, 8 predicted proteins | sample AntDryUQ224A2306_2_FD_106644 | JGI IMG/M metagenome (GOLD analysis project Ga0136612, IMG submission 106644) | Polar desert sand microbial communities from Dry Valleys, Antarctica - metaG UQ224A (23.06) | ecosystem: Environmental > Terrestrial > Soil > Desert | place: Antarctica: Dry Valley...
ACCGAGGAGACGGGCACCCGGATCATTGAACGCGAGCGCACGGACGGCGGCGCTCGGGCCCGCGACTCAGGAGATCGACTGCTGGTAGAGCGTGAAGCCGATCGCGCTGCAGACCGTGGCCACGATCCAGAAGCGCAGGATGATCTTGGTCTCCGACCACGCCTGCAGCTCGAAGTGGTGGTGGATCGGGGCCATCAGGAAGACGCGCTTGCGGAAGACCTGGAACGAGAAGACCTGGATCACCACCGACAGGGCCTCGATCACGAATATCCCGCCCAGGATGATGAGCAGGATCTCGGTCTTGGTCATCACCGCCATGGCCGCGACCGCCCCGCCGAGGCCGAGCGAGCCCGTGTCGCCCATGAAGATCGTGGCCGGGAAGGCGTTGAACCAGAGGAAGCCGACGCAGGCCCCGACCAGGCAGCCGCTGAGCACGGCCAGACTCTCCTGGCCCGTGGTGATGAAGGTGATGCCGAGGTAGGCCAGCAGGACGATCGCCACGCAGCCCGCGGCCAGACCGTCGAGCCCGTCGGTCAGGTTCACCGCCGACGTCGTCCCGGCCACGACCAGGTAGATGAACAGCGGGTAGATCAGTCCCAGGTCGACCTGGACGTCGACCACGCGCAGGCGCAGCGTGTCGGCCAGCCCGGCCTCGCGCGTGGCGACCCACCAGAGGGCGATCGAGATCGCCACCGTGACCAGCAGCTTGGTCCGGGCGCGCAGGCCCAGGGAGCGCTTGCGCACGATCTTGACGTAGTCGTCGGCGAAGCCCAGCAGCGCGCAGGCCATGGCCACGCCGAAGACGCCGAGCGAGGCCACGTCGCCGTCGGAGAGCAGCAGGAACGGGACGGCGATGGCCGTGAAGATGATGATCCCGCCCATGGTCGGGGTGCCGGCCTTGGCCTGGTGGTCCTGCGGGCCTTCGGCGCGGATGTGCTGGCCGAACTCACGGGCCCGCAGGAAGGAGATGAACTTGGGCGACAGGAAGACGCAGATCAGCAGCGACGCGGTGCCCGCGATCAGGACCTCACCCACGGAGGGCCGCCGCCTGCTCGTCCTGGCCGGCCAGGGCCTGCGCCACGCGCTCCAGGCCGACCCCGCGCGAGCCCTTGACCAGGACCACGTCGCCCGGGCGCAGGCGCGCCCGCAGCTCACCGGCGGCCGCCTCGGCGTCGGCGACGACGACCGACTCGCCCGCGAAGGCCTTGGCCATCGCCGCCGCGTGCGGCCCGACGGTGACCAGCAGCGCCACCCCGTGCTCGCCCGCCGATCGCCCCGCCTCGCGGTGATAGCGCGCCTCGTCGGGCCCCAGCTCGAGCATGTCGCCCAGCACCGCGACCCGTCGCCCGTCCGTGTCCTCGGCGCCGAGCTCGCGCAGCGCGGCCTCCATCGACAACGGGCTGGCGTTGTAGCAGTCGTTGACCAGCGTGACCCCGCCCGGCAGCGCGATCCGCTCTCCGTGCAGGGCGGGGAGCGCCGCGGCCAGCTCGCCCCGGGGGCGCACGCCGAGGGCGTGCGCGGCGGCCAGCGCGGCGAGCGCGTTGCCGCGCTGGTGCTCGCCCGCGAAGGGCAGCTCGAGCGGCACCGCCTCGCCCTGGACGTCGGCCAGCGAGCGCCCGCGCCAGCTCACGTCGCCGCCCGGGCCGAAGCGCAGCACACGCACCCCGGCGGGGACGTAGGGCTCCAGCCGCTGCTCGCCGGCGGGCAGCACCGCCGTGGCGCCCGGGCGCAGCGCCTGCAGCAGCTCGCCCTTGGCCCGGGCCACGCCGTCGAGGTCCGCGACCTGCTCGAGGTGCACGGGGCCCACGTTCACGACCACGCCCACGTCGGGCTCGGCGATGGCGGCCAGCTCGGCGATCTGGCCGAAGCCGCGCATGGCCATCTCCAGGACCAGGACCTCGGTCCCGCGGGGCGTCCCGGTCAGCTCCAGCGGCAGCCCGATTTCGGTGTTGAGGTTGGCGCGGCTGGCCCGCACGCGCAGGCTCGGGGCGAGCATCGCGGCCAGCAGGTCCTTGGTCGAGGTCTTGCCCACCGAGCCCGTCACCCCGACCACGGGGCAGGCCAGCTCGCGCCGCCAGCTCCGGGCCAGGGCGCCGAGCGCGGCCACCGGGTCGCCGGCGGCCAGGACGGCGCCGGCGCCCGCCGGCGCCTCGGCGTGCTCCGGAGCGACGAGCACGCCCCAGGCCCCGGCCTCAAGCACGGCTGCGGCGAAGCGACCGCCGTCGGCGCGCCGGCCGCGGACGCCCACGAACAGGTCGCCCGGGCCGGCCTCACGCGAGTCCACGACCACGCGCCCGGGGCCACCGGGGTCCGCCGCGCCACGCCGCAGCTCGGCTCCGGCCGCTCGGGCCAGGCGCTCGGCGTCCCAGTCCCTCACCGGGGCAGCGCCCCGGCGCCCAGCGCCCGCAGCGCCTCCCGGGCCACCTGCACGTCGTCGAACGGCTCGCAGCGCCCCTGGGCGAACTCCTGGCCCTGCTCGTGGCCCTTGCCGGCGACCAGCACCACGTCGCCGGGCTCGGCCTCGCCCAGGGCCAGCTCGATGGCCGCGCGGCGGTCAGGCTCTGACTCTGCGTCCGGGCCGGCACCGGCCAGGACCTCGGCCAGGATCGCCTCCGGGTCCTCCGAGCGCGGGTTGTCGCTGGTCACGATCACCCGGTCGGCCAGCCCGGCGGCCACGGCGCCCATCAGCGGGCGCTTGCCCCGGTCGCGATCGCCGCCGCAGCCGAACACGCACAGGACCCTCCCAGCCGCGGCGGCGGCCAGCTCGCGCGCGGCCTGCAGCGCGCCGCGCAGGCCGTCGGGCGTGTGCGCGTAGTCCACCACGACGGCGAAGGCCTGGCCCTCGTCGACGGCCTCGAAGCGCCCGGGCACGGGCCGCACCCGCCCGAGTGCGGCGACGAGCACGTCGTCGGCGACGCCCAGCCCGCGGGCGGCGACCAGCGCCCCGAGCGCGTTGAGGACGTTGAAGCGCCCGGGCAGCGGCAGCGCGAGCTCCAGCCGGGTGTCGGGCGCCTGCACGCTGAAGCGCGTGCCGCGCGGCCCGGCCTCCAGGACGGTGGCCCGGAAGTCGGCCTCGGCGTCGAGGGCGAACGTGGCTGCGGCCGGGAACTCGGTGGCCAGGCGGCGGCCGTAGCCGTCCTGCACGCAGATCGCCCCGATCCGCGGCCCGGCCTCCAGCAGCCGTCGCTTGGCCGCCAGGTAGGCCTCCATGTCGGGATGGAAGTCGAGGTGATCCTGGCTCAGGTTGGTGAAGACGGCGGCCGCCCAGTGGATGGCGTCGGCCCGGTGCAGGGCCAGCGCGTGCGAGGAGACCTCGATCGCGCAGGCGCGGTCACCGGCCTCGAGCATCCGGCGCAGATCCCGCTGGAGGTCGATCGCCTCGGGCGTGGTCCGCTGCACCGGGCGCTCCCGGCCGCCCACGATCGACTTGACCGTGCCCATCAGCCCGCAGCGGCGCCCGCCCGCCTCCAGCAGCTCGCGGACCAGGAAGGCGGTGGTGGTCTTGCCGTTGGTGCCCGTGATGCCGACCATCTCGAGCTCGGCCGTGGGGTCGCCGGCGAAGCGCGCGGCGGCCGTGGCCATGGCCTCGCGCACCGAGGGCACCCGTACCTGGGGCACGGGCACGGGCAGTTCCAGCGGGCGCTCCACGACCAGGGCCACCGCCCCGGCGGCCACGGCGTCGGCGGCGAAGTCGTGCCCGTCGGAGCGGAAACCGGGGACGCAGAAGAAGAGCGCGCCCGGCGCCACGCGCCGGGCGTCGTAGGCCAGCGCGCCGATCTCCACCGTCCCGGCGCCCGGGCCCATCAGCCCGTCGAGCCTCACGGCAGGGCGCGCGCCACGATCCCCTGCCCATCTACGCCGGCGGGCAGCGTGCCGAAGGCCCGGCCGCCCTCCCCCAGGCGCCCGGCACAGAAGGCGTCGGCCACGGCCGCGGGGGCGTGGCGCACCAGCAGCGAGGCCTGGAAGGCGACCGCGAGCTGCTCGACCACGCGCCGCGCGCGCCACTGGGCGGCGCCGGGCTCGCCCGCGAGCTCGGCCAGCTCCACCGGCAGGGCGTCGAGGTGGGCGTCCAGGCGCCGGTCGCCGCCCCGGCCCAGCTCGCACTCGGCCAAGAAGGCGGGCAGGCCCTCGGGCTCGCGCGAGAGGGCGCGCAGGACGTCGAGCGCGATCACGTTGCCCGAGCCCTCCCAGATCCCGTTCAGGGGCGCGTCGCGCAGCAGCCGGGCCATCGGGCCCTCCTCGACGAAGCCGTTGCCGCCGAGGCACTCGAGCGCCTCGACCGCGTGCGGGGTGGCGCGCTTGCAGACCCAGTACTTCATGACCGCGGTGGCGAAGCGCCGCAGGGCGTCGTCGGCCTCGTCGTAGGCGCGGGCCAGGCGTAGGCCGGCGGCGGTCGCAGCCTCGGCCTCCACGGCCAGGTCGGCCAGTACGTTGACCATCGCCGGCTGCTCGATCAGCGGCGCCCCGAAGGCGCTGCGCGTGCGCGCGTGGCTGACCGCCTCGGCCACGGCGCGGCGCATTCCGGCGGCGCTGCCCACGACGCAGTCCAGCCGGGTGTGGGTGACCATCTCGATGATCGTGGCCACGCCGCGGCCCTCCTCGCCGACCAGGCTCGCGGGCGCGCCGTGGAACTCGACCTCGGAGGAGGCCAGCGAGCGCGTGCCCAGCTTGTCCTTGAGGCGCTGGATCTCGAAGCCCGGCCCGCGCTGCACCAGGAAGCACGACAGTCCCCCGGGCGCCTGGGCCAAGACCAGGAAGACGTCGCACATCGGGTGCGAGCAGAACCACTTGTGCCCCACCAGCTCGTACTCGCCGCCGCCGGCGGGCTCGGCCCGGGTGGTGTTGGCTCGCACGTCCGAGCCGCCCTGCTTCTCGGTCATGGCCATCCCGGCCAGGGCGCCGTGCTCGTAGTCGGGCATGGTCAGGCGCGGGATCCAGCGCTCGGCCAGCTCGGGCTCGCAGCGCAGCGCGGGCACAGCCGAGTACGTCATCGAAACCGGGCACATGACGCCGGCGTTGGGTCCGCTCCACAGGTACATCAGGGCCGCCCGGACCACGTGGGCGCCGGGACGCGGGTCGCGCCAGGGCATCGAGTGGATCTCGCGCTCGACCGCCCCGCGCAGCAGCCAGTGCCAGGACGGGTCGTAGTCCACGACGTCGACGCGGCGACCGTGGCGGTCGTGGGTCAGCAGCCGCGGCTCGTTGCGCTCAGCCCGGCGGCCGTGCTCCAGGGCCTCGGCCGAGCCGGCCACCAGCCCGCAGTCGCGCAGGCGGTCCTCGCCCCAGCCCCCGCCCTCGCGCTGCACCGCCTCGGCCAGGGCCAGGTCGGCCCCGAAGGCGTCGGTGTCCTCCAGGACGGCGGCCTGGTTGAGCACCTCGTGGGTCCGCTCGGTCGTGCGCACCGGGGTGAAGGCTACTTCGGGGGGATCCGCAGGTAGGGCAGGGCGAAGGAGGTGATGCGCTGGAAGGCCGGGGCGGCCACGGTCGCGCCGTAGATATCGCCCTGGGGCTCGTCGACCATGACGCTGACCAGAAGCCGCGGGCGGCGCGCGGGCGCGAAGCCGACGAAGGAGGCCACGTACTTGGAGTCCGAGTAGCCGCCGGTGGCCGGGTCGGGCTTGTTGGCGGTGCCGGTCTTGCCGGCCAGCGTGTAGCCGGGGATCGAGGCCTCCGACGCGGTCCCGCCCGGCCCGAGCACGCCCTCGAGCATGATCCGCACCGCGGTCGCCGTGCGCGCGGAGATCACCCGCCGCCCCTGGGGGGCGGGTGAGCGCTTCCCGTCGACCGACCGGATCACGTGCGGGGCGCGCAGCACGCCGCCGTTGGCGATCGCGCTGTAGGCGGCGGCCATCTGCATCGGCGTGACTGCGAGCCCCTGGCCGATGGGCAGGTTGCCGATCGAGGAATCCGAGTAGTCCTGCACCTTGGGCACGATCCCGCCCTCCTCGCCGGGAAGGTCGACGCCCGTGCGCTGCCCGAAGCCGAAGGCCCTCACCCAGTGGTCGAAGCGGCGCTTGCCCAGGCGCTGACCGATGCGGATCGCGCCCACGTTGCTGGACTGGGCCAGGATGTTGGCCGTGTTCAGGGTCTCGGTGCCGCGCTGGTGGGACTCGCCGATGACCCGGTCCGCGACCCGGATCTGCGGCGGCAGCGTGAACGAGGTCTCCGGGGTGACGCGGTCGTCCTGCAGCGCGCCGGCCACGGTCAGGGCCTTGAAGGTCGAGCCGGGCTCGTAGGCCGCGCCGGTGGCCCGGTTCTGGCGCGCGTAGGGCGGCGCGGCGGAGACGTCATTGGCGTCGACCCGGGGCCAGTTGGCCAGGGCCAGCAGCTCGCCGTTGCGCGGATCCATGACCACGGCCGTCGCGCCGCGCGGGCGGAAGGCCTGCCCGACCTGCTGTAGGACATCCTCCGTGCGGTCCTGGATCTGGGTGTCGATGGTCAGGCTGACGTCGGCCCCGCGCCGTGAGCGGCGCGTCTCGCGCAGGTCGATCGGCAGCCCGCGCGCGTCCTTGGTCAGACGGCGCTCCCCGGCCCGGCCGCGCAGCACCCGGTCGTGCGCGTACTCGAGCCCGGCCAGGCCGACGTTGTCGGTCCCGACCGTGCCCAGGAGCTGGGAGGCCAGCCAGTCGCGCGGGTAGCTGCGGCGGGCCTCGGGCACGAACTCGATCCCCTCGAGCCCGAGCCGCTCGGCCTGCTCGGCCCGGGCGGCCGGGAGCTGGCGGGCCAGGTAGGCGAAGCCGGAGCCGCGCTCGCTCAGCACGCGCAGCAGCTCGGAGGCCCTGCGGTCCAGGATCGGGGCCAGGCGCTCGGCCGCGCGGACCTTGTCGCGCACCAGGTACGGCGTGGCCACGACGCTGGTGGCGGGCTCGGAGATGGCTAGCTCGACGCCGTTGCGATCCGTGACCGTCCCGCGCACGCCGGGCACGACGACGCGGGCCGTCTGCTGCGTCGACGCGGCCCGGCCGAGCCCGTCGGCCCGCACGACCCCCAGCCACGCGGCCTTGGCCCCGGCCAGGAAGAGGCCGGAGAAGAAGAGCAGGAACAGCAGCCCGATGCGGCGCTCGATCAGGCGCACGACGCCCGCGTTTCGCTCAAGGGACGACGGCCGCGGGCGGGAGTCCGCCTGTGGCGGGCTCGGCGGCGGCCGGCAGTCCGTCGGTCCCGGGAGAATCTTGCTCGTCCCTCACAAGATCCGGAGTTCCCGGGACGGGCTCCCCGCCGTCCACAGGCTCAGCAGCGAGGGCCGTCGGTGCTGGCGTCAGCGTGGGCGCCACGGGCGTCGTGGCCACGGTCTCGGTTGCGGCGAGCTGCTGCTTGGGCGCGCGCATCTGGACGATCGCCTGGCGCGCGTCGCGCGCGGGGCGCACGCGCACGAAGCGCACGTCGCCGGCCGCCGGCATGACCATGCCCAGCCGCTGGGCGGCAGGACCGATTCGCTGGCTGGAGGACAGCCGCGCCACGGCGCCCCTCAGCTCGGTGTTCTGGCGCTGCAGCGTGTCGGTCGTCTCCACGGCCCGGCCGATGCCGGCGTTGAGCTTGAGCATCGAGACCTGCATGGCCACGATCCCGCCCAGCAGCGCGCCGATGACCCAGATCCAGGCCCGGCCGCGCAGCAGCCCGTCGATCAGTCGCCCGTGGGCGCGCCCCCGCGCCGCGAGCGAGCGCGAGCGGACGGCCGCCGGCGGACGGCGCGCGGGCCCGGAGACCCGTCGCGCCACCCGCGGCGCGGTCGTGGCGCGGCGGCGCGCGGCGGCGGTGGCGGTGGCGGCGGCCGGGCTCACGCCACCCTCGTCCTGGCCGCGGCGCGCAGGCGCGCGGAGCGCGAGCGCGGGTTGGCCTCGGCCTCCTGTGCGCCCGGCATCACCGCGCGACGCACGAGCAGCCGCGCCTCGGGCGTGCGTCCGCAGGCGCAGACGGGCAGGTCGGGCGGGCAGATGCAGCCGCGCGCGCGCTCGACCAGGAAGCGCTTCACGCGCCGGTCCTCGAGCGAGTGGAAGGAGATCGCGGCCAGGCGCCCGCCCTCGTTCAGAAGGCTCCAGGCCTCGGGCAGGGCCCGGTCGAGCTGCCCGAGCTCGTCGTTGACCGCGATCCGCAGGGCCTGGAAGGTGCGCTTGGCCGGGTGGCCGGATCCGAAACGGGCGGGCGCGGGCACAGCCGCGGTGATCGCCTGCACCAGGTCGGCCGTGCTCTGCAGCGGGGCAACGGCGCGGCGGCGGACGAGCTCGCCCGCGATGCGGTTGGCGTAGCGCTCCTCGCCGTACTCGCGCAGGGTCCGGGCCAGCCGGCGCGCGTCCCAGGTGGCCAGCGCCTCGGCGGCCGTGAACGGCTCGTCCGGGTCCATGCGCATGTCCAGCGGGGCGTCGTAGGCGTAGGAGAACCCACGCTCGCGCGTGTCGACCTGCATCGAGGACATGCCCAGGTCGAACCAGACGACGTCGGCCCGCACGCCCTCCTGGGCCAGCGCCTGCAGCCCTTCGGCGAACGGCGCACGCACGAAGCGCGTTCGGCAGGGGAGCTCGTCGGCCAGCTCGGCGAAGCGCTCGCCGGCCAGAGGATCGCGGTCGATGCCGATCAGCGTGCCCTGCGGGCCCAGGCGCTCGGCCACCAGGCGGGCGTGCCCGCCCGCCCCGAAGGTGCAGTCCACCGCGGTCTGCCCGGCGCGCGGCTGGAGCAGCTCGAGCAGCTCGGCGGCCAGGACCGGGACGTGCGTGGCGGTCATGTCAGCCAGGACGGCCAAGGGCTGCGGTCAGGTCGGCCGCGCGCGCGGCGAGGTCGGCGTCGTGGCTGGCCCACGCGCCCCGGTCCCACACTTCAAGGCACTCCCCCATGCCGGCGATGACGACCTCGCGGCCGAGTCCCGCGTGCTCGTTGAACTTGGCCGGCAGCATCACGCGCCCGGCCGCGTCGAGCTCGGTGTCGAAGGCGCTCCCGAAGAAGATCCGCTTGAGCTCGCGGGCCTCGGGCGAGAACGGGTTGAGCCCGGCCAGCGCGGTGTCGGTCTGGATCGTGTAGTCGCCCACCGGCCAGACCGCGAGACACGGCTCGACGCCGCGCACGAGCACCACGCCCTCGGCCAGCGCGGCCCGGAACTTGGCCGGCACGGTGAGCCGGTTCTTGGCGTCGAGAGTGTGGTCGAAGGTGCCGCGGAAGGCCATGGCTCTCGGGAGGTCATCTCGCCTGAAGGATTGCCCGGGCCGAGGTGGCGGAGTGGGAGGAGCCCCGCCACCCCGGTCCGGATGGCCGGGAACGTACCCCACCCTCTCCCACTTTGCAACACAACTGTCTACTTCTTTCCCACCTGACCACCGTGGCGTGCTAGGCCCGCCCCCAGAGCCGATCCGCCGCAAAGGGACGGGCCCACTGCACGTGGACTTGCGCATCACGGCTTGCAGCAGTCGCTGCTGCACGAACCCGTGCGGTCCCGGGCGGGGGGTCCGCAGCATCGGTGTGGTCCCCGCGCGCCCGTGACCAGGAGCCAGGTGACCCGGTCGCGCCCGGCGCGGGGCTCAGCCCGGGCGCAGCGAGGTCATCAGGGCCGCAGCGACCAGCAGCAGGACCGAGGGCACGAGCAGCAGCGCGACCACGAGCTGGATCTTCGGTGCTGCCCGGGCCGCGCGCTCGGCCAGCTCGCGCGCGCGGGCGCTGCGGGCCTCCGTGGCCTGGGCCAGCAGCGTCTCCCCGAGCGGTGTGCCCGAGCGCCCGGCCCGCGAGAGCGCGGCCACCAGCGCCGGCATCCCGGCCGCCGGGCAGCGGGCCTGCAGCGAGGCCAGCGCGGATGCCGTGGGCACGCCGAGCGCGAGCTGCGCCGCGGCTCGGCCCCACTCGGCCGCGACCAGACCGGTGTGGCGGCGGCCGACCTCGCCCAGGGCACGAGCCGGCGAGAGCCCGGCCTCCACGGCGACGCGCAGCAGGTCCAGGGCGTCGGGCAGCTCGAGGTCCATGGACCGCGCCCGCGCACGGGCCAGGCGGGCCAACAGCAGGTCCGGGGCGAAGTACGCGGCCGGCGCGGCGGCGAGCAGCGCCGCGACCCCCGGACGAGCGGGCAGCAGCGCCGCCAGCGGAAGGCAGGCCAGGGGCCCGGCCAGCGCCGCGGCGAGCGGATCGGCGAGCACCCGCGCCGCCAGTCCGGCCCCGGCCAGCTCGGCCAGCAGCCCGGCCCCGCCGGGCAAGGCCACGACCAGCCAGGCCGTGAAGCGGGCCTGGGCGGTCGCGGCGCGCGCATCGCGCTCCAGGCGGTCAGCCTCCTCCAGCGAGGCCGCGATCCCGCGCAGCAGGGCGGCGAGGTCGCCGCCGGCGTCGCGCTGGAGCAGAACAGCGGCGACGAGTGTGTCCCAGGCCGGTGCGCCGACGCGCTCGCGCAGGGCGACCAGTACGCCCTCGGTCGGCTCGCCCAGGCGC
>Ga0136612_10001344_pt1 | contig 10398 bp, 5 predicted proteins | sample AntDryUQ224A2306_2_FD_106644 | JGI IMG/M metagenome (GOLD analysis project Ga0136612, IMG submission 106644) | Polar desert sand microbial communities from Dry Valleys, Antarctica - metaG UQ224A (23.06) | ecosystem: Environmental > Terrestrial > Soil > Desert | place: Antarctica: Dry Valley...
CAGCGAGTAGGACGAGTTGGCGCCCTCGCTGCCGGGCAGCGTGACCGCGAGCAGGATCAGGCCGATGGCCGTGAACGCCACCCCGGCCCACTGGCGCGGGCCGACCTCGAAGCCGAAGAGCCGCTCGGCCATCACCGCGAGCAGGACGACGCCGCCCGAAAGGACGGCCTGGACCAGCGACAGCGGCGCCAGGGCGAGAGCCGCGACGTGGAGGACGAACGCGAACAGCGCCACCCCCATGCCGATCGCGAACCAGGGCGACCCGAAGAGCCCGCGCGCGCTGCGCAGCGGGTGACGGACGTCGACCGCCGGCGCGGCGTTGGCGCCCCGGTACTTGTAGAGGAACCCGAGGTTCGTCGCGAAGGCGCAGAGCAGCGCCAGCAGAATGCCGATCTGGATGGTCATAGAAAGAAGAGAGACTCCGGGCCGGGGACTGGAACGGCGCCGGTACACCCCTGCATCGGCGCCGTCGTCATTGCCCTTGACGAGACAACGGAGTCAACTCAACCTACCGGTCTCAGCACAACGCGGTTACGTATCGGACGGCACTTGATTTTGCCTGCAAACTCCTCAACACCCCTGCTCCTCGTGGACGTCGACGGGGTCATCTCGCTCTTCGGATTCCCGCCGGACAAACGTCCAGACGGCGCATTGGTGTCGGTGCACGGCATCCCCCACCTCCTTTCGCACACGGCGGGCGAGCACCTGCGCGCCCTCGCGCCCGCCTTCGAGGTGGTGTGGTGCACCGGCTGGGAGGAGAAGGCCGACGAGTACCTGCCGGCCGCGCTGGGCCTGCCCGACCGCTGGCCGTGCCTGCGCTTCGCGGGGTCGCCCGGCTCCCCGCGGCACTGGAAGCTCGACGCGATCGAGGCACACGCCGGAGACCACCGGCCCGTCGCCTGGATCGACGACGATCACGCGCGCTGCGAGGACTGGGCGCGCGGCCGGCCCGGTGAGACGCTGCTGCTCACCACCGACCCCGCCGTGGGCATCACCGCCGCCCACGTCCAGCGCCTGCTGGACTGGGCGGCGTCCGTCTCCGAACCCTGAGCGAGCTCCTCCTCGTCCCAGGTGAAGTTCAGGCCTCGCTGTGGTTCCACAGCTCGACCGCTACGCCGGAACTCATGGGTCGACCTTCGTGTAGGTCAGGTTGAAGTCGGTCTTCCATGTCCTGCCATCCTCGGCGATCTCCCAGCGACCGGCGATCGTCTTGCCGTCCTCGGAGAACTTGCCGGCGAACCGCTGGGAGAAAGGCTCGCCGTCGCGCCACAGCATCCACACGCCGTCGTCCAGGCTCATCTCATAGACGCGCTGGACGTCTCGCTCGTCGGTGTAGAGCTGGTAGTAGGTGCCGCTCATCCCGTCGCAGCCGATCACCGCTACGCCGTCGGGCGCCTCGGGCACGTCCACGTGCGAGCGCTCGATCAGCAAGGGCACGCCCGCCTCGAGCCACTCGAAGGTGACCCGCCCCCCGCCCGGCCAGGCCGGGCCCCCGGGGGGTCCGGCCTCCAGGGTCCATTCGCCGACCAGTGCCTCCAGGCGCTCCCGCGCCGCCGTGTTGGTGGACTCGCTCATCCCTTCTCCTCTTGACGATTTCACTGATAACGACCGCGAATGGGAGCCAAACTCATCAGTGCTCGCCCAGGACACCAGCGGCCTGCTCATGATCCCAGCATGCGGCAACTGCTCAAGGCGCACTCAGGCAGTTCCGGGCGCGGATGCTCCGGGAGCAATTTCGGCGCCGAACTTCTCACGCGACCGCTGCTGCGATCGATAGGGTCGGATCGTCAAACGAGCGGGGGAGGCAGAGATGTACGCAGTCGTCATCAAGGTCACTATCAGCAACCCCGAGGCGGCCGTGAGTCAGCTCCGCGACGAGGTTGTGCCCCAGGTATCGCAGGCCCCGGGGTTTGTGGCGGGCTACTGGACGCGAAAGGACAACACGGGACTGTCGATGGTCGTCTTCGAGTCAGAGGACGCCGCCAACGGTGCGAGCGAGCGGATCCCGTCAGGGCTTCCGGACTCCGTCACATTGGAGGATGTCGAGGTGCGCGAGGTCGTAGCGAACGCCTGACGTGAGGCCGGCACTCGATCGCATGCCCTCCGCGGCTTGAGGGCACGGCCAATCGGGCGGGTGGCATGGGGATCACGCCCACGCGCGATTTACTCGCGCGGGGGCGGGATCCCTATGACAGGACCCGCCCGCCACGGCATGACGCCGTAACGGAGGGGTCCCCCAACTAGGACTTCGAGGCGCCTCCATTGCCCTCGGTGCCCTCGGGCACGTCGAGCGAGGCGAGCTCGTCGGCGAAGCCGTCGCCGCCGTTGCCCCCGCCGGCGCCGATGTCCTCCAGCGCCGAGAGGTCGGACTCGAACGAGGAGCCAAAGCCCTGGAGCGACTCGCCGTCGGCGAGGCCCAGCTCGGCGGCCAGCTCGTCCTGGTCGAGCAGGCCGACGTCGTCGATCCCGCGCGGGAGCGGCTCGGCCGGCTCGATCTCGATGCGGCGGTAGCGCTTGAGCCCCGTCGCGGCCGGGATGAGCTTCCCGATGATGACGTTCTCCTTGAGGCCGTTCAGGCGGTCGATCTTGCCCTCCAGCGCGGCGTCGGTCAGCACCTTGGTCGTCTCCTGGAAGGAGGCGGCCGAGAGGAAGGAGTCGGTGTTCAGCGAGGCCTTGGTGATGCCCAGCATGATCTCCTCGCCCTGGGCCTGCTCGCCCTTGGCCTTCTTCATGTCGGCGTTGATCTTGGCGTACTCGTGGCGGTCGATGAACTGCCCCGGCATGAGGTCGGTGTCGCCCTTCTGGTCGACCCGGACCTTCTTGAGCATCTGGCGCACGATCAGCTCGATGTGCTTGTCGTTGATGTCCACGCCCTGGGACTTGTAGACCTCCTGGACCTCCTTGACCATGTACTGCTCGGTCTCGGTGCGCCCGCGGATGTCGAGCAGCTCGTGCGGGTAGAGCGACCCCTCGTTGAGCTGGTGGCCGGCGTCCACCTTCTGGCCCTGTTCGACGAACAGGCGCGTGCGGCGCGGGAACGTGTGCTTGTGCTCCTCGCCGCCCTCGTCGGTGATGATCACCGTGAGCGTCTTGTCGGTCTCCTCGACGGCGACCTTGCCCGCGACCTCGGCGATCTTCGCCAGGCCCTTGGGCTTGCGCGCCTCGAAGAGCTCGACGACGCGCGGCAGGCCGTGCGTGATGTCCGCGCCGGCGACGCCGCCGGTATGGAACGTCCGCATGGTCAGCTGCGTGCCGGGCTCGCCGATCGACTGGGCGGCGATGATGCCCACCGCATCGCCGATCTGCACGGTGGCGCCGGTGGCCATGGCGCGGCCGTAACAGGCCTGGCAAACGCCCGTGGGGGCCTCGCACTTGAGCACGGAGCGCACGGGGACGGTGTCCTCGACCGCGCCGTCGGCGAGGGCCAGGTCGGCCTCGACCAGCTCGGCGACCTGCTCGCGGTCGATCTCGGCGTTCTTCTTGACGAGCACCCGTGAGCGCTTCGTCTTGATGTCGGCCGCGGCGACGCGTCCCAGGAGGTTCGGGTTGGGCTCGCCGGCCGCGGTGTGCACGGCGAGGTTGATGAACTCCTTGGTCTTGCAGTCCTCCTGGCGGATGATCACGTCCTGGGCGACGTCGACGAGACGGCGCGTCAGGTAGCCGGAGTCCGCGGTGCGCAGCGCCGTGTCGGCAAGGCCCTTGCGGGCGCCGTGCGTGGAGATGAAGTACTCGAGCACCGACAGGCCCTCCATGAAGTTGGACTTGATCGGCCGCTCGATGATCTCGCCCTTCGGGTTGGCCATGAGGCCGCGCATGCCCGCCAGCTGGCGGATCTGCTTGAAGGAGCCGCGCGCACCCGAGTTGGCCATCATGAAGATGGGGTTCAGGGTGTCGAGGTTCTCCTCCATGGCCTTGGCGACCTCGTCGGTGGCCGCCGTCCACTTCTCGACGACCGCCTCGTGGCGCTCCTCCTGGGTGATCAGGCCCATGTCGTACTGGTCCTGGATCTCGCCCACCTCGCCCTCGTAGCGCGCGATGATCTCCTCCTTGGCGGGCGGGATCACGACGTCGTTCTTGGAGATGGTGATGCCGGCCTGCGTCGCGTACTTGAACCCGAGGTCCTTGAACGCGTCGAGCACCTGGGCGATCGCCGAGGCACCGTAGGCCTGCACGAGCTGGTCGACGACCTCCACCGAGTCGCGCTTGCGCATCGACCGGTTCACGAACTCATAGGTCCCGACGTCGAATTCGTCGCCCATCGCCTCGGCCAGCGCCCGCTTGATGCGGTCGTTGTAGATGATGCGCCCGACCGTCGTGAGGACGTGCCCGCTGACCTCGGTCTTGTCGGAGCGGTACTCGGCCAGGTCGTGCAGCTTGACCGCGCCGTGCTCGTAGGACTGCTCGGCCTCCTGGGCCGTGCGGAACACGTGCGGGCGCGGCTCCTCGGTCGCCGGGTCGAGCTTTGCCAGCTCGTCCTCCTCGGGCCCGTAGGTGAGGTAGTAGGCGCCGAGGATCATGTCCTGGGTCGGCGTGGCCAGCGGAGCGCCGTGCGCCGGGGACAGGATGTTGTTGGACGAGAGCATGAGGATGCGCGCCTCGGCCTGGGCCTCGGCCGACAGCGGCAGGTGCACCGCCATCTGGTCGCCGTCGAAGTCCGCGTTGAACGCGTGGCAGACCAGCGGGTGGACCTGGATCGCCTTGCCCTCGACCAGGACGGGCTCGAAGGCCTGGATGCCCAGGCGATGCAGGGTCGGCGCGCGGTTGAGCAGCACCGGGTGCTCGTGGATGACCTCCTCGAGCACGTCCCACACCTCGGGGATCATCGAGTCGACCATCTTCTTGGCCGCCTTGATGTTCTGCGCGGACTTGCGCTCGACGAGGCGGGCCATGATGAACGGCTTGAACAGCTCGAGCGCCATGAGCTTGGGCAGCCCGCACTGGTGCAGGCGCAGGGACGGGCCCGACACGATGACCGAGCGGCCCGAGTAGTCCACGCGCTTGCCGAGCAGGTTCTGGCGAAAGCGCCCCTGCTTGCCCTTGAGCATGTCCGACAGCGACTTGAGCGGGCGGTTGCCCGGGCCCGTGACGGGCCGGCCGCGGCGGCCGTTGTCGAACAGCGCGTCGACGGCCTCCTGGAGCATGCGCTTCTCGTTGTTGACGATGATCTCGGGCGCACCGAGGTCCAGCAGCCGCTTGAGGCGGTTGTTGCGGTTGATCACGCGGCGGTAGAGGTCGTTGAGGTCAGACGTGGCGAAGCGGCCGCCGTCGAGCTGGACCATCGGGCGCAGCTCGGGCGGGATGACCGGCACGGCCTCCAGCACCATCATGTCCGGCTTGTTGTCGGAGTTGATGAAGGCCGAGACGACCTTCAGGCGCTTGACCGCGCGGGCCTGCTTCTGGCCCTTGGCCGTCTTGATGACCTCCTCGAGCTCGACGCGCTCGGCCTCGAGGTCGACCTGCTCGAGCAGGTCGCGGACGCCCTCGGCGCCCATGCCCCCGCGGAAGTACTCGCCCCATCCGTAGGGGGAGCCGAAGCGCTCCTTGAGCTCGCGGAACATCGTCTCGTCGTTGACGACCTGCTTGGGCTTCATCGACTGGAAGAGGTCCCAGACGTCACGCATCCGCTGGGCGGCGTCCTCGATGTAGGCCTCGGTGTCCTCGATGTCGGAGGCGAAGGTCTTGTTGAGCTCCTTGGAGAGCTTCTCGCGCTCGTCGTCGGCGAGCTTCTTGACGTTGACGTCCAGCGCGTCGGCCCACAGATGGTCCTCGTCGGAGAACGACGTCTGCTTGCCGGACTTCAGGAACTCCTCGCGGCGCTTGAGCGACTCCTTGAGATCCAGGACGCGCTCCTCCTTCTCGCCCGCGTAGGCATCGAGGACCTTGTTGACCTCCTTCTCGAGCTTGCTCGTGTCCTTCTCGCGGGCGTCCTCGTCCACCCACGTCACGATGGACGCGGCGAAGTAGAGGACCTTCTCGAGCTCCTTCGGGGCCATGTCGAGCAGGTAGCCGATGCGCGACGGAACACCCTTGAAGAACCAGATGTGCGAGACCGGCGCGGCGAGGTCGATGTGTCCCATGCGCTCACGGCGCACCTTGGAGCGCGTGACCTCCACCCCGCAGCGCTCGCAGACGATGCCCTTGTAGCGCACGCGCTTGTACTTGCCGCAGTAGCACTCCCAGTCCTTGGTCGGGCCGAAGATGCGCTCGCAGAAGAGCCCGTCCTTCTCCGGCTTGAGCGTGCGGTAGTTGATGGTCTCGGGCTTGGTGACCTCGCCCGAGCTCCACGAGCGGATCTGCTTGCTCGAGGCAAGCCCGATCTCGATGGCGTCGAAGTTGTTGATGTCGATCATGTGTGTCCTTACTCCGACTTGTCGGTGCTCGTGGTCTCATCGGCCGCCAGCTCGGCGGCCGCCGCGTCATCGTCAGGTGCTTCGGTGGTGGCCTCGTCGGCCGCCTTGCCGTCGGTCGCCCGGACGCCGGAGAGGTCGATCCCCAGCTCCTCGGCGGCCCGCAGCAGGTCGTCGTCCTCCTCGCGCAGCTCGGCGCGCTGGCCCTCCTCGGAGACGACGTTGACGTCGAGCGCCAGCGACTGCATCTCCTTGAGGAGCACCTTGAACGACTCGGGGATGCTCGGCTCGGCGATGTTCTCGCCCTTGACGATCGCCTCGTAGGCCTTCACGCGGCCGACCGTGTCGTCGGACTTGATCGTGAGCATCTCCTGGAGGGTGTACGCGGCGCCGTATGCCTCCAGCGCCCACACCTCCATCTCGCCGAAGCGCTGCCCGCCGAACTGCGCCTTGCCGCCCAGCGGCTGCTGGGTGACCAGGGAGTAGGGGCCCGTCGAGCGCGCGTGGATCTTGTCGTCGACCAGATGCAGGAGCTTCAGGATGTACATGTAGCCGACCGTCACCTGCTCCTCGAAGGGCTCACCGGTGCGGCCGTTGTAGAGGGTGAACTTGCCCGAGGCGCGCTCGCCGGGCCGGCGCGAGCGGTCGACGTCCATGCGGATGCGGCCCTCGTGGGCGTCCTGCCAGGCCACCAGGGCCTCGTCGACGTCGGCGACCGTCGCCCCGTCGAAGACCGGCGTGGAGACGTAGACCTTCCCGTTGCCGCCGTTGTGGGCGTGCTTGTAGGCCTCGGAGCCGTCGTCGTACCAGCCGTTGGCCGCGGCCCACCCGAGGTGGGTCTCGAGGATCTGGCCGATGTTCATGCGGCTCGGGACGCCGAGCGGGTTGAGGATGACGTCGACGGGGGTGCCGTCCTCCAGGAACGGCATGTCCTGCTCGTCGACGATCTTCGAGATGACGCCCTTGTTGCCGTGGCGCCCGGCGAGCTTGTCGCCCTCGGCGATCTTGCGCTTCTTGGCGACGAACACCCGGACGAGGTCGTTGACCCCGGGCGGCAGGTCGTCTCCGCCCTCGCGCGAGAACGTCATGACGTCGATCACGACGCCGCCCTCGCCGTGGGGCACCTTCAGCGAGGTGTCGCGGACCTCGCGCGCCTTCTCCTTGAAGATCGCGCGGATCAGCTTCTCCTCGGCCGTGAGCTCGGTCTCGCCCTTCGGCGTGACCTTGCCGACCAGCAGGTCGCCCGACTCGACCTCGGCGCCGATGCGCACGATGCCGCGGTCGTCGAGGTTGCGCAGCGACTCCTCCGAGCGGTTCGGGATGTCGCGGGTGACCTCCTCGTCGCCGAGCTTGGTCGTGCGGGCGTCGATCTCGTACTCCTCGATGTGGATCGAGGTGAGCTCGTCGTCCTTGACCAGCCGGCGCGACAGGATGATCGCATCCTCGAAGTTGTAGCCCTCCCAGGACATGAAGGCGACGAGCAGGTTCTTGCCCAGTGCCATCTCGCCCTCGGAGGTCGACGAGCCGTCGGCCAGGACCTCCTGCTTGCCCACCTTCGCGCCGGCGGAGATTCGCGGCTTCTGGTGGATGAGCGTCCCCTGGTTGGAGCGCATGAACTTCTGCAGCGGGTACTCGTCCTTGCCGCCGCCGGACGTCTCGACGACGATCGACTCGGCGTCGACGGAGGCGATCGTGCCGGCGTTGTCGGCCAGCACGACGTCACCGGTATCGATGGCGGCGCGGCGCTCCATCCCGGTGCCGATCAGGGGCGCGTCGGACTTGAGCAGCGGCACGGCCTGGCGCTGCATGTTTGAGCCCATCAGGGCCCGGTTGGCGTCGTCGTGCTCGAGGAACGGGATCATCGCCGTGGCGACGGACCAGATCTGCTCGGGCGAGACGTCCATGAGGTCGACGTCCTTGGGCTTGACCGTCACGTACTGCCCGGCCTGGGTGCGGCACAGGATCTCTGCGCCCTTGAGCTTGCCCGTCTTCTCGTCCAGCGGCGTGTTGGCCTGGGCGATGACCTGGTCCTCCTCGGCGGTGGCGTCGAGGTGGACGACCTTGTCGGTGACCGCGCCGTCCTTCACCACGCGGTAGGGCGTGGTGACAAAGCCGAACTCGGAGACCTCGGCGAAGGAGGACAGCGAGCCGATGAGGCCGATGTTCGGCCCCTCCGGGGTCTCGATGGGGCACATGCGCCCGTAGTGGGTCGGGTGCACGTCGCGGACCTCGATGGGCGCGCGCTCGCGGGTCAGGCCGCCCGCGCCGAGCGCCGAGAGGCGACGGCGGTGGGTGAGGCCGGCCAGCGAGTTGGTCTGGTCCATGAACTGCGAGAGCTGCGAGGAGCCGAAGAACTCCTTCTGGGCGGCGACGACCGGCCGGATGTTCACGATCGTCTGCGGCGTGATCGTGTCGGCGTCCTCGGTGGTGAGGCGCTCGCGCACGACGCGCTCCATCCGGTAGAGGCCGACGCGGAAGGCCTCCTGGATGAGCTCGCCGACGGTACGCAGGCGGCGGTTGCCGAAGTCCTCGTACTCGTCGAGGCGATCCTCGATCGGCTCGCGCGGCATGGTCACGGCCTCGGCCGCGTAGTCCTTGATCTCCGCCTCGGGGTGCTCGGGCATGCCCAGCGCCTTGGGGAGGGTCACGAGCTCCTTGATCAGGGCGATCATGTCCTCGTGGGTCAGGACCCGGGTGTCGAGGTCGATGTCCAGGCCCAGGCGAGAGTTCAGCTTGTAGCGCCCGACCCGCGTGAGGTCGTAGCGCTTGGGGTCGAAGAACAGCTGGTTGAGCAGGGCGCGGGCGTTGTCCACGCTCGGCGGCTCACCCGGGCGCTGCTTCTTGAACAGCTCGACGAGCGCGCCCTCCTCGGTGCGGGTCGCCTCGGTGTCGGCGTCGATGGTGTTGCGGATGTAGAGCGAGTCCTCGAACAGCTTGAGGATCTCCTCGTCGGCCGCGTAGCCCATCGCGCGCAGGAGCACGGTGACCGGCAGCTTGCGCTTGCGGTCGATGCGGACGAAGACCTTGCCCTTCTTGTCGATCTCGAGCTCCAGCCATGAGCCGCGGGCCGGCATGAGGTTCGCGATGAAGACCTGCTTCTCGCGGTCCTTGGGCTCCATGACGTAGGCGCCGGGGGAACGCACGAGCTGGGTCACGACGACGCGCTCGGTGCCGTTGATGAGGAAGGTGCCGCGGTCGGTCATCCAGGGGAAGTCGCCCATGAAGACCGACTGCTCGCGGATCTCTCCCGTCTCACGGTTGACGAAGGCCACCGTGACGGTGAGCGGACGGGCGTAGGTGAGGTCCTTCTCGCGGCACTCGTCGATGGAGGCGACGGGGTCGTCGAAGGTGAACGGGCCGAACTGCACCGCGAGGTTGCCGGTGTAGTCCTCGATCGGCGAGATGTCGTTGATGGTCTCGCGCAGGCCGCCCTTCTCGGGGTCGGTCAGCCAGGCGAACGAACGGCGCTGAATGTCAATGAGGTTGGGTACCTCGAGAACCTTGTCTAGACGCGCGAAGCTACGGCGCGTCCGCGGAGCGTCAACTGAGGCCAAGGAGACTCCTCGAAACGTCGAGAGCGGGCGGGCGCGCACTCGAAAAGTGCGGCCAACGAAAATAGCACAGCAGGCTGACGCCCCCATGCGTGGGCGACCAGCTCTCACGGACCCCACCCCGGGCCAACCGCGTATGTGGCGCGGCGCCATGCTGCTGGGGCGGCTTCGACTATCGGCCGATCGCGGCGCAGTCTAGCGGCAGAGCGGCGGAAAAGCCACCTGCGCGAGCCCGGCGGGCCGGGTTACGCTCCGGGGCGATGGAGTTCGACCACGTCGCCCACCCGGTCCCTGACATCGCCGAGGCGCTGGCCTGGTGGCAGCGGATGGTGCCCGGCGCGCGGGTGCTCCACGAGGACGCGACGTGGGGTCTGCTCGAGGCCGGCGGTACGAGGCTCGCGTTCGTCATGGCCGACCAGCATCCGGCCCACGTGGCCTGGAGGGTGCAGGCCGCCGAGCTCGAGCGCCTGGCCGCCGAGCACGGCGCGGAGATCGCGCCC
>Ga0136612_10001345_pt1 | contig 10397 bp, 9 predicted proteins | sample AntDryUQ224A2306_2_FD_106644 | JGI IMG/M metagenome (GOLD analysis project Ga0136612, IMG submission 106644) | Polar desert sand microbial communities from Dry Valleys, Antarctica - metaG UQ224A (23.06) | ecosystem: Environmental > Terrestrial > Soil > Desert | place: Antarctica: Dry Valley...
GCCTCGACCGGGTCGCCCACATCGCCCCCCGCCCCAAGCTTTACTCCCGGCCCCACCTCCGCGCCGGGCGCCGCACAGGTTGTCAGGCTCGAGCTACAGCCCTTCGCGGAGGGGTTCGAGGAGCCGCTGCTCGTCACTCACGCCGGCGACGGCAGTAACAGACTCTTTGTAGTCGAGAAGGGCGGCACGATCCGCAACGCTGAGGACCGCGTGGTCTTGCTCGACATCACCGACCGGGTGGGCTCGGACTCGTCGGAACGCGGACTGCTCGGCCTCGCGTTCCATCCAGATTACAGGAGCAACCGGTTCTTCTACGTGAATTACACGGACAAGGGCGGCGACACTGTGGTATCTCGATTCAAGTCCGCAGCGGACGGGGCGCAGGCGGATGCAAAGAGTGAGCACGTGATCCTAAGGCAGGACGATCCGGCCCCCAACCATAACGGCGGTGGGCTCGCGTTCGGTCGAGACGGCTTTCTATACATTGGGCTCGGCGACGGCGGAGGAGCTAACGACACCTACGGCAACGGGCAGCGTAAGGATACCTTCCTCGGCAAGATGCTGCGTATAGACGTAAACCAGGGCGAGCCATACGCTGTGCCGCCCTCCAACCCCTTTGTGAACGACGACAGATATAAGCCGGAGATCTGGGCACTGGGCCTGCGGAATCCCTGGCGCTTCAGCTTCGACCGCCAGACCGGCGACCTGCTCATCGGCGATGTGGGACAGAACCAGTTCGAGGAGATACACTTCCAGCCCGTCGGCTCGAAGGGAGGCGAGAACTACGGCTGGCCGATACTGGAGGGCGAGAGCTGCCTAGAAGGCGTCGATTGCAACCAGGAGGGTCTGACCGCCCCGGCGGCGGTCTACTCCCACGACCTCGGCTGCTCGGTCACGGGCGGCTACGTCTACCGAGGCGGGCGGTTCCCGGAGCTACGCGGCCTCTATATCTACGGGGACTACTGCTCCGGCGGACTCTGGACTATGCGCCGTGCGAACGGAGGCGGGTGGGACGCGTCGGTCTCGGCTGTGAGCGACGCCGCGCTGAGCTCCTTTGGAGAGGACGAATCGGGCGAACTCTACGCAACGGACATCGAGGCCGGCACGGTACTGCTCGTCGCCCCCGAATCGTAGGGCGCGGTCGAAGCCGGGTCGGCGGCGAGCATGACGGTGCTCACACCCACCACTCGTGCTCAACGACGTACGGCCGATTGTTGTACGCTCGGTACGGCGTTCCTTCGACGTGGGGATGCCCGAGGGCGTCGCGCAGCTTCGCCGCCTGCGCGGGGTTGGCGACGGCCTCCAGCGCCTCCGGTACCGCAAACCATCGGGCCTCCAGACACTCGTCGCCCCCGCACGGCTCACCCCCGACATGTCGACAGAGAAACGTCAGCAGGATCTTCGGCGGGTCGCCCGTGTTGGAGTACATCCCCACGAGCTTCAGCACTTCAACCTCGCAACCGGACTCCTCTCGCACCTCGCGGCAGAGCGCCGCAATCAGCGTCTCCCCCTGCTCGACCTGCCCGCCCGGCGGCTCCCACCCGCGACGAGGGGTCCGAACCAGCAACAGCTCGCCGTCCGAGTTCGAGACCACCCCCATCACACCCACTATGTGGGCCGGAAATGCTTCCACGATCGCCTCCCCTTCCTCACCCTGAGGTATTCGCCACCGCCGGCCCAACACTCAGCGGCCCTAACCGCCCATTCAACGAAACGATCCCGGCTGTCGGTCCTCGGCGCACAATCACTATAATTGATCCTGGAGGTTTGAACCACATGAACGAGGTTTTGGAGCCCTACGATGTGCGGCTCTCAGCGGACGGCGGCTCGCTGGAGATTGACTGGAGCGACGACCATACCACTCACACCGAGTTGCGTACGTTGCGCCGTCGTTGCCCCTGTGCGATGTGCGCCGGTGAGATGGGCTCGCGTGGGCGGATGGCTCAAGCCGGCGAACTCCCCGACGACGAGTACGTGCTGACCGGCGTCGCGCCTATCGGCCGCTACGCGCTCGCGCCCGTTTGGGCAAGCGGCCACGACCACGGTCTGTACACCTACACGTACTTACGGTTATTGTGCGAGTGCCCAGAGCACACCGCCGCTCGCGAGGCGCAGTCCGGGTCGCTGACCGAGCCGAACCACCCCGAGCGGGCGATCCGCTGGGAGGAACACACGTAGGCTGATGCGCGGCGACGCAAGCCAAATGTCGAAAACAGTGTGAGTAAGTGGCTATGAAATTGCGAAAAGCGAGGTGTCAGGTCTCACGCCAGGTTTCGTGTAATACTAGCCGGAGAGAGCCGACGCACCGACAGGAAACCATCGTCGCGGCCTGCAGACTTCGAGACGGCTACGGCACATGGACGACTGAGCGACCCTGTCACGCAACCGCCCCTAGTGCTTAGCCATACGAGTTGCTACGAAATACAGGATGCCGAGCGTGTAACACTGATGCAGGGGCGTTCAATTGAACGCCCTCGCGGGCACGCTTCTATTCATAGGATGTCGCTTGATCATGCACTAGTGCAGCAAACTGCAAGTTATACATCAGTTGAAACGGGGGCGACCATGCCCCCGTTTCTGTGATCATCACGAGTTTTGCGCCGGCAACTCTGCCGCGATCTGCAGGCATACTTCCGGATTGCTGCACTAGGTTATGCGCCGATCCCGGAGATTGTACCCGCCTTTCGACAGGTTTTCCTCCGGTTGCTGTGAATCTGAAAAGCGCGTCTTTTACAGAAACCGCAGCAGTATGATGATGAGTATGACGACGACTATGAGACCGATGATATAGTTGATATTCAAGTACATTCCTCCTGCCGATGCGTATCGAATAATCGTTGACGACGCTCCCGCCTCACCAGTTTGCCAGGCGAAGCTATGAGCAAGTCGCTGCTGCTTCAGCGCAATATCTGTGCCAGATGTTCCAACGGACCGGGTCGCCGGAGGGGGGGACGCTCAAATGGCGTGTGAACCGGAAGTGTACGTTGTCTTGTTGTCTTGCATCCTTTCCCGTACTCTTTGTGGGTAACCGCAATTATGCGCATTAGTCAGGAACCGTTCTCTTTGGAAACTGTGGTGCGCGTTATGTATATTGAACAGTTTTAGCAACCATTGGGTGTTGGGAGGTGAGTACTTCAGACCAACCTCCTATTCACTGCCCCGGTTATTGCTGAAACCGCGCCCGACTGGGACTATGGATTCTTACCCGGCGCGTTGTATACTGGTAGTATGATTTCTACATTGCCCCGTCTGGAACATCCACAAAAACTTGTCGACAGCTTTGGTCGTCACATCGAGGACCTGCGCGTCTCGGTGATTGACAAGTGCAATTTTCGATGCACCTACTGCATGCCCGCAGAGGGTCTCCCCTGGCTCAAGAAAGCGGAGCTCCTGTCGTTCGACGAGATCGAAAGGCTGGTACGCATCTGCGTCGAGCGCGGCGTCAAGGAGATACGGCTCACCGGCGGCGAGCCGACGGTCCGCGCAGGCCTGCCCGAACTCATAGAACGCCTCGGCCGCATACCGGGTTTGGAGAGCCTTTCGCTCACTACGAACGGCTTCCTACTCAAGCGCATGGCGATGGAGCTTGCGGAGGCCGGCCTGACGCGTATCAACGTGAGCCTCGACACTCTCGTCCTGGAGAAGTTCGAGCATATCACCCGGCGCAACCACCTGTCCGAGGTGCTCGAAGGGTTGGAGGAGCTGGAGAAGTACCCCTCCATCAGCCCGATCAAAGTAAACGCGGTCGCGATTCGGGGATTCACAGATTCCGAGATACTCGACTTCGCCCGGCTCGCACGGCGCAAGCCCTACGTAGTCCGCTTCATCGAGTTCATGCCGCTCGACGCCGACGAGAGTTGGACGCCCGACAGCATCATCACAGGGCAGGAGCTTTACGAGACGATCCACGCGGCGTACCCGCTCGTCCCCAAGCGCACCGACCCCTCCTCGACGAGCAGGGTGTATCGGTTCGCCGACGGCCAGGGCGAGATCGGGTTCATCAATCCTGTGTCGGAGCCTTTCTGCTCGACGTGCAACCGGATTCGCCTCACCGCCGACGGCCAGTTGCGGACGTGCCTCTTCTCGCGCTGGGAGACGAACCTGCGCGACGCGCTCCGCTCGACCGCGACCGACGACGAGATCGGAGCGCTCATCCTCGGGGCGGTGCACAATAAAGAGATGAAGCACAAGATCAACGACCCAGGTTTCGTCCGCGCTAACCGCTCAATGAGCCAGATCGGAGGGTAGCCAGCTCCAGGGCCGCTCGCCCATCAAACACCACTTCGTCCAGTAAGTAGGAGTTGTGACAACATGACTACCACCGACAGCGACAGGGTAAAGGTATACGGCACGGACTGGTGCGAGGTGACCAGAGGCACCCGAGGTCACCTGGAGCAGATCGGCGTCCCGTATCGCTACATGAACATCGAAAAAGACGCCGACGCCGCGCAGTGGTTGCGCGACCAAAACGACGGGATGGAGCTGAAGCCCACACTCGACATCGAAGGAGAGGTGCTGACGGCTCCCCAGAACCCCGTGCTCGACGACGTACTACAGCGGCACAACATCTTGCAGTAGCACAACACGATGCCTGAGCGGCGATGCTCGACAGCCACACCGTCTATGACTGCGCCGTCTCTTCGCCTACCGCTACCGAGCGGGAAGCGACCGTGTTAGAACACAGTGAGCGCGCGAAAGGTGGTAACCGATGAACCGAACGGTCGCCAACCCGAAACGGTCGCACCGCCGGAAGAGTCCGTCGCGCCAGCTATCGCTGGGCTCTGTGTGCGCAGTTGCATTGTCCGCCGCGATATGGGTCGCCGGGTGGTGGTTGTTCGCTGTGAGCGCCCCGGGCGGCCCCGCCCGACTCTACGTCGTCGCAGCGCTCGACGCACTCTCGTTCCTGACGGGTCTAATCGGGCTCATGCTAGGCGTAATTGCTTACCAGAACTCGGGAGGACGCACGCTCGCCGTGATCGGCGTGGTGGCCGGCATGCTGATGGCCGGGCTGACGTGCGTCGGGCTGGTGATAACATCCACCGCACCTAACTGATCCCCTCGCCGTCGGCGGTTGTCCGATGCACACACTCAACAGGAGGCAGAGATTGACCATTCCACAGGCAGGCCGGCGCATGCACCTGATTCAGATCACGTGTCACGACCTCGGCAGACATCTGGGCTGCTACGGCGCCACCGCAGTGAGAACCCCCAACCTCGACAGGTTCGCGGCTGAGGGCGTCCGCTTCGAACAATCGTACTGCACCTCCCCCGGGTGCAGCCCAAGCCGCGCCGCGCTGGCGACAGGGCGATTCCCCCACTCCAACGGCGTGATGGGGCTCGCGCACGCTGGGTTCAGGTGGGACCTCGGGGCCGCCGAGCGGCACACCGCCGAGCTGCTCGGCGCCCACGGCTACGAGACCCACCTCTTCGGGCTACAGCACGTCACGTCCGATGTGAAGCGGCTGGGATTCCACCACGTCCACGGCAGGGGGACTGCCCGCGACGTGGCCGGCGCGGTTGCAGCGTTTCTCGAAAGCGCGAGCCCAACTACGCCGCTCTTCCTGGAGCTAAACCTCTTCGAGCCGCACCGGCCGTACGACCACGGCGGCGTCGAGCCCGACGACGCAGCGGGCGTGGTCGTCCCGCCTTTTCTGCCGAACACACCCGAGGCGGTGCTGGAAACCGCCGCGCTCCAGGGCGCCATTCGCGAGGCCGACGCGGCAGTCGGTCGGCTGCTTTCCGCGCTGGAGGCGGCCGGCCTGGCGGAGAACACGCTCGTGGTGTTTACCACCGACCACGGCGTCGCGATGCCCCGCGCCAAATGCACCCTCTACGACCCGGGCATCGGAACGGCTCTCCTTGCCCGCTGGCCGTCGGGCGGCGTGGCCGGCGGTCGGACAGTCTCCGAGCTGGTGAGCAACCTGGACGTACTTCCCACCCTGCTGGAGGCCGCAGGCGCGCCGGTCCCCGAGAACGTGCAGGGCGCGTCGCTCTTGTCGCTCGCGAGGGGAGAGGCCGGCGAGCCGCGCACCGCGATCTACGCCGAGAAGACGTACCACAGCTACTACGACCCGATGCGGGCCGTGCGCACTGCCGACCACAAGTACATCCGCAACTTCGAGACTTGCTTTCTCGTGGAGTGCCCGGGCGACGTGCAGCAGGCCCCCATTTACAGAGCGGAACTACAGCGCTACGTGGCTTCCACGCACCCCGAAGTCGAACTATACGACCTGAGGGCGGACCCGTTGGAGGAGCACAACCTCGCCGGCGACCGGGAGTACGCGGACGTGGAGCGCGAGTTGGATACGATGCTCTGGCGCTGGATGGAGGACACGGACGACCCGCTGCTCGAGGGCCCTGTCCCATCCCCGCAGTATCGCCGCTCGCTCGCGGCCCGGCCGCGCGCTGTGTGACCAACACACATAGTGGACGAGGCAGTCAATGCACCACGTCCATCATGACTTCGCCGCCGAGCTGATGTGAGACCCGGCGTCTCTGGTCGGCGGGTTTCCGCGTGGAGGCTGCGCCGACCTTGCAGTGTGAGTTATCGCCGACGGGCTAAACTACCTCCGCCGCCGCGGGCGACTCCACTGAAACCGGTGGGCAACACGGGCGGCCGATCGCGGCTGCCACGTTGCGGACTGCGGTCATCAGAGAAGTGAACTCGTCGAAGGGCAACTGCTGTCCGGCGTCGGACATCGCTCGCGAGGGGTCGGGATGTACCTCGATGATGAGACCGTCGGCCCCAGCGGCGACTGCGGCGAGGCCTGCGGGCCTGACAAGGTTGGCCACACCCGTGCCGTGGGTCGGGTCGCCGATGACAGGCAGGTGGCTGAGTCGCTTCGCCAGTGGAATTGCGCTCACGTCGAAGATGTTGCGGGTGTAGGTGTCGAAGCTGCGAATGCCCCGCTCGCAAAGCACCACCTGCATGTTGCCCTGCGCCATGACGTACTCAGCGCTAAGCAGCCACTCCTCGATGGTAGCCGAGAGGCCGCGCTTAAGCAGCACCGGCAGGTTGTACTTGCCCACGGCTTCCAGCAGGTTGTAGTTTTGCATGTTGCGCGCGCCGATCTGCAACATGTCTGTGTACTCGGCGACCGCAGGCAGATCTTCGATGCTCATCACCTCGGTGACGATTCCGAGCCCCGTCTCCGCCCTGGCCTCGGCGAGTATCTCGAGGCCGCGCACGCCCAACCCCCGGAAGCTGTAGGGCGAAGTGCGCGGCTTGTACGCTCCACCCCGGAACAGCTTGCCTCCGGCGGCCTTCACAGCTCGCGCGGTCGCCAACGTCTGCTCGCGACTCTCGACAGAGCACGGGCCCCCTATCACCACCACCTCGTCGCCGCCGATGGGCGTCCCGTTTACGATCACTATGGAATCCGCCTCGTGGAATTCGCGGCTGGCCAACTTGAACGGCTTCGTCACCGGCACGATGGTGTCCACACCAGGTAAGGAACCTACAGCTTCGGCGACCATTCTCACGTCTCCTCCGTGGCCGATCACACCGATGATCGTTCGTTCCAGCCCGGTCGAGAGGTGCGCGTTCAGCCCTGCCTCCCGCACCCTCTCCACCACGGCTTCTATCTGATCTTGTGTTGCTCCGTTTCGCATCGCGATTACCATTGGGTCTTACTCCTTTATGTAGGTTTACAGTTGCGCTTCGATCCGAGCTGCGATGTCGGGACTGAATGACTGTACTGCCGACCGTAACCGTACGGCCTACTTTGTGAGAATGTACGCACCTCCTTGCAAAGCGAAAGAGACCTCCCGGCTGACCGGGAGGTCTCTTGAATCTCTGTATCCTGTAACTTTTTATCCTGTGTTCGTCAGCCTCCCGCGCCCATACTGCCGTACATAAAGTACGCAAAAAAGCCCCAGTACCAGGAATAGACGGCGTTCGCGGCGGACTCAGGGCGTGCGGCACGCGACGAAGGCTCGTCGCCCCGTCCGCAGTACTGCATTGCGCCCGTGTTGTCGTCCACAGTTTGCTCTCCGCTCCGATGTAACGTCGGCGGCCGCTCCGTACAACGTCTCACTGCAATGACTCTAACACACATTTATTGCCGCCGTCAAGCAAGTGTACTCGTGGTTCTGGCAAGGATCGGGGGTTAGAGGGGTGAGTGCTGCAGTCTGTACTCCCATTCAAGCCCCCGATACTTGCTGCAACCTACTCGTTCAGCGCCCGCGTCACACATTCGGCGCCGCGCCGACCGCGTCCCTCGGTGTCGCCGTCAACGCCGCCGTAGGAAGCCCCCGAAACTTCCCAGCTGGTACCGGTCCCGCTACAAGCAGCCGCGCTGCGTGGAGCGGCTCCGGCCTTTCGACGGTCGCCGGCTTCGATCCGACCACGGAATCGGGCGTGACGCAATGATCAAGCTTGTTGCGCCGTACGTGCGCCGGTGGCCATTGCGACGGCGCTCTGGTAATATCTCAACTATGAACACTGTCTACAATGCTTCCGTGGGAGCGACAACCGAAGGCGAGAGATGGACCGTGCGCGGCGCCGACCTGCCTCCGGGCGTGCCGATGCGTGAGCGGCTCCTCTTGCTGCGGGGCGTGGCTCGGGAAGACTGGGAACAGTTCTTCGTCCCAAATCCACACCGCACCCTGCCGAAGTTGCTCGGCGACCCTCTACAACTGCCGGACGCCCCCATCGCGGTCGAGCGGATCGGGCGCGCGATACGGGCCGGCGAGAGCGTGTGCATTCACGGCGACTACGACGCGGACGGTGTGACGGCGGCGGCGATCCTGGTGCGCGGGCTCCGTACGCTTGGCGGCGACGCCGACTACTACCTACCGCACCGAGTGAACGAGGGCTTCGGACTGAGCGACGCCGGCGTCCGCGCGATCGCCGCGCGAGGCTGCACACTGCTAGTCACCGCCGATTGCGGCATGACCGACGTTGGACCCGTCGCGCTTGCCCGGACGCTTGGCCTGGACGTGATCGTGACCGATCACCACGCGCTTGGGCCGGCGCTGCCCGAAGCCGTCGCGATCGTAAACCCCCGGCGCTCCGGGGACGCCAGGATCTTCCGACATCTCACCGGCGCCGGCACAGCCTATATGCTGCTGCGAGCTCTGGCGTACTCGATGCCGGACAGGGGGCCGATCAACGGCGGCGAGATGGTGCAGCTTGCAGCGATCGGCACGGTGGCGGATATGGCGCCGTTGCTTGATGAGAACCGCTTGATCGTGCGGGCGGGGCTCACCGCGATGAGGCGACAACCGCTCCCCGGAGTCCGAGCTCTCGCGTCCACGTCGCGACTTGCGGTGGGCGCCGTCAACGAGACCGACCTGAGCTTTCGGCTCGGGCCGAGGCTGAACGCGGCCGGCAGGATGGCGCACGCAGACCTTGCGTGCGACCTGCTACTGGCCGACGACCCGGTCGTCGCAGCGCGACTCGCACTCCGCCTTGAGGCCCTCAACGACAAGCGACGCGCTTGCAGCGCACAGATGGCCCTGGAGGCCGAGCAGATGATCGCCGGCGGAGATGCGTTGATGGGCGACGTGGTTGCGATCTACCGCGAGGAGTGGTCGCAGGCGATGCTGGGCATCGTCGCAGGGCAGCTAGTCCGCACGCTCGGCGTGCCGGTGATCGCCGCCGCCGGCGCCGCCGGATCGGTGCGGGCGAGTGTCCGCTCGGTACCGGGTCTCGACGTGATGGTCGGCCTCAACGACTGCGCCGAGCATCTACAGGCCTTTGGCGGTCACTCCCAGGCCGCCGGATTCACGACAACGCTCGACGGGCTGGGGAAGGTGCACGCCAGGCTGAGCGAGCTCTTCGCGAACCTGCGCACGGCAGGGGGGCTCGAAGTAGACGCCGAGCTGCTGCCGTCGGACTTGACTAACGCGCTCGCCGCCGATCTCGAGGCGATGTCGCCGTTCGGCGTCGGCAACCCCGAGCCGCTATTCGGTTTCAAGGAGGTCAGGGTCGGGTCGGTGCGCACGTTCGGTAAATCCAACGCACACCTTAGCTTCAACCTGGCGTCCGCAGGCGGCCCGCCGACGGAGGTCGTGGGTTTCGGTATGGGCGGCCTTGCGCCGGACCTGGCTCGGGCCGGGCGAGCCGACCTCGTGGTGCGCCCACTCCGCCAACGCAGCGGCCCGTATCATCCGCTCCGGTTCGCACTGGAACACGCCTACCCTCTCCTCTAGGTGCATCCCTACAGTATCGAGGCCTCGGCCGCTGCACTGTCACGCCTAACGGCGTAGACGCGGCGGGCGGCGCGCCACACACTCGCCTTGTTCGGCTCCGTCGTGCGCACACAGAAAACGTGCAGCCGGACTTTCGCACCTAGTGCTCTGTGACGCGTGAATTGACGCTTCCGGTGTATGCACGGTATGCTTGTGCTCATGATGAAAAAATACGCCGTTACCCTGACCAAGACCGAACGAGA
>Ga0136612_10001346_pt1 | contig 10396 bp, 11 predicted proteins | sample AntDryUQ224A2306_2_FD_106644 | JGI IMG/M metagenome (GOLD analysis project Ga0136612, IMG submission 106644) | Polar desert sand microbial communities from Dry Valleys, Antarctica - metaG UQ224A (23.06) | ecosystem: Environmental > Terrestrial > Soil > Desert | place: Antarctica: Dry Valley...
CCGCCCGACCTCGGTCTGCGGCTCGGCCCGGTCGACGCGACGTGTGAGGTCACCGGCGGCGATCGCCGCCGGTGACCTCACACGTCGCGTCGACCGGGCCGAGCCGCAGACCGAGGTCGGGCGGCTCGGGATCGCCCTCAACACGATGCTCGCGCGCATCGAGGCGTCGTTTCGCGCGCAGGAGGCGTCCGAACAAAAGCTGCGGCGTTTTGTCGCGGACGCCTCCCACGAGCTGCGAACGCCGCTCGCAGCCGTGCGCGCGTACGCCGAGCTCTTCACCCGCGGCGCCGATAGCCGGCCGGACGACCTCGCGCGGTCGATGAAAGGGATCGGCCGAGAGTCGGAGCGCATGAGCCTCCTCGTCGACGACCTGCTTCTGCTGGCGCGCCTCGACGAGGGCAGACCGCTGGAGCGCGAGCTGGTTCGGCTCGACGAGGTTGTTTCCGAGGCGGTGGAGACCGCGCGCACAGTGGAGCCGCAGCGCCTGATCGCGTGCGAGCTCGAGCCCGCCGTCGTGATCGGCGATCGGGACCGACTTCGGCAGATCGTCGACAACCTCCTCAGTAACGTCCGCGCGCATACGCCTCGCGAGGCTGCGGTGAGCGTGCGGGTGACGAGCCCCAACGGTTCCGCGGTGATCGACGTGGAGGATCGCGGCCCCGGCCTGGCTGCCGACGAGACCAACCGCGTTTTCGAGCGCTTCTATCGTGCCGACGCCTCGCGCGCCCGGGCGAGTGGCGGCGTCGGCTTGGGCCTCTCCATCGTGGCCGCGGTCGCCGAGGCCCATGGAGGCACCGTTGGCGCCCAGTCCGTGCCGGGTGACGGCAGCACCTTCACGATCACGCTTCCTCTCGCTCAACCCAACTGATAGGAGACGAGACATGACCGAGCTCGAGATCACCCGCCGGCGTCTACTCGAGCTGGGGCTGGCGCTGCCACCCCTCGCCGCACTCGCCGGTGCCGGACGATCCGCAGGGTCTGCCAAGGCCTCCGCTCCGGTCGCTTCTCTTCCGCTCGCGCCGACACCAGCGATAGCGGACGCGGACGACCCGACGCCCGAGCTGACGGAGGGGCCGTACTTTACGCCCAACTCGCCGCGGCGACGCTCCATCGTGGCCGCCGGGGCAGCTGGAACCCGCCTGACGCTGACCGGCCGGGTACTGACCACCGCCGGCAAGCCCGTCGCCCGGGCGCTCGCCGACTTCTGGCAGTGCGATGCCCGGGGCGCCTACGACAACGACGGCTACCGCTTCCGTGGGCACCAGCTCACCGACGCGGAGGGGCGCTACACCCTCTTCAGCGTCGTTCCGGGGCTGTATCCAGGGAGGACGCGCCACATTCACGTCAAGGTGCAGGCACCCGGCAGGCCCGTGCTCACGACCCAGCTCTTCTTCCCTGGCGGGTCGGGGAATGCGCGCGACGGGATCTTCGATCCCGAGTGCCTCCTGCGCGGATGGCGTCTCGTCAAGGGGCGCCGGGTGGCGCGGTTCGACTTCGTCCTCGGCCTCTAGACCGGCTATCCCTGCCCAACACACAGCCCACTCCCAGCGAATTCCCAAGCGCGGGGTCTTTCATTGAGTACGACATCGACAAAGGGAGACCGATGAATGGCTTGATGAAGAGGATAACCCTGGTGGCCGCGCTGTCCCTGGCGGCGCTGCTGGTAGTGGGAGTCACTACCGCCAGTGCCCACCGCGGCGGCCCGGGTGGTCCCCGCGGCGGCAAGGGTCCTGGTGGAGCCAGCGCGAGCGCCCTCGTGACCGAGGCGGCGAAGCAGCTCGAGGTGACCAGAGCGAAGCTCGTGGAGGCGATCGAGAAGGCGGCCATGACGAGAATCGACGAGGCCGTGGAGGACGGTGACGTCGATGCGGACGATGCGGCCAAGCTGAAGGAAGAGGCCGCAGACAACCTGCGCTTCGCACTGGTGGTCAGCCGGACGCGGACGGTCGCTGCGAATCTCGGGATCACGGCAGCCAAGCTGAACACCGAGTTCCGCGACGCCCGCCGGGCACTCATCACCGCGCGGATCAACGAGGCGGTGGCCGATGGCGACCTCGAGCAGGATGAGGCGGCCGAGCTGAAGGAGGAGCTCGCGGACGCCGAGCTGCCCGGCTACAAGCTCGGCTTCGGGTTCGGCGGTTTCGGCTTCGGCCATCGGGGCTTCAGCAAGTAGCGTTCTCCCCTCCTCCGGCGCCGTTCTTCCCCTCCGGGAACCGCCGCCCTCAGACGGGGGCCCGTCTCACCCCAGCGGGTCCCCGTCGCTTCTAGCCCGGCCTTCGGTAGCCTCTGCGCGCCGCCTCTGTGACTGGGGGCCGGACCAGACCCTCATGCACACGACGACCGACATGGCTGCCTGGTGGCGGCGGGCGCACGCCGACGACGCGGGCGATCTCCTCGTCGCCTACTTCAGCATGGAGTTCGGGGTCGAGGAGACGCTGCCGATCTATTCCGGCGGTCTCGGCGTCCTCGCCGGCGACCACCTCAAGGCGGCCGCGGAGCTGGGCCTCCCGCTCGTCGGAGTCGGGCTGCTCTACCGCGGCGGCTACTTCACACAGGGCCTCGACCAGTCCGGCCGGCAGACGGAGACCTACCAGCCGGTCGATCCCGAGGCGGCCGGGCTCGTGCGCGAGCCGGTCACGGTGGAGATGAACCTCGCCGGTGAGAGGATCTCCGCCGATGTCTGGCGAAAGGACGTCGGCGCAGTGCCCCTCTATCTGCTCGAAGTCGAGTGGCTCACGGATGCGCTCTACAGCGGCGACCGGGAGCACCGGATCCGCCAGGAGCTCCTCCTGGGAGTCGGCGGCATCCGTGCCCTCGCGGCGCTCGGGATCGAGGCGAGCGTCTTCCACATGAACGAGGGGCACTCTGCCTTTCTCGCGATCGAGCGTGTTCGCGCGCTCGTGGAGCAGGGAGTTGCGACCGCCGACGCGATCGAGCGCGTGCGGCGGACGACGGTCTTCACCACGCACACGCCGGTACCCGCGGGGAACGAGGTCTTCGGCGAGGAGCTCGTCGCGCACCATCTCGGCTCTCTGGCCGACGCGGCGGGTATCGGCAGGGAGGGCCTGCTCGAGCTCGGCCGCTTCGGCGAGGACGGTGGTTTTGGCCTGACGCCGCTCGCGCTCCGCCTCTCGGGCCATGCCAACGGGGTCTCGGCTCTCCACGGCGAGGTAGCGCGCGAGATGTGGGCCGGGCTCTGGCAGAACCGAAACGGGCACGAGACGCCGATCGGCCACATCACGAACGGCGTCCACTTCGGCACGTGGCTCGATCCCGCGCTCGGCAATCTGCTCCGCGAAGCCGGCGTCCGGCCCGAGGCCCCGCCCGATGAGGGGAACTGGGCCGCGACCGCCGACATCGATCCGGAGGCGCTCTGGCGGGTCCACGCGCAGGCCCGCGACCGGCTTGCCGAGCGGGCCGGGCTCGATCCGGAGCGGCTGACGATCGGCTTCGCCCGACGTTTCGCCACCTACAAGCGAGCCGGTCTCGTCTTCTCGGACCTCGAGCGGCTGCTGGCGCTCCCCGTGCAGATCGTTGTCGCCGGTAAGGCCCACCCCCAAGACGCGGCCGGCAAGGATGTCATGCAGCGGATCGTCGAGCTTACGCGCGACCCGCGCTCGGGAGGCCGAATCGTCTTCCTCGAGAACTGGGACATCGGGCTCGCGCGCACGCTCATCCCTGGGTGCGACGTCTGGTTGAACAACCCGCGACGGCCGCTCGAGGCCTCCGGGACGAGCGGTATGAAGGCCGCGGTCAACGGGGTCCTCAACCTCTCCGTACTCGACGGCTGGTGGGCCGAGGCGTTCGACCCGGCCGTCGGCTGGGCCATCGAGGGCGTTTCCGACGAGGCGGACGCAGAGCAACTCTACCGGCTGCTCGAGGAGCAGGTCGTCCCGACCTTTACCGGCGATCGAGACCGGTGGATCGAGATGATGAAGGCCTCGATCGGCCGGCTCGGCCCGCGCTTCTCGATGCAGCGCGCAGTGATCGAGTATGCGGAGCGCTACTACCTGCCGGCGCACGCGTCACGTCACCCTCACCCCTAGCCACGCCGACGTCGCTTCAGCGGGCGACGGAGACCCCGCTCAGCCGATCGCATAGCGGCGCACGGCAGACTCGTCGAGCTCGATCCCGAGTCCCGGGGCGTCGGGGACGTTGACGTAGCCTTCCCGGTCGACGCGCGTCGGCACCTCGAGGAACGGGCCGCCGCCCACTCCGGCCGCCACGTGCAGCTTGGCGAGGAGACCGATGCCGTTCGTCCAGGAGGGAAGCCACGACAGGACCATGTGGTCACCAGTGGCCACTTGGCCGTCCTCACGGGCTACGGTGCAGTCACGAACATCGCCCAGGTCGCTGCGGGCGAGAGCGTCGCCGTGTGGGGCTGCGGCGGTGTCGGCCTGAGCGCCGTCCAGGCTGCGCGTCTCGCAGGCGCCGATCCGATCGTGGGTCGAGCGCCTGTTCAAGCGCCCGTCGTGCATCGAGAGTACTCAGAATCTTTTGCGCGGCTCGCGGGGAGGGAGGAGCGGCGGCAGCTCGAAGGTCCGGCCGCGCAGCTTGTTCCAGGCGGCCTTCGCGGTATCGAGGAGCCAGACGACGAGGAGAGTGGCCAAGACGAGGATCGTCGGCGCTGCGATCAGAAGCAGCCCGACCACCGCGAGCGGCCAGAGCACCCCGTACGCGAACCCTGCGGCGAAGACGACCAGCGCCGGCGCCCATGCCGGGACGTCGCCCGGTGCGTCCGAGAGCCAGCCGAGGGGCCACGCCGCCAAGAGGCCGACGAGCAGGAAGAGCGTCCCCACGAACGCCGCGAACCGCGCACGGGTCTTCAGCGCCATCGTCGCCATGCTCACCGCCGCCCACATCAGCCAGCGCCGCATCCACCGCACCTTCGACTCCTCGAGCGCAAGACGGAACACGCGGTCGGCCTCGACGCGGTCGATCTGCGTCATGTCGACGAGCTGGTCGTGGAGAAGCGCGGCCCGCGTGTGAAGCCCGTAGCTGGCGACGAACCACCACAGCCAAAACGGCACCGAGGCGAGGTCGGTGCTGTTGTTGGGCGCGGTCGCTGGTAGGTCTGGGTCGTGTGCGGGCACGAGGTGGATGTCGCCGTCGGACGGCACTTGGTAGCGGAACCCGTGGAGCAGCTGGAACGAGTTCGGACCGACCTGCTTGAGGGTGACCTCCGGATCGCCCGGACTTTCGCCGTCGAGCTTCAAGAACGGCATCGCTGGCGCGTACGCTAGACGAGCCGTTCTCCGAAAGCGCCCGTGCATCGAGCATCGTCGCTGAGCTCAGCCGGTATCGTTCTCGCTCTTGGCGGTCAGCGTGACGATCGACGTGAACACCGAGCTCCGCCGCGAGCTGGTCGAGATCGACATCGAGAGCTTGAAAGACCGGGTCCGCGTGGTCGACGAAGAGCCGGGCGGCGTCGCCTCAGGGTGACCGCGCTCCAAGGCTGGGAGGCAAGCGAACGGGTGCTCGAGTCGGGAGGCTTCGAGTCACGTCAGCGTGTGCTGCTGTCGCGGCTCGCGGTGGAGACGTCCGAGGCGGGTGCGCGCTGGCTCGGCGTCGCCTATTGGCAGGCGGTCGGAGATTTCACCCGTGGCGGCGTCCGCGCAACGTGGCGCGACGACGGCGGTCGGCTTCGACTGCTGGGCGGCGCGACCTTGCTCGGGTTCGGCCCGCCGGAGCTCCGGTATGGGGACGGCGTCGTCTCGTGTCGCTATTCGATCGAGGGGGGCCTGCTCGCGCTGCGGGCTGGCGGCTCGGTCACGCTCGCGCAGCGTTCCGAGGGAGAAGAGCACGAGCTCAGCGTCACCGTCGAGGAGTACCTACCATCGCTGGCGGCCCGGGTTGGCGCGCCGTGGTGGACGGGCGCTCTGTACGCGAAAGGCCAGAGCCCGTTTCACGCCGCCGTGAGCCGCCGTTACTTCGAGCTGCTCGCGCGGGGGAGCGCATGAGGGTCACGGTCTTCGGGGCGAGCGGTGTGATCGGCCAGGCTCTGCTGCCGCTGCTCGCCGGGGAACATGAGGTCGTCGCCGTCTCGCGCGAACTGCACGACACAGGGGACGGGATCCGGTGGGTCGAGGCCGATGTCGCCTCGGGTGAGGGCGTGGCGGACGCGCTCGAGCAGGCGGACGTGGCGTACTACCTCGTCCACTCGCTCGGCGCGCGCGACTTCGAGCGGCAGGACCGTGAGGCGGCACGGAACGTCTCTCGAGAGGCTGCTCTTGCGGGTGTGGAGCAGATCGTCTACCTGGGCGGCCTCGGCGGAGGCGAGGAGCACGCGTCCCCGCACCTGCGCAGCCGTCGCGAGACGGGCGAGCGCCTGGCGTCCGACGGGGTACCCGTGACGATACTGCGGGCCGCGATGGTGGTCGGCAAGGGCAGCGCCGCGTTCGAGACGATCCTCGGTCTCGTCAAGCGGCTGCCCGTGATGATCACGCCGAGCTGGGTGTCCACCCCGACGCAGCCGATCGCGCTCGAGGACATTGCGCGATACCTGGCCGGGGTTGGTGGTAACGACGCCGCTATCGGCGAGGTATTCGACGCCGGTGGGCCTGAGGTGATGACCTACAGGCAGATGATCGAGCGGATTGCGGCGTTGCTCGGCAAGCGACCCCGAATCGTCGAGGTGCCCGTCCTCACACCGGCGCTATCGGCGCTGTGGCTCGAGCTCGTCACCCCCGTCAGCGCCTCCGTGGCCAGGCCGCTGGTCGAGGGTCTCCGCAACCCGACCGTGGCGCGCGAGGAGCGGCTGCAGAGGCTGCTTCCTCTCCGGCTCACTCCATTCGACGACGCTGCACGGAGTGCCCTCGGGGAGTGCTGAACTGGGCAGGCGTCGTCAGTCGTAGAGCGAGCGCCCCGCGCCGGGAGCGGCGTTGGGCGGGTACGGCTCGAGGTCGTTCATGTAGCCGGGCTGGCTCCGCACCCGTTCGAGCCAGGCGCTGACGTGCTCATAGGCCCGGATGTCGATCCCGGCCTCGTCTGCGACGTGCACATAGCCGTAGATCCCGATATCGGCGATCGAGTAGCCGTCGGCGACGAAGAACGCGCGATCGGCGAGGTGATCGTCGAGCAAGCGGAGCACCCGCTCGCCGCCGTCCTTGCGCCGAATCGCCCTGTCGTCGGTCGGCTTCAGCCGGCCGACGAGCAGCCGGAACCGCAGGCCGCCCAGCGTCGGGATGACGTCGGTCTGCTCGTAGATCAGCCAGCGGACGACCTGCGCGCGCTCGAAGGCTTCGTCAGGCAGGAAGGGCGTCGAGTCCGCAAGATAGAGCAGGATGGCGTTCGACTCGGGCAGATAATGGCCGTCGCCGGTTTCCAGTACCGGCGTCGTCCGCATCGGATTCCTCGCCGCGTACTCGTCGGTCAGCGTCTCACCGGCGAAGATGTCGATCGGAATCCGGTCGTACGGGAGCTCGAGCTGCGCCAGCAGCAGGCGCACCTTGTAGCAGTTTGCCGAGGCGGCGTAGTCGTAGAGCCGCAGTTGCCTCATCGAGGGGCCGGGAACGGGGCCCACCCGTCCTCGTCGAGAGTCGACAGGCTGTTCGACTTGACCCCCGCGTCCGAGACGGTCAGCACCGTGTCGCGCATGACGAGCGAGCGCCGGATCCCGGCCATCTGCTCCGGCTCCGACCTGTGCTGGATGCGCCCGAGCTCGTCGATCCCGCGGGCGCGGCCGACGCGGAAGGCAGCCGCTCGCTCCTCGAACGGCACGACCACGAGTCCGGTCCGCGGCCAGAAGAGAAAGGCGTGGTGATCCGATTCGGCCTCGGACCAGCCAAGACCGAGTGAGACCTTGTGCAGGCGGGTCGGGCGGCGGAGGTCGGAGACGTCGAAGATGGAGAGCTGGGTGCCGAGCGAGCGCCCCTCCTCGGTCGCGTCCTGACCGACCCCAAGCAGCAAGTCCTCGCCGATCGGATGGAGGTACGCCGAATAGCCGGGGATCTTCAGCTCGCCGAGCACGCGCGGCCGGTCGGGATCGGCGAGGTCGAGGGTGTAGAGCGGGTCGACCTGCCGGAACGTGACGACGTAGCCGACATCGCCGACGAAGCGGACGGCATAGACACGCTCCCCCTTGCCGAGCCCGCCGATCCGGCCGGCGACGACGAGTCCGCCATCCCGGTGGCGGAGTGTTGTCAGGAACGACTCGCTCTCACGCCTCGGCCCCCACCAGGCAGGTGCATCTGTGCTCACCACGCGGAGCACGCCCCTGTGCTCCGACAGCGACCACTGGCTCAGTAGGTACCCGGGCACACGCCCGCTCCCCAGGTATTGCGCGCGCAGCGGGCTCGAGATGTCGAACTTGTGGATCGCGGTGGCGACGCCGTCCCGCTCCTCCGTCGGCGCGTCCGGCTCGGGGCGGTCGGCCCAGCGCTCGGTGGCGACATACAGGCTGTTCGGCGACGCGTAGACGATGCGGGCGTCGGTCATGACCGCCGTCGAGCTCACGGGCTCGAGGCCTTTCGCGAGATCGACCGTCAGCACGGTCAGCATGCCGAGACCAGAGAACGACGCCGGCCTGCGGATGTGCCGGCACTGGACGAGAGGACGCTCCACGCTCGCTCGAGCGCCCCGGCGCTTGAGCTTGTACGACGGCAGCCAGCTCGAGACCCTCGACGAGGCGACGACGGCGCGGTTGCGGTCACGGGCGGCGTCGAGCGCCTCCTTCGTGTTGCTGTCAGGCCGCTTGAACGGGAGCTCCGACGGCACCTGGGCCGCCGAGACGATCCTCACGGTTTCGCCGACGAGGCGCGCGGCGACGTACGAGCCGTCGAGAGTCAACGTGCGCACCACCCGTAGCGCCTTCGGATTGGAGACGTCGATCTCGGCGAGCACCGACTCCGCCGGCGCGTATGGCCGAATCGATGCGGCGATCGCAGGGAGCGGTTGGGCGAAGTAGCCGCCGCGGGAAAGCACGAGCAGCCGGTCGCGGTGGAGGAGCAGCTCGTGACTCCAGCCGCCCTCGAGCTTGAGCGAGTCGAGCAGCCGTGGCCGCCGCTCGCTCACGTCGACCGCGTTCAGCCGCCCATTGGCGACCGCGAAGAGCGTCGTCCCGTTCGTCTTCACGAGGTCAGGCTCGTCGACGCCCTCCTCCTGCACGTTCGTGCCCGAGTAGTCGACGCCCTGCTGCGGCCCAGCCGTGCGCTCGGCTCCGGCCGCAGGCGCGCCGACCGGAATGCCTCCGGCGTCCGAGACGACGCCAGACCCGAAGCCCAAGCCCCACGGGCTCACGAACCGGGCCGCCTGAGGCTTGACGTAGCCGAGCAGGTCGCCGCACGAGCGAAACGAGACCAGGCGGCCGGCCTTGACCGCTGTCTCGACGCGCACGCCCTCCGCATCCGAGCGGGCGACGGTCCCACCTGCTCCACCTGCCCCGCCAGCAAGCGCGATCGCAACCCCCATCGCCAGTACGAAAACGGCTGTCCGTCGGAAGTCCATCACCTCAGTTATACGCCGCCGCGGACGGACCTGTCACACCGCAGACGGAGGTCAGTCGATGAGCTTGCGCTCCATGGCGTAGATCGCAACGCGCCATGTGACGAGCCCGAACGCGACCAGTGCCGCCACGCTCGCGGCGTCGGACCAGCCCTCCCAGCCGAAGGCTGCGTGCCGGACGAGCTCGACGCAGTGGTGGAGCGGGTTGAGCTCCCCTGCGATCTGCGCCCAGCGGGGGAGGCCGTCGAGCGGGAAGAACGTGCCGGCGACGAGGAAGAGGGGTGTCAGCACGGCGCTGATGACGTAGTTGAAGTTGTCGATCGACTTCGCGAAACCGGCGATCATGATCCCGAAGCACGCCCAGCCGAAGCCGGCGAGAAAGCCGATGAAGGGAACGGAGAGCATGCCCCACGATGGGTCGAGGCCGAAAGCCATCGAGACCAGCAGCGGCACGCAACCGTAGACGCCCGCACGGGAGGCGATCCACAGCACCTCGGCGGTGACAAGCTCCTCGGTGTCGACGGGCGCCGCCAGGATCGCGTCGTAGGTGTGCTGGAACTGGTACTTGATGAACGTGCCGAACATGGCCGCGAACGCGCTCGAGAAGAGCACGGCCGTGGCCACGATGCCGGTGCCGACGAACTCGACGTAGTCGTAACCGGCGACTCGCGAGACGAGCGAGCCGAAGCCGAAGCCGAACGCGAGCAGGTAGATGGTCGGCTCGACAGTCGAGGAGAAGGTCGCCGAGCGCCAGTACGAGGAGTAGTTGACGATCTCGCGAACGAGCACGCCGGTGAGCGCCGGGCGCTCCAGCCGGCCAAGCTTGTGGGGGCGCTCGGCAGCAGTCGCCATCAGTCGATCTGCTCCCCGGTCAGGAGGACGAAAACGTCCTCAAGATTCGCGGCGCGACGCTCGCCTTCCGGCGCGCGCCCGTCGGCGCCCTCCACCCCTAAGA
>Ga0136612_10001347_pt1 | contig 10394 bp, 11 predicted proteins | sample AntDryUQ224A2306_2_FD_106644 | JGI IMG/M metagenome (GOLD analysis project Ga0136612, IMG submission 106644) | Polar desert sand microbial communities from Dry Valleys, Antarctica - metaG UQ224A (23.06) | ecosystem: Environmental > Terrestrial > Soil > Desert | place: Antarctica: Dry Valley...
ACCGAGCCTGGTCCCTGGCATCCGCCGTCAGCTCGTCGCTGATGACGACGTTCGGCTCGATGAGGGAGGCGGCAAGATCCCCTGCCAACTCGCGCTCGGCCTGCTCCAGGTCATTCGTGATGAGGTCGCTCACCGAGCTCTGCACACGGGCCAGCTCATCCTCGCGAATCGAGATGGCCAGGGTCGACTCGACCGCGCTGCGCGCTGCAACGGCCACCACCTCCCAGCGCGGGACTGACATGCCGGCGACCAGCTCACGGTGAAGCAGCGAGATCTCCGGGACGTCGCTCGCCAATCGCGGGCCGACGTCTTCTGCCGCGAGCGTGCCGCGGTCGCGCATCTCCAGGATGCGCGTCGTGCGCCGTTCGAGGAGGTCGACCGCGTCGAGCTGATCTGCCTGGTTGTCGGCCGGCGGCTCGACGATCTCGGTCACGTCTTGGACGCCGTCGGCGGCGGCCTCGCGGGCGGCATCGGTCTCGCTGTCCGAGTCGAAGGTGGCATCGCGCGGCGCCCGGATGTCGCGCTCCGCGACCTGGCCCGCCTCGAGGTCCTCCTGCCCGAGCGTGATGTTGGCGGACAGGATCAGGAAGAGGGCCGCCGCGACGACCACGGCCACCGCGATCGCACGCCAGAGCGTCGCGCTCGGTCCATTGCCTTTCTCGCTGAGCGTGCGCGGGATGAACACCTCGTCTATCCGGCCAACAGCCGGCGGACGACCTCGCTTACCAGCCGCCCGTCGGCGCGGCCCTTCGTGCGCGGTGAAAGGCTGCCCATGACGCGTCCGAGATCAGCAGGCGATGAGGCGCCGGTCTCTGCGATCGCCTCGCGCACGAGCGACTCGACCTCAGCCTCGGAGAGCTGCTGCGGGAGGAACTCGGCCAAGATGGCGGACTCGGCCTCCTCGGCTGCCGCGCGCTCCTCTCGGCCGGCATCGCGATACATGGCGATACTCTCGCGACGCTGCTTGACCTGCTTGGTGAGGACATCGACGACGTCGGCGTCGGTCAGCTCGCCGCCACGGGCGATCCGCACGTTGTGCGCGGCCGCCATGGCCATGCGCAGGGTCTGGGTGCGCCGCTCGTCGCGCGCACGCATGGCGTCGCGCATTGCGGACTCGATCCGTTGCGAGAGGGTCGCGGCGCTATCGGCCTCCGGCGTCATCGGTCCCGAGGATCCTCCCTGTACGCCGGATACGGGTTTGGTTGAGGCTGGCGTCTGGCTAGGCGCGCGAGGTTACCTTTCGCTTCTTGGCTTCCTTGCGCTTTCGCTTCACGCTGGGCTTCTCGTAGTGCTCTCGGCGTCGTGCCTCAGCCAGGATTCCCGACTGTTGGATCTTCTTGTTGAATCGACGCAGCGCACTCTCGAACGTCTCGTTCTCGCCCACGCGGACTTCTGCCAAACGTCTCGCCTCCTTCCCGCTTCGAAATTCGTACCGATTGCATGGCGGATCAACCCGCCGGGCACGCAAGCCCGCGCAGGGTACCAGCGCAGCCGAGGAGGGTCAATCGGTGGTGCGGAACCTCAGCCCGGAGGCCAGGCCATCCGGCGACCGCCGAGCAAGTGGAAGTGCAGGTGGAACACGGTCTGACCGGACAAGGGCCCCACGTTCGTCACCACCCGATAGCCGTGCTCCAGCCCGGCCGCATCGGCGACCGAGCGAACGACATCGAACATCTTGGCCAGCAGGTTGCCGTCGGCATCGGTCAATGCGTGCGCGTCCGGGATGTGGCGGCGCGGGATGATCAGGACGTGCGTCGGAGCCCGTGGCGCGACGTCGCGAAAGGCAATCACGTCGTCGTCGCTGTGCACCTGGTCCGACGGAATCTCGCCCGCCACGATCCTGCAGAAGAGGCAGTCCGGGTCGCGATCGGTCATGGATGGAGCCTAGGCGAAGTCGCCGGTGCGCGACAAGATGAGCGACGCGGCAGCCACCGGCACGGTCTGCGAGCGCAGGATGCGCGGGCCCAGGCCGGCAATCGTGACTCCCGCCTGCTCGGCAGCGGCCACTTCGGCCGGGCTGAACCCTCCTTCGGGACCGATGATGACGACCGAGGGCGCCTCCAGCGTGCTCAGCCTGGCTCCGGCATGCCGCTCGAAGAGCAGGACCGATCCTTTGGTGAGCGCGTCGGTCAGCCCTACTGGCGCCGCTACGGGCGGCACGATGCCGCGCTCCGACTGCTCGGCGGCTTCGCGGGCGATCGAGCGCAGACGCTCGAGCTTGCGGGCCGACATCTCGCGCGCCACGCAGCGCTCGGTGACCACCAACTGAAACGCCGCCGCGCCGATCTCGGTCGAGTGCTGCACGACCTCCTCGAGCGCATCACCCTTGAGCAGCGCCTGGACGATCGTCAGCCGATGCCGTGGCTCGCTTGCCACGGCCGAGCGTCGCTCCACGACGCAATCGTTCCCGTCCAGCCTGCACACGGCCTGCGTCCCGTCACCCGGCAGCAGCACGAGCTGGTCGCCGTCGCCAAGGCGCAGGACGGTGCGCACCTGCCGCTCGATCGAGGGCGGCATCAGGAACCGATCCTCGCGCATCGCCTCCCGCGCCACGAAAAAGCGGTGGACGGTCACTCGTGATGCTCCAGTCGCAGGGAGACCCATTCGCCGTCATCGCGGCGATCACGCACGCGGAGGCCAGCGGCCCGCATCCCGGCCTCGACCTCCGCCGCGCGCGGCTCGATGATCCCGCTGGCGAGCAGCGTCCCGCTCGGCGCGAGATGCGCGGCGAGCGACGGTGCCAGCGAGACCAGGACGGCGGCCACGAGGTTGGCGAGCACCAGCGGGTACGGTTCGTCCGGCGCTGCGCCGAGCGTTCCCTCTCGCGCCTCGAACCGGTCGGCGAGGCCGTTCCGGGCCGCGTTCTCTCGGGATGCCGCAACCGCCAGTGGGTCGGTGTCGACCCCGACCGCGTGCCCGGCCCCGAGACGCAGCGCGACCAGGGCGAGGATGCCCGAGCCGCAGCCGACGTCCAGGAGGCGGTCCGGCATCGGCTCGATGAGCTGCAGCAGCTCGAGGCAGCCGCGCGTCGTGGGGTGCAGTCCGGTGCCGAACGCCATGCCGGGGTCGAGGGTGATCGAGACATCGCCCGGCTGGATCGTCTCCTCCGCCCACGACGGCACGATCACGACGCGCCCGATCCGCTGCGCGACATAGTGCCGCTTCCAGGCATCGGTCCATTCCGCGTCGTCGACGGCGCGAACCTGCAGCGCGCCGACGGGGCGCAGCCCGAATGCCTGCAGGTGCCAGAGGGCGCGCTCGGTGGCCTCCACCCGATCAGGCGCATCCCGAGCATCCGCGATATGGGTGGTGATGACGTACGGGGTGGTCGGATCATCGCGAGCGGCAAGCTCGTCGGCCGGATCACGGATGAGGCGCGTCGGGTGAACGGCGGTGCCGTCGCCGTGGCGTCCGAGGATTTCGCTGACGGCCTCCACCGCTTCGACGTCGGCCTCGACGCTCAGCTCGAGCCAGCGCATCGGTCGCCGGATCAGGTGAACAGGTCGCGCAGGCGGTCGAGGACCGACGCTCCACCCTTAGGCAGGACGGCCGGTGCGCTCTCGTCCCCGAGCTCGCGGAGGAGCTCCCGCTCGCGCTTCGAGAGCCTGGTCGGCACCACGACGTTGACGATGACGTGCAGGTCCCCGCGGCCGGCGCCGCGCAGGCGCGGCACGCCCTTGCCGCGCAGCCGGACCTCGTGGCCAGACTGCGCTCCCGCCGGAACCTCGATCTCTTCGGTGCCCTCAACGGTCGGGACGGACAGCGTGGCGCCGAGGGCCGCCTGCGGGAAGGTGACCGGCAGCTCGTGGTACAGCTCCGTTCCGCGTCGCACGAGCTGCGGATGTTCGCGCACCTCGACCGCCACGTACAGATCGCCATTCGGACCTCCGCGCGGCCCGGCCTCGCCCTGCGCCTCGAGGGCGATGCGCTGGCCGTCGTCGATCCCGGCGGGGATGTTGACCGTCACTGAGCGCTCCTCACGGGTCCGGCCATCGCCACCGCACACCGCGCACGGCGTCGAGATGATGCGGCCCTCGCCGCGGCATCGCTGGCATGCGACGATGTTGACCATCTGGCCCAGGATCGTCTGCGCAACCCGTCGCCTCTCGCCGGTGCCGTTGCAGTCCGGGCATGTCTCGAGCTCGGTGCCTGGCTCTCCGCCGGCACCCTCGCAGTTGGCACACGTCACCAGGGTCGGAAAGGTGATTTCCTTGATCACGCCGAAGACCGCCTCCGCGAACTCGATCGTGAGGTCGTAGCGCAGGTCGGCGCCGGCAACGACCCGCGTCCTTCGCCGAGCGCCTGCGGGGGTGCCGCCGAAGAACGCGTCGAAGATGTCGCCGAACGGGCCGAACCCACCGCCGAAACCTTCCGCGCCGCCCGCCGCCGCGCCATCGACGCCGGCGTGACCGAACATGTCGTATGCGGAGCGACGCTGTCGGTCGGACAGCACGCGGTACGCCTCGTTCAGCTCCTTGAACCGCTGCTCGGCCCCGTCGTTCCTATCGACGTCGGGATGGTGCTGCTGCGCGAGGCGGCGAAATGCACGCTTGATCTCGGCGTCGTCGGCGTCGCGGCTGATACCGAGCACGTCGTAGTAGTCACGCTTCACGGCCATGGCGGAGGGGATCATACCAATTGGCACTCAGAAGGTGCGAGTGCCAGTCCGTCAATGGCCTGCACCCCGATTGATCGTGGGATAGCGCCCCAGCGCTCTGCCGCGCGACGCACCGACGATTAATCGGCGCACCGAGCGCCTGCGTGGCGAGATGCGGGTTGATCGGCGTCGGGATTACCGATAGATCGAATGAGCGGCGCCCGTGGCTGCAGACAGGCGCCAGACCGGCGACCCATGGCGAGTTTGCGGTCAGCGGACGCCTCACGTGGCGACAGTAGCGCGCGTTTCGGAATTCTTGACGCTCCGCGTCAGGTACCTCGGATAGCATCGGAACCGATGTCGACACTCCAGATCTCCACCGGTCACGCTCGCCGCTTCCTCGTCAGCCGTCACCTGCTGGCCCCGCCGCGCTCCCTTCCGGCGGAGCCGGAATCGGTCCTGGCAGCGGTCGAGCGACTCGGCGTGCTCCAGTTCGACCCGCTCGAGGTGCCAGGCGCGCGCAACCACGACCTCACCCTCCACGCGCGGATCGCTGGCTACCAGCGCACCTGGTGCGAGGAATGGCTCTACGGTCCGGACCGGCGGCTCATCGAGATTTACAACAAGAGCCTGAACATGGTGCCGATGCACGAGCTGCCGCACTACGGGATCACCTGGCATCGCAACCGACCAGGGTTGGAAAACGGCATCCTGAAAGACCAGTCGGCGGTGACGAAGGCCGTCCTCAAACGCCTCAAGACCGATGGGCCCCTTTCCACGGCCGCCTTCAGTGAACACGGCCACGCGGTCGACTGGTGGTGGGCCCCGACCCGGGCAAGCCGCGCGGTGATGGAGGCACTCTTCGTGTCGGGACGGATCGGGATCGCGCGGCGCGACGGCAATCGCCGCTACTACGACCTCATTGAGCGCATCGTCCCGGAGAAGTTGTTGAAGCTCAAAGAGCCGGAGGAGGTAGCCCTGACCCACCGCCTCCTGAGCCGGTTCCGGGCGACCGGATTGACGAAAGCGGTCGGTACGCAGGGCGAGGTCATGTACAGCGCGGGGTCGGGGCCTGAACGAGTGCAGCGCACCGCGCGACTGGTCGAAGACGGAGAGCTGTTGCCGATCGAGGTCGACGGCCTCAAAGGCACGCGCTACATGATCGCCTCCGAGGAGTCGATCCTCGAGGCAACAGCTGACGCCGCCTCCCTCCCCCGCCTGGATGTCAGCTTCCTCGCGCCTCTTGATCCGCTCGTCTGGGATCGCCGCCAGCTCCGCGACCTGTGGGATTTCGACTACCTCTGGGAGGTCTACGTCCCCGAGGCGAAGCGCAAGTGGGGTTACTACGTCCTGCCGATCCTGTTCGGCGACCGATTCGTCGGGCGCATCGAGCCACGTCTCGATCGAAAGGCGAGGACGTTGAATATCCTTGGCATCTGGTTCGAGGACGGCTTTTCGCCGATGGAAACGCCTGCCTTTATCCCCGCATTGCGTGAGGCGGTCGAAGCGTATCGGTCCTTCGTGGGTGCCACAAGGGTGGCCTGGCCACGCACTCGACCCGGCCGAGACATCGCCGGAGCCCTACGGCGTCGCTCCGCGGCCTGAGGCTGGCATCGCGAGAGCAGCTCGACCGCCGGGAACGAACGCAGCGGGTTGAACTCCGGGGGCGTCGTATGGCGCGCCGAACCAGTCGCCATAGACCCTGAGCGTCCCACCAGGCGGGGAGGCGAGGATCCTGTCATGCATCTCGCCGAGGTTCATGGGGCCGGTTCGGCGAAGTTGACGACGATAGGGGCGTGGTCTGAAGGGATGCCCGGATAAGTCGAGGGCTTGCGGGCGTCACGGTCTCGCTCCGCTCCGACGGCCCGCCCGGCGAGCGGTGGGGAGACATACACGTGATCGATCCGCATCCCGCAGTTCTTGTGGAAGTGCCCGGCGCGGTAGTCCCACCAGCTGAAGAAGCCCGGTTCGGGGTGGAACTGTCGTACGACGTCGACCATCCCCCATTCACGCAGTTTCGCGACCGCTGCCCGCTCACGCGGCGAGACGTGAGTCGCGCCATGGACCGCGTTCACGTCCCACACGTCGGCATCCTCTGGCGCAACGTTGTAGTCGCCGCAGATCGCGAGCTCGGTCGATGGATCGTTGGTCTTCAGCCAGGCCGCGAGGCGCGCCAGCCATTCGAGCTTCTCCAGGTAGAACTCGGAGTCGACCACGCGGCCGTTGGGGACGTAGACCGTCGCCACCCGCATCGGTCCGCAGGTGGCGGCCAGGAAGCGGCCTCCGTCATCGGTCCAGTCGTCGGGGGTCGGAATGCCGGCGACGATGTCGCTGATCCCGATGCGAGACGCGATCGCGACACCGTTCCAACGCCCCGGGCCGTGGTGGACGAGCTCGTAGCCGAGCGCGCTGAAGTCCATGAGCGGCGCCTGAGCGTCGGAGAGCTTCGTCTCCTGCATGCACAGCACGTCTGGCTGGTGACGCTCGGTCCAGGCCAGCACGCGATCCAGGCGTGCCTTGAGTGAGTTGACGTTCCAGGTGGCGAGTCTCATCGGAAGGTCAGTCTATCGGGCTAGGATGCGTCCGATGATTCGCGAGTTCCGGGACTTCATCCTGCGCGGCAACGTCGTCGACCTCGCGGTCGGCATCGTGATCGGCGCCGCGTTCACGGCGATCATCAACTCGCTGGTGGCCGATCTCCTCACGCCGATCATCGGGATCCTCTTCTCGGCCGACTTCTCGTCGCTGGCGGTCACCGTCAACGACTCGACCATCACCTATGGCAACTTCCTGAATGCGCTCATCAGCTTCGTCCTCGTGGCCGCGGCGCTCTTCTTCTTCGTCGTCAAGCCGATGAACCTCCTGGAGCGACGGCGGCAGGACGCCGAGCCGGACGCGCCGACCACGAAGACCTGTGTCGAGTGCGCCTCGGAGATCCCGGTCGCCGCCCGCCGCTGCCCGATGTGCACCCAGCCGCAGTCCTAGCGACTCATGCGGCGAGGTGTCAGCCCCCGATGTCAGCCACACTGGCACCGTGACCGTCGGACTGCATTCACAGACCCGATTCAGGCCGGGCACCGGTCGTGCGGCCAGGCTGACTAGCCAATCGACCGACGACTCGTCGCTCGCCGGTCGTAATGACACCGTGGCTGGGATCCCAGCAGCGATCAGCGGCTAGACCTCCTTGTACTCGCCCTCGATGGTCTCGCCCTCTTCCTCGGGAGTCGCCTCTGCCGCGCCATCGGCGGTGCCGGCGGCGCCATCGGTCCCGTTCCCGTCACCGGGGGCGGAAGAAGCGTCGTATGCCTTGGTACCGATGCGCTGGAGCACCTCCGCCAGCTGGCCCTTGGTGGAGTCGACGACGCCGGAGTCGTCGCCCTTGAGCGCCTCGCGAACAGCTTCGATCCGCGCGCTGACCTCCGCCTTCTCCTCGTCCGATAGCTTGTCGTCGAGGTCCTTGAGCAGCCGTTCGCCCTGGTAGACGAGCGCGTCGGCCTCGTTGCGCGACTCGGTCGCCGCGCGTCGGGCACGGTCCTCCTCCGCGTGCTCGGCGGCGTCGCGCACCATCTTGTCGACGTCCTCCTTGGCGAGCATGGATGACGCGGTGATCGTCACCTTCTGCTCCTTGTTGGTGGCCTTGTCCTTGGCCGCCACGTTGAGGATGCCGTTGGCGTCGATGTCGAAGGTGACCTCGACCTGTGGCACGCCACGCGGGGCCGGCGGAATGCCGTCAAGGCGGAAGGTCGCCAGCTTTTTGTTGTCGGACGCCATCTCGCGCTCGCCCTGCAGCACGACGATGTCGACCGACGGCTGGTTGTCCGATGCCGTCGAGAAGATCTGGGTGTGCGACGTGGGAATGGTCGTATTGCGGTTGATCATCTTGGTCGCCACGCCGCCCATGGTCTCGATGCCAAGGCTCAGCGGCGTCACATCCAGGAGCAGGACGTCCTTGACCTCACCGGCCAGCACGCCCGCCTGGATGGCGGCGCCTACGGCAACCACCTCGTCGGGATTGACGCCCTTGTGCGGCTCCTTGCCGCCAAACATCTTCTTGACTGCCTCGACCACCGCGGGCATGCGAGTCATGCCACCGACCAGGATCACCTCATCGATCTCGTCGGGCTTCATGCCCGCATCGGCAAGGGCTTTCTTGACCGGGTCGGCCGTCTTCGTGACGAGGTCGGCGACCAGGTCGTCGAGCTTCGCCCGTGTCAGCGAGAGCACCAGGTGCTTCGGGCCGGAGGCATCGGCGCTGACGAACGGCAGGTTGATCTCGGTCGAGGTCGTGCTCGACAGCTCGATCTTGGCCTTCTCGGCCGCCTCCTTGAGACGCTGGAGGGCGATCCGATCCTTGGTGAGGTCGATCCCCTCGCTCTTCTTGAATTCTTCGCCCAGCCAGTCGATGACGCGCTGGTCGAAGTCGTCGCCGCCAAGGTGGGTATCGCCGTTCGTGGAACGCACCTCGAACACGCCCTCGCTCAGCTCGAGGATGCTGATGTCGAATGTGCCGCCGCCCAGGTCGTAGACAGCGATCTTCTCGTCCTTCTGCTTGTCCAGCCCGTAGGCAAGGGCCGATGCGGTCGGCTCGTTCACGATCCGCTTGACGTCAAGGCCGGCGATGCGGCCGGCGTCCTTGGTCGCCTGTCGCTGTGTGTCGTCGAAGTAGGCCGGGACCGTGATGACGGCCTCGGTCACCTTCTCGCCCAGGTATGCCTCGGCATCGGCCTTCAGCTTCTGGAGGATCATGGCGCTGATCTCGGGCGGGCTGAAATGCTTGTCGTTGCCGAGCTTGACGACGATGCCGTCGGACTTCGGATCCTTGATGACCTCGTACGGCACAAGGCCCTTGGAGCGCTGCACCTCGGGATCATCGAAGCGACGGCCCATGAAGCGCTTGATGCTGAAAACGGTGTTCTCTGGATTAGTGATCGCCTGGCGCTTGGCCACCTGGCCGACGAGGCGCTCACCGCTCTTCGGGAAGCCCACCACCGATGGGGTGGTGCGGCCGCCCTCGGCGTTGGTGATGACCTGTGGCTCGCCGCCCTCCATGACGGCCACGACCGAGTTCGTCGTGCCCAGGTCGATGCCGATGATCTTGCCCATGTGTCGTTATTGCTCCTTCGGGTTGTTCGCCACTCGGACGAGGCTCGGCCGGATGACCCGGTCGCGCAGGCGGTATCCGCGCTGCAGCTCGCCGATCACTTGGTTATCTGGATGGTCGGCGGTCTCCTCGTGGACGACCGCCTCGTGCAGGTTCGGGTCGAACGTTTCTCCGACCGCGGGGATCGGCGTCACGCCTTCCGACTCGAGCACGCTGCGCAGCTTGCGCTCCGTGAGCCGGACGCCCTCGACCCACGGGTCATGCGCCTCCTCAGGCACATTCTCGAGCGCACGGTCGAAGTCATCGAGCACACCGAGCAGCTTGCCGATCAGGACCGCGTTGCTGAACTGTGTCAGGGTCGCGCGCTCTTCATCGGTCCGTCGCTTGTAGTTCGCGAAGTCGGCCGCCGACCGATGCCAATTGTTGCGGTGCTCGGCATCGCTGCGCCGCGTCTCGTCGAGCTCGCGCTCGAGTTGCTCGATGCGTTCTGCCAGCTCGATCCGGGACGGCGTCTTGATGGCATCGGCGCGCTCTTCGCCGCGGGTCTTCGTGGCACGCGTCCTCGGGCCGCCGTTGGTGGGTTGGTCGGTCATTGGGTCTCGCCGTAGTGGGTGTTGATCAGCTCGTTCATGAGGGTCGACAGATAGCGCACCGTTGGGATCGCCCGCGGGTAACGCATGCGGGTTGGTCCAAGCA
>Ga0136612_10001349_pt1 | contig 10391 bp, 10 predicted proteins | sample AntDryUQ224A2306_2_FD_106644 | JGI IMG/M metagenome (GOLD analysis project Ga0136612, IMG submission 106644) | Polar desert sand microbial communities from Dry Valleys, Antarctica - metaG UQ224A (23.06) | ecosystem: Environmental > Terrestrial > Soil > Desert | place: Antarctica: Dry Valley...
TTGGCACACCGGGACGATGACCCGTCGCTCGCATGTGCTCGATGCCAGGGAGCCGACACCGACGGTAGAGCTGAATCCGCTCGACGCACGTGAGATGGGCGTTGGTGAAGGCGAGGAAGTACTAGTGACATCGCGCCGCGCTTCCATCCGGATTGCCGTCCGGCTTTCCGATCGGGTCGCGCGGAAGCAGGTGTTCATTCCGATGCACTACCGCGAGGCGGCCGTCAATCTGCTCACGAACCCGGCCCTCGATCCATACGCTCACATACCTGAGTACAAAGTGTGCGCGGTCCGGGTTGAGTCCGCGCCGCGCGAAACCGGCGTGTATCGCGACCTGCCGGAGGAGCGTGGACTGATTTCCACCGGTGACTGACCGGTTGCTCGTGCCACGCTGGTGCTCGTTTCAGCGCGGGCACCAACCATGCGAGGGTACCGCCGCTCATGTAGCAGCACGTCCTTCCGAACCCGAGAGTGGAGTAAACGCGCGTGAAAGCGCTGGTAAAACGGCAGGCAGGACCGGGATTCACGCTCGAAGACGTTCCCGAGCCGCGAATTCGCGACGACGAAGTGCTCATCCGGGTCAAGCGTGCCGGTGTGTGTGGAACGGACGTGCATATCTACGAATGGGATGACTGGGCGAAGGGTCGCATCAAGCCACCGATCGTGGTCGGGCACGAGTTCGCCGGAGAAGTGGTCGAGGTTGGCAAGCTCGTCACGGATGTCCGCAGCGGTGATCGCGTGACCGCGGAGGGACATATCGTGGATGGCCGGTGTCTCCTGTGTCGCACGGGCAACGCGCACGTCTGCCCCTACACCAAGATCATCGGCGTGGATCGCGACGGATGCTTCGCGGAGTTCATCTCCATGCCGGCCACGAACGTCTGGCATCTGGACGACAACGTGTCGTACGACATCGGTGGGATCCACGATCCCATGGGCAATGCCTTTCACACGGCGCTCACCGCGGACATTCCGGGGTCGAGTGTGCTGGTGACCGGGTGTGGGCCGATTGGGCTGTTCGCGATCGGCATTTGCAAGGCGGCTGGAGCTTCGCGGATCATCGCGTCTGACGTGAATGCCACTCGGCTCGAGCTGGCCACGGTGATGGGCGCACATGACGTGGTTCGTCCCCAGGAAGCGGAAGCAGTGGTCAAGCAGCAGACCGGGGGGCTCGGAGTCGACGTCGTGCTCGAGATGTCAGGAGTGCCGTCAGCGATTCACCAGGCCTTCGCGCTGGTCCGCGTCGGCGGAAAGGTCCAGATGCTCGGGATTCCAGCCAAGCCGATGGAGGTGAATTTCGCGACCGAGGTGATCTTCAAGGGGATTACGATCTATGGGGTCGTTGGACGTCGCATGTACGATACGTGGCACGTGATGACGCAGTTCCTGCGGTCGGGGCGCTTCGATCCCGCTCCAGTGATCACCCACCGGTTTCCGCTCGAACAGTTTGATGACGCCATCAACGCGATCAAGTCGGGCGACGCGGGCAAAGTCATCTTCGAGATTTCCTGAGACATCCAATCGATGGCATTGAATCAGAATTTCGAGGAATCGCTGCAACGGACCGTGGCGCAACTCAAAGCGGATCGCGTCTACAAGCGGCTCAACTACCTCGAATCCGCGCAGGCGGCCCGGGTACGCATGGAAGGAAAAGGGGATGTTCTCATTTTCTCATCGAACAACTATCTGGGTCTGTCCGACGAAGCCAGTGTCGTCGAGGCCGGTGTGGAGGCCTTGCAGCAGTTCGGCGCCGGCACGGCGAGCGTGCGTTTCATTTGCGGCACGTTCACCATCCATCGCGAGCTCGAGGAAGCGCTCGCGAAGTTTGTCGGTTGCGCCGCATCGCTGACGTACGTCTCGGCGTGGACAGCGAACGAGGGGTTGACGGCCACGGTGCTGGAGGAGGGTGACTTCGTCGTTTCCGACGCGCTCAACCATGCCTCGATCATCGACTCCATCCGACTGGCCAAGTCGATCACCAAGTGTACGACCGCTGTGTACCGGCATTCGGATCTCGATGACCTGCGCGCCAAGCTCGCGTCGGCCAGGGGTGCAAAGCGACGCATGATCTGGACTGACGGCGTGTTTTCCATGGAAGGCAGCATCGCGAAGCTCCCTGACATCCTGCAGATCGCCAGGGAGCAGGATGCCATTGTCGTGGTCGATGACAGCCACGCGACCGGTGTGCTTGGAAAAACAGGGAGAGGAACAGCCGAGCATCTGGGTGTCCTGGGCGAGGTGGATGTCATCACGTCCACACTTGGCAAAGCACTCGGGGGGGCAGCGGGAGGCTTCACGGCGGGATCCGCGACGCTGGCCGACTATCTGACACAGCGGTCCCGTCCCCAGTTATTCTCGAATGCGCTGCCCCCAACGGTGGCGGCGAGCTCGCTGGCCGCTGTACGATTCGTCGAGGCGCACCCGGAACGCGTGCAGAAGCTCCGCGAGAATGCGAGTTATTTCCGCGGGCAGATCACAGAAGCGGGATTCAAGCCGCTCGACGGCGAGACGCCGATCGTGCCGATCATTGTCGGGGAGACGGCGGCCGCGATTCAAATGAGCGACATGCTGCTCGAGGAAGGCGTGTTCGTCACCGGGTTCGGATTTCCGGTAGTGCCGCAGGGGCAGGCGCGCATCCGCTGCCAGCTTTCGGCGGCGCATGAGCGCGAAGATATCGACCGGGCGATTGCCGCCTTCAGGAAGGTCGGAAAGAAGCTCGGGGTGGTGAAGTAAGCCTGCTGCGGGCTGCGGGCTGCGGACTGCGGGCTGCGGGCTGCGTAACCGAAACCTCCTGCGTCCTGCGTCAAACGGAGTGACGGCGGACCGTGATCACCAGACGGCGCCAGCTCGCGTCACTGTCCGTGCCCACTCGCCAGACCCAGGCCGCGCATCGTCCGCCTGCCAGCATCCATGTGGAGAGCGGGGCACCGATGTCGGGGCGCAGGTGCCCGACCACATCGCCGCCGCGGGCATGCACCCACACGTTTGGATCGTCAATACCCGGAGGGTCCGGGACGAGGATGAGCGCATCGCCCGGAGTGAGACGGCGCACGACGTCGGCGCGGCCAGCGAACACCGTTCCGAACACGGGCGTATGAAACTCGTCAGTTACTGGGAGCGACGACGGTAGTTGCATCTGCGTGCAAGAGGGAGATTGTCCGGCCGCCTGCCGCGGTGTCCGTCACAATCTCATCGAACGCGGGATGGCGCAAGCGCTCCCGGCGGTCGCGAAAGCAGGCAAAGTCGGGCAAAACCGGGAGCGGCATACGTGACCTGTTGGGCGGTCGCGTCGTCACCGGACAGTACAATATGACTGGACCAATTTTCCGAGGTTCCACGAATGCGCACAATTCGATTTCTCGCGACCGGCTTCGCCCTACTGATCGTACCGCAGGTCGGAAGCGCCCAGGAAGGACGCCTTTTCAAGGACTCCTGGTTCTGGGGAGCGAAGGTCGGGAACGTGAAGTACGCGACTCGCGAAGAGAGCGGCTACGCCCAGATGATCGGCGGTGAGTGGCTCATCACTCGTACGCGTGGCGCACTGTACGTGGCTCTCGACGAGACCTTCTTCGGCAAAAGCCGGATTTCCTCGGTGGACGATCCATTCGCGAATCCGACCTTCAAAACGAACGTGGCTCTGAACGACATGACGCGAATCACCGTGGCGGGAATGGTCTTCCCGAACGTTCGTCGCGGCTTTCTTCGCCCGTACGCCGGCGCCGGCTTCGCCATTCTCAACTTCCACTCCGCGAAAGCCGTGGGTATCGGAGGGAACGGCGCACAGGATCAGTTCGTGCGCGAAGCCGTGGAAGATTCGAGAACCGGTGCTTCGTTTGTCGGGATTCTCGGGCTGCAGGCGCAGTTCCGCCGACTCTCCGCGTTTGGGCAGGCGTCGATGATGCCTGCTCGAAGCTCCAATTTCCTGCTCAATGAAAAGACGACGCTGCTCTTCGAAACAGGCCTTCGGTACAACGTGGGAACGAGCATCGACCGGCCGTTCTAGCCTATCATATATTGCGTGCTGCGTACTGCGTAACAACGCCGGCTAACACTCGCAGAACGTAAGGCAGAACAGCGGCGCGGGGACCGTTCCCCCGTGCCGCTGTTCGTCATTTCAGGGGACGCATTACTCCGCGGTGCCGTTTCCGATAGCTCGCTGACTACCGATTGCCCGGAGCGCGATCGATCGCCCGCTCCATGACCCGCAGCATGTTTCCTCCCAGGACCTTCCGCACGTCCCGCTCGCTGTAACCGCGGTCGAGCAGGGCCTGCGCGATCAGCGGCAGACGTGTGACGTCATCCATGCCATCCGGGAGTGCGCCCACACCGTCGAAATCACTGCCGATACCGACGTGGTCCACGCCGGCGACCTTTGCGATGTGATCGAAGTGGTCGATCAGCACGGAAAAGCGCGCGGGGGCTACTGACATCATCATCGCCGAGCGACGAGCAGCGCCCTCGCGCCGAACCGTCTCCGCATCTGAGCCGGCGCGGCGCAGTGAGTCCTGCAGCGAAGCCACGGACCGATCGACATTTTCGGTCGACAGGCGATAGACCGAATCAATGAACTGGGCAGCGAAGTTCACATTCACCACGCCTCCATTCCGCGCGACGGCACGCAGCATGTCGTCGGTCATGTTGCGGCGGTGCAGGTTGATCGCCCTCGAGCTCGAGTGCGAAGCGATCACGGGCATTGTCGACGCAGCCACCGCGTCGAAAAACGTGGAATCGGAAACGTGTGAGATGTCCACCAGAATTCCCAGCCGGTTCATCTCGGCGATGACCTCTCGTCCAAAGGGCGTGAGTCCGCCCTTGCTCGTGCCGTTGGTGCCTGCGTTGGAACCAGCCCACTCATTCCCATTGTTCCACGTCAGGGTCATGTAGCGGGTGCCTCGGCGGTGCAGTTCGCGCAGTCGCTCGAGCGAGTTCTCGATCGCGTGACCACCTTCTACTCCAGTGAAAACAGCAACCTTCCCCGCGGCCCGCGCGCGTTGCAAATCCGCCGCCGAGGTCGCGCGCATCAGCGTATTGGGGTGGCGCTTGACGAGTGCGTCGATCGTATCCAGATACACCAGTGTGCGCTGATAGGAACGATTGGTGCCGAGTGCGTATGGCGCGTCGATGAATGCCGAGAGAAAGACGGCGTCAATCCCGGACTCGACGAGCCGCGGAATGTCCGTGTGTCCCTCGTCCGGGGCACGGGAGCCTGCAGGGTGACGAATGTCCGGATTGTACTTCTCGTCAATGATCTGTGTCGGCAGATCGTTGTGCGTGTCGATGACGAGCGCCTCACGGTACAGGCGCATCGCACGGTCACTCACGCCCGGGATGGCGGGCTCCTGCTTCATGCCTGCGGCCATTGGGGATGCCATCGACTCCGGCGTAGACGCTCTCGGCGAGCGGGCGCATGCGAAGATCGCGGGGAGCAGAAGAAGGAAGGGACGACCATTCATGAGCGGGTTCCGGTTAGGAGGCGACGCGGCGCGTTGGAAACGTACGGACTGTCAGCAACAAACCAGCGGAGCGGCCAGTCGGCGGCGCGGGTGATACCGATGCGCGGCGATACCTGCACGCGCTGATTGGGGATATCGTCGCCGCGGAGAATGGTGATCGGAGGCGCGTTGAGCAACACGCCGTTGTGTGACCCGGTAATGCCGAGCGCCGCGCACAGCTTTCCGGGTCCATTGGTCAGATGGATATCGTTGCGCGCTCGCGAACGCCGTTGTCGCATGAGTGGGAGGCCTTCCAGCGGCTCGAGTGCGCGCACCAGCACGGCACTAGGCAGCCCTTCAGCCCGGGTAACGGCGTTGAAGCACCAGTGAACGCCGTAGATGAAATACACGTACGCGATCCCCGGTTTCGCATAGAGCCACCGGGTGCGGTTCGTGTTGCCCGCGACGGCATGGCATGCGGGGTCGTGCTCGCCGAGGTAGGCCTCGGTCTCGACGATCCTGCCGGAGGTCACGCCCTGGTCCGTCACGCACCGGAGTACCGAGCCCAGGAGCTCCCTGGCGACGAGCTCGGTATCCCTGTCGTAAAAGGAGGGTGGGTGCGGCCGGCGTGATGCGCCAGCCGCCGCCTCACCGGTCATGCGTCCGAGCCGGCCTTTTTCGCCTTGGCGGATCGTGGACGTTTGGCGGCAGCAGGAGCCGCCGCACTGGCTTTCTTCGCGCCCGCTTTCGCTGGGCTGCGGGCGGCGCGCTTCCGCGCAGTCTTTCCCGCCTTCGGCGATTCCACCTCGTCGGCTACGTCAACCGACGGCTCGGGCTCGAACCCGAGTTGCGACGGAGCCGATTCCTCAACGACGCCAATGAGGAGAAGATCGGCGGGCGGCGCGCCCAGCTTCGCGCGGCCGGCCGAGCGACCACGCAGAACGCCGCCGCGAGCACCCATACCGCGAGGTGATGGCACCGACGGTGCGGCGGCGGGAGTGGCCGCGAGCTCAGCCTGTCCGAGCTGATCGGCTACCGATTCAGTGACGACCGCCATCGCTACCTCGAAATCGTTGCCACGACGGCGAAGGTCGATCACCTGTCCATCGTGCGCGTCGCGCAGGATGCGCTCGAAGTTGCGTTCGCTGAGGCTCGCACTATCGCGTCCCAGCAGGCTGCGAGCGCGGGTTCGCACTTCGGACGCGCGAACCGACCGCCCCTCTCCAGGGGCCAGCGCCTCAACCGTCCGCCGAACAAGATCGAATGCTTCCTGACGGGTAAGCCGCTCGCCATCGACCCCAATGCCATTGTCGCGCGCTACCTCAGCGACAGGCGCCGAGGACATAACGGGCGCGCTGACTTCAAACGCGGGCGGAGCAATGGCAGAGCCCTCGCTCGACGTTGCCCCTTCGGCAGACCGTGGGCGCTCGGCACGATCCCGACCCCTCCCACCGCGACGACCTCGACGGGGGCGCTCGGCGGCTCCGTCGCCCGACACTGCGGGTCGGGCGTCACCAGCCGGCCTGACTTCGACGGCCGGCTGAGTTGCCGTGGTTGATGCAGCTACGGGTGGACGGCCATTTGACGGCAGGTCGACTTCGATCTGACCGTTCTCGAGCTTCCGGGTGGAAAGCACACCCTTCGAAGCAGCTTCCTGCACGAACCGCGAGAACTTGGACATGCCGAGATTCTTCTCGTCGAATCCGCTGTCGATCTCCTGCATGACCTGCTTGAGGCGGTCGGAGCGCATCACGTCGCCGTTGCGCTTCATGCGGTTGATCGCTTCGGTCACGAGCTCCCATGGATCGCGCTTTGGGACGTTCTCTTCGTCGGTACTCTTCTGGAGTCCCGCGAGCGAGTTGTAGCTGTAGTACTCGTCGCAATTCTGCACGAGCAGGTCGCTCGAGGACTCGCGGATACCGACGCCGATGACGTACTTTCCGTATTCCTTGAGCTTCATCACCAGACTCGTGAAGTCCGAGTCGCCGGAGAGCAGGATGAAGGTGCCGATTTCCGGACGCGTGAAAACCAGCTCCATGGCGTCGACCGCGAGCCGAATATCGGTGGCGTTCTTCTTGGCCGACCCGTAGGCCGGCGCCATGATCATGTCGATGGATGCGGCGGTGAGCGGAGTGACGTACTGGACATACCGGCGCCAGTCGGCGTAGGCCCGCTGCACGGCAACCTTGCCCTTGATGATGTCTGAGGACAGGAGGGTACGAAGCTCGCGATCGAGATCGGAGCGGATGCCCATCGTGACGTTGTCGAAATCGATGAGCAGGGCAGCGTTCGGGGCGTGGTGGAAGCCACCGAGCTGAGCCGCGGACATGGCCTGCGGGCCGCGGTGGATCGGGATGGATGGGGCGCGGTTTTGGGGGCCGCGCGAATATCGTCCGGGCATGAACATCCTGTTGGAGCGTATACCCGGGCATTGCTGCTGTCCGGGGCTCCCGCCGGTTCACCCGTTCGCGTCCCGCATGGGGACCCAGTCGAACGAGCAGTGACAACGGGAAAAGGAGTCTGGTCGCGGAGGGCCCAGTGCGATCCTGTACGGCACGCGGGCATCGGATGCCACGCGCCGGATCGGTACCCGGCCTCACCTCTGCGCTCGAAGGCGACCCTCCCCGACTGCGGTCTGTGACCGGCCCCGGGGAAGAACGTCTCCAGCACGACGCGACGAATCGCGGCGACGACATGCGGGCAACGCCCGACAGTCACCTGTAATGTATGCAAAACAGGCAGCTTTGGTAGCCCCCGCTAGACTCCCATCGCCTTTAGCAGCACGCGCTTCGGGCGCTGGCCATCCCATTCACCGTAGAAAACGCGTTGCCAGGGTCCGAAATCGAGCCGGCCCTCGGTGACGGGCACGATGACCTCGTGACCGACCGTCAGTGACCGCAGGTGCGCCGCCGCGTTGTCCTCACCGGTGCCTGCATTGTGTCGGTACTGTTCCGGGTCCCATGGCGCGATGCGTCCTTCGAGCCAATCGAGAATGTCCTTCCACAGGCCCGACTCATGGTCGTTCACAAAGACCGACGCTGAGATATGCATCGCGGATACGAGTACCATGCCCTCGGTAATGCCCGCGACCGCCCGGCATGCTTCGACCTCGTCGGTAATGTCGATGATCTCCTGACGCTTTTTTGTGTGGAACGTCAGGTAGGAGGTGTGGGTTTTCATGGCTGTCGAGAGAGAGAGGGGGTACGCTGCTGCGGGATGCGGGCTGCGGGCTGCGGGCTGCGGGCTGCGGGCTGCAGGATGCGGGCTGCGGGCTGCGGGCTGCGGGCTGCAGTATGATCATCTCACGCACTGGAAGTTCGTCATCGTTTCGAGCGGCGTCAAAAATCATGAGTGGCGCCGTCGCGGCCTGCGCGCGCACCTTACGGTGTGACCGATCTCGAGCCCACACCGGAAACCGGCGAGCCTCCAACGCGTAGAGACGCCGTGACACGCTTTGGATTCCGGACCCGACTGTTCCTCATTCTCTCGCTGTTCGCGCTGCTGCCGGCACTCGTGCTGACAGTGGCCTGGGGCGCGACCTTCAGCTCCATTCTTCCTCTTGTCACGGAAGGCGCTGCCTGGGACAGCGTGGCTGCCAGCGGCCAGCGCGCGCTCGGCGAGATGCGCAGACACCGACTCACCGAGCGGCAACAACGTGCCCTTCGGGAGCACGAGCAGGAGCTCAACATCTCCCTGACGCAGGCTCGACGTTTCCGCTTCCTGGCGACGCGCGCGCCACCGGTGGTGCTGCTATTGGCGTTCATTGGCCTGGGACTTGTGGCGCTCATTGCGTCACGCGTCGCCGGGCATCTCAGTCGTCAGCTGAGCCGGCCGCTGCACGAGCTCGTCGGCTGGACGGATCTCATCGCGCGAGGGGAGGATCTGCCGAATGCGGCGGCTGGCAGGGGTGCGCCCGAGTTCGAGGTCTTGCGCGCGCAAATGCGTGCAATGGCCGCCGACCTCGATCGCGGACGGGAGCGTGAACTGGAGGCCGCGCGCCTGCGTGCGTTCCGCGAATCAGCGAGGCGCGTCGCTCACGAGCTCAAGAATCCGCTGACACCGATTCGGTTTGCGGTGGATCGGCTCCGTCGAGACGCACCTGCACATCTTGGCGAAACCGTGGAGGTTCTGGCCGCAGAGGCGAATCGTCTGGAGGCGATGGCCCGAAGCTTCGCGCAGTTCGGCCGCCTGCCAGAGGGACCTGCCTCTGCCGTCGATCTCGAAGAGCTCGTGCGCTCTACCGCACGCGCGACGCTTCCACAGGGGATCGCGCTGGAGTTTTCGGTGAACGAGGACACGCCGATGGTTCACGGTCATTATGAAGCGCTGGCTCGTGCACTCACGAACGTGCTGATCAACGCGGTCGAGGCGTGTGCACAAGAGGGCACCATTGGTATCACGCTGAGCCGGGCGACGCTCGGCGATGGTCGTCCGGCGGTACAGATCGCCGTACGGGATACCGGCTGCGGCATACCGGCCGACCGGCTGGCTCGCATCTGGGAACCGTACGTCACCGACAAGCCCGCCGGCACGGGGCTCGGCCTCGCTATCGCGCGGCAGACGGTCGTTGCGCATCATGGTGCCGTCGATGCCATCAGTACCGTAGGAAAAGGCACGGAGATTCGCTTTATACTTCCCGTCAGCGGCGACGGGTCGCCAACGGAGATGTCCTGACATGGCTCCACATGCAGTTAGTTCGTTCGTCGAATCGCCGCGGCTCGCGCTGACGGGGGTCGGTGGGCCAGCGCCCATGATCGCTGACGCGCCGCCCCTGGGTGGTATCGATGGAACGACCGCGAGCATCGCTGTGACGCCGCACCGCGAGCTCTCCCCTGGAGGAACCCATGGACCCTGAGCTGGGCGAATTTCTCGCCATCACCCTGACGGTGCTGACCGGATCAGTGGTTGTCATCCGGCTCGCCTTCGCCGCGGCGCGGCGGCTCGAGGCAAAATCGAAAA
>Ga0136612_10001350_pt1 | contig 10389 bp, 9 predicted proteins | sample AntDryUQ224A2306_2_FD_106644 | JGI IMG/M metagenome (GOLD analysis project Ga0136612, IMG submission 106644) | Polar desert sand microbial communities from Dry Valleys, Antarctica - metaG UQ224A (23.06) | ecosystem: Environmental > Terrestrial > Soil > Desert | place: Antarctica: Dry Valley...
CGACGACGTCCACCAGGGCGGGGATGTCGGCGGGGGGCGCGTTGCGGAACCCGTCCAGCAGCGGGAAGGTCCGCAGCCCGCGGATCATCTCGCCGGCCTCGCGGTCGTCGACGGGCGCCATGCGCACCGCGACATCGGCCAGCAGCTCCGCCGCGACCCCACCCGCGCCGCACGCGACGACGGGGCCGAACCGGGGGTCGCTCGTGACGCCGACGAGCAGCTCGACGCCCTCGGGCACCATCGCCTGCACCACGAAGCCCTCGACCTCGTGGCCGTCCGCCTTCAGGGCGCGCGCCATGCCGCGCGCCGCGCGCTCGGCGGCCGCCGGAGTGCGGAGGTCGAGCGCCACCGCCCCGGCGTCGGTCTTGTGCAGGACGCCGGGCGCGATCGCCTTGAGCGCCACGGCGCCGCCGAGCTCTGCCGCGGCGCGTCCGGCGGCCCGCGCGGAAGTCACGGTGACGGCGGGGGCCTGCGGGACGCCATGGGCGGCCAGCAGCGCGGTGACGTCGGCGGGCCCCAGCCAGCCCTCGCCCGCCGCGAGCGCGTGGGCGATTACGGCGGCCGCGGCATCGACCGCGGCCGGATCGGCGGCGGGCGGCGCCGAGGGCGGCTCGTCGCGGCGCGCGGCGTGGCGGACGGCATGCGCCAGGGCACGGACCGCGTCCTCTGCGCTGGTGTACGCGGGGACGCGCACACCGCCGCCCCCGAGCGCGGGCGGCGGCTCCCCTCGGTGCAGGAACACCCCCAGGATCGGCGTGGATGCGACCTGGGGCGAGCTCGCCGCGCGGTGCACGGCCGCGGCGACCTCGTCGGTGCCGGTCGCCAGCGGTTGGATGAAGAGCGCGATGACCGCGTCGACCGACGGGTCGCTCGCAACGGCAAGGATCGCCTGCTCGTAGTCCTCGGCCGACGCCGAGGCGATCATGTCCACCGGGTTGGCGACAGAGGCGTTCGGTGACAGGCGCGCCGCGAGCTGCTCACGAGTCGTCGCCGCCAACGGCGCGACGCGCAGGCCGCTGGCCGCGCACGCATCCGCGCACACGATCCCCGGGCCGCCGGCGTTCGTCACGATGCCCACGCCGTCGCCTGCCGGCAACGGCTGGTGGGCCAGGAGACCGGCCACGTCGAAGAGCTCGCCCATCGTGTCGGCGCGGATGACGCCGGCGTGGCGGAACAGCGCGTCCACCGTCGCGTCGCTGGCCGCGAGCAGCGCCCCGGTGTGCGAGGCCGCGGCCCGCTGGCCCGCCGGCGAACGCCCCGACTTCACCGCGACGACGGGCTTGTGCTCGGCCAGGCGCCGGGCGAGGCGGCCGAACTTGCGCGGGTTGCCGAACGACTCGAGGTACAGAAGCACCACTTCGGTCGCCGGATCGGCGTCCCAGTAGGCCAGGAAGTCGTTGCCCGAGAGATCGGCCTTGTTGCCCATCGACGCGAACGACGAGAGCCCGAGGCCCCGGCCCGCGGCCTCCCCGAGCGCCGCGATCCCGAAGGCGCCGCTCTGCGAGGCGAAGGCGATCCGGCCGGGCGTCGGCCGCTGCGGCGCGAACGTGGCGTTCAGGCGCACGTCCTCCGCGGTGCACAGGACGCCGAGGCAGTTCGGCCCGACCAGTCGCATCCCGGCGCTGCGGCAGATCGCCAGCAGCTCGCCCTGGCGTGAGCGCCCGCCCGCATCCCCCTCGCCGAACCCGGCCGTCACGACGACGAGCGCGCGCACCCCCTTGACGGCGCACTCGCGCGCGACATCGAGCACGGCGGCCGCCGGAACGGCGATCACGGCCAGCTCCACCGATCCTGGGACAGCGAGCACCGAGGGGTGCGCGTGACGTCCGGCGATCATGCCGCCGCGCGGGCTCACCAGGTGCAGATCGCCGCGGAACTCGCCGACGAGGTTGTGCAGCAGCGCCTGGCCCACGCTGCCGGGCCGCTCCGACGCGCCGACGAGCGCGACCGACGACGGCCGCAGGACGGAGCGGACCGCTTCGGCGGCGGCGGCGCGGTCGCGCGCCTCGAACGCCACCCGCGCCTCAGGCGTCAGCGCGGTGGGCAGCGTGATCTCGAGGGCGCCGGGCTGGCTGTGGACCTCGACCACGAAGCCGGACTTGCGGAACACGCCGATCATCTGGTGGTTCGCGGGCATCACCGTGGCCACGAAGCTCGTGACCCCTTGATCGACGGCGCGGCGCGCCAGGTGGGCGAGAAGGATCGTCGCGATGCCGTGCCCCTGCCAGGCGTCGGCGACGGCGAACGCCACCTCGGCCCGATCGACTCCCCAGGGCACGTAGCGTCCCTGCCCGACGATGTCGCCGGCCGGACCGCTGGTCGCCACCACCGCGCGGCCGCCCATGTCGTCCTCACCGGCCGACCAGCGGGCCATCGGGTCGAGGTCGGTCGCCGCGCTGAAGAAGCGGAACCAGCGCGAGCGCTCGGAGAGCTCACCGAGGAAGTGCCGCAGCGGGCCGACGTCGTCGGGCCCAGCCTCACGCACGTGCGCGGTGGAGCCATCGCGCAGGACGACATCGGCTTCCGAGAGCGCGCTCATCGGGGCGCGATCCTCATGCTCATGCGACACCTCGCGTGCTCGGATGGACGGCTGGGCGCCACTCTAGGTGCCCTTCGGACCCCCCGCCATCCGGGTCCTCCCGCAAAGCCGATCCGGGCGGACCACCGGGCCCGCGCGTCAGGTCCCGAGCCGCTCGCGCAGCTCCAGGTGCACCGCCTCCACGGCAGCCCGCACCGCGGGGCTCAGCTCTTCGCCGGCGCTGAAGCGCTCACCCTCGATGCCGTAGATCGTGAGCCGCGGCGGCAGGCGCTCGAGCGTGCGCGCCAGCTCGATCGTGTCCGCCAGGCCGAAGGCGTGGGTGGAGGCGCTCGCGAGCCCGCCGGGCAGCGGCGCGCCCAGCGGGTCCAGGCGGTGCACCGTCCCGGCGGGCGCGCCCGAGGAGACGGCGTCGACGAGGATCACCTCCTGCGCGCCGGCCCAGGCCTCGAGCAGCCCGATCGGCTCGCCCTCGTGCACGAGCACCCGCGGGTCGTCGCCGAGCGCCAGGGCGACGGCCGGCCCGGCCCCGTCGTCGCCGCGCCACGCGTTGCCCAGGCCGACGACCAGGAGCCCGCCCGTCACGCCCGGTCGACGTCGAGGTCGAGGAAGTGCGTGGCGCAGGAGATGCAGGGGTCGTGGTTGCGGATCGCCTGCTCGCAGAGGTGGCGCAGGCGATCGTCCTCCAGCTCGAGATGACCGGCCAGGAAGTTCCGCAGGTCGGCCTCGATCGAGCCCTGGTTCTGCGAGGTGGGCGGGACGATCTTGGCCTCCTCGATCGTTCCGTCGGCGGCGAGGCGGTAGCGGTGCCACAGCATCCCCCGCGGCGCCTCGGTCCACCCGCAGCCGGTGCCCGCACGCGGCGCGACGTCAACCGCCGGCCGGTCGGGCTCCTCGTAGGCGGCGATGATCCGCAGCGCCTCGTCGAGCGCGAAGAGGATCTCCACGCTGCGGACCACGATGCTGCGAAACGGGTTGCGGCAGACCGGTCCGAGCCCCGCGTCGGCCGCCGCCTCGCGCGCGAGTGGCGAGAGCTTGTCCGCGTTGAGCGCGTAGCGCGCCAGCGGCCCGCAGAGGTAGGTGCCGCGCTCGCGCAGCCGCGAGTGCAGCGCCGTCGAGTGCGGGACCTGCTCCTCGACGAAGTGCTGCTCGTACTCCCCAGGCCCGATGTCGAGGCCGCGCGTCGAGACCAGGCGCCCGCCCTCCAGCGGATAGCCGCGCGGGTCCGACAGCGCCACCAGCTCGTGCTCGGGCTCGAAGTCGGGCACCTCGAGCCCGCCCGTCCAGCGCACCGCATCGAGCGCCAGCTCGCGCGCCCGCTCGAGCGGCTCCACGAGCGCTTGCAGCTCACGCCGTCGCGGTGCGCGGTAGAACCCCCCCAAGCGTACGTTGACCGGATGGATCTCGCGCCCGCCGACGACGCGGACGAGGGCGTTTCCGGCCTTCTTGATCTCGAGCCCGCGCTCGACGACGCCGCGATGGTCACGCGCCATCGCGATCGCGCTGTCGTAGCCGAGCAGGTCGGGGGCGTGCAGCATGAACACGTGCAGCGTGAGGCTCTCGATCCACTCGCCGCAGTAGATGAGCCGGCGCAGCGCCCGGATCGCTTCGCCGACCTCCACGCCGCAGGCGTCCTCGATCGCCGCGCACGCGCTCATCTGGTAGGCGACGGGGCAGATGCCGCAGATGCGCGCCGTGATGTCCGGCGGCTCGCGATAGCCGCGGCCACGCAGGAACGCCTCGAAGAAGCGCGGCGGCTCGTAGATCCGCAGGCGCACGTCGTCCACGCGCCCATCGCGGATGCGCAGGTACATCGCGCCCTCGCCCTCGACCCGGGCGAGCAGGTCCGTCTTGATGGTGCGCGTCTCAGTGCGGCGGGTCATGCGCCTCGCTCTCGACGCGGAACGGCTCGGCACTCGCGTTGAAGCTCCGGTACACGCGGACGAGGTCGACCTCCTGCATCCCGAGGCCGGCGAGCCAGGGGCTGAGCGCCTCCGGCCGAGGGCTCTCCATCGGGCCGAAGCAGCCATAGCACCCGCGGTCATAGGAGGGGCACAGCGCGCCGCAGCCGGCGTGGGTGACCGGGCCGAGGCACGGCGTCCCGTGCGCGACCATGACGCACACGTTGCCGCGCCGCTTGCACTCGACGCAGACGCTGTGCGACGCGACCGCGGGCCGCCGCTCGTTGAGGAACGCGCTGATGACCTCGAGCAGCTGGTGCTTGGCGATGGGGCAGCCGTGCAGCTCGTAGTCGACGGCAACGTGCGCCGAGATCGGCGTCGAGGTGGCGAGCGTGGAGACGTACTCCGGTGACGCGTAGACGGCGGCGAGGAAGTCGTCGACGTCGGCGAAGTTGCGCAGCGCCTGGACCCCGCCCGCGGTCGCGCAAGCGCCGATGGTCACCAGCCGGCGCGACTGGCGACGCACGCGCTGGATGCGCTCAGCGTCCTCGGGCGTGGTGATCGAGCCCTCGACGAGCGAGAGGTCGTAGGGGCCGGCCACGGGCGCGCTCGAGGCCTCGAGGAAGTAGGCGAAGTCGATCTTGCCGGCCAGGGCCAGCAGCTCGTCCTCGCAATCGAGCAGGCTGAGCTGGCAGCCGTCGCAGGAGGCGAACTTCCATACTGCGAGCTTGGGCGGGCGCGCGATCTAGAGCTCCCTCACGCGCAGCAGCGGCTCGACCTCGTCCCAGCGGAAGACCGGCCCGTCCTTGCACACGAAAGCCGGCCCGAGCTGGCAGTGGCCGCACAGGCCGATCGCGCACTTCATGCTGCGCTCCAGCGTCACGAAGATGGACTCGGCGGCCACGCCGCGATCACGCAGCGCAGCCACCGCGAAGCGGATCATCACCTCGGGCCCGCAGAGCATCGCCAGCGTGTGTGCCGGGTCGAAGTCCGCCCGCGGCACGAGCGTCGTCACGACCCCGACGCGCCCCCGCCACCCGGCCGCCGCCTGGTCCACGGCGACCTCGACCTCGACGTCGAAGCGGCCGCGCCAGCGCTCGAGCTCGGCGCTGTAGAGCAGCTCCTCCGGGGAGCGGCCGCCGTAGAGCACCACGACGCGGCCATAGCGCTCGCGGTGCGCCAGCACGTGATGCACGACGGGCCGCAGCGGCGCGAGGCCGATCCCGCCCGCGAGCACGACGACGTCGGCACCCTCGGCCGCCTCGACGGGCCAGCTCGTGCCGAACGGGCCACGGAGGCCCAGGACGTCGCCGCGGCGGGCGGCGCAGAGCGCGGCGCTGACCATGCCGACGGAGCGCACGGTGTGGACGAGCGGCAGTGCGCTGACCGAGATCGGGACCTCGCCCTTCCCGAAGGCGTAGAGCATCGCGAACTGGCCCGGGGCGAACGGGACCGCGGACTCGTCGCCGGCGGGCTCCAGCTCGAGCGTCCAGGAGTCACGGGTCTCGCGGCGCCGGCGCGCCACCCGGTAGGGCAGGGGCACCATCGGGTCCGCCGCGTGGGCGGGCTCAGCGACCGGGGACCTGGCCATAGACGTCCAGCATCCGCAGCCGCGTGGCCTGCAGGCGCTCCAAGATGACCTCGGCGAAGCGCTTCATCAGCTCATAGCCGAGCCGCGGGTCCTGCTCGCACTTCCCGCGCAGGCAGGCGCCGTCGAACGCGACGGTGCGCACCACGCCGAGCGCGCGCGCGTCGAACACCGTGCGGTGCGGCGCGACGAGCCAGGACCAGCCGAGCACGTCGCCGCCGTGCAGCGTCTCGATCGTCACGGCGCCGCGCTGAGGGACGAAGGTCTCGAGCGCCACCGTCCCGTGGCGGATCGCGAAGAACGCGTCCGCGGGCTCGCCCTCGCGCAGCAGGTGCTCGCCGGCGCCGAACACGCGGTTCTGCGCGCAGCCCGCGATCAGGTCGAGGCGGTCGTCCGTCAGCCCGCGGAAGACGTCGATCTCCTCGAGCAGCTTCTCAATCGTCTGCATCGGCCCGCCGCTCGGCCTCAGCGACGAGGTCGGTTGCGCGGATCGCCGCCGCCTCCTCGGTGATGTCGATGGCCACCGGGCACCAGGCGATGCAGCGTCCGCAGCCGACGCAGCCCGAGCTCCCGAACTGGTCGATCCAGGTGGCGAGCTTGTGCGTCATCCACTGGCGGTAGCGCGACTTCACCGATCCGTGCACGCTGCCGCCGTGGATGTAGGAGTGGTCGAGCGTGAAGCACGAGTCCCAGAGGCGCTCCTTGGACGCCTCCTCGCCGGCCAGGTCGGTGACGTCCTCGACCGTGTGGCAGAAGCAGGTCGGGCAGACCATCGTGCAGTTGCCGCAGCTCAGGCAGCGGTCGGCGACCTCGTCCCAGCGCGGGTGCTCCCGGTTGCGCGCGAGCAGGTCCCTGATGCCCGTGGTGTCCAGCGACCGTGTCTGCCCGGCGGCGGCGTTCTCGACCGCACGCGCGGCCGCCTGCAACTCGCCCGGCTCGGCGACGCCACGATGCGCCACCTCGGCCAGCACCTCGGCGCCGAGTTCGCTGCCGATCTCCACGACGAAGCCGTGGCGGCCATCCTCGAGGACCTCGGTCAGCGCGAGGTCGAAGCCGGCGCTGGCCTTCGGCCCCGTGTCCATCGAGACGCAGAAGCACGTTGCCGCCGCCTGCCCGCAGTTGACCGCGACGACGAATGCGCCCTCGCTGCGCTGACGGTAGTCGTGGTCGACGTAGCCGCCCTCGAGGAACACCCGGTCCTGCACGGCGATCGCATGGAGATCGCAGGAACGCACGCCGATGAACGCGTAGCGCGGCGGAGGCGCCGGGTCCTCGCTCACTGCGAGGCCGCCCTCGGCGGTCCGCCGGGCGGTCCAGACCCGCAGCTCGGAGGGGAAGAGGAAGCTCTTCCACGAGTTCGGCCCGGCGTTGTGGCCGAACAGCGCCTCGTCGTCGCGGCGCGCGAGGCGGTAGGTCCCGCCCTCCTGCACGTCGGTCCAGCCGGCCGGCAGCTCGGCGGTCGAGTCGATCTCCTGGAGCATGATCGCCCGGTCGCGCACGGTCGGGCCGACAAGGGTGTAGCCCCGGCGCTCGAGCGCGCTGAACAGCGCGTCCAGCCCCGCCCGGTCGATCGCAGAGGGGGGACCCGCGCTCGTCACGAGCCCAGCCTACGCGGCCGCGCGCAGCCCCGCCAGGGGCAGGCTCGGGGCCCTGCGTCCTCGCTTGGCCTCGCCCAGGGCTATTCCGCGCTGAGTCGACCGGCGCTCTGCACGACCTCGTAGACGCCGTGCGAGGTCCTCTTCCCGCGCATCAGGATCTCGCGAAGCTCGTCGGGCATGCCCTCCGGGACGCCCTGATCCATCATCGCGTCGACCTTGCGGGCGTTGGACTCGGTGTCGTAGAGACCGATGCCGACGAGCCGGCTGGTCTCTGGCGATGATCTCCCCGACCGCCCCTCGGCGCGCGGCGATGGTCGGGGTGGCGATCTTGGGTGCTCAGCGAAAGACCCGGTGCGGTTCACAGGTCAGCCGAGGCTGTGCCCGAACGGGAACACCCATCTGAACAGGTTCGGACCGGGGCGTTTGCACCAGCAGTCGGCTCGACACTCGCAGCTCGTGGAGCCCGATCGCTCCCGGACGTGACCCAGCGCTGCCAGCGTCAGGTAGACGCCCCCGCCCATGAGGACGATGCGCTTCACCGGCGGAGCGTAACGCCAGACCCACCGTTCCGCGAAGCACGACAATCACGCCCGACCACGAAATAGGGGTTCCGCGCCCAGGACCAAGCCGACGCCCGGACTCGAACCGGGGACCCCTTCATTACGAGTTCCATGCTGGAGGCCGGATACGGCCAGGCTAGGTCAGTTGAGTTCGGTGGAGAGCGATTGAGTCGGGCTGGAAATGCCGAGTCGGGGACATATTTCGGGACACAGTTTTCGGGCGGGTACACGACCGGCTTACGGCACCGACAGACCACCGACTAGATCTTGAGCGAGTACCGCGGCGGCCTCGGAGACCAGAGCCGGGTCTCCGACAAGTTCCTCAGCGCTGCCGGCCATGACGCAGCCGAGCGCATCCGGTCCGGCTGCAAAGAGTTGCTCGAAGTACCTCAAGCCGACGCGGGTCACGTCGCCAGCCAGATCATCCTCACGAAGACGATCCAGAGAATGAACAAAGTCCTCTGTTGGGACGCCTACCAGGAGTCTGTAGACGTCGTGGGCGTCCTTGTTGATGAGCCTGGTGGGGTTTGACTCGTGGCGCTCTCCGAGCTAGTGCATCTTCGCGATCAAGAGGGCGGACGGCCCCGCGACCTTCATCAGGAACTTGCGGTCGTCCCCGTCCTCCAATGCGGAGATCTCGACCAGCGCGTGGTCGACCATCGCCGCCTCTAGACCCGGTTCAAAGTGGCCAGCGCTCGCGCCGGTGGCCCATGTCCCAGAACATCCACTCATAGCGGGCGGTGGTGGCGAAGTGGCGTGCGGCGCGGCGCCGCTCGGCGGTGCTGAGTTCAGGTCCGAGGCGGTCGGTGAGCGAAAGGACAGCGCGGACTACCTGTGCGAACTCCTCGCCGCCGTAGGTCTCGATCCAGCGCCGGTACAGCGGGTCGGGCGAGCCCCGCTCGACCAGCGCCTTGCCAACCTCCCAATAGATCCAATAGCAAGGAAGGACCGCACCGAGCAACTCGGGGAACGAGCCGCCGTAGGCGGTGGCCAGCAGGTAGCTGGTGTAGGCCAGGCACGTCGGTGCGACTGGCGTGCGGCGGATGTCGTCGTCGGTGAGCCCGAAGTCGCGGAAGAACCCCTCGTGCAGCGAGCGCTCCACGGCGATCGCTTCGGCGGCGTGCTCGGCGAACATCGCAATGTCTGCCTCCTGCGGCGCCCGCGCCGCCGCGACGCTCAAAACGCGAGCGTACTCGCGCAGGTAGTGGGCGTCCTGGATGACATAGAACGCAAAGGACTCGCGCTCAAGCGAGCCGTCGGTGAGCCCGGCGACAAACGGATGGCCGAGAATGGCCTGGTAGGTGTCCTCGATCCCCGCCCACAGCTCCGCTGTGAACGCTCCCGACGCGGATACGGGCCGCTCGCCCATCTGTGTACTCCCTTCGCCGGCGTGACCCAGATCAGCTTCGGAGTAGGCGCCAGCACGCGCTCTCAGTCCCTCCCGGACAAGAACCCAGCCGGAAGTCCGAAGCGCAGCCTACCTTCGCCACTCTCCAGGATGCGCTTCCGCTGACCCCCAGGACGCTTACGGCTCGCGCGACGAGGGGCAGCGTCGTTCGAGCGTTCCCGCGCTTCTGCTCCTCGACGAAGGGAGCAGTCTGCGCGCCTCCCTCGATGCGCCGCTCACTACCGAGTTGGACGAGGAAGAGCAGCGTCGGTCCTGGGCATGGACGCTCCACTACGTCGCGCGAGGCAAGCCGCGGCGCGCGTCTGCGGGGCGTTACTGATCTCCGGCCGGCTCATGGACGGCACTTGCGGTGAAGATGTCGCTCCAGCCGATCGCGAGCGCTCCACTGGAGCTCCCGGCGTCAAGCGGAGACCGAGCCCAGCTGGACGGCGAGGGGCGATGACCCACCTCGGCATGAAGCACGAGCACGCTGTTCCCCCGGACGTTCCTATAGATGTCACTTGGGTATCCATCTAAGCCGAGTTAGGCGGGTCAGCGGCTCTCCAGGGCCGGTCTGCGGGGGGACGCTCCAGGCTGGCCGGGTGCCCACGGGCTCCGGGCGGCGATGGCCGCGTGGACCGGCTACTTCTTGGCCTGCTCGAAGTACGGGTTGGTGCCGGAGGCGTGGTCGGTGACGTCGACCACGCGGTCGATCTCGGAGACCGTCTGGGTGATCGCCACCTCGATGCCTTGGCTGAGGGTGACTGTGGCCATGCCGCAGCCCTGACATCCCCCGCCCAGGCGCAGATAGGCGGTGGC
>Ga0136612_10001351_pt1 | contig 10384 bp, 7 predicted proteins | sample AntDryUQ224A2306_2_FD_106644 | JGI IMG/M metagenome (GOLD analysis project Ga0136612, IMG submission 106644) | Polar desert sand microbial communities from Dry Valleys, Antarctica - metaG UQ224A (23.06) | ecosystem: Environmental > Terrestrial > Soil > Desert | place: Antarctica: Dry Valley...
GGACTGAGGACTGAGGACTGGGGCCTGAATGCTCCTCACCCGTCTTTCCACCGAGAATTTTCGTAATCTCGAGCTGGTCGAGCAGGCGTTTCATCCGGCGGCGAACGTCATCGTGGGGCGCAACGGGCAGGGGAAGACGAACCTGCTCGAGGCGATCTACTTTCTGGCCACGACGCGATCGTTCCGTACGGCGCGCCAGGCCAGCATGCCGCGGTTCGAGTCAGCGAACCTGTTCGTTCGCGGGGCCGTCCTGCGGGAGGGGCTGGAACGGTCGATCTCCGCGGGGCTGGAAGTGGGGGAATCGAGGAAGCGGGTTCTTCTCGTCAACGGCGAGCGGGTTTCGCTCACTTTCTACCTTCGGGAGTTGATCGTATTCGCATATTCGGCGGCCCGCCTCGAGATCGTGCGTGGGGCGCCTGAGGAGCGGCGCCGCTTTCTCGATCGAGGCATCGCCAGCATCAACCCGGCCTACCTCGAAGAGTTGACGCGCTACGCGCGGGTGCTAAAGCAGCGCAACGCGCTCCTCTACGAGATCGGGGCGGGTTCGGCGAACGTGCGGTCGCTCGATGCGTGGGATGAGTCCTTCGTGGCCTCGGCCAGGGTGGTGCAGTCGGCCAGGCAAAGCTACGCAGAGGAGTTGGCCACCGCGTTCCGGAGCATCGTGCTGGAGCATGGGTACCACGTGGGCAATCTGGAGATGGTGTACAGACCGAGCAGCGAGGACCTCTGGACGCTGCGGCGGGCCGAGGTGCGCGCCAAGACTTCTCTATCTGGCCCGCAACGCGATCATCTCGATTTCACGATCGAGGGGCGGCCAGCGGCGGAGGTTCTCTCCGGAGGCGAGCTGAAGACTCTGGTGCTGTTCCTGAAGTTCGCGAAGCTGGAGTTGTTCCGGCGGCGATTCGAAGAGCCGCCGCTCTTCCTGCTGGACGATATCGACGCCGAACTGGACCTCGAAATCCTGCAACGGCTATTGACAAAACTGCCTGCGGAAACACAGGTGTTTGCGACGTCCGCGAAGGAGAGCTTTCTGCAGGCGCTCCAGACCGGTCCGCACCTTCGGCTAAGTGTTGACAACGGGAGAGTTACAGGCGCAAGAGAATTCGCCTGAAAACGCAATTTTCGCGTACAATTTCAGGTTAGAAAACCTGTTGTATCACTCGCGCTTTTTCCGGCCGCCGCGACGGCGCCCGAACCCCCGAAAAAGCCGCAAAGAAAGCAGACCCCTCGATGGCAGAAAACTACACAGCGGAAGACATCAAAGTCCTCAAAGGGCTTGATGCCGTGCGCAAGCGCCCCGGGATGTACATCGGCGATACCGACGACATCACCGGCCTCCACCACATGGTCTACGAAGTCGTCGACAACGCGATCGACGAGGCCCTGGCGGGTTACGCGGACCGCGTCACGGCGACGATTCACGCCGACAACTCCGTCACCGTGGAAGACAACGGGCGCGGAATTCCGGTCGATCTGCACAAGGAAGAGGGACGCTCGGCGGCCGAGGTCATCATGACCGAGCTGCATGCCGGCGGTAAGTTCGACAACAACTCGTACAAGGTCTCCGGTGGTCTTCACGGAGTTGGCGTGTCGGTGGTCAATTTCCTCTCCGAATGGCTGGAGCTGGAGATTCATCGCGACGGGCATGTCTGGCGTCAGCGGTTCGAGCGCGGCGTTCCCACGGCGCCGATCGAGCGTGGCGAGAAGACCACCCATCGCGGCACCAGGGTGACATTCAAGGCCGACGCCCAGATCTTCTCGGTGACCGAGATGAATTACGACACGCTGTCACAGCGTCTTCGGGAGTTGGCGTTCCTGAACTCCGGTGTGCTCATCGAGATCAGTGACGATCGCACTGAGAAGCACCACGAGTTCCGCTACGAGGGAGGCATCGTCTCCTTCGTTCGCGATCTGAACAAGAACAAGACTCCTCTCCATGACGAGCCGATCTTCGTCCGGGATGAGAAAGACGGCGAAATGGTGGAAATCGCGCTTCAGTGGAACGAGGGGTACACCGACAACATCTACACCTTCACCAATACGATCAAAAATACCGATGGCGGAACGCACCTGGTCGGCTTCAAGTCGGCGCTGACGCGAACGGTCATCAAGTACGCGACCGAGCTTGGCGTTCTCGACAAGGCCAAGATCTCGCTCGAAGGCGATGACGTCCGCGAGGGGTTAACCGCAGTCATCTCCGTCAAGGTCCGCGACCCGAAGTTCTCGTCGCAGACGAAAGAGAAACTGGTCTCGTCGCACGTGAAGACGTGGGTCGAGCAGGTGGTCAATGAGCGTCTGGCCGAGCACTTCGAAGAGAACCCGAAAGTGGCTCGCCGCGTCGTCGATAAGATCGTGGAAGCGGGCCGGGCACGCGAGGCGGCGCGTAAGGCACGAGATCTGACGCGCCGGAAAGGGGCTTTGGACTCCGCGTCACTTCCGGGAAAGCTGGCCGACTGCCAGGAGCGCGACCCGAAATTCTGCGAGGTCTATTTCGTCGAAGGTGACTCCGCCGGCGGTTCCGCCAAGCAGGGCCGCGACCGTCGCTTCCAGGCCATCCTTCCGCTCAAAGGCAAGATTCTGAATGTCGAGAAGGCCCGTCTCGACAAGATGCTCTCCTCGGAAGAGATCCGCATCATGATCACCGCTCTGGGCACTGGAATCGGAACAGGCGACTTCGACATCGACAAGCTCCGCTATCACAAGATCATCATCATGACGGACGCCGACGTCGACGGGTCGCACATCCGGACGCTGATCCTGACGTTCTTCTACCGTCACATGCCCGAGGTGATCAGTCGCGGATATCTCTACATCGCGCAGCCGCCGCTTTTCAAAGTGTCGCAGGGCAAGAAGGACACGTATCTCAAGGACGAGGGTGAGAAATCACGGTTTCTTCTCAACCGGATCGCGGAATCGGTCGAGGTCACTCCAAAAGGCGGTATCGGCGTGCGGGGGGAAGTGCTGACCACGATGCTGCAGCGGATGGAGGAGTACCGCAATCACGCCCGCAAGCTGCAATCGCGCGGCGTGTCACGCGACGCCCTGGACATTCTGCTGTCCGGGGGGCTCTCCGACCGCACGGCGCTCAACGAAGAGGACAAGTTGAAAGCGGTCGCTGCCGCCCTCAAGACTGCAGGTTTCCAGAACATCGTCCGGAAGACCGACGAGGTCTCCGAGATGCCCTACCTCCAGTTCACGGCCGGCACGAACGGGAACGGCAAGACGGTGATCGTCAACACCGACTTCCTCTCCCATTACGAGTTCCGCCAGGCAGCCAAGGCGTTCGAGTCGCTCTCTGCATTCGGCCTGCCTTCGTACTCGGTCAGGCATGGCGACGACACGATGGAGTTCGCCCGCATGGACGACCTGCTCGACGAGATCTACAAGCTCGCCGAGAAGGGGCTGAGCATCCAGCGATACAAAGGACTCGGCGAAATGAATCCGGAGCAGCTGTGGGAGACCACCATGAACCCGGAGTCACGACGACTGTTGAAGGTGGCGGTCCACGACGCCGTGGCCGCCGACGAGATCTTCACGACGCTCATGGGCGACCAGGTGGAGCCGCGCCGCGCGTTCATTCAGGACAACGCCCTTGATGTAAAGAATCTGGATATCTAATTACCATTGCATTAATGCTTCTAAATATCATTTCATGACGCGACCATATACTCGCGTTATTTATCGCTTGTTAGTGACGTAAACTAAAACATGGCTGATTCTTTCGACTATCAGAATTTCAAAGACGAGCAGCTGCCGATCAACATCGAAGACGAGATGCGCAAGTCGTATCTCGACTACGCCATGTCGGTCATCATCGGCCGGGCTCTCCCCGATGTCCGGGACGGGCTCAAGCCGGTCCACCGGCGGATCCTGTACGGGATGTACGAGCAGGGCAACACGGCCGGCAAGGCGTACAAAAAATCTGCGCGCATCGTCGGCGACGTCATGGGGAAGTTCCATCCCCATGGCGACAGCGCCATCTATGACTCAGTAGTGCGCATGGCTCAGGACTTTTCGATGCGCTACCGGCTCGTCGACGGCCAGGGCAACTTCGGATCTCTCGATGGTGACAACCCGGCGGCCATGCGTTACACGGAAGTGCGGCTGACCCGCCTCGCTGAAGAGCTGCTGCGCGACGATATCGACAAGGAAACGGTGGACTGGGTCGCGAACTATGACGGTTCTCTGCTCGAGCCATCAGTGCTCCCGGCCAAGTATCCGAATCTCCTGGTCAACGGTTCCTCCGGGATCGCTGTCGGGATGGCCACGAACATCCCTCCTCACAACCTCCAGGAAGTGATCGATGCGTGCCTCATGGTGATCGAGAACCCCCAGGCCACCTGGGTGGATCTCATGACCGTGCTCCCCGGTCCCGACTTTCCGACCGGCGGATTCATCCACGGCCTGGAAGGCATCCGCTCGGCGTACCGGGAAGGGCGCGGGATCATTCAGGTCCGCGGCCGGGCCCACTTCGAGACTACGAAGAAGGGCGACAAGCAGCAGATCGTGGTTACCGAGATCCCCTACATGACGAACAAGGCCCGGCTGATCGAGAAGATCGCCGAGCTGGTGAGAGACAAGCGGCTGGAAGGGATCTCTGACCTGCGCGATGAGTCGGACCGCGACGGCATCCGCATCGTGGTCGAGCTCAAACGCAACGAGGTTCCGGAAGTCGTCCTCAACAACCTTTACCGGAACACGCAGTTGCAGACGACGTTCGGCATCATCTTCCTGGCGATCATCGACAACCGGCCTCAGGTCATGGACCTGCCGACGATCGTCCGCCACTTCATCGAGCACCGCAAAGAGATCGTGGTGCGGCGCACCCGGTTCGAGCTGAAAAAAGCCGAAGAGCGGGCGCACATCCTGGAAGGTCTGGTCAAGGCGCTGGACATCCTCGACGAGCTGATTGTGTACATCCGCGCCAGCCGCGGACCGCAGGACGCGAAGGCGGGGCTGATCGAGCGCTGGCAGTTCAGCGAAGTGCAGGCCACCGCCATTCTTGCCATGCGCCTCCAGCAGTTGACCGGTCTGGAGCGCGAGAAAATCATCAACGAGTACAACGAGCTTCTCGCCCTGATCGGGCGCCTGCGAGCCATCCTGGCTTCAGAGGCTCTGGTCCTGGAGATCATCTCCGGCGAGCTGCGGCACATCCGCGAGCATTACGGCGACGCGCGACGGACCGAGATCATCGCCGAGTCGCACGAGATCTCCATCGAAGACATGATTGCCGACGAGGAGATGGTCATCACCGTCTCCCGTGGCGGCTACGTCAAGCGGTCACCGCTGTCGATGTATCGGGCGCAGCGCCGTGGCGGCAAGGGCCGAATCGGTATGCAGACGAAGGAAGAGGACATCGTCGAGCATCTCTTCGTGGCATCGACCCACGCCTACGTCCTCGTCTTCACCGACAAGGGGCGGATGTACTGGCTCAAGGTGCATGCGATTCCTGAAGTCGGGTCCAATGCGCGCGGCAAGGCAATCGTCAACCTTCTCGATCTCGAGCAGGCCGAGAACGTGCGCGCGCTGCTCACCACCCGGGATTTCACCGAGGGAAAATACGTGGTCATGGCCACCCGCGGGGGGAGGATCAAGAAGACCGAATTCTCGGCTTTCTCCAACGTCCGCAACAGCGGGATCATCGCCATCGACATCAACGAAGGCGATGACCTCTACAGCGTGGTCCTTTCCGACGGCAACTCGGAAATATTCATCGGCACCCATGCCGGTCGCTCGATCCGCTTCAACGAGAACGACGTCCGGCCGATGGGGCGCGGAGCTGCCGGGGTGAAGGGAATCACTCTACGGGCTGGCGATTCGGTCGTGGAAATGGATGTTCTTCCCGGCTCGGGCGAGGTTCCGCCGCCTCCCGTCGACGAGAACGCCCTTCCTATCGAACCCGCCGACGTCGAGGAAATCGACGGAGACGAGGATGCCAGCCTCACTGCCGACTCGCGCGGCTATCTGCTCACCATCACCGACAAGGGCTTCGGAAAACGGTCCCCGGTGGCCTCGTATCGTCTGCAGAGTCGCGGAGGCATGGGAGTCATCAACATCAAGACCACCGAGAAGACCGGCAAGGTCGCCGGGATCTCGCACGTGCACGACGACGATCAGCTGCTGGTCATCAGCGAGCAGGGGATGATCATCCGCTTCCCAGTCTCGGGCGTTCGCTCGATGGGGCGGAACACGCAGGGAGTTCGCCTGCTCAACGTGGAAGAGCCGGACAAGGTGGTCGCAGCGATCAAGGTTCTCGACGATAAGGAACAGGTCGAAGAGGGGCTGGGCGAAGAAATGAGTGGAGAGATCACCGGCGAGGTCCCGGAGGGGGAGTTGCCGGGTGAATCCGAGCCGCCTCCCGACGATGACACGGTCCACTGAACAGGGAGAAGAGTCATGGTGAAGATGTCGCGAGAGCGCGTCGAGCGGCTCGCCCGCGAGCTTTTCGAAGCCATGACCCGCTCCAGTTCCATCACCCTGCTCCGCGACCGAGAGGTCGTCCGCCACTCCATCATGCAGACCCTCGCCGAGGAGTTTCGTCGCGAGGAAGAGCGCGAAGAGATCGTTCGCAAACGGATCGCAGCTACCCGCCGGCCGCCGGCACGAGGATCTGCTGAATGGCAGATCCTCTTTCGCCAACTGATGGAAGAGGAGTACCTGCGCGAGGGGCTGGAGAGCTGAGGGCTACGCGTCTTCCGTATCGGTCGAAACCTGCGTCTCGTCCGCGGGGTCAGCAGGTGCCGCCCGCCGGGTCAACGTGTCGTCGTCATCGCCCATCGACTGACGCCACCGCTGCGCTTTGACCCGCTCGAAGATTCCGCCGCCATGACCGGCAGGGATCCAGCTGTTCCCGCCGCACTTCGGGCATCGACCGCGAAATGCGATGTTCTTCCCGCAATCCGGACAGATGATGACCAGCGAGTGCGAGAGCTCGAACTTCTGCTCACCCTCGGCGTCCAGGCTGTTGAGGAAAGAGGCGAGGCTGGTAAAGGTGTCTTCGAGGGTCATGTTGCGGGGGGGGATGGTGCAACGGTGTTGCCAAGGAGTGGGCGGGAGTTTATGGAGGACAGTGCCTGTCTCCATAGCCTTCAGATCCTCATCAGATCGAACTGCTCATGGTGCAGCGAGTCGTCCGGCTTGAATACCAGGTGGATCCCCAGATTCCGCTCCACCTCCTCGAATATCGGGTCACCCGTGGAGAGTGAGCCGTAGACGATCGGATGTACGCGAACGATGACGTCCTGTCCCTCGTGCAGGTCGCGCGACTTCATCAGGTCGCGCCAGATCTCCAGTGCTACGGTCATGTTCGATTTGATCCGTCCGCTTCCGGAGCAATACGGGCAGGCCTGTGTCAGGGAACGCTCCAGGCTCTGACGGACGCGCTTTCGCGTCATCTCGATCAGCCCAAACTCCGAGATCTGGAGGATCTTGGTTTTGGAGCGATCCTTCCTGATCTCCGCATCGAGTGCCTCGAACAACCGGCCCCGGTTCCCCAGGTCCTCCATGTCGATGAAGTCCAGCACGATGATGCCGCCGAGGTCCCGCAGACGGATCTGGCGGACGATCTCTTTGGCCGCTTCGAGGTTGGTCCTGAAGACGGTCTCCTCGAGGTTCTTCTTTCCGACGTACTTGCCGGTGTTGACGTCGATCGCAACGAGAGCCTCGGTCTGATTGATGACGATGTAACCGCCCGACTTGAGCCAGACCTTCGACTTGAGCGCTTTCGCAATTTCCGGCTCGATCCCGAACTCGTCGAAGATCGGATCGTCACGACGGTAGAGGCGGACGCGCGAGACCAGTTGCGGCTGGATCTGATCGAGGAACTCGACGATGCGCTGATACTCGTCCACCGAATCGACCCAGACGATCTTGAACTCCGGCGACAACACGTCGCGGATGGTGCGGAGCACGAGATCGAGGTCATGGTGAATGGCGGTGGGAGCTGATGCCTTCTCGCCGCGCCGCCGGATCTGCTCCCACAATTCGGTGAGGTATTTCAAATCGGCGCGGAACTCTTCCTCGTCCCGCTGCTCGCCGGCAGTGCGGACGATGAATCCGCCGCCGGCCGGGCGGATCCGCTCGACCATCTCCTTGAGGCGGACGCGCTCGGCCTCATCCTCGATCTTCCGCGACACCCCCACGTGGTTGACGGTGGGCATGTAGACCAGGAAACGGCCGGGCAGGGTGATGTGACTGGTGATACGCGCGCCTTTTCCGGCGATGGTGTCCTTCGATACCTGGACCACGATCTCCTGGCCCTCGCGCAGCAGGTCGCTGATGGAGGTCTCCGGGCGGTGGGTCACCTCGTCGATGTGCAGATCCTCGGAGGACTCGCCCTGATACTCCTCGAGATCCTCCAGCACGTCGGAAACGTAGAGGAAAGCGTCTCGTTCCAGGCCGAGGTCCACGAAGGCGGACTGCATCCCGGGGAGCACTTTGGTGACGCGCCCTTTGTAGATGTTTCCGACGATGGTCCGATGGCGGGTTCGCTCGATCCAGAGCTCGACGACCTGACTTTCATCGAGGACGGCGATGCGCGACTCGTGTTTGGTCGAATTGATGACGATCTCGCGCGACATTCGCGGCGGATTGTAGACCGCGCCCGTGGCAGGGAGCGATTTGTCTCCGGAGCCCGCCGCGGCGGACCCTCTTGATCACCGGCTCGAAATACGCCGGTGACGGGTGAGGTTAGCTGCCGGTGCCTGCCTTGACGCGCACGGCGCCATCCGCTATTTTGCGTCGCCTTTCCGAGAGTTTTCCGGCATAGCTCAGTTGGTAGAGCAGCGGACTGTTAATCCGCGGGTCGTAGGTTCGAGTCCTACTGCCGGAGCCAGTTTCTCAACAAGTTAGAGCCACCGCCGCGGTGGCTCGCTGCCTTCAACCACACTTTCACCCACAATTTTAGTCCATCCACCGCCCGATCCGCGGCGGTCGTCGCTATACTTCCGGCATGGCAGAACCGGTCATTTTGTCGGTCGTCAACCTGAAAGGCGGAGTGGGAAAGACCGCGATATCGGTCAACTTCGCGGCGTACTGCGGGCAAAAGGGGTTGAAGACGCTCCTGATCGACCTAGACCCGCAGACAAACGCTACCTTCTCCTGCATCGACGTGGAAACGTGGCAGGAGCATGCCGCAAAAAACGGCACGGTCGCGGACCTTCTCGGCCTGCGCACGCATGCGAGCGCGGAAGCCAAGGAGAGAAAGCCCGACGACGTTCTGGTCCGCAAGGTTTTCGGTGCGATTGATCTCATCCCGTCCCATCTCGACCTCTTCACGATTGATCTTGATCTTGCGAGCGCCACGGCACGGGAGACGAAGCTACGTCATGCGCTGAGCGGCTTCGTGACTCAGTACGACATCGTCATCTGCGACTGTCCACCCAATCTAACGATCCCCACGCAGAATGCCCTCGCGATGAGTACCCATTACGTCGTTCCTGTGTCGCCGGACTTTCTCTCCAGTCTCGGCGTCGCTCTCCTGATCCGCAGAGTTGCTAAGCTGTGTGATGCGTTGGAACACAAGCTCGACCTCGCAGGCATCATCATCTCCAGAGTCGGACGACCAGCCATTCATCGAGAGCAAACGGTCGCAGCCATACGAGAGCAATTCGGGGACGATGTGCTGCAAAGTCAACTGAAGGAACTCGTTGCGGTGAGCAAGTCGGCGGAGTTACAAGTTCCGGTGATCGACCGCGGCGGCGATGCAGCGGAGGAGCTCAAGGCGGTATCGAAGGAATTGCTGGAGCGGATCGGAGTCAAGATTTGAAAACGCGCGAGTTGGCCTCGGCGCTTCAGCAACTCGCGAAGTTGCTGAGATCGGGTCCGAATGTGGAACTGCGCGACGCTCGCCCACTTCCTGCTGCGCCGCATGACCTTTCTTCGGGTGACGTTGCGGTCGGGTTAACGACTCTCGTGCAGCTTGCCCGTATTGATAAGAAGCAATGGATTCAAATGATTCGGGACTTCGGATTCGATATCCCTATCCGGCCCGCGGATGCGAGCCGCGACGTGCTCGGTAAACTACTGCGATTCCTCGATCAAAACCCTCAGGCGCTTCAGAAGCTGCGCGATGGTGCGAAACGGAGTACATCATCGCCCCAATTGTTGCGGGCGCTCGATGCGCTGTTGAAAGAATAGCGTTTGAGTCTCTACACGAACGAAGTAGAGGAGAACTTCAAGCAGTTCGATTCGTCCTCGTTCGAGACTCTGACGAAGACGAGGGAAGCGCTCGCCGCTTCGAGCGCGCAATATCTGGCCAGCTATCGGCGTGTCGCCTCTCTTCAAGCGTGGCGCAGCCTCCTAATCGCAGAAGTCATCCCCGCCGATGCACTGGCGTTTTTCCTCGAAGCTCAGAACGATGCGCTGTCATCACATGTCCTTGCAC
>Ga0136612_10001352_pt1 | contig 10384 bp, 9 predicted proteins | sample AntDryUQ224A2306_2_FD_106644 | JGI IMG/M metagenome (GOLD analysis project Ga0136612, IMG submission 106644) | Polar desert sand microbial communities from Dry Valleys, Antarctica - metaG UQ224A (23.06) | ecosystem: Environmental > Terrestrial > Soil > Desert | place: Antarctica: Dry Valley...
CACCCGCATCTGGCGCCGATCGTCATCGCGCCGCGACGAGAACACCGGGGACGCCATGCGCCTGGCCGCCGACGCCGGTTGCCGCCTGCGCGACATGGAGCTGGTCCAGTTCCACCCCACGGGGATGATCGCGCCCGAGGAGTCGGCCGGGACGCTCGTGACCGAGGCGGTCCGGGGCGAGGGCGGGATCCTGCGCAACGCCCGCGGCGAGCGCTTCATGGAGGCCTACGACCCGGAGCGGCTCGAGCTCTCCACCCGCGACCGCATCGCCCTCGCGGCCTACACCGAGATCGCCGAGGGCCGCGGCACCGACCGCGGCGGCGTGCTGCTCGACATCTCCCATCTGGATCGAGAGACGGTGCTCGAGCGCCTGCCGCGCATGTACCGCCAGTTCATCGACCTGGCCATGCTCGACATCACCCAGACCCCGATGGAGGTGGCGCCGACGGCGCACTACTCGATGGGCGGCGTCTGGGTGCAGGCCGAGACCCACCGAACCGACGTCGAGGGCCTCTACGCCGTCGGCGAGTGCGCCACCGGTCTGCACGGCGCCAACCGGCTGGGCGGCAACTCGCTGGTCGAGTGCATCGTCTTCGGCCGGATCGTCGGAGCGCAGGCGGCGCGGTGGTCGGACTCGCTGGAGGTGGGCGTCCGCGATCGCGCGGCGATCACGGCGGCCGGCGAGGAGGTCACCGAGCTGCTGGGCCAGCGCGGCGGCGAGGACTTCCCGCGCCCGCTGCAGCGGGCGCTGCGCGACCTGATGAGCGAGTGCGCCGGGGTGGTGCGCTCCGAGACCGGCCTGACGAGCGGCCTCGAGCGGCTGGACGAGGTGGCCGGGCGGATCGCGACGATGGAGGTCCGCCCGGACATCGCCGGCTTCGAGGACCTGGTCCACGCCTTCGACCTCAAGGGTTCGGTCCTGGCCGCCCGCGCCACGCTCGAGTGCGCGCTCGAGCGCCGCGAGACCCGCGGGGCGCACAACCGCGCCGACTTCCCCCAACAGGACCCCGAGCTGGCCGTCAACCTGCTCTGGCGCAGCGGCCGGCCCGTCACGCGCGGAGCCGTCGGCCGGCCCAGCGCCGAGGTCGCGACCCTGCTGCAGGGGCGCGACGAGCTGGCGGTCGCGGGGCGGCTGCTCGAGTAGGCCGGGGCTCTGGGGCCGTCGGGCCGCCTTCGCCGGCGCGAGTCAGGCCAGGCTGTTCCCGGGACCGGTCCTCAACAGGAGCTGGCGGGCAGGATGAAGCGCAGCGGCTTGGCTCCACCGCTGGCGGCCTGGGCGAGCCGCGGACTGTGCAGACCGCGTTCGGCCGGCGCCACGGTCGCCGCCTCCGGCTGTCCGCCATGGGCCTCTATCCACGACATGGCGGCCTCGAAGTCGGCGCCCGAGGCGAGCAGCGAGGCTCGCTCGATCACCCGTCCCCCGCTTCGGTGCGGCCGCGACAGACGCGCGACCAGGACCCGGATCGTCTCGTCGTCGGTCTCTCGGTTCTCGCCCTCTCGATCTTCGCCCTCGGCTCGATCGTCCCCGGAGCCATGCTCATCGGTCACCGACTCGTCCCCTTCGCTCGCGTGCGCGCCACGGCCGCGGCGGCTTGTCTCACCCGACCAGTCTAGGAGCGCGCTCGCGGCGGCAGCGCTTGGAGCAGTAGCGCACCGACGCCCAGTCCCGCGCCCATCTGCGCCGCCACGCGAAGGCCCGACCACAGGTCGGGCAGATCTTCGTGGGCAGATCGGCCTTGGATCGGGCACGGGCCATGGCCCGGATACGGACCGGCCCGACGATCGGGCTCAGCGGTCGGCGATGGCCAGCAGATCCCCGCCCTCGGTGCCGACGAGCAGGGTGCCGTCGGCCGCGAGCGCCGGGTAGGAGTCCACGGTCGCGCCCGCGTCGACGTCGAACAGGCGCCGGCCGCGGACGTCGAAGCCGTAGAGGTGCCCAGGCCTGGTGCCGAAGTAGACGTTGTGCTCGGCGTCGACCACCGGCTGGGTCCAGACGCCGACCGAACGCCGGGTCGCCGTGCGCCCGAGCCCGAGCACGCGCAGGACCGGCCTGCCGCTGGAGGCGTCCAGCGCGGTCACGAGCCCCGGTGGTCGCCGATGTAGACCAGCCCGTCGCGCGTGGCGGCCGGCGAGGAGTAGGTCAGCGCCCCGATCGAGCGGCGCCAGCGCACCTCTCCCTCGGGCGTGACGCCGTAGACGACGCCGTCGTTGGCCGCGAAGACGACCGTCCCGTCCGGGGCGATCGCCGGGGAGACCTCGCTGAGCTCGCCGGCCTGCACCCGCCACAGCTCGCTCCCCTCGCGCACGGCTACCAGGTCGCGGTCGACCGTGGTGTACACGGTGCCGTCGGCGGCGATCGCCGGGCTGCCGTAGGAGGTCGAGCCGAGGTCGAGCTCCCACACCGTCCGCGGCGGGCCCGGCCCATCGACGGGCCGCAGGGCGCGCAGAGAGCCGCTCGCGTCGCCGACGACGATCGTGCCGTCCGGCGCCGACGCGGGTGACAGCGGCTGCCCGTCGACCTCGGCCTTCCAGCGCAGCTGACCCGCTCGGTCCAGCGCGAAGACGGTGTCCCGCGGCCCGGGCCAGACGACGAGGCCGGCAGGGGTGACCAGCGGCGTGGTCGACAGGTCGCTCCCGTAGGACGAGCCGCCGTCGAAGCGCCAGCGATCCCGGCCGCTGCGCACGTCGACGGCGTGCAGCACGCCCCCGTTGCTGGCCGCGTAGACCACGCCGCCACGGCCGACGGCGGGACCCGGGACCACCGGTCCCTCCAGCCGCCGGCGCCAGCGCACCCGCCCGCTCTGCGGTCCGGTGACCGGCGCGGCACCGGAGTGTCCGGCGTCGTGACCGAAGGACGGCCACGGCGCATGGGCAGCGCGCGCGGGATCACCCTCCGGAGGCGCGCTCGGGCGCAGCTCGCCGATCGGCGCAGCCGCGGCGCGCGGCGCCTCGCGGCCGGCGCCGCAGCCAACGGCGGCGACCACCAAGATCAGGCCGCCCGGCAGGACGCGGCGTCGAGCGGGTGACACGCGCTAGGGAATCCAGACCGCGGTCTTCGGGTGAAACTGGCTCCAGGCGAACCAGAACGCCTCGTGCGCCACGAGCGGGCCACCGTCTCGCGCGCGGGCACGCAGGCCGCTGCCGTCGGCTACGAGCTGCACGCCGCGCAGCTCCACACCGCGCCCGTCGGACAGGGCCGCGCGCGCCTGGTCTGAGGCGAACGCCACAGCCGTCCGGTCCGGTGCGATCACGCCGACCACGCGGGTCTGGACGGGAAGCCGCGGATCGACCGGACCGGTCGGGAAGATCGGCCCGTCGTCGTCGCGGCCCTGCAGCGGATCGGTCGGGTAGTCGCGCCCGATCCCGCCGTCGCGCGCGACGATCCGCGTGCCCGGATGTGCGCGTTTCCACGCGCTCCAGGTGCTGGCGGTCACCGATGTCTGCTCGAGCGTGACGCCGGCCTCATGCAGCGGACCGGACAGCGCGCGGCCGGTGAACGTGTCCAGCACCGACCGGGTGCGCAGGTCGTACATCACCTTGTTCGAGCGCGACAGCAGACCGGACGTGCGCAGCACCGCCGGCGACCGATCGCCGGGTCGCGCGTCGGTGAAGTACGCCTGCGCCGACGCACACAGGGTGCAGTACGGGATCCCCAGGCGCCGCCCGCCGATCGTGACGTTGACCATCTCGTGGACCTCCATGATGGTGCGCGGCAGCGCCACGGCCTCGCCGCCGACGACCACGCCGAAGACGATCGCCTCGCCCGGATACCAGTCACCGTCGCGTGCGGCAGTCAGCGCGGGGTCGTCCAGGGCCGGGATGCAGCCGCGCGGGCAGGGATCGGGGTCGCCGGCCGGCCGGTCATCGATCGGCACTCCACCCCAGGAGACCAGGCGCCAGTCGATCTCGGCATCGCGGTCGGCGAAGAACGCCCGCCACCCGGGCTCCACCGCGGTGAACAGCGCGGCCTTGGTCGCCACGTAGCCCGGGGCCGAGGGCAGGTCCCAGGCGATCAGGTGGTTGGTCACGCTGCGCCACGCGCTGTCGGCGAACTCCGGGTCTCTGCGCGGGTCGCGGTCGGTGAGCCGCGTGAACGCCTCCACCAGTGCCCGCTCGTCCTCTTCGGTTCGCGCGAAGCGCAGCAGGTCCGCCAGCAGCCAACCCTGTCGGGCGTCCCGTGATGCGGCCAGGGCTTCCAATGCGCCACGGTCCAAACCGCCGGCCAGCAGCGACCGCACGGCCGCGGCCCCGTGCTCGAGGACCCGCTCCGTCACCGGACCACGGCGGAGCTCGGGCGCGGGTCGGTAGTCGTAGGTCGCGACCGTCGCACTGGTCGTGGCGCTGCCGCGGTCCGCATCGGAGGAGCCGCAGCCGACGAGCAGGATCGCCGATACGGTCACCACCGCCGCTACTGGAACCGCCCGGCGCACGATCTGGACGCTACGGGCTGTCGCTTACGAACTGCGAACGCGCGCTGCGTGGCGAGCCCCCGCTATCGCTGCTGCGTGCGCGCGTCAGCGCCGGACGGTGAGGGTGACCGCGGCGGTCAGGTACCCGGGCTTGCGGGCCACGACCCGGTAGCCCGCCCCCGCGGGCAGGCTCAGGCGCAGGATGGCGCGCCCACCTGGGCGTGTGCGCACGCTGCGCCCGGCGATCCGCACCGTCGCCCCCGAGATCGGGCGTCCTGCGGCGCTGACGATGAACCTGACCTGCCGTCCGTCGCGCCGCACGCGCAGCCGCAGTCGCTGCGTCCCGCCGGAGTCGCGCAGCGCGGTGATGCCGCCGAGCGTGCCCAGGTAGGCCGTGCCGTCGTCAGGGTCGAGGATGATCGCCGGGTAGTTGTTGTTGAAGCCGCCGCCGGTCCCGGCCAGCCGCCGGAACACGCGTCGGCCGGTGCGGAAGTCCAGCGCGGTCCAGAACCACGGGTCCGCACCGGTCGGGTCGGCGGGCTTGGTGTAGGTGTAGACGAGGCCGGACTCGAGTGAGAGCTTGGGCACGACCGAGGGCGCACGCTCGCTGCGGTTGGTCCAGACCGTGCGGCAGCCCTGGCCGTCACGGTCGACGTCCACGCGGGCGAAGCCGGGCGTGCTCAGCTTGCCACCGCTGACCGCGTCCGGGCCGGTGTAGCCGTGGTTGTTCTCGACCAACAGCGCGCGTCCGGCGGCGATGAGCGAGTTCTCGGTCGCACCCGCCCCGGCCTGGAAGACCGGTTCCTCGCAGACCAGCCGCGGGCCGCTGACCGAGGCCGCGCGACGGTAGACGACCACGTTCATCGGGTCGGCGTTGTCGGTGATGGCCACGTTGCCGTCCTGGGTCAGGGTCGGCGTGGTGCCTGAGCCGGCGTCGGCCTGGCCGGGCTTCTGGGTGCCGATGTTGCGGTACTGCTCGCGCCAGACCGTCCGCGGCGTCCCGTCGGGCCCGGCCTGCATCCGGTACAGGGCCCGGTCGGTGATTACGTAGACCTCGCCACGCTCACCCACCGCGAACGAGTTCTGGATGCCCTCGCCCAAGGCGATGACCTTGATCGCGCCGGTCCCGGGGTCGATCGTCCCCACCCGTCCCGGGCGGGTGACAAACCAGATCTGACCGGAGAAGTCGGGTAGCGCCGAAGCGATCCGGTCCTCGGGCCCGAGCACCCCGCTGAGGTCGTAGTCGCGCTGGATGGCGAAGCCGGGACGCCCGGCGGTCTGGGCGATCACGTAGACGTGGCGCGTGGTCGTGGCCGTCACCACCCGGTCCTTGTCGTCCAGGTAGAAGTAGCCGCCACCGGTGAAGTCCTGAAAGATGTTGGTGCCCGGCGCCGCCGGCAGCCGGCCGGGCAGGTCGAGCTCGGCCAGCACGTTCAGCGTGCGGCGGTCGAACATGTACAGCCGGGGCCCGCTGAGGCCGACGCAGACCGCCACCAGCCGCTTGCGCCGGTCCATCGCGATTCCGCCGCAGGTGCGCCCGATCGCGTTGGACAGTGTCCGCGGCGAGCGCCCGAGCGGCCCGCTCCACGTGTAGGCGTCGGTCTGGAAGGCGTCGTTGTGCAGATTCGAGCGCCCGTTGGGGGCCATGAACGGATGCCGCGGAGGCTGGCGCACGCCGGGCACCCGGCCCGGGAGCGCAGGCGCGCCCGAGAAGGCCGGCAGCGACGTCGGCCCGCCCGGCGCGATCGGCTTTGGGGCCGCCGCCGCCGGTGCCGCGGTCAACGCGACGAGGATCGTCGCGGTCAGGATCACCGAGCATTGCCGCACTGCCGTCACCGCATCTCCCCCGTAGACCGACGCGAGGCTACCTCCTGCGCGCCCGCCGCGGAACCGTCGGCGGGCCCGCTCAGCGGGCGAGGCGATGGATCACGACGCGGGCCGAGCCCTGCGGCCGCGCCGAGTCCACCGTCCAGCCCTGCGCGGCGGCATCGTCCAGGAACGGCCGGGCGGTGGGGCGGTCGGGATCGGCGATCCAGACCTCGCCCCCCGGGCGCAGCGGCAGGCGCTCGAGCAGCGCCGAGAGCTGGTCGACGTTGCGCTCCTCGTAGAGGACATCGGAGAGGAGCACGAGATCCCACGGCCCGTCGTCCAGGTGCGGCCCGTCGCCCGCCCACGAGCAGGCCGCCGTCGCCACCTGAAGGCCGTTGCGCTCGGCGTTGGCCCGCACGAAGGCGACCGCGTCGGGCGACCAGTCCACGGCCAGCACCCGCCCCCCGGCCAGGGCCGCGCTGAGCGCGGGCAGGCCCAGGCCGCAGCCCAGCTCCAGCGTGCGCGCCCCGCGCAGCGACCGCGGCGCGAGCTCGCGGGCCAGAGCCAGGGCGCTGGGCCACAGCTCGGCCCAATAGGGCAGGAACTCGTCGCGCTCGAACGCGGCCTTGTCGAGCAGGGCGTCCGGGTCGCGCGGGCGGGCCAGGGTCAGCACGCGCCCGCCGACGGCCACGTCCTCCTCCAGCACCGAGATGTCGCTGACCGCGCTGATCACCGCATCATCGCGTCGGCGGCGGATACGCGCGCCTGGCAGCCTGCGGGGATGCTGCGTCGCGTCGAGCTGACCGATCCCCTGGTCGCCCCGCTGCTGGACGGGCTCGGCCGCGAGTACGACGAGCGTTACGGCCCCGGCGACGAGCTCGGCGCCTACGACGCGGTCGAGTTCTCGCCGCCGTGCGGCGTGTTCGTCGTGCTCGAGATCGGCGGCGTCCTGGCCGCCGGGGGCGGCCTTCGCCGGTGGGCGCCCGGCGTGGCCGAGCTCAAGCGCATGTGGACCGATCCCGAACAACGACGGCGCGGACACGCTCGCGCGGTGCTCGAGCAGCTCGAGCAGCACGCCCGGCGTCTCGGCTACGCCCGCGTGCGCATGGAGACCGGTACCGCACAGCCCGAGGCCCTCGCCCTCTACGCGGGCGCAGGCTATGACCGGATCGTGCCCTACGGGCGCTACAGCGACGATCCGCGCAACGTCTGCTTCGAGAAGGCCTTCGTGCCTCGTGCCGCGCGCAAGCGTTAGCCACGGGCCTACCCGTCGAATCTTCGTCCACCGGGGTTTCGCCCCGGCGCGGCAGGCCGATGATGAACCCATGAGCGATCCCCTCGAGCTCGTGGTTCTGCGCCGGCGCATCGCGCAGGGCGCCTACCGGCCGGGCGCCGAGCGGGTCGCGGCCGCCGTGCTGGCCCGGGCCAGCCGGCGTGAGCGCCGCTTCCGCCCCACGCGGCCGCCCGACCCGGTGCCCCGGCCCGGGCGACCCAGCGCCGCCTAGCGGCTCTCAGCTCGCGTCGGCGACGCTCTCGTCGTTCCAGAGCCGCAGCACGCGCTGCTCGCGCTCGTAGCCGAGCACGCTGATCGAGCCGGGCGTGAGCGCCAGCAGCGCCCCCTGCTCGGGCGCGAGGCCGAGCCAGCGGGCGCCCAGGACGCGCAGCACGTGCCCGTGGGCGAAGACCGCGCTGTCTCGCTGCTGGGCGGCCAGCTCGGCGATGACCCGGTCGACGCGCCCGCCGACCTGCGCGGCCGACTCGCCCACGGGCGCTCCGTCGTGCCACAGGTCCCAGCCCGGGCGCTGCTCCCGGATCTGCGCGGTGGTCAGTCCCTCGTAGTCGCCGTAGTCCCACTCCACGAGCTCGTCGCGCTGCTGCGGACGCTCGGCCATGCCCGACAGGCGGCAGGTCTCCAGCGCCCGCGAGAGCGGTGAGGACAGCACGGGCCCGAACGACCAGGCCCGTAGCCGGGGCCCGAGCGCGACCGCGGCGCGGCGGCCGGCGTCGGTCAGCTCGATGTCGGTCGTCCCGGTGTGCCGGCCGTTGCGCGTCCACTCCGTCTCGGCGTGGCGGACGAGCACGACGTAGGGGCCCGAGAGCGCCATCGGCCCATCCTCCCCCTCGCGCCACGGTCCGGCAAGGCTCGTGAACGCTCGCGTTCAGAGCGCAACCCGGGCTGTGCCAAGGTGATGGTGCAACGAGATGGACCTCGACGCCCTGACCAGACGCGCGGCGCTGGGGCTGGGGGCGGGCGCGCTCGCCACCGGGCTGACGCGCCCCGCCCTGGCCCTGGCCGCCCCGCCGGCGACCGACCTGTTCGAGCTCGCCCTGCCGGTGCCCGGCGCCCGCGCCGCCGCGGACGGCTGGGCCACGACGCCGGTGCTGCGGGCGCCGCGCCGCTTCGATCTGCTCGGGCTGGTGTGGGGGCGCGGCGCCGCGCCCCGAGCCGAGGTCCGGGCGCGCGCACGCAGCGCGCGGTGGGGCCCCTGGCTGCCGGTGACCGCGGTCGGCGCCCACGCTCCCGACGGGGCGCCGCCCGTACCCGGTTCCGATCCGGTCTGGACCGGCCGGGCCGAGCTGTTCCAGCTGCGCCTGCGCGGTGACGCCGGCCGCCTGCGGGCGCGCTTCGTGGCCGTCGGGCGGGCGCCCTTGCGGCGGGCGCGCCGCGCGCAGGCGCTGCTGCCGGTCGGGGCACCGCCGATCGTCACCAGGCCCGAGTGGGGCGCCGCGGCCGTGCCGCCGCGGGCCGCGCCGAGCTACGGCCAGGTGCAGATGGGCTTCGTGCACCACACGGTCAGCGCCAACGCGTACGGACCGCAGGACTCGGCGCGGATGGTGCTGGCCATCTGCCGCTACCACCGCGACTCCAACCGCTGGAACGACATCGGCTACAACTTCCTGGTCGACCGCTACGGGCAGATCTTCGAGGGCCGCGCGGGCGGGATCGACCGGGCCGTGATCGGCGCCCAGGCCCAGGGCTGGAACTCGATCTCGACCGGCGTGGCCAACCTGGGCACGTTCGGGACCCAGGGCCAGACCGAGCCGGCGCTGGCCGCGATGGCCGAGCTGCTGGCCTGGAAGCTGCCCCTGCACGGCGCTCCCGTCGAGGGACCGCTGGACCTGATCTCCAGCGGCGGCGGGACCAACCGCTGGCGGCCCGGCGCGGCCGTGCGCTTCCAGCGCATCTCCGGGCACCGCGACGGGTGCTCGACCTCCTGCCCGGGCGACGGCCTCTACGCCCAGCTCGGCGATCTGCGCCGGCGCACCGGCGAGCTGGCCGGCCCGGTCTCCGGCCTGATCCTGGTGCTGCGGGCCACGCAGCTGCGCCATCCGGCCACGGCCCGCGTGACCGCCACCCTGACCCGGCCCGACGGCAGTCGGGCCGGTGGTGCCGCCATCGACCTCCAGCACCGCCCGCGGGGTGGGCGCTGGGGGACGCTGGCCTCCGGCCTCACGGGGGCCGACGGCCGCTGGGCGCTCTCGCCCCCGGTGCCCTCCAGTGGAGCCTTGCGCGCCGTCTTCTCCGGCGATCTGAGCGCGCCCGGGGCCCGCTCGGCCGCAGTCGACGTGACCGTCCGCCCGCTGCTGTCGGCCCGGCTCGGCACCCGGCGCGTGGCCGCGGGCGACTCGGTCCGGCTCGCGGCCGCGATCCAGCCCGCCCGCGACCAGCTCACCGTCACCCTGGAGCGTCAGACCCGAAGCGGCTGGCGGCGGGTGTGGCGACGCATCGAGCCGGCCCCCGCCGGGCGCCTCGGCCTGTCCGTGCGGCTGGTCCGGCCCGGCCTGCACCGCCTCCGCGTGACCAGCGGCGCCGGGACCGCCGCCGGGGTCGGGCGCGAGCTGCGCGTGCGGGCCGTGCGCGGCTAGATGCTGCGTCCGCGCTCGCCGGCCGTGACGGCCGCCGTCGCCGGCCACTACGACGAGCTCGACGCCCTCTACCGGGCGGTCTGGGGCGAGCACGTCCATCACGGGCTCTGGTGGACGGGCCACGAGTCCTCCGCGCGGGCCACGCGCAACCTCGTCGACCTGGTCGTCCGGCGCGCCGCCGTGCGCCCGGGAGCTCGCGTGGTGGACGTCGGCTGTGGCTACGGGGCCACGGCCCGGGTGCTGGCCCGCGAGCACGGCGCGAGCGTGCGCGCGCTGACCGTCTCGGGCGCCCAGCACGC
>Ga0136612_10001354_pt1 | contig 10380 bp, 10 predicted proteins | sample AntDryUQ224A2306_2_FD_106644 | JGI IMG/M metagenome (GOLD analysis project Ga0136612, IMG submission 106644) | Polar desert sand microbial communities from Dry Valleys, Antarctica - metaG UQ224A (23.06) | ecosystem: Environmental > Terrestrial > Soil > Desert | place: Antarctica: Dry Valley...
GTGCTGGATGCGGCTGCGTCGCTCACCTTCCAAATGCGGTTGGCGTTGACGCGCGGGCAGCGGCAGGGCTCGTTCGGTCATGAGGAAACCGGTGATGCCGCCGGCGAGTGCGCCTGGAGGAGACAACCGCTTGCCCGCGGGTGAGGTCCACGCGCAGGTCGTTCCGCCCGGCTCCCCGGGGCTGGTGGTCATCGCGGCCGTTCTCCCTGTTTCCCTCGGCCGCGAAGCGAGCGGGGCTTCGCAGGTGGGCGGCGGCCGTGCGCGGCGCTGTGGCGGTATCGGTCGATGGAGCTAGTCGGACTCGAACCGACGGCCTCCTGGGTGCGATCCAGGCGCTCTCCCAACTGAGCTATAGCCCCAGGCTCGGGTGCCGATTGTAGCCCCCTAGGGCTTCGACGCGGGGTCGCGCGCCTTACGCTGGCAGGTTGATCCGTGCACACATGAGCTTTCGCAACCGCCTGACGCTGCTCTTCGTCGTCATCGTGATCCTCCCGCTGATCGCGGTGGCGCTCGTCCTGTTCCGGCTCGTGGCGGGCTCGGAGGCGGGGCAGGTCGATGACCGGCTCGGCCAGGCGCAGCGCACCGCGGAGGCCATCTACGACGACGACCGGCGCCAGGCCCAGCGGGTGGGCCGGGTCATCGGCACTGACCGTGTGCTCGCCGGCGCCGTCGCCGCGCGGGACCGCCGCGCCGTGCAGGCCCGCCTCGACGCGCTCGTCGCCGAGGCCGGCGCCGACCGGGTGCGGGCTCACCTCGCCGACCTAGGTCGCTTCGAGGCCGGGGTGGGCGCCGAGCCTGGTCGTCGCTTCGGGATCGCCCCGGCCACCAGCCGACTCGTCGACGCCTCCGGCCGGGCGGTGGGGCGGCTGCGGGTCTCCGTCGTACAAGCGGGCGAGTACGCCGGTCAGGTGGAGAGGTCGACGCTGCTGGCCGTCGTGGTCAGCCAAGGGCTCGCCGTGCTCGCGTCCAGCACCCCACTCGGTGGCCTCTCCGGCACGCGGGATCTCCCGTCGCGCGGAGAGGCGGCGCTGGGCGGGCTCGAGTACCGGGTGACGTCGTTCTCAGCCCGCGGCTTCGACGGGCGCCGGACCGTGGTGCGGGTCCTGGCCGAGACAGGGGTGGGCAACTCGGTGTTCGCGCCCACTTCCGTGGTGGTGGTCGCCACGCTGCTCTGCTTCCTGCTGCTCGCCTTTGTCTTCGCGCTGACCGTCTCTCGCGCGTTTCAGCACCCGATCCAACGCCTGCTCGAGGCGGCGCGCCGCCTGGGCCGGGGCGACTTCCGCGTCCGGGTGCCGACCGAGGGCAACGACGAGTTCGCCGAGCTCGGCTCGGAATTCAACGCGATGGCGGCGCAGCTCGAGCTGCGCCTGGGCGAGCTCCAGACCGAGCGCACGCGCCTGCAGGGGGCGATCCGGCGGGTCGGCGACTCGTTCGCCAAGGGCCTCGACCGCGACGCCCTGCTGGACATCCTGGTGCAGACGGCCGTGGACGGTGTGGGCGCGGAGTGTGGCCGGGCCACCGTCCGCGAGGAGGCGGGCGGCGCGGCGGTCGAGGTGGCGCGGACCGGCGACCTCACGGGGCGCCTGGACACGGTGGCGGCGGCCGAGGCGACGGCGCTCGAGCACCGCGCTGCGGCCGAGGTGACCGACGCCGGCACCACCGCACTGGCTCAGCCCCTGCAGGCCTCCGACGGCGGGCGCGTCCTCGGCGTGATCTCGCTTGCGCGCCCCGCCCGCCCGTTCACCGAGCCCGACAAGGAGCTCGTGCACTACCTGGCCAACCAGGCGGCGGTCTCATCGAGAACGTCGAACTGCACGAGACGGTGCAGCGTCAGGCGGTCACGGACGGCCTCACCGGCCTCTCCAACCATCGCCGCTTCCAGGAGGTCATGACCCGCGAGATGGAGCGCACGCGGCGCTTTCGCTCGGACATGGGCCTGGTCATGCTCGACCTTGACGACTTCAAGGCGGTCAACGACATCTACGGTCACCTGCAGGGCGACCGGGTGCTGCGGGAGGTCGCCGACGTGCTCCGCGATTCCGCGCGCGAGATCGACGAGCCGGCGCGCTACGGCGGCGAGGAGATGGCGGTCGCCCTCACGCAGACCGACCTCGACGGCGCCTACCAGTTCGCCGAGCGCGTGCGGCGGCGGATCGAGGCGCTCGAGCTGCCGGTCCTCGACGGCTCCGGAACGGTCAAGGTGACGGCCTCCTTCGGCGCGGCGGCGCTCGGAGTCGGCGGTCTTCCCCATGACGCGGACAAGGAGGCGCTCGTCGCCGCCGCCGACGCGGCGATGTACCGCGCGAAACGCGCAGGGAAGAACCAGACCTTCAGGGCGGGGTAGACTCAAGCGCGTCGATGGGACTGCTCGACGAAGCGATCAAAGAGCACCTCGAGCTCAAGCGGCGCCACGGCGCAGCGGAGGACGAGGTGCGCCGTCAAGAGCAGGAGGCGCTCGGCCCGCCCCGCCGGGGCGAGGTGCCCGAGCCGCTGGCGCCGCCGGCCCCCGGAGAAGCCTCCGCCGCGGAGCCACCCGAGGACCCCGAGGTCGAGGACCCCGAGGTCGAGGACGCCGCCCAGGCCTCCGAGTTCGAGCCCTCCGCCGATCCTGGCCCTGATCGGGCTCCCGCTCCCGCTCCCGCTCCCGCTCCCGATCCCGCTCCCGCCTCCGATCCCGACCGGCCGGCCGCGTACGCCGCGCCGCGCGAGCCCTCGGTCTACGACGACGAGCCGTGGCTCGAGGAGTCTCGTCCCGCTGCGGAGACCGAGCCGGAGGAGGACGTGCTCGAGGAGACGCCCGAGTTCCTGCAGGAGACGCCCGAGCACGACCGGCTCTGGTTCGAGCAGAAGCCCCCCAAGGACTTCGACTTCGACAAGTAGCCGGCCGGACGTCCGTCCAGCCTGCCGTCCTTCCGCTCCGGCATCCCCGCGTTGCACCCGATGCTCTGTCATCCGGTGGGGACGCCCTCCTGCCCAGGGTGCTCCCCACCGGAGCGGACGAGGCCCGTGGAACCCCTGCTGTCCGACGGCAATGGTCCCCTCAGACGCCCCGACTGGATCTGGTCTTTGCACCAGTGGAGCGGCCGCGGGCAGACGTTGGTCCTCCTGGCCTCCTGGCCAGCGGGGGGCTCTTCGGCGTCGCCCTCGCGGCGATGGCCGCGCTGCCCGATGACGCTGCCCTCGGGCTGCTGCTGGCCTTGGCCGCACTGCCGGGCCTCTCCTCCCGCCGGTCGGGGGCCTGCTTGCGAACGCTGCTTTCGAGCGGCGGCCTGAGGGCGTTCCGCCCGATCTGCGCGGCAGTGGAGGCGGGGGGAATCGAACCCCCAACTCTGCGTTGCAAACGCAGCGTGTTCCCGTTAGCACCACGCCCCCGTTGGCCGCCCAGACTAGGCGGTGGGCGAGCGCGTCAGTTGTTGTCCTCGTGTTGCCGTGGCTCCGACGGGGAGGACTTGGTCGCCGCCCCCGCCTAGCCTGTCGGAAAGCTCATGTCGCTCTCCGTCCAGCTCGGGCTCGTGTGCTCGCTCGCGTGCGCCGCCGTGGCCATCCTCGGGTTCCTGTTCAAGCAGCGGGGCGCGGCGAACGCACCTCCCGTGCAGTGGCGCGCTCCCGTCCGGAGCACCGTGGCGCTGTTCTCGAACCGGTGGTGGACGCTCGGGATCCTGGTGGCGATGCTGGCGTGGGTCTTCCACGTCGCGGCGCTGGCGCTGGCGCCGATCTCGCTCGTGCAGGCGACGATCGCCGGCGGCCTCGTGCTGTTGACGCCGATCGCCGACCGCGTCTTCGGCTTCCGGATCACGCGGCGCGAGCTGATCGGCGTGGGCCTCACGGCGGTGGGGCTGGCCTTGCTGGCGGGCACGCTCGGCGACGTGGCCGAGGCGGCCTACGGCGAGTACGCCGGCGGGACGCTGATCGCGTACGCCGGGGTGGTGACCCTCGTCGCGATCGGGCTGTGCTTCGCGGTGCTCGGCGACACGCCGCGGGCCGGCCCGGTGCTGGCCGTGTCGGCCGGGTTGCTGTGGGGAGCTTCGGACGTCGTCATCAAGGCGAAGTCGGGAGACCTCGCCGACCAGGGCCTGCTCGTGCTGCTCTCTCCGGAGGCGCTGGCCATCACGGCTCTTTCGCTTGTCGGGCTGGTGGTCTCCGCGCGTTCGCTGCAGCTCGGCCCGGTCATCCCGGTCATCGCGATCACGAACGCGGCGGCCAACGTCTGCACGATCCTCAGCGGTCCGGTCGTCTTCCGCGAGCCGGTGCCCGAGGACGCGCTGGGCCTCGCGATCCGGATCCTCGCCTTCACCCTGGTGATCGCCGCCGCCGCGCTCACGCCGGGGCCGGTCGAGCGCCGGCCCGAGCCGGCCCCGGCCTAGCGGACCGCCACGCTCGTCTGCGACTGGCGCGACGGCGACGTCTGGTGACCCCGTGCTAGCCGACGATGGAGTCGAGCGAGTCCTGCGCGGCGAGGCAGGCGAGGACGTCGAGCGGGGGGTTGCCCGGCGGGTGGACGTTGAGACCCGGGTCGACGCGACCCTCCAGGAAGCGCGCGGCCTCGACCGAGAAGCGGTCGGCGGCCGGCAGCGGGGCATCCGGCGAGACGTCGTGGGCGGACATCGCTTGCGAAGCTACCCCCGCCGGAGCCGGAAACGGGCCGCCGCCCGCTGCGAACCCCCCGGTCGGGGGAGGTGGGCGGCCACCGCGCCGGCGGTCACCGCGTTGATGTCGACGGTGTCGCGCACGTCGTCCGCGTAGCCGCCCGCGAGCACGACGCACACCGGCATCCCGGCCGCGACCGCCAACCGGTCGAGCACGAGCTCGTCGCGGGCGCGCAGTCCCGCCTTGGTCAGCGCGAGCCGTCCGAGCCGGTCGCCCTCCCACGGGTCCGCCCCCGCGAGGTAGAAGGCGATGTCGGCTCCCGGCAGGCCGGCCAGCGTCGCGTCCAGGGCGCCTGAGAGCGCCGACAGGTAGGCATCGTCCCCGGTGTCGGTGGGCAGGTCGAGGTCCAGGTCGGACGGGATCCGCTGGAACGGATAGTTGCGCGCACCGTGGATCGAGAGACAGAACGCCTCCGGGTCGGGGCCCAGGATCTGCGCCGTGCCGTCGCCCTGGTGGACGTCGCAGTCGACCACCAGCGCCCGCCGCACGCGGCCGTCCGCCCGCAGCGCGGCCAGCGCGACCGCCACGTCGTTGAACAGGCAGTAGCCGCGGGCGAAGTCCCGCCCCGCGTGGTGCGTGCCGCCGCCGAGGTTCATCCCGACGCCCAGCTCGAGCGCCAGCGAGGCGGCGGCCAGCGACCCACCGATCGCGCGCCGCCCGCGCTCGACCAGCTCGGGCGACCAGGGCAGCCCGAGGCCGCGCTGCTCGCGCAGGCTGAGGCGACCGTCGCGGATCCGGTCGACCAGGTCTGAGTCGTGCACCCGCCGCAGCGCCGCCCAAGCCACGGGCTCCGGCTCGAGCACCTCCTCCGCCGCGCACGTTCCGTCGGCCACCACCCGCTCGGCCAGCAGGGCGTACTTGTCGAGCGGGAACCGGTGGCGCTCGGGCAGCGGGAAGCGCCACCGGTGATGGGTCCAGACGCGCACGCCGGACCCATCATGGCGTCGCGCTCGCCGGCGATGAAGCGGATGCGCGCCACCCGGTCGAGCACCTGCGTCGTGGTGAACGCGGGATCGAGGGCTGGCGCATCGGGCAGGAGTGCCGGCATGAGCCTCCCCGCCGCCTCCACCCGCACGACCGTCCTCGTCACCGGCGCCTCCTCGGGCATCGGGGCAGCGCTGGCCCGCGAGCTGGCCGGCCGCGGCTACAACGTCACGCTCGTCGCGCGGCGAGAGGACCGCCTCCGGGCGCTGGCCGACGCGCTGCGCCGCAAGCACGGGATCCGGGCCGACGTCCACCTGACCGACCTCGCCGACGCCGACGCGCGCGCGGACCTCATCCTGGGGCTGCGCTCCGGGGTGCTCGAGGTGGCCGGCGTCTGCAACAACGCGGGCTACGGCTCGATCGGCCGCCTGCACCAGCTCCCGCTCGAGCGCGAGGTGGCGATGGTCCGCCTCAACGTCGAGGCGCTGCACGAGCTCACCGGCGCGTTTCTGCCCGCCATGGTCGAGCGCGGGACCGGGGCGGTGCTCAACGTCGCCTCGACCGCCGCCTTCCAGCCCCTGCCGGGCTTCGCCACCTACGCCGCCACCAAGGCATTCGTCGCCTCCTTCTCCGAAGGCGTGCACGCCGAGCTGTCGGGCACCGGAGTGTCGGTCACGTCACTGTGTCCGGGGCCGACCAAGACGGAGTTCGGCGAGCGGGCCGGCGGCTCCTCGTTCCAGGGCGGTCCCGACTTCGTCTTCTCCAGCGCGGAGGACGTCGCCCGGGAGGGCGTCGAGGCGATGCTCGCCGGGCGGCGGTCGGTCGTCCCGGGGCTCGCCAACAAGGCGTCGATGCTCGGGGGCCGGATCGTCCCCCGCTCGCTCTTCCTGCCCGCCGCCCGGAGGCTCGGCGCAGGCCGCCTGGCGGATCGCGCCTCGAGAGTGGCCGGTGACTAGCTCCCGAGCGTCGCGCCGGCCTCCTCGGCGACCGCGACGGCGGGCGCCTCGGTGAGCTGCGCGCCGGCCCGCGCGGTGGCGAACAGCTCGTCGGCGACCCGGTCGGCGGCCCCCTCGGTCCCGCCGAGCAGGCGCCGGGAGAGCTGGGCCCGGCGGAAGTAGAGCGGGGCGTCGTGCTCCCACGTCGCGCCGATCCCGCCGTGCACGTTGATCTGGGCCCGGGTCGCGTACTCGACCGCCTTGCCCGCCGCCAGGCGGAACGCCGAGGCGGCGACAGCGAGCTCGGCCGACGGCTTGCCCCTGCCCGAGGACGAAGTCCCCTGGGTGTCGGCCGCCGCCCAGCCCGTGTAGTACATCAGCGAGCGGGCGTTGTCGGAGAGCCGGAGGATCTCGACCAGCGCGTGCTTGATCGCCTGGTAGGAGCCGATCGCGCGCCCGAAGGTGAAGCGCTCCTTCGCGTACTGCACGCTGGTCTGCAGCGCCACCTCGCTGACCCCGAGCGACTCGGCGGCGAGCAACGCAGAGGCGAGGTACCAGGCTGCGGCCACGTCGTCGTCGTCGAGCTCCGCGAGCACCTCGCCGGGGGCGCCGTCGAAGGCGACGCGGCCGAGCGAGCGGGTCGCGTCGTAGCGCCACAGCGGCTCGACCTTCGCGTCGGCGGCCTGGACGAGCGCCGCGCGCCCGTCCTCGCCGACGACCACCAGCACGTCGGCCCCCGGTGCGTCCGGGACCCAGTTGACCGTGCCGGCGACGGTGCCGTCGCCAGCGATCTCCGGCGCCGCCATCCGGCCGAGGCCGCGCTCCGGCTCCACGGTCCAGCCCACGTCGAGGTCGGACGGCGGCTTGGCGGCCACGAAGGTGGCGCGCCGCTCGCCGGTGGACAGGTCGGCGAGCAGGGCCGGGTCGGCGCCGGCTCGGTCGAGCAGCGCGGTCGCCGGAAGGTGGCCGAGCAGCGGGACCGCGGCCAGCACTCGGCCGAGCTCCTCGAAGACGAGCATGGCCTCCATCGCGCCGAGCCCGGCGCCGCCGTGCTCGTCGGCGATCAGCAGGCCGGCCCAGCCGGCCTCGCAGGCGGTCGGCCACAGGTCGGTCGGGCTCCCTCCCTCGAGTGCCTCGCGGGCCTCCTCGAGGGTGTCGACCCGGCTCAGTGCCCCGCGGGCGGTCTCGCGGAGGAACTCCTGCTCGTCGGTCAGGGCGAAGTTCATGACGCCACCCGGGTCTCGCTTCGCTCGCCATTGCGGCCGGATCCGCCGGCGCTAGCCCGCTCCTTGGCGCGCAGCTCGGAGAACGGCACGCCCTTGTCCAGTCGCGGCTCCGGCGGCAGGCCGAGCACCCGCTCGCCGACCAGGTTGCGGAGGATCTCCTCCGTGCCGCCCGCGCTCTTGAGGCCGGGGAGGTCGCTCACCAGCTTGCCCCAGCCGTCCTCCTCGAGCGCGTCCGGCCCGAGTGCATCGGCCAACAGCTCCCCGGCGTCGATCGCCGCCTGGATCGTCGTGACCTTGGCCAGGCCGCCCTCGGGACCGGGCACGCCGCCCTTCATCAGGGTGGTCAGCGTGCGGTAGCCCGTGAATCGTAGGGCGAGGAAGTCGGTCGCGATCTCGCCGAAGCGGTGGCGCACCTCGGGATCCAGCGTCGCCGCTCCATCCTCGACCAGGGCGTGGGCGAAGCGGTCGGCGCGCCAGCCGAAGCCCTCGCCGCCGAGGCCGATGGTGATGCGCTCGAACAGCAGGGTGGTGAGCGCGACGCCCCAGCCGCCGTCGACCGGCCCGACCTCGGCGCCCGCCTCGAGATGGACGTCGTCGAGGAAGACCTCGTTGAAGTGCGCGTCTCCGGAGATCTGGCGCAGCGGGCGCACGGTGACGCCCTCGGCGTCCATCGGGAGCACGAACATGGTCAGTCCCTTGTGCTTCGGGACGTCCGCGTCGGTGCGGGCGAGGAGCAGGCCCTGGGCGGCGAACTGGGCGTTCGTGGTCCACACCTTCTGGCCGGAGAGGCGCCAGGAGCCGTCCTCCTCCTGCGTGGCCCGGGCCTGGATGCCTGCGAGGTCCGAGCCTGCGGCGGGCTCTGAGAACAGCTGGCACCAGACCTCGTCGGCGGTCAGCATCGGGCCGAGGTAGCGCTGCTTCTGCTCCTCGGAGCCGTGGGCGATGAGGGTCGGTCCGAGCATCCCCACGCCGATGATGTCGAGGATCCCGGGCACCCCGGCGCGGCCGATCTCCTGGTTGGCGACGACCTGGTGCAGCGGCCCGAGGCCCCGCCCGCCGTACTCCGCCGGCCAGGTGATCCCGTTGAGGCCGCCGCGGGTGAGCTCGGCCTGCCAGGCCCGCCGCACGGCGATGTACTCGGGCGTCTCGGCCTGCTGGCCGCCCGAGTTGGCGGGCGCCGAGTCCGCGTGCTCCTCGAGCCAGCGGCGGACCGTCGCGCGATACTCGGCCAGCTCCGGGGTGTCGTTCAAGTCCATGGGAGCGAGGCTACGGCACGGTTGACTCGCGGGTCAACGCGACCAGCTCGGCTCCGAGGCCCCGCGTGCCAGGGTGTGCAGGTGCTCCGGATCGCCCAGGTCGCCGCCGCTGCCGTCGTCCTGCGACGGCTGGCGCGCGGCCGGGTGCGGCACCCGCCGCTCGCCCCGAACCGACCCCGGGTGCCGGTGAGCGTGGTGGTCCCGGCCCGCAACGAGGCGGAGCGGATCGGGCCGGGCCTCGCCGCGCTCGTGCGCGATCCGGACGTGAGCGAGGTGATCGTGGTCGACGACCGCTCGAGCGACGCCACCGCGGCAGTGGCCCGGACGGCCAGCGAGCGCGTGCGCGTCGTGGCCGGCACCGAGCCGCCGGCGGGCTGGATCGGCAAACCGTGGGCGCTGCAGCAGGGGATGGAGGTCGCGGCCGGGGAGGTTGTCGTCTGCGTCGACGCCGACACCCGCCCGCGCCCGGGGCTGGTCGGCGCGCTCGCCGCCGAGCTCGGGGAACCAGGGGAGCGCGTCATGGTCACCGCGGGCACCCGCTTCGTCTGCGACTCCGTCGGCGAGCGGCTGCTCCACCCGTCCATGCTCGCCTCGCTCGTCTACCGCTACGGGCCGTCGGACGCCGACCCCCCGCCGCCGCGGATCCTCGCCAACGGGCAGTGCACCGCGGTCCGCCGGGCACCGTTCCTCGCCGCCGGCGGCTACGGGGGCGCGCTCGGGCGGTTGGCCGACGACGCGGCCCTCGCCCGCGCCCTCGCCGCCCAGGGCTGGCGGATCGCCTTCCGCGACGGCGCCGACCTGATCGAGGTCAAGATGCACGACTCCTCGCGGGAGGCGTGGCGGGAGTGGGGGCGCTCGCTCGCCCTCGCCGACGTCGAGCCGCTGCGCTGGCGGGTCGCCGACCTCGCGGTGGTCTGGCTCGCGCTGGCGTTGCCCGTGCTCCGGGTTCCGTTGGGTCGAGCGGGGCCGCTCGACTGGGCGCTGCTCGGTGTGCGCGTCGCCCTGCTCGGCGGCCTGCGCCGCGTCTACACCCGACGCGGGCCGGCGTTCTGGCTCTCCCCACTCGCCGATCCGGCGGTGGCGGTGCGGCTCACGCTGTCGACCCTGCGGCCGACGCGGACCTGGCGGGGGCGGACCTACGCGCCTCTGCGTCGGCGAACGTCAACGGCGCCTGGGTCGGGAGGCAGGCCGAGCGGCGCGGGGGGTGAACCGACGACTCGGCGCGGCCGGATCGGCCGAGCCGTCGCTTGACCGCCCGCCATCGCGCCACCGAGGCCACCACCCGCCATCGGGCGCCGCCGAGCGACTTCGACGCGCGGCCGACACCGGTCGCCCTACCCAGCCGCAGTGGAAGTACGCCCACCGCGCCCCCGCACCCACGCCACCCCGAAC
>Ga0136612_10001355_pt1 | contig 10379 bp, 9 predicted proteins | sample AntDryUQ224A2306_2_FD_106644 | JGI IMG/M metagenome (GOLD analysis project Ga0136612, IMG submission 106644) | Polar desert sand microbial communities from Dry Valleys, Antarctica - metaG UQ224A (23.06) | ecosystem: Environmental > Terrestrial > Soil > Desert | place: Antarctica: Dry Valley...
CCTTCGGTGCCTTTCATCGCGCTCGCTGAGGGGATGGTCCTCGCTGCCATCCGCAGCACGAGGGTGCCGATGCAGCGGATCCGCCCGGCACTCCTCGCCTTGCAGGACACGTTCGGCATCGAGCATGCGCTGGCGAACGAGCGGCTCTACTCGGACGGCGCCGAGGTCCTCTACGACTTCGCCGAGCAGCACGCCGACTCCGATGCCGCTGCGCCGGCGCGGGAGCTGGTCGTCCTGCGCAGCGGTCAGCGGGTCTTCACCGCGATCGTGACCGACTACCTGCAGCGCATCGAGTACGGGCCCGACGGCTACGCCCGGCTCCTCCACCTGCCCGGGTACCGGAGGCGCCAAGTCGTCGCCGACGCCGCTCGCTCGTTCGGTCAGCCCATGTTCGTCCATGGTGGCGCGAGGGTCAGCGACGTGATCGATCGCTTCCAGGCCGGAGAGTCTCTCCCCGCCCTGGCCGAGGACTTCGGCGTTCCCGTCGAGGATCTCGAGGACGCGCTTCGTGTCGCATCCCGACCGGCTGCCTGATCTCTTCCTCGACCGGAGCCTGGGCAGGATCCAGGTTCCCCGCATCCTGCGTGCGGCCGGCCTCCGGCTGGTCACCCTTGCCGAGCACTACGGCATCCCGGCCGACGAGGAAGTCGTCGACACCGAGTGGCTGGAGCTGGCCGGCCGGAACGGCTGGGTCGTGTTCCTCAAGGATGCACGCATCCGCAGCCGCACAGTGGAGCGCGAGACGGTCATGGCATTTGGGGTGCGCTGCTTCTGCATCACCCGCCAAGATCTGACCGCCGCCCAGATGGCCGAGCGCTATCTCGGTCACCTCGATGCGATCACGGCCGCATGCGACGATCCCCGTTCATCTACGCCGTGTACGACCGGCGGATCGAGCGCCTCGACCTGGATCGTTGAACCTCGCAGTCATGCCGAAGCGGGTGTGGTCACCTGGGGCCCGCGAAGAGGTGGAGCTGCACCGGCTCACGGCCCCCGTCATCGGCTGACGATGGATGCACGTCGACGAGCCTGGCCAGCGCGACACGCGGGACGACGACGCGCCGCCCGAGCTTGAGGCTTGGGATCTCACCGCTGCGGACCAGTTGGTAGGCGAGTGCCCGCGAGATGCCGAGCATCGTGGCGGCGGTCTCGACGGAGTACGTCAGGCGTTCGGTCGTGGGTTCGGTGGAGCTCATGCTGTACCTAGGCCACCGCGTGAGGCGACTGCACCATGCCAGAGGTTCGCCGCGCTGAAGTTGAAGTACCCGCGAGCGTCGACAGGGCATGTCTTGATCACCATCACGTCCGGCGGATCTATGAAGCGTCGGTAGTAGTCGGCGATCTTCCCGAGGTTGCACGGGATGTAGTTCTGCAGTCCTGCGTCGCTCTGCTTGTGGTCGTAGCCGCCGAGATGCCAGCTGAAGGACGAGACGTGCTCTCGCCCGGGATCGGCCTCGACGACCGCCCGCGGCCGTGTACTCAGACGGCCGCGGATGCTCACGTCATGGAGGGTCACAGATCCGTGCGGCCAGAGCCTTGTTGAAAGCATCGGGCTGGGCCAGCACGGCGCCGTAGTCGACCCAGTCACCGGAACGGACAAGAGCGGCTGCCACTTCCGCGGAGATACGCCGGGCCGATCTCACGCGGTGGTCCTCGTCGGGGCTGATCCGTCTCTGGGTGCGGAGGTCGTTGTGCGTATCAGGTCCAGGCGTGCTGGGGCAGCGACAGCGATGGACTCGAACTCCCCGACTCCGCTGACCGTGAAGTCGAGTTCGTGCTGGAGCCCTCGTTGGTGGTGTGGGTTGTCTGCTCGGGTCTCGTGGAGCTCGGCCGGTCCATCCCAGAAGCTCAGGGCGAACTCAGCACCAGTGGCGGCGTCGCTCAGCCGGCAGCTCCCACAGAAGCCAGGTGAACGTTGCTGGTCAGCGACGGCCTCCGCGTGCTTCTCCGACAGGGCGTCACGTCGATCTGACCGTTCGACCCACATGGCCCGTACCCACCGAGCCGCCGGCGTCAGCGTCAATCCTACGTCCTCGAGACTGAGGACATCCATGGTGTGGATGACGCGGATCCAGAGCCCGGTGCGTTCAGCGACGTTGGCGCGGTGGGACCGGTCGGCGGCCCGCACCGCGCCGAGGGCCTCCTCGTCGCCCCAAGTGGTCATCACGAGCACCTCGCCGGTCGACCGGTTTACCATCCAGTACCCGCTGCCCGCTCCTGGTTGCTCTTTGAAGTGCGGAATGAGCTCATGGGCGACGGCGCGGCAGGCAACGTCGATGCGGCTTGGATCAATCTCGGCAACGATCAGATTCGCCTTCATCTCGGCCTCCCGCGCACGAAACCTCTGGGCGTCGTCAACTACGTCGTGCTCGTCATCTCGAAGTGGGCGTCACTCGGGCGCAACAGGTCCCACTCCGCCTGTATAGCGAGATGGCCGAGGGGTGCCGGTGCCTGCTGACCGAGCTCCGGACATCGACCTGCTCGTGGCGGTCAGCGCCCACAACCTGGCGTGAGCGTCATCCACTCGGCGGGACGTAGCCCGCGTTCCGGGTCGCGGCGGCCTCGACCTGCTCGGGGCTCAACAACTTGACGGTGTGGATCTTGCTGACCGCGCCGCTGGCGCCGACCGTCAGGCCCACTGCGGCCGCGGCCTCGTCGTCGGGCAGGTCACAGATCGTGTAGACGTCGGTCCCACCGAAGGCAAAGTCGAAGGTGACCATGGAGCCACCGAGGTTGGCCGCCATGTTCTGCACCACCTTCACCCGCGACGTGGCGCCGGCGGCGATCACGCCTTTGAGTCCCTCGACCGTGTAGGACACTTCGAACAAATACCGAGCCATGTTGGTCCCCTTCGTCAGTCGTCGTCCGCCATCATCGGCGCGATGAGTTACAGCGGCGCGTCACCACCGGTCGCACCGGGTAAACCGGTCGCGTACGGTCCTCACGCGGACGAGGGAGGGACAGACGTGAGGGCTTGGAGCCGACGATCGGCCCGCACCAGCGGGCGAGGCGGTTGAGGGGTACATGGCGTCGCCGTTCGTCCGTCTCCTGGGCGCAATTCGCTTCGTAACCGACGCAGGCGAGGTGCTCGATCTCCCCAGTCCGGCCCAGCGCAGGCTTCTCGCCGCTCTGGCGCTTGCGTCAGGCGCCACGCATCGCGCTGAGTACCTGAGCGACGTCCTCGAACTCTCGGCTGGCTCGCTCCGGACGACCGTCTCGCGACTGCGCTCGCGCATCGGCGAGCACGCGATCCACACCGATACCGCCGGCTATCGCATCACCTGCGGCGTCGACGCCACCATGTTCACGGACCTCCTCGTCGAGCGCCCGGATCATCCTGATCGTCTGGCGGCGCTCGAGGAGGCGCTCGACCTGTGGCACGGCGACGCTCTCGATGAGTTCCGCCACGAGGCCTGGGCCGCCCCGGAAGTCGCCCGGCTCGACGAGCTCCGGGCGCTCGCCATCGAAGACCGCTCCCAGCTGCTGATCACTCGTTTCAGACCGGGCGAGGCCGTTGCGTCGCTGGAAGCGCTCGTCGCCGCCAACCCGCTGCGCGACCGACCCCGTGGACTCCTCATCCAGGCTCTGGCCAGCGACGGGCGTCAAGCCGAGGCGCTGCGCGCCTACCAGCTGTACCGGACGTACCTGGCCGACAGCACGGGGACAGAGCCCTCGCCAACGGTGCGTTCCATCGAACGGCGAGTTGCGGCCGGGCGGACGGCCGCCGACTTCATCGCGCCTGAGCGATCGCCCCCGGGCCCGAAGCACTGGCCGCCCGTCGAGGTCCCGCTCCCGGGGCACCTGAGCGACGGGCCCGCCTTGATTGGACGGCAGCGCGAGATGACGTGGCTCGAGTCGGACCTCGTCGCGGCGCGGTCCGGATCGATGCGTACCGCGCTCCTGGGTGGCGAAGCTGGGATCGGCAAGACGACGCTGCTCGCCGCCTTCGCGCGAGCCCAGCACCAGCAGGCCGGCAACGTCGTGGCGTTCGGACGCTGCGCCGAGGGCGCGGCGGTCCCCCTCGAGCCGTTTCTCACGGTCCTGGCGACGCTCATCGAGCACGCCCCACTGGCGTTGCTCCAACAGCACTGCGAGCGGTGTGGCGGCGAGCTCCTCCGCATCGCACCGCGGCTCGCCGACCGCCTGTGGGCCCCTCCACCGGTCACTGCGGACGACGCGACGGAGCGCTACCAACTCTTCGAAGCGGCGGCCGACCTCCTCCGGCGGGTTGCGTCGAGCGGATCACTCACCCTCATCCTCGATGACCTGCATTGGGCCGAACCCACGGCGTTGCTCCTCCTCCGACACCTCGGCCGAACCCTGGTCGACGCACCCGTGCTCCTCATCACCAGCTATCGGGACACCGCACCGGACTCGACTGCTGAGCTCCGCTCGGCGCTCGTGGACCTCGAGCGGGGTCGATGCCGCCGTCTCACCCTGACCGGCTTCGACGACGCCGAGCTGGCCCGCCTCCTGCGAGCCGTCACCGGTGTCTACGCGGAGCCAGGCATCGATGTCCTGGCGCAACTGCACGAGGAGACCGGTGGCAACCCGCTCTACGCCTCGCAACTCGTCCGTCACCTGTGGGAGTCGAAGCTGCTGTCCATAGCCGCGAACGAGATCCGCTTCGTCGGCGGGGTCCGCCACGAAGCCCTGCCGCGGAACTTGCTCGAGGTGGTCTGGAGCCGAGTGCACGCACTCGGGCGCCCAGCTACCGACGTGCTCCGATCCGCCGCCGTCCTCGGAGCGGACTTCGCTGAGGACGTGCTGGTCCCGATGACCGAACTGAACGGTTCGGAGGTCGCCGGCGCCTTGGACCTTGCCATCGGAGCGGGCCTGCTCGTCGAGACCGGCGATGCTCTGCGTCCCCTTCGGTTCACGCACGCGCTGGTGAACCACGCGCTCTACTCCGACCTGACCTCAAGCGAGCGCCGGCGACTCCACCAGCGAGCCGCTCACGTGCTGCGAAGCGTCGACGAGGACCCCGGCCCCGACACCGTCGTCGACCTCGCCCGGCACACAGCACTCGCCGGCGACCTCACCGCGGCGCAGCACTGGGCCGCCGTGGCCGCTGCGCACGCGTCGGAACACCTCGCCCCCGCCGAAGCAGCTGCCTGGTACGAGCGTGCTCTGACCTTCGCCGACCACCGGCAGGTCCCCAAGGCCGAGCGCGCCGAGCTCATGGTGCGACTGGGCGAAGCCCAGCACCGCGCTGGAGACCCGCGCACGCACGACACGTTGCTCGATGCCGCGAACCTTGCCCGGCGCGCCGGTGCTCCCAATGTCTTGGTCCGAGCTGCCCTCGCCAACGACCGAGGGTTCTCCCGAGTCGGGGTCGCCGACCAGAAGCAGCTCGCAACACTCGAAGCAGCCATAGCTGTCGCCGACCGCTCCGACACCACCAATTTCGCCCGCCTGCTCGCCTGCCGCGCCCAGGAGCTCGTCCACACGCCGAACCAGGAGCTGCGGCTCGCGTCAGCCCGGCAGGCGATCGAGCTTGTCAACCGCAGTGATGACCCGACGCTGCTTCCGCAGGTGATCTCGGCCCTGGTGTTCGGTCTTTGGGGGCCGGACACACTCCCGATCCGCCGGCATCTCGCTCATCTCGCCATCGCGGCTGCCGCCAGGACCGGCGACCCGTTCCTCGAGTTCTCGACCAACCGCGCCGGCTACTACGTCGCCATCGAATCGGGCGACGCCTCGGCTGCTGCTGCCAGCCTCGGAAGGGTCAAGCAGATCGCCGTGGACATCGCCGAACCCCGGCTGCGGTGGATCTGCGAGGTGCTCGAGGGGTTCGAGGCCACGATGCAAGCCCGATTCGATGAAGCCGAAGCACACATCGAGCGGGTGTTCGAGATCGGTACCGAAATCGGTGAACCCGACGCGTTCCCGTTGTACGCCGCCCAGCTGTTCGCCAACCGATCCTTCGCGGGTCGTTACGACGAGGTGATCCCGCTGCTCGAGCAGGCAATCGCCGCCACGCCGGACTCCCTTCCCTTTCGGCTCGCCCACGCCATCAGCTGCTCGGTCATGGGCCGTGAGGGCGAGGCCAAGGACGTTCTCGACGAGGCAGCCGGTACGAAGTTCGCCGGCGTCGCGATCGACTGGACGTGGATGACCACCGTGATCGGCTACGCCGTGCTCGCCATCGAGCTCGAAGACGTCGCCGCCGCGGTCGAGCTGTACCCACTGCTCGAACCCTTCGGGGACCAAGTCGCGTTCAACGGCGCAACGAGCCAGGGCTACGTCGGCGCGTACCTCGGCAAGCTTGCGTCGCTCCTCGGCCAGCACGATGTCGCCGACGCGCACCTCCATCGGACGCTCGAGCTCAACCTGTCATTCGGGTGGAAGTACCACGAAGCGACCACCCTCGTGGCCCTCGCCCGGTCACAGCACCGTCGAATCGGCACGCTTGACGAGCGCGGCTGCACATGGCTCGACGACGCGGAGGCCATCAGCACCGACCGCGGCATCAGGATCGTGGCGGCGCAGGTCGCACGACTCCGGATCCCCGCGCCGCAGCAACCGTGAACGAGGACGGTCCGGCGAGCATCAAGACATGCCGTTGTCCGATGCGGAGGTGTCTGCCGATCCATCAACCGGGTCTCGATGGGTCGATTCCCGGAAGGGGGACTGCGATGAAGGGTTACGTCGCAAAGAAGGCAACCGCCGGTACGCGGTCATCCACGACGGTCTCGATCCGGTCACCGGACACGAGCGTCGGATCTGGCATCCCGCCAGCGTTGACCGTGCCGACGCAGAGAAGCTCCAGCAGCTGGTCATCAGCCGAGCGCTCTCAGGCCTGCGCATCGAGTAGCTGACCGCGGATCTGTGGCTCTGCGAGCGATCCGCGGAGACGACCGGCCGGGCGATCCCGCCGAGGAGCTACCGCAGCGGTGATGTTCGCCGTCGCCGCCGGCAAGCACCGTCCGTCGGTGCCCTGGATGTGCCTACTTCGGGGATGTCACCTGCTTGGCGGGGCCCCAGTCACCGGGGCCCGATCCGAAGAATTGCGGCTGCACTTGCAGGTTGTAGGTCGATGAGTTCTGCGCAGGGTTGAACTGGAACGCGGTGGTGTTGGGTGGGACATCGCTGACCAGCGGTGCGGACGCGTCCTGGGTGTTGGTGAACGCGATGTTGTCCAAGAACCAGCCGAGGTCGTTGCTGCCGATGAACACGCTCCCGCCGTTGTAGGTCAGCGAAAATCGGATCCTGAGTGTCTTGCCGGCGAACGCGCCGAGTGAGACGACCTTGTCGCTGAAGCTTGCTTCGCTCCCGTTGCTGATCTGCTGGTACACCCGCGTCCACGTCACCCCGTCATCCGAGGTGACCTCGACGCGAGCAGCTAGGCCGTCGAAGTTCCGGGTGTTGCTCTTGAAGTGGAGCGCACTGTTGGCGTTGACCAGGATGGCGTTCTTCCGGGTCAGCGTCTGGTCGCTGAAGTCGCCCCCGGTCGAGCTGAACAGGGTGAGGTGGAACGCGTTGTTGCCGGCTGCCACCCTTGCACTCTGGACCGGGTTGTAACTGCCGTTCGTCTGGGAATTGAAGTTGACCAGCCCGGCTTCGGCGCCGTCGGTCGCGGTCAACGCCGTCAATCGCGTCGAGCGCCACTTGTAGGCGATCGCGTTCGGGACGGCGTTGAAGCTGTACGCCGTGTTCTGGCCCGACGGCGCACTCGCCGGTCCGGCGACGACCGGCTGGGTATGCGACGGATCGGCCACCGCCGGGTCAAAGACCGTCACGTTGTACGTGTAACTCGACGGCGAGACACCAGCCACGTTGGCGATCGTGACGGTGTACACGTCGTCGGCAGTCGGCTTTGGCCAGGGGGTACCGTCGGCGATGTTGCCCGGGAGCCAGGTGATGGTTGGCCCAGCGAAGTCAGAGTCACGGGTCTGAATGGAGGTGGGGATCGACACGCCGTTGCGCTGCATCGTCACCGTTGCGCTACTGAAGTCGGCGTTCGGCAGATTGAACGACCAACGAGGGTACACGGTCTGATACGGGACGAACCCGTTCGGTGGCCAAGCGACGAAGGTGTCTCGCGGCGTCGGCCGCGGCACGACCGGGGTGGTGAGCACCAAGTTCGCCTCCGACGCCGGACCGCCCGGATTGCTCGGGACACTCCCCGAACCCATCGTCGCTATCGCCGGGTCGAGCATGTTCCGGCGATGACCGAGCGCACCTCCGTCGAACATCAGCGCATCGATCGCCTGCGGGCCGGTATTGCCCAGACTGAGGTTCGATGTCGCCGCCCCGTCGTGGCCCGCCTGGCTCCAACAAGCCCACGGCGGCTGCGGGTCGTGGCTGAGGGCACCCTGCGCGCTCATCATGAGCGCCGCCGCCTGGGCGTTCGCGTTGTTGGCCACGGTGAACGTGGTCCCCGACGGGACACCGGCCATGGCGCGGAAGTAGTTGACCGACGCACGGACCGCCTCCAGGTAGTCCGCCGACACCGTCCCCGGATTGCAATTGGCGACACTGCCGGTCCACCCGATCGGCACGAGCTGGGCCGCCTCATGGACCGAATAGAACAGCTGGCGCACGTTCTCCCGGTTCGTCATGATCGGGTTGAACGGCCCAGCGGGAACCGTCACCGCAAGGCTGATGCGAGCGCCGGCCGCTACGGCGTTGTTGGCGAGGACCGATGCGGCAAGGAGCCCTAGGCCCGCAACCGCGACGAGAAACCTTCTGCTCATGTTCCGACTCCTTCGTGACATCATCAGCGAACCGTGCCTTGTGCTCGGAGACCTCTCGTGTGCCGCGAGCCCTCGATGGACGCCAGGCATGTGGACCCGATCCGGGCGACAACCTGGCGTCATCTCCCTGTCGAGCCAGCCAGGTCGGCGGTGGCGCCATCGTCCATGACCCGTGTTACAGCAGCGCGTCAGCCGTTCGGGTGAGCGAAGCTCGTAGTACGGCCAGGCCGAGCCGAGGTTGGGCACCGGAACTCGGGATGCCTTCTGCATCCTGAGTCAGAGTGTCGATGGCGGAAGACGGATGCCATCCTTCTTCTCTCCCTGCTTCAGCTCCGACAGATCCAACGCAACGTGGACCGCTGCCCCCACGAGGGAGCGACGAGTGAAGACTTACCGCTTCACGATCGTGATCGACGGCGATTCCGGAACCGACGACCGCATCAACGCGCTCTTCGAGGCCGGGTGCGACGACGCCACCTTCTTGCTGACCCAAGCAACAGTTGCTGCTCAACTTTGTCGTGCAGTTGCAACGCGGTTCTCGATGAGCGTCCTGAGCGTGGTGGATCCGTCAGCAGATTGTCACCACGCTGGGCGGACCGGGGCAGAACGGAGCCGAGCCGGAGGAGGCTACGGTGGGCAGCGACAGCCAACGGATAGACGTCCTCCTCCTCTCAAGGTGGCGGCACGGGTTCGAATCCGGTGCGGGGCGCCAACGAAGAAGTGCGGGTCACGGCGCGATGCCGGGCCTACGGGCGGGGCCTAGAATCCCACGGTCCGGAGTGTCAAGCGGTGGTGAGGTCGTTTCGGAGCGGTGGTCCTAGGCGAGGGAGGGCCCGATGATCTGGTTGCGGAAGTGGGCTCCATGGCTCTGGAGCGCCGCGACGAGACCTTCAAGGTCGGGGACCTCGAGCGAGAAGCGGTTCCAGCCCCAGGGCTCTGGCAATTGCCGTCGGACGTGGCTTGGCCACCGTCAGGACCTCCGCCCGGCGAGCTGAGCACGAGTCGGAGATCGCCCGGGACAGGGCCGCCGGCGTCGACGCCGGCCATGACCGCGTCGATCACCTCATCGGGAACATCGCCGACGCCGCGCACCGTCTGTCGGGCAACGACAACGTGATGGGCCTCGTCGTCGGCAACGAGTTGCCGGTCGACGTCGTGCGTTGGGTCGGGACCGCTCACGCCGTCGACCCGATCTCCGGGTTGTCCGATGCCGTCGCTGAGGTCGACCCCACACGGCTCAAGACCTACGGGAACTACCCCACGACCGAGTATCTCGATGTCGCTGCGCTCGACTTCCTGATGTTCAACGTGTACCTCGAGGATCGTCTCGCGTTCCGCTACGTGACGAAGCTGCTGCACCTCGCCGGAGAACGCCCGGTCGTGCTGGGCGAGATCGGACTCGACGCAGGGGCCGGCCACGCGGGGGAGCGTCACCAGGCCGAGGTCATCGATTGGCAGCTGGAGACGGCAACCGAGGCAGTGAGGTCCTCTGGCCGAAGCGGAGTTCGCTCTGACAGTCCCAACGAGCGCTCAGCAAAAAGTTGGCCGGGCGGGGCCTACGACCCGCATCTCCTGGCTCTCGGCCGTGGCCGTTCATTGTTCTAGCGCGGTGTACGGCGCTGACCCCGAAGCGCTGCGGATCAAGACCTGATAGGCCGCAAGGTGCTCGATGCAGTGGCG
>Ga0136612_10001356_pt1 | contig 10378 bp, 8 predicted proteins | sample AntDryUQ224A2306_2_FD_106644 | JGI IMG/M metagenome (GOLD analysis project Ga0136612, IMG submission 106644) | Polar desert sand microbial communities from Dry Valleys, Antarctica - metaG UQ224A (23.06) | ecosystem: Environmental > Terrestrial > Soil > Desert | place: Antarctica: Dry Valley...
CCACCGCCGACAAGGTTCGCGAGGCGTGGATGAGCATGGTGCACAAGTACGTGCTCGATGCGCGCGTCCTGGATCTCTTTGCCGGCTCAGGCGCACTGGGACTCGAAGCGTTGTCCCGCGGCGCAAAGGCCGTGGATTTCATCGAGTCGGACCGCATCAGTCTCACCGGTCTCGAACGCAATATCTCGGAGCTTGGGGCGGTGCAGTCGGCCAGGGTGCACCGGGCAGACGCACTGAAGTTTCTGGATGGTCTGCCCGCGGACCGGTATGATCTCGCGTTTGCGGACCCCCCATACCGGCAGGGTCTCGCCCGCCAGGTGATCGACCGGTGGATGGCCTGTCGCTTCTCGGCCGTAATTGGCGTCGAGCACGAATCGGACGAGCGCATGCCCGCGGGTGGCGAAACGCGGCGCTATGGCGCAACGTCGATCACGCTGTTCGGGGAGCGATTTTCTGCCGCGGCCAGTGAACGTCCCGAATAACCGTCCGCTTTCCTCGACTTCGCTGAGACATCAGATGCCCCGTGTCGCCATCTACGCCGGCAGCTTCGATCCCATCACTCGCGGTCATGAAGATCTCATTCGACGCAGCCTGGAGTTCGTCGACCGCCTGGTCGTTGCCGTCGCGACCAACACCGGCAAGCAGCCGCTCTTCACCCTGGAGGAGCGGACCGAGTTCATTCGCGCTGCCTCCGGCGACGATCCGCGCGTGGAGGTGAAGCAGTTCACGGGATTGCTGGTGGACTTTGCCAAGAGCGAAGGCGCGCGACTCATCATCCGCGGTCTGCGGGCCGTCAGCGACTTCGAGTACGAGTATCAGATGGCGTTAATGAACCGGCATCTGTCTCCCGACCTCGAGACGGTGTTCATGGTTCCTTCGCTCGACACGACGTATATCAGCTCCAGTCTCGTCCGCGAGGTCTCGCGTTTTCGCGGCGACGTCACCGGGCTGGTGCATCCCGGCGTCGCGGCCGCGCTCACGAAGAAGTTCGCCGCGACCGAGGCGTCGCGCTGATCGATTCCGCGTGACCCCACTGGATTTCATTGCCGGCGTACGAGCGCGAGCCACTGCTCGGCGCGCCCGCATCGTCTTTCCCGAAACCGCGGACCCGCGGACGCTCGAGGCCATCGCGGCGCTCCATCGCGAGGGCATTGTGGAGCCGGTGGCAGTCCTCGATCCCCGGCATCCGGAAACGCACGACAGTGTCCGTGCGCTCGGCGTCGAGTACATCGATGTCGCCCAGGACCCCGGGCTCGTGACCGCGGTCGGTGCGGCGCTGCGTGCCCGTGGAAAGCGGGGTGTCACCGCGGAGCGGGCAGAGCGTCTCCAGAGCGATCCGCTCTATATCGCGGACGCCCATGTCGCCCTGGGCCGCGTCGACGGCTGCGTTGCCGGCGCGGTGAACATCACTGGCGATGTTCTGCGCGCGGCGCTGTGGCTGGTAGGTGCTGCCGCTGGCGTACGCACGATCTCCAGCTCCTTCTACATGGTCGTCAGCGATTTCCGCGGGGCGGGCGCGGAGGTGCTCACGTTTACCGACTGCGCGGTCGTTCCGACGCCGAACGCGGAGCAATTGGCCGACATTGCGCTCGCCGCGGCCGAGGACCGCCGCCGTATCGTCGGTGATGAGCCGAGGGTGGCGATGCTGTCGTTCAGCACGCGAGGGAGCGCTACGGGCCCGGCTGTCGAGCTCGTGAAACGCGCCTGCGCACTCGTGCGTGAGCGAGCGCCCACGCTGGCGGTGGATGGAGAATTGCAAGGTGACGCCGCGCTTATCGACGCGGTTGCAACTCGGAAAGCGCCGGGCAGCATTGTCGGTGGAAAGGCGAACGTCCTGGTGTTCCCATCCCTCGACGCAGGCAATATTGCATACAAGCTGGTTCAGCGCCTTGCCGGCGCGTCCGCGATAGGTCCGGTGTTGCAGGGGCTGGACCGGCCCTGCAACGATCTCTCGCGCGGCGCCGTCGTCGAGGACATTATTAATGTGGCGGCGATCACCGCATTACAGTCGGTGCGCACGCCCTCACTCGCACGTAGCGGAGCCCAGGTGGAGAACGAATCATGAGCTTCTCGATCCAGAAGCAGGGAGAGATCGTCGTGGTGGAAGTCGAAGGCCAACTCATTGTCGGCAATCGACAGGAGCTGAAGCAGAAGGTGCTCGATGAGCTGGAGCAGGGGGAAAAGAAGTTTCTGATCGATTTCAGCCAGACGGGATACATCGACAGCTCCGGACTCGGAGTCCTGGTGTCGCTGTCCAAGAAAATTCGGGAACAGGGTGGCGAGCTGCGGCTCGCGAACCTCAACGACGATCTGAAGACGCTGTTCGAGCTCACGAAGCTGGACACTCTGTTTCAGATCGCGGATACCCGGGAACGCGCGCTTGAGAGCTTCTAGCGCCACGCGAGCCTGAGGTGCCCGCGCCCCGAGAATCTGGAGACGCATCGCCGAAGATGCGCCGGTCCAATCCGGCGGTGCGCACAGTCGGCCCGGACCTGCGGGTCGCTATCGAAGTCGACATGCCGAGTGACGTCAGCTACATCGAGCGCGTGGTGTCGATGGTCACGCGGCAGTGCCAGGATCAATGTTTCGCGCCACAGTTGTGTACCCTCAATGTCCCCGTTGCTCTGAGCGAGGCGTTGTCGAATGCCATCCTGCGCGGCAACGCGGAGGATCGCGACAAGCATGTGCGCGTCAGCGTCAAGCTGGATGACCAGCAGCTCGTCCTTGAGATCGCGGATGAGGGATCGGGGTTCGACATGAACGACTCGATGTCGGATCCGACCACTCCGGAAAACCTGCTTCGCGAGGATGGGCGCGGCCTCTTCCTGATGCAGCGCCTGATGGATAGGGTCGAACGGTTCAACGAGGGGGGAAACGTCGTCCGGTTGACGCTCAACCGGACGTGAACGACCTCGCGGAGGTGCTTCGCGCCTTCCATTCGGCAACGCAGTGCGAAGTAATGGTGGTGGTGCTGACCGCGGACGACCGGCTGGGTGTAGTGGCGACGTCACCCAGCCGCAGTGCTGCGCCAGATCATGACTATCGGATGATCACCTCCGGCGTGCGCGAAGTCGTGCACCGGGACGGGCCCATATTCATCGCCCCGATCGCAGCACCCGGAAAGACCTGGATGGTGCTCGGACCGTGCACTGCCCCTGGTGCATCACCGTCCATTTATCTCAACTTCCTGCTGCCGGTCGTGGGCCAGTACCTCCAGTCGGCCCTCGAAGTCGAGCACGCCGCGAACGAGCTGGCCGAACGGTATGAGGAGATCAATCTCCTCTACACGATGAGTGAGATTCTCGGCCGTACGGTCAATCTCGAAGAGACCGCGCGAACCATCCTGCGGGAGATCTCCGAGACCGTCGGCGCACGCAAAGGATCCATCCTGGTACACGATCGCGTCACCGATACGCTCCAGGCGATCGCCCTCCTCGGCAACGACACTTCGGCTGCGAGCCCTATTGGCATCGCGGATGAATCCAGTGCGTCCGCGACCGTGTTTCGCACGCGCCGCGCGATGATCGTCGAACCGGGGGACAAGATCTGCGAAGCGGAGTCGCCTTACCGCCGGGGTGCGATGTTGTCGGTCCCGATCATGTGGACCGCGCCCGCAGGCCCGGAACCGCTGGGCGTCGTCAATCTCTCGGACCGCCGCTCCGGGCACGCGTTTTCGGCGGGGGATCAGAAGCTGATCACGGCTATCGCGACGCAGATCGGCACCGCGATTCAGAACGCGCGACTGGTACGCAGCTCCATTGCGCAACAGCGCCTGGTGCAGGAAATGGAGCTCGCGCACGATCTCCAGATGAAGCTGTTGCCGAGCGTGCATGTGACGCGGCCCGACGCGATCGTCGCCGCACGCGTCGTCCCCGCGGAAAGCGTGGGCGGCGACTTCTACAACCTGTTCCGCCTTGGTGAGGGCAAGGCAGGGGCCCTGATCGGCGATGTTTCGAGTCACGGGTATCGCGCGGCACTCATCATGGCGCTCGCCATGAGCGCCTCGGCCATCCACGCGCAGCAGACCGGTGATCCGGCAGAGCTGGTCAATCGATTGCACGCTTCGTTGAGCGATGAGCTGTCCACGACGGAGATGTTCATCACGCTGTGTTATGCCGTCGTGGATGCCCGCCGGGGAGTGCTGGAGTATGCCAACACCGGTCATCCGCACGCCTTCATCATCTCGCGCGACGGCGACGTCCAGCGGCTTTCCGCCCTGAATCCTCCCCTCGGCATGGTGGACGATACGTCCCTCAAGAGTGCAATGCCGTGGTCGCCCGGCGATGATACGCTGCTGCTGTTCACCGATGGCATCAGCGACGCCCGCAGCCCGCGCGATCTGAAACTCGGTGAGGATCCGGTGCTTGAAACGGTCAGGCGATTTCGGCACGAGTCGCCGGAGGGCATTGTCGACCGGGTCTTCGAGGTCCTCGGGAGGCACATGGGGAACAGCTCACCGCTCGACGATCTCACCCTGGTCGTTCTCCGCAGCTGAGCGAGCGCTCCTCGGGCCGGCCGCCAGCGCTGAAGCGGTTCGGGCAGCACTTCCTCAATGACGGGAGTGTGCTCCGTCGAATCGCGGATGCTCTCGAGTTGTCCGGCAGCGAAACCGTGATCGAGATTGGGCCAGGGCGCGGCGCGCTTACCGCCGAGCTGCTGCCGCGGGCTGCGCGCCTCATCTGCATCGAGATCGATGGCCGCCTCACCGAGCAGCTCAACGAGCGGTTTGGATCGTCGCCCCGGTTCAGGCTCGTCGAGCAGGACGTGCTCAAGGTGAACCTGGCAGAGTTGGCTGGTGGGCCGTATGTGATGGCGGGCAACGTCCCCTACAACATCACATCGCCGATTCTGTTTCAGGCGATGCGGCATCCGCGCGCGGATCGCGCGGTCTACCTGGTACAGCGTGAGGTGGCGGAGCGCATCGTCGCGCCGGCGGGGGCCGAGGCGTACGGTGCGCTCTCGATCAACGTGCAGGCGTTCGCGCGCGCGGAGATTCTCTTTCGCGTTCCAGCGGGCGCTTTCAAACCCGTGCCAAAGGTGGAGTCGGCCGTGATTCGCGTGACGCCACGAAGTGATCCGCTGGTGCAGCAGGGCGAGGAAGAGTCGTTTCGACGGCTGGTCATCGATTGCTTCACCATGCGCCGAAAGCAGATGCGGAAGATCGTCCGAGAAATTGCGTCGCTCGATGCGCCCGGTGCCGAGCAGGTGCTGGAGCGGGCTGCCATTGATCCGGATTCGCGTCCGGAGACGGTCACACCGGAACAGTTCGGGGCGCTGCTCCGTGCGCTCCCAGCGAGAGTGCCATGAGGGCTTTGCGAATACATTTCGCCCTCAATACCGCTCGCCGCGACGGCGCGTTCGCGCTTCACGACCGGCGAGAAACGCAGTAGGACGATGCTCATCTCTGGATTCACCGTCATTCGCAACGCGCGAATCATGGGATACCCTGTTGTCGAGTCCATCCGGTCGATTCTTCCGATCGTCGACGAGTATGTCATCGGCGTCGGTCAGAGCGACGATGACACGCGCGCCCTGGTCGAGTCGATCGGTGATCCGAAAATCCGCCTCTTCGACAGTCACTGGGACACCACTCGGCAGAAAGGCGGACACATCCTCGCCGAGAAAACCAATGAAGCACTCGCGCGTTGCTCGGGGGAATGGTGCTTCTATCTCCAGGCCGACGAGGTAGTGCACGAGGCGGACCTTGCAACGATTCGCGCGAGCTGCGAACAGCACATGGGCGATACCCGCGTGGAAGGGTTGCTCATGAAGTACGTGCACTTCTACGGCTCATATGCCGTGGTGGCGACCGCGCGGACCTGGTACCGTCAGGAAGTTCGGATCGTCCGCCGGACCGCGGGTGCGCGCAGTGTCGGCGATGCCCAGAGCTTCCTGATCGGCGATCGGAAAGTGAAGGTACGATGGTCCGGAGGGACGGTGTACCACTACGGGCACGTGAAGCCGCCGCGGCAGATGGCGCAGAAGCACGAGCAGATGTCGCGCTGGTATCGCGGCAACACGCTCGACGGCGCATTCGGGAATTTTGAGTACAGGCAGAGTTACGGGCTGCGATCCTTCACGGGCACGCACCCAGCCGTGATGCGCCAGCACGTTGCTTCGCAGGATTGGCGGTTCGACCCGACCTACCGCCTTCGCCACATGTCGAGGAAGGATATCCGGCTCGTTCTCAGCGATGTGATCGAGAAGCTGCTCGGCTATCGTATCGGCGAACGAAAGAAGTTCACGCTGTTGCCATAGTCCGTGGCGAACCTGACATCACCCGCGCTCACTGTTCTTCTCCTGACTCCGGATTCACTCCGGGACGATAGCGCCGGACGACCGACGCATCGATGTCGTGGCGAGTGAACGCAACGCGCTTCATCTCGCCACGGGCGAACATTGCGGCCTGGTCGCTATGAAATGGCGAATCTGCGCGCGGGCTCTCACCGTACGCGAGGACCGAATAGGCGCGGGGCACCGGGCCGAATTCCACTGCCAGCACCCATCCATCGCCACCGCGCACCGAGCGCTTGCCGTCAGCATCACTGCCGAACCAGAGGACTCGAAAACAGCCCAGGTCACCGTTGCAGCCGCCTACCGGTGCGTCGACGCTCCCGAGACGCACGCGATGCACATCGCCCCACGCGACGTCCCAGCTGCCATGACGACGTGAGGTTTCCTGCACGGCCCAACGAAAGGCTGCCACCGCTTTCGGCAGATCCTTCAACCCGCGCGGCGTCGTCGTCGGGGACGCGGCCGTCCACGGTGCGGCGAACATGCTATCCGGCGGCGCTCCTTCGATATAGCGGCGCCACCAGACCTCGAACAACACGCTGCCTCGACTCGTGATCGCCGCAGTGTTATCCCAGCGGGCGAGCAGCGCCATGGCCTTCGCCTCGTCACCCTGCGGATTCGTTGCGCGAACGGCCGTTATCAGGTCGGGCTTCACGCGGTCCGCGAGCAGCATGCGCGTCGAATGCTTGAGCGCGACCACTTCCTCGAGGCTCAACTTGCGCTTGTGGTCGATGAGCTGGATCCCGAGCTGGGAGCGGAGACTCAGGTCCTCGTTCGGAAAGTTCGGACCCCAGCGCGCCCGTTGCAGCGGTTGCCGCATGTTCGTGTACCACGGCGAGCTGTTTTCGTTGTGCACATACCCGCCCCTGGGATTCAACACCTGGGGTAATGAGTCGAAATCCACGTACCGCGTCCACATGTCGGACGTGCGACGCACCTCGATAGCCGTCGTGTCACCGCCATTGGGATGCGGCAGCCTGGGCAGCGCGGCATTCCACAGGTAGTAGATGTTCCCCGCGCGATCCGCGTACGTGAAGCTCGAGTTCATCCGCGCCCGCATCCGCATCGCATCCTTCCATTCGGCCAGCGACTTCGCGCGCATCATCATCAGGAACTGCTGGCCGGCGCGATATTCACCCTCGCCAGCCGAGCGCAGAATGTAGATCCTGCCTCCGGCGCGGTGAATGACGGGTCCCATCGGCGTACCCCAGAGCTCGCGTGTTACGGTCGACAGGCCATTCCCGTTGCGGAAGACGACCGTGACCAGCTCTCGCGTGAGGGGCAGGGAGGCGCCGTCCAGCCGGTAGTGATCAACCAGCAGGCTATCCACCTCGAGCGCGTAGATCTCCTCGAGGTCGGGGGCGTTATTGGTCGTCGCGAACCCGAGATCCCGGTTGAAGCCCCCGATCACGCCAAACGGTCCGCCGATGCGGAAGTCGCCGTAGAAGTCGATGACCCCCGGCACGGTGACATGCGCTTCGTAATAGCCCGCGTCCCAGCTCAAATGCGGATTGCGCAGCAGAATGGCGTGGCCGGACCGGGTCCGGCTGGGGGCGAGCGCCCACGCATTGGATCCCTCGTCCGGCAGGTCATCCCGCAGGGACCATGTGCCTTCGCCTGGCTCCTGTTGTCGCAGGGGGGTTCCCTGCAGGGCGCTGTCGGTGCGCGAGAGGAAGCGGCGGGCCGCACCCGCGCCGGCACCGCCGACATCGCGCGCCGCCACATCGTAGCCGGTGAACCGGGGCCGAAAGCCAGTCGGGAACGCCGCCGGATTCAGTTCGATGTACCGGTTAGCACCCGCCGCGAACCCCTCGTATACCTGACGCGTGTCCTCGTCGATGCGGAGGTAGCTCTGCACGGCCCGCGCATGGGTAATCCGGGCGACAAAGTCGCTCTCCATGCTGTCGCGGCCAAACCACCGTCCCATCTCCCCTCGTCCGCGCAGCAGCCCGATGGCCACGCGCGGACCGTGATCCTCGAGCTGCACCCAGGCCAGACCGTACGCTGCGGCGCGCAGGTTCTCGGCCCGGATGTGTGGAACGCCATGGGCAGTCCGGATAATCTCGACCTGGGCGGACAGGTTCGCGTCGAGGTTGCCGGGTGGCGCAACCTGTGCGCCGGCGCGCGACCACACCATCAGGGCACACGCGAGCAGCAACTTTCGGCTGCCAGAAATCATCGGCGACATGGGTCTTCGGAAGAGGAGCCGTGATGGAACATTGCGACTTCTGAAGGATACGTCATTCATCGCACGCCCGTTGTCGAGCCCAACCGGTCCCGCGACCCAAAAGATTTCCTCGCCTTGTTCTGTTGCGTCCAATAGCTTGGAAGACTTCCTCCTCCAGACCCTTCCGACATGTCACGTTTCCGTTCGCTTTCGCCGCTGTCACTGATCCTGCTTGCTGTTCCGGCGATTGCTCAGCAAACCGCGCCGGCCCCGGCCGCTGCGCCACTCCCGCTCACGACTGTGCTGCCGGTGGACCCGGCCGTGAAGATCGGTACGTTGCCGAATGGCATCCGATATTACATCCGCAAGAATGCACTGCCGGCGAAGCGCGCCGAGCTGCGGCTCGTCGTCAACGCGGGCTCAGTTCTCGAAAACGAGAATCAGCGGGGAAATGCGCACATCCTTGAGCACACGGCGTTCAACGGCACGACGCACTTCAAGAAGAATGATCTGATCAAGTATCTCGAAAGCATCGGCGTTCGGTTTGGTGCCGATCTGAATGCCTACACCGGCTTCGACGAAACCGTCTACATCCTGCCGGTTCCCACCGACACAGCGCGCATCGTCGAGCAGGCGTTCCTCATTCTCGAAGACTGGGCACACGGCCAGCTCTTCGATTCAACCGAGGTTGTGAACGAACGGGGCGTGGTGCGCGAAGAGTGGCGCGGGCGCAAGGGCGCCGGTGATCGCATGCTCCAGCAGTGGCTTCCCGTCGCCTTCAAGGGGTCGAGGTACGCCGAGCGTCTGCCCATCGGTACGGAGGCGAGCATCATGGCGGTCACTCCCGCCACGCTGCGGGCGTTCTACAAGAATTGGTACCGTCCCGACCTGATGGCGGTGGTTGCGGTCGGTGATTTCAATCCGGTGACCATCGAGACGCTGATCCGCAAGCATTTTAGCCGCATCCGGAAGCGCCCCGGCGCACCAAAGCGCGTCATGTACGACGTACCGGGCAACACCGTGCCCCTGGTCGCAATCGCGAGCGACAAGGAGGCGACAGGTTCCAGCCTGACGCTCGCATACAAGCTCCCGCCCAACGAAACGAAGACGGTGGCCGACTATCGGCGCGACCTCTCCGAGCAGCTCTACCTGCGCATGTTGAACAGCCGGCTCGAGGAGATCGCGCAGAAGCCCGACGCGCCGTTTCTGGGTGCCGGTGCATCAAAAGGCAGCTTTATCTCTCGCACCGGCGAGGCCTTCACGATGAGAGCTGGCGTCAAGGATGGAGGACTGGAGCGAGGGCTCGAGGCGTTGCTCACCGAGGCGCGCCGGGTGGACGAGTTCGGATTCCTGCAAACGGAAATCGACCGTGCGAAGCAGGACGTCCTTCGCAGCTATGAGCGTGGCTATACCGAGCGCGACAAGACGCCGTCCGCGGCATTCGTCGGCGAGTATGTCCGTAACTATCTCGAAGGCGAGACCATCCCGGGGATCGCGTACGAGTACCGGCTCGCGCAGCAGCTCGTCCCGGGCATCCCGCTCGCGGAGATCAACAAGCTGGCCCGTACCTGGATCACGGACGAGAATCGCGTCATCATCGCGATGAGTCCCATCAAGGAGGGTGTGACGGTTCCGACGGAACGCGACCTGCTCGCGGTCTTCGGCCGGGCCGCCGGTACCCCGCTGGTGGCGTACGTCGAGACGCTGTCCGGCGAAGCGCTCCTCGACAAGACGCCCGCCCCGGGGCGCATCGTGAACGAGCGCGCGATCGCGAGCATCGGTGCGACGGAGTGGAAACTGTCGAACGGCGCGCGCGTCCTTTTCAAGACGACCGATTTCAAGGCCGACGAAGTGTTGTTCAACGCCTACAGTTTCGGTGGCACGTCACTGGTGTCAGATGCCGACTTCATGTCGGCG
>Ga0136612_10001357_pt1 | contig 10378 bp, 9 predicted proteins | sample AntDryUQ224A2306_2_FD_106644 | JGI IMG/M metagenome (GOLD analysis project Ga0136612, IMG submission 106644) | Polar desert sand microbial communities from Dry Valleys, Antarctica - metaG UQ224A (23.06) | ecosystem: Environmental > Terrestrial > Soil > Desert | place: Antarctica: Dry Valley...
CGTTGAACTCGAGCACGCTGGGGCCGTCGGCGGTCAGCATCAGCCCGGCGTAGAGGACGCCGTGGAAGGGGGTCGCGCGCGCGCGCATGAGATCGACGACCGGCTGATGCACGGCAGCGGTGATCTCGGCCGCGCGGCCGGCATCGACGCCGGGCACCGGCGAGTAGGAGCCCATGCCGCCCGTGTTGGGCCCGACGTCACCCTCGCCGATGCGCTTGTAGTCCCGCGCCGGGGCCATCGGGACGGCCCGCTCGCCGTCGCAGAGCGCCAGCAGTGACAGCTCCTCGCCCTCGAGGAAGTCCTCGACGATCACCGGCGTGTCGCCGAAGCGCCGCTCCACGAGCATCGCCTCGAGTGCCGCCCGGGCCTCGGCCTCGTCTGCGGCGATGACGACACCCTTGCCCGCCGCCAGGCCGTCGGCCTTGATGACCGCCGGGTAGCGCGTGACGGCGCGCAGGCCGGCGGCGACGTCGGGCACCTGCGCCCACGCCGGTGTCGGGACCCCGGCGGCCTGCATCGCCTCCTTGGCAAAGGCCTTGGATCCCTCCAGGCGCGCGGCCGCGGCGGACGGGCCGAAGGCCGCGATCCCCTCGGCGGCGAGCGCGTCCACCAGCCCCGCGACCAACGGGGCCTCCGGGCCGACGACGACGAGGTCCACCGCCTCGTCGCGCGCTGCGGCGACCAGCGCATCGACGTCGCCGGCCTCCGCGTCGAGGACGCGCGCGTCGCCGGCGATCCCCGGGTTGCCGGGCGCGACCAGGACGTCGGGCGCCTGCGGCGAGCGCGCCAGCGCGCGGACCAGCGCGTGCTCCCGCCCGCCGGCCCCGACGACGAGGACTCTCAAATCGTGGCGATGAAGTCGTCGATCGGTATCGCCGTGAGCGTCTCGTACTTCGCCGTGCCCCGCGAGCCCAGCTCCATCGAGACGCGGGCGATCGTGGCCTCGTCGGGGGCCTCGACGACGTTGACGAAGTCAAAGCGGCCGAGCGTCGCCCACTGCGCTGCGACGGTCGCGCCGAGCTGTTCGATCTCCTTGGAGACCTCCTTGATGCGCTGCGGATTGTTCTTGACCGTCTGCACGCCCTCGGGCGTCAGGGTCGTGAGCATGATGTAGGTCGGCATGAGGCCTCCGTAGGCTCGCGGGTCCAGCCGTCTGTTCTACCCGATCGGGCGCGCACACGTGCTGGGCAGTGAACCCGCCGATAGTCTCGCCAAGACGACATCATTGCCGGAGGAGCGAAGCATGAGCCGACGTCTGATCACCGCCGCACTCGCCGTCGGCGCGCTCCTGGCCTGCGCCCCGTCCGCCTCCGCCGCCGACCTGCTGCTCGACCGCGAGTGCTACCTCGCCAGCCAGCCCGGCCTGCCCCGCGGCCAGGCCGTCGGTTTCACGGGCACGGGTTTCACCCCCGGCGCGGGAGTCACCGTCGCGGTCAACGGCCGGGTCCTGGCGGGCACCGTCACCGCCGGCCCGGCGGGCACGATCAACGCCAGCACGGGCGCCCCCGTCGTCCCGGCGAGGCGGTTCTTCGCCACCGCGTCGCTGGCCGCCAGCGACGGCGCGAACGGGGCGATCAAGCCGTTTCGCATCACGAAGCTCGCGGCTGACTTCCTGCCCTCGGCGGGCAACCCCCGCACGCTCCAGGTCCGCTTCTACGTCTACGGCTTCGGCCCGCTGCTCGTGGCGATGAACAAGAGCCCGCGCCAGCGCGTCTATGAGCACATCATCAGCCCGGGCGGCCGTGTGCTCGCGAACTTCCCGGTCGGCTTCACCGGTGGGCCGTGCGGCTCCCTGGCAACGAGCCGGCGCCGGATCCTGCCCTTCCGCTCCGTCGTGAACGGGCGCTACCGCTTCGTCTTCGACACCCGGGCCGCCTACAGCTCGCGCTCGATCCCGCAATCGTCGGTCAGCTTCATCGTGCGCACGATCTTCGTGCGGCGACTGGCGGCCGGGGCGTTCTCGGCGTCGGCCGCGTCGCTCTTCGGCGAGAAGGGCTAGATCTAGACGGCGCCGGCCGCGGCGGCCGTCGCCTTGGTGAAGACGAGCTCGCCCTCCGCGGCGTCCACCTGCACGGTGTCGCCGGCGGCGAACTCGCCCTCGAGGATCGCCAGAGCGAGCCGGTCGACCAGGCGCTTCTGGATCACGCGCTTGAGCGGGCGCGCGCCGTAGGTCGGGTCATAGCCGAGGTTGCCGATCAGCTCGCGGGCGGCGGCGGTCAGCTCGATCTCGATCCCGCGCCCGCGGACGCGCTGCACGAGCCGGCCGACCTGGAGGTCGACGATCTCCCCGATCTGCTCGCGGGAGAGCGACTCGAACTCGACGATGTCGTCGAGTCGGTTCACGAACTCGGGCTTGAAGCTGGCCTCCACGCCGGCGCGGCCACCCGGGAGGTTGGAGGTCATGATCAGCACGGCGTTGGTGAAGGACACGGTGCGACCCTGGCCGTCGGTCAGGCGCCCGTCGTCCATGACCTGGAGCAGCGTGTTGAACACGTCGGGGTGCGCCTTCTCGATCTCGTCGAGCAGGACGACCGAGTAGGGCCGGCGGCGGACGGCCTCGGTGAGCTGGCCGCCCTCCTCGTAGCCAACGTAGCCCGGAGGCGCGCCGAGCAGGCGCGAGACCGCGTGCTTCTCCATGTACTCGGACATGTCGATGCGCACCATCGCGTCGGAGGAGTCGAACATGAACTCGGCCAGCGCGCGGGCCAACTCGGTCTTTCCCACGCCGGTGGGGCCGAGGAAGAGGAAGGTGCCGATCGGGCGGTCGGGGTCCTGAAGGCCCGCGCGCGAGCGCCGCAGGGCGTTCGCGACGGCCTCCACGGCCTCCTCCTGGCCGATGACGCGCCGGTGCAGGCGCTCCTCCATGTGCACGAGCTTCTCGACCTCGCCCTCCAGCAGCCGCGAGACCGGGATGCCCGTCCAGCTCGCGACGACCTCGGCGACGTCATCGGCGTCGACCTCCTCCTTGAGGAAGGTCGGCTCGGTCTCGTCGCGGTCGGCCGACTCGACCTCGCCGAGGCGCTTCTCGAGCTCGGGGATCTCGCCGTAGCGCAGCTCGGCGGCGCGCTGGAGGTCGGCCTCGCGCTCGGCGCGCTCGACCTCGATGTGCGCCTGCTCGAGGCGCTCCTTGACGTCGCGCACGGCGGTGATCGCGTCCTTCTCGGCCTGCCACTGGGCCTTCATCGCCGAGGCGCGCTCCCCCAGCTCGGCGAGCTCGCGCTCGATCGCGTCGCGGCGGGTGGCGGAGGCGTCGTCGGTCTCCTTCGAGAGCGCCTCGCGCTCGATCTCGAGCTGCATGACGCGGCGCTCGACCTCGTCGATCTCCGTGGGGAGCGAGTCGATCTCGATGCGCAGCTTCGAGGCGGCCTCGTCGATCAGGTCGATCGCCTTGTCGGGCAGGAAGCGATCGGCGATGTAGCGGTGCGAGAGGGTCGCGGCGGCGATGATGGCCGAGTCCTGGATGCGCACCCCGTGGTGCACCTCGTAGCGCTCCTTGAGGCCGCGCAGGATCGCGATCGTGTCCTCCTCGGACGGCTCACCCACGAACACGGGCTGAAAGCGCCGCTCGAGCGCCGGGTCCTTCTCGATGTGCTTGCGGTACTCGTCCAGCGTCGTGGCACCGACAGCCCGCAGCTCGCCGCGAGCGAGCATCGGCTTGAGGAGGTTGGCGGCGTCCACCGCGCCCTCCGCGCCGCCGGCGCCGACGATCGTGTGGAGCTCGTCGATGAAGAGGATCACGGCGCCGCGAGCGTCGGCGATCTCCTTGAGGACGGCCTTGAGGCGGTCCTCGAACTCGCCGCGGTACTTGGCCCCGGCGATCAGCGCGCCGATGTCGAGCGCGACGACGCGGCGGTCGCGCAGCGACTCGGGGACGTCCCCGGAGACGATGCGCTGGGCCAGGCCCTCGGCGATCGCAGTCTTGCCCACGCCGGGCTCGCCGATGAGCACCGGGTTGTTCTTCGTGCGGCGCGACAGGACCTGGATGACGCGGCGGATCTCGTCGTCGCGGCCGATCACCGGGTCCAGCTGCCCCTGCTCGGCGGCCTCGCACAGATCGCGCCCGTACTGCTCGAGGGCCTGGTACTTGTCCTCCGGGCTCTGGTCGGTCACGCGATGGGGCCCGCGGACCTCGCCGAGGGCCTCGAGCAGCGCGTCCTTGGCGGCACCGGCGCCCCGCAGTGCCTCTCCCGCGGGCGAGTTGTGACCCGCGAGCGAGACGAGGAGGTGCTCGGTGGAGACGTACTCGTCGGAGAGCTCGCGCGCCTCGTGCTCGGCCGCGCGCAGCACCTGGAGCAGCTCGGGGGAGGTGGTCGGCTCGGCGGCGTCCCCGGTGATCTGGGCCTGGGCGTCCAGCGCGGCGTTGACCTGCGCGCGCAGCGTCTCGACGGCGACCCCGAGCTTGCCGAGCACCGGCAGCACCACCCCCGCGTCCTGCTCGAGCAGCACGGAGAGAAGGTGCTCGGGCGTCACCTGGGGGTTGCGCCGCGAGGCGGCCAGGCCCAGCGCGGCCTGGATGGCCTCCTGCGACTTGATCGTGAAGCGGTCGGGCTGCATAAAGATCTTAGTCAGTCTAACTCAGATCTATGCGTGGATCAACCTAATCCACGGCGTGGAGATCATCAGACGCGGCTGGGGAGTACTTCGTGGCCGCATCTTCGCGCCTTGGGTTGAATGGCGCCCTGCGTGGTAATCTAATGCCATGAAGAGTGCCATCGACCGCAGCGGCCGCTTGGTTATCCCCAAGTCGCTGCGCGACGAACTCGGGTTCCTTCCGGGTGCTGACCTCGTCCTGGAAGCGCGCGACGGTCGTCTCGAGATCGAAGCGGTGCCGACCGAGATGCGCCTCAAAGGCTCTGGCCGCGAAGCGGTCGCTGTAGCGGAGACCGATCTGCCGCCTCTGACCGCCGAGCAGGTCCGGGCCACCCTCGAGCAGACCCGGCGGTGAGGGCAGCCGACACGAGCGTGATCGTCGCCGCCTTCGGCGGGTGGCACGAGCACCACGCCGCGGCGCGGAAGGTGATCTCGTCCGGTGTCGCGCTGATCGGCCAGTGCGCCGCGGAGGCCTACTCGGTTCTCACGCGATTGCCGCCACCCCACCGCGCACCCGCCAACGTCGTGGCCGCATTCATGGCGTCAGCTTTCCCCGAGCCGCCCCTGGTCCTCCACGCCGCCGGTTACGGTGACCTAGCGCAGCGGCTAGCGGCGCTCGGCATCTCCGGAGGCGCCACCTATGACGCGATCGTCGCGCTGACCGCAGCGGGCTCTGGCGCGACGCTGGTGAGCGGTGACGCCAGAGCGCAGCTGGTCTATGAGCGCTGCGGCGCGCGGTTCGAGCTGCTGTGAGCACACTGCCCCCGCCGCTCGACGTAGCCGCGCTGACCGCGCGCTGCCGCGTGGTGCTCGACGCCAACTGGCGCGAGGGCGAGCAGGCAGGGCACACCTACGCCTTTGGCTCCCCCAGCCCGGGGCGCTATCCGTGGCAGTGGTACTGGGACTCGTGCTTCCATGCGATCGTCCGGCGCCGCTATGACCCCGACCGCTCGCGGCGGGAGCTCGAGAGCCTGCTGGACGCCGCCCGGGACGGGTTCATCGGCCACGTCATCTTCTGGGGGCGCCCGCTGAACCTCGAGCGCGCCATCCGCTACAACGTCGCGCGCCGGGACGACCTGATGACGAGCACCATCCAGCCGCCGCTGCTGGCGTGGGCGTGGAAGCTGGCGGTCGGCGACCCGGCGGGCGAGCCGCGCATCACGACCCACCACGAGTGGCTGAGCGCCCACCGCGACCTCGACGGCGACGGCCTGCTCTGGCTCATCCAGCCCGACGAGTCGGGCCTGGACGCCTCACCGAAGTTCGACCACGTATGGGGCGTGCGCGCTCAGGGCCGGCGCGGCTTCCCGCTGCTCATCCGCTCCAACCGCAAGCGCGGCTTCGACGCGCGGCGCATCCGGGATGCGGGCGGGCCCGTGCTCTGCGAGGTGCTGACGAACGTGATGTGGTCGCTGGCCCGGCAGTCGATGAGTCAGGGGTCCACAACCCCGGCGCTGGTCGATCGCCTGTGGCACGAGGACCTCGGCCGCTTCGTCGACGAGGCCCACAGCCCGCGGCGCACCCTCGCCCCGGGGTCGGTGCCGTTCACCTGGGACACGCTGGCGCCGCTGGCGCTCCCCGATCTCCCCGAGGCGATCGGCCGGCGCCTGATCGAGGAGACCTTGCTGGATCCGGCGCGCTTCGCCGGCGGCGTGCCGCTCGCCTCGGTCGCGCTGGACGACCCGGCCCACACCTCGCGCGATCACTACTGGGGCCTGCGGCGCTACTGGCGCGGGCCGAGCTGGGTCAACGCGGCGTGGCTGGCCTGGCTCGGATTGCGGCGGCTTGGCTACGAGGCCGAGGCGGCCGACCTGGCCCACCGGCTCGGCACGGTGATGCTGCGCGAGGGCATCCGCGAGTACTACGACGCGCGCCTGGGCACCGGCATGGGCGCGCAGGACTTCGGCTGGAGCACGCTGGTGTGGGAGATGGCCGAGCCGGCTTAGCTCTGGGCGCCGCGGCCCGGGCGCGACACGGGAATGCGAAACGCCTTCGTGTCCCGGAGGCGGACGATCTCGCGCGAGCCCGTCGAGCGCACCAGGTCGGCGCCGATCGCGCGGTTGACCCGCTCGACCTCGCCGGCCATCTCCGCGCGCAGCGCGTCGGCCTCGGCCTTGAGCTTGGCCATGCGGGCGTCCATCGCCCGCAGCTCCTCCTCGAGCGCGAAGACCCGCTCGACGCCGGCCAGGTTGATGCCCAGCTCGGCCGTCATCTCCTGGATGCGGCGCAGGCGCTCGACGTCCTGGTGGGAATAGAGCCGCGTTCCCTTCCGGGAGCGCTTGGGCTCGATGAGCCCGCGAGCCTCGTACATGCGCAGCGTCTGGGGATGCATCTCGGCCAGCTCGGCGGCGACGGAGATCATGAACACCCCCCGGTCGTCGGAGACCTCGATGCGCGTGGTGGTGCGGGTGCGCCTGGGAGCCATCAGCTCGAGTCCCCATCATTGCCGCTGGTCCGGCCGGTGAAGAGCCCGGCGCGCGGATCGCCGCCGTTGTCGAACGCCCTGGACATCTCCTCGACCGCCGCCTTCTGATCCTTCGAGAGCTTCTCGGGCATGTCGATGACCCACCGGTAGTGGATGTCGCCGCGGCCCTTGCCGTTCAGTCGCGGCGGCCCCTCTCCGCGGATGCGCTGGACCGTGCCGGGGCGGGTCCCCGCGGGGACCTTGAGCTTCTTGGCCGCGGTCAGCGTGGGCACCTCGATCGTCGCGCCTGCCATTGCCTCGGCGACGGTGAGGGGCACCTCGACCTCGAGGTGGTCACCCTTGCGCTTGAACACCGGCGACTCGGCCACGCGCGTGACGACGTAGAGGTCGCCGGGCGGCCCGCCGTTGCGCCCGGGCTCCCCCTTGCCCGCCAGGCGCACGCGACTGCCGTCACGCACGCCGCCGGGGATCGTGACCCGGTAGCGCTTGATCGCCTTCGTCGCCCCGCTGCCCTGGCAGGTCGGGCACGGTTCCTCGATGACGGTGCCGCTGCCGCCGCAGCGCGAGCACGGCTGGGAGATGGAGAAGAGGCCCTGGCCCTCGGCCTCGACGCCGCGGCCCTGGCACTGGGGGCAGACCTTCGGCGCGGTGCCCGGCTTGGCCCCCGTGCCGCGGCACGTCGTGCAGGTCGTCGCCGTCGGGACGGCGAGGGGCACCTGGGCGCCGTTGACCGCCTGCTCGAAGGAGATGGAGACCTCCGTCTCGAGATCGCGCCCCGGCTGCTGGCGCTGCCGCGTGCGCCCCCCGCGGACGCCGCCGGCCGTCTCGCCGGCGTTGCCGAAGAGATTGGAGAGGATGTCGCCGAAGCCGCCGGGAAAGCTGCCGGGATCAAAGCCGCCGGCCCCGCCGGCGAAGCCGCCACCGCCGCCGCCCATCCCGAAGGGACCGGTGCCGCGGTCGTAGTCCTTGCGCTTGTCGGCGTCGCCGAGGACGTCGTGGGCCTGGGAGACCTGCTTGAAGCGCTCCTCGGCGTCCTTGTTTCCGGCGTTGCGGTCGGGGTGGTACTGCCGCGCGAGCTTGCGGTAGGCCTTCTTGATCTCGTCCTGGGTCGCGTTCTTCGCGACGCCCAGGGTCTTGTAGTGGTCGGGTCGCGCGGCCATGACGCCTGGTCCTAGGCGGCCACCACGACGCGGGCGGGCCGGAGCACCACCCCGTCCAGGCGGTAGCCCTGCTGGTAGACCTCGACGACCGTGCCGGGCTCGGCGCCCTCGACCGGCTGCTGGGCCATCGCCTCGTGCAGGGCGGGGTCGAAGCGCTCGCCCTGCGGCGCGTAGGCCTCGATCCCGGCCCGCGCGAGCGCGCCCTGGAGCTCGGAGAGCACCAGGCGGATGCCGGCGGTCAGGTGGTGCTCGGCGTCGGCCTCCTCGGCCTCGGCCGCCGCCAGCGCGCGCTCGAAGTTGTCCAGCGCGGGCAGCAGCTCCTTGGCCAGCCTGCCCACTCCGCGGGCCTCGGCGTGGGCGAGCTCCTTGGCGGCACGCTTGCGGTAGTTCTCGAAGTCCGCCTGGGTGCGCTGGGCGAGCTCGAGGTACTGATCGCGCTCGGCGGCGACCGGATCGGCCTCTGCCGTCTCAGCCGTCTCAGCCGTCTCAGCCGTCTCGGCCGTCTCGGCCGGATCGGGCGCACCGGCGTCACCGGCGCCGGCGGCCGCGGCCTCGACACCCTCGACGACGGCCTCCTCGGCCGACCCGGGTTCGGAGGGCGCCGCGGCGGCGGCGCCCTCCGGCCGGGAGACGGCCTGCTCCTCAGGGGCGGGCATGTCTACTTACCCTCGTCCACGACCTCGGCGTCCACGACGTCCTCCTCCTCATCGGAGGCGGCGTCGTCGCCGGAGCCGTTGGCCGCCTGGCCGGCACCGTCGCCGTCGGCGGTCTGCTCTGACTGCGCCCGCTCGTACATCGCCTGTGAGACGGCGTGGAAGGCGGTCTGGAGCGCCTCGGTCTTGGCCTTGATGTCGGCCGCGTCCTCGGACTCCAGCGACTCGCGGACCTCCTTGATGGCCGCCTCGATCTGCTCCTTGGAGGACTCGTCGACGCTGTCGCCGAGATCGACGAGCTGGCGCTCGGCCTGGTAGGCCGCGTTCTCGCCCTCGTTGCGCGCCTCGGCGAGCTCGCGCGCCGCGCGATCCTCGTCGGCATGGCTCTCGGCGTCGGTGACCATCTTCTTGATCTCGTCGTCGGAGAGGCCCGAGCCGGCCTTGATCTCGATCTTCTGCTCCTTGCCGGTGCCCAGGTCCTTCGCGGACACGTTGAGGATGCCGTTCGCGTCGATGTCGAACGCGACCTCGACCTGAGGAATGCCGCGCGGGGCGGGTGGGATTCCCGTCAGCTGGAACTTGCCCAGCGACTTGTTGCCCTGCGCCATCTCGCGCTCGCCCTGGAGCACGTGGATCTCCACGCTGGGCTGGTTGTCCTCGGCGGTCGAAAAGACCTCCGACTTGCGCGTGGGGATCGTCGTGTTGCGCTCGATCAGCTTGGTCATGACGCCGCCCTTGGTCTCGATGCCGAGGGTCAGCGGCGTGACGTCGAGCAGCAGGACGTCCTTGACGTCACCGGCGAGGACGCCGGCCTGGATGGCCGCGCCGACGGCGACGACCTCGTCGGGATTGACGCCCCGGTGGGGCTCCTTTCCCGTCAGCTCCTTGACGCGCTCCTGGACGGCGGGCATGCGGGTCATGCCGCCGACCATCACGACGTGCTCGATCTCCGAGGCGCCCTTGTCCTTGGCGTCCTCGAGCGCCTGGCGCACGGGGTTTTCCACGCGCTTGAGCAGCTCCGCGGTGAGCTCGCCGAGCTTTGCGCGGGTGAGGCGGGTGTCGAGGTGCTTGGGACCCGAGGCGTCGGCCGTGATGAACGGCAGGTTGATCTGGGTCTCCTGCGTGGTGGACAGCTCGATCTTGGCCTTCTCGGCAGCCTCGTAGAGGCGCTGGAGGGCCATCTTGTCGGCGGCCAGGTCGATGCCCTGGGTCTTCTTGAACTCGCTCACGAGCCAGTCCACGACCGCCTTGTCGAAGTTGTCGCCGCCGAGGTGGTTGTCACCCGCGGTCGACTTGACCTCGAAGACGCCGTCGCCGATCTCCAGCACGGACACGTCGAACGTGCCGCCACCGAGATCGAAGACGAGGATGGTCTGGTCGGACTCCTTGTCGAGGCCGTAGGCCAGCGAGGCGGCCGTGGGCTCGTTGATGATGCGCTTGACGTCGAGGCCGGCGACCTTGCCGGCGTCCTTGGTGGCCTGGCGCTGGTCGTCGTTGAAGTACGCGGGAACGGTGATCACCGCGGAGTCGACCGTGTCGCCGAGGTAGGC
>Ga0136612_10001358_pt1 | contig 10375 bp, 9 predicted proteins | sample AntDryUQ224A2306_2_FD_106644 | JGI IMG/M metagenome (GOLD analysis project Ga0136612, IMG submission 106644) | Polar desert sand microbial communities from Dry Valleys, Antarctica - metaG UQ224A (23.06) | ecosystem: Environmental > Terrestrial > Soil > Desert | place: Antarctica: Dry Valley...
GCGTCGCGGATGAAGAAGACGCCGAGGTTGTTGCCGACGAGGTCCCAGTTGCCGTCCTCGGTGTAGAGCTTGATCGCAAATCCGCGCGGGTCACGCGCGGCCTCGGAGGAGTCGCGACCGCCAGCGACGGTGGAGAAGCGGATAGCCAGGTCGGTCTGCCTGCCGGCTTCGGCGAAGAGCTTGGCGCGGGTGTACGTCGCGATCGGCTCGTCGCCGACCTTGCCCGTCGCGGTGAAGTGTCCGTACGCCAATGCGCCGCGGGCGTGCACGACCCGCTCAGGGATGCGTTCGCGGTCGAAGTGGCTGATCTTCTCCAGGAACTGGTAGTTCTCGAGGGTCGCGGGACCGCGTTCGCCGACCGTGCGCTGGTTCTGGTTGTCATACACCGGGTGGCCCTGCCGGTTGGTGAGCACGGCGCGGTCGTCACCCTCGCCGGCACCCTTGCTCGACACGTCGGTCATCTCGTACGTCCCTCCATCGGTGTGGCCCTTACAGCTACCCTCGCACGTTACTCACTCAGACCAAGCGGCGCAGCGCGGAAGTGGACGAGCTGGGGCGCGGCACGTCACTGCGTCTGCAGGAACGCCTTGTCGGCACAAATACCGACGAGCTCGTACGTGGACGCGCCCAACGCGAAGGTGTCGCCGATCTCGACGTGCTCGGCCGCAGCCGTCTCCGCCGCCGTCGCCTGACCGAGGCTGAACCGTACGTACGGCGGATCGTCGTCGGCGATGGAGGCGATCCGCACCGCGTTGCCGTCATATCCATGCGACCGTCGACGCCAGCCATGACGCCCTGCCCGGTCTGGCTGCCGCTACGATTCCGGGCCGGCTGGCAGGATTGGAGTATGACCGCTGCCCGGGACGTCGCGTGAGGATGGTGGCGATGTCGCGCAGGCAGCTGATCGGCGCGCTCGGGCTCGGCGGTGCGACGCTCGGAACCGCGGCACTCGCGGCATGTTCGGCCGCGGGCGAGGGCACGAGCCCCGCAGCGAGCACCACCCCGCCGACCCACGGCGACGGCGGCGGCCCCACGCGGTACGCATACGGCGCCGACCCCTCGCAGTACGCCGACCTGTACCTACCTGGCGGCGACGCCCCACGCGGCACGGTGGTGATGATCCACGGCGGCTTCTGGCGGGCGACGTACGGCGCCTATCTGAGGTGCCGACGGCGCAGGACCTGGCCGCCCGCGGCTGGACCGTGTGGAACCTGGAGTACCGACGGTTGGGCAACGGCGGCGGCTGGCCGGAGACCTTCGACGACGTGGCCGCCGGCGTGGACCGTCTGCGCACGCTCGCCGAGGACATGCCCGGGCTCGACCTCGGCGGTGTGGTGGCGATGGGCCACAGCGCCGGGGGACACCTGGCGACGTGGCTCGCCGGCCGGCGCGGGCTCCCGATCGGCGCTCCGGGTGCGTCGCCGAAGGTCGAGATCTCCGGTGTGGTCAGTATGGCCGGCGTCGTGCAGCTCGCTCTCGCAGCCGAACGCGGCATCGGCAAGGGTGCGGTGCTCGACCTGATGGGGGGGCATCCGGACACCCGCGCGACGCGGTACGCCGTCGCCGACCCGGTGCAGCAGATTCCGGTCGGTGTACCGGTGCGCTGCGTGCACGCGCGCGGTGACGCAAGCGTGCCGATCGGACAGAGCATCGGGTACGTCGAGGCGGCGCGTGACGCTGGTGGGGACGTGCGCCTGGTGAAGGTGCCCGGCGACCATTTCGCGCCGATCGACCCGGCGAGCCGGGCGTGGCGTACGACCGTGGGGTTGTTGGAGGAGCTCGGTTCCTGAGCGGCGTCGAGCGGGGCGGTCAGGGCAGCGCGAGTGTCTTCCACACCGACCGGTCGGTCGTGCCGCCCGGCGACAACGCGTTGTCGGAGCGGAACCTCTTCACCGCGGCGATCGTTGCGGCACCGTAGTACCCGGAGCGCTTGGAGCGGGGCGCGTCCAGCGCAGTCTGGAGCACGAGCACAGCCTTGCCCGCCTCGTGCTTGGTCAGGACCCTGTCGGCGTAGTGGTTGAAGCCGTACCTCGCCGCCTTCCTCGCTGTAAAGCCCTCCACCGCGTCGTAGCTGAGGCTGCTGGGGACGAGCGAGCTCCACGTCGGCCCGTCGAGGGCGCCGGTACGCGGGAGGTCGTGGGACTTCTGGTAGTCCTTGACCGCGGACCACGTCGCGCCGCCGAACGAACCGGTCGCACCGATCTCGAGCCGACGTTGGGCACGCTCCACGGCCGTTCCGGTCGCTCCGTAGTAGGAGGTCGCGTACGAGCTCCGCTTGACCGCGGCGGTTGTCGGAGCGCACGGGACAGGTCGCGGCGAACGACGCAAGGTCGCCGGTTGACCGGTGAACGTCGAGCAGCGCCCGTAGTCCACCGCGCCGACCTTGCCGGTCCAGAACGAGGTGTTGCCGCGTGCGCCGGCCCAGCTGAGCGAGATGTGGATGTGGTCGGTGTGCGCGGAGTAGCCGGTGTAGCTGCGCCACCCCTCCGACAGCCGGTACGCCGACCAGATCCTGCTGTTGTAGATGACGTACATGACACCCAAGCGGCGCGCCTTGACACCGCTGTTGGCGGTGAGCCACCCGAGGAAGTCACCGGCAGCCCTGCGCTGCGCCGCGTTGTCGACGTTGACCGTCCAGTCCAGGGCGCGGCCCTCCTTGTGCTCTGATGTGCCGGTCGAACAGCTACGACCGGCGCCGATGCTCCCGACGCCGTACGTCTTGATCAACAGCGCTCCCAGCTTGTCCACCCCTGGCAGCGCCCTGGGTGAGCAGGACACCTGCGGGAAGTAAAGCGACGCTGGATCGACTCTGTCCGGCTGGGGCACCGGTGCGGAGAGGCCCGTCGGGTCGCCAGGGAAGGGGACCGGGTCTGAGGCTCGCGGCCCTGCGTCGCGCATGGGGTCGCTCGGACGCGCGTGGACCCCAGAGACGCCAAGAGCGATCAGCGACACGCCGATGATCAATGCCGATGCTGCACGCCGAACGTGTGCGATCATTCGCACTCCTCACCATGGAGTCCCCATAGTGCGGCATCAAGTCACATCTGTCACTCCTTTCCCACCTTCCCCTCCCGCCTCCGGCCGCCAGGGGTACGGCGCGAACCGGTAGGTTGCAGGCGTGCGTATCGCGACCTGGAACGTCAACTCCATCCGCAGCCGCATCGACCGGGTGGCCGACTGGCTCGAACGCAGCGACGTCGACGCCGTCGCTCTCCAGGAGACCAAGTGCCGAGATGACCAGTTCCCCGAGGACCGCTTCGCGGCGCTGGGGTACGAGGTCACCCACCAAGGTTTCTCGCAGTGGAACGGTGTCGCCATCGTCTCTCGCGTCGGTCTCGTCGACGTAGAGGTCGGCTTCCCCGGCCAACCCGGCTACGGCGATCCGATCGTGGACGAAGCGCGTGCGATCGGCGCGACGTGTGGCGACGTCCGTCTGTGGAGCCTGTACGTCCCCAACGGCCGCGAGGTCGGGCATGAGCACTACGCCTACAAGCTCGACTGGCTCGAGCGCCTGCGGCAGGCCGCATCAGGTTGGCTCGCCGCCGACCCGCACGCCCAGGTCGCGCTGACCGGTGACTGGAACATCGCCCCACAGGACGAGGACGTCTGGGACATGGCGGCCTTCGACGGTCACACCCACGTATCAGAAGCCGAGCGCGAGGTCTTTCGCGCGGTGATCGACTCCGGGTTCAGCGACGTCGTGCGCCCGTTCACGCCTGGCCCGGGCGTCTACACGTACTGGGACTACCAGCGGCTGCGCTTCGCCAAGCGGGAGGGGATGCGCATCGACTTCGTCCTCGCCTCGCAGCCGCTCGCCGCCCGCGTCACCGATGCGATGATCGACCGTCAGGAGCGCAAGGGCAAGGGCCCCAGCGACCACGCCCCCGTCATCGTCACCGTCAGCTGACCCCCCCCCGCTCGTACGTGGATGATGGTGTGCCCGTACGTGGATGATGGCGCTGCCTCGCGCCAGCTGCCACTTATCGCCGCGCCACCTGCCACGTATGAGCGGGGGTCAGCTGAGCCAGGTCGGGCGCAGAGGAAAGTGGGCGTTGCCGCGCTGGTCCGTCTTGACCGCGAGCACCTGGTGGAGCTGGATGTCGTTGCGCTCGAAACCCAGCCGCGAACCCGCCATGTACAGCCCCCACACCTTGGCGGTTCCCTCTCCGACCTCCTCGACGCACTCATCCCAGTTGTCGCGCAGGTTGCGGCACCAGTCCGCGAGCGTCAGGGCGTAGTGCTCACGCAGGTTCTCCTCGTGGCGAACCTCCAGCCCGTGGTTCTGGATCTCGGTGATGATGCGGCCCGAGCTGGTCAGCTCCCCGTCGGGGAAGACGTACCGGTCGATGAACGCCCCGGTGGTATCACTGCCTCGCGTGTCCGGCCGGGTGATGCAGTGGTTGAGAAGCCGGCCGCCCACGCGCAGGCGGTCGCGCATGAAGCCGAAGTACGTCCCGTAGTTGCGCACCCCGATGTGCTCGGTGAGGCCGATGGAGCTGATCGCGTCGAAATCGGTCTCGGGCACGTCGCGGTAGTCCATGAACCGGACCTCGGCGAGGTCGGAGAGGCCGTCGTGCACGATTGCCTCCTGAGCCCAGGCCGCCTGCTGCTGCGACAGCGTGACCCCGATGGCCTTGACGCCGTACGTCCTGGCCGCATGGCGGACCATGCCGCCCCAGCCGCAACCGACGTCGAGCAGGCGCTGGCCCGGCTGCAGGCCGAGCTTGCGCGCGACGAGGTCGTACTTGAACGTCTGCGCAGTCTCCAGGCTCGCGTCACCGTCGGGGAAGCATGCACAGGTGTAGGTCATCGACGGCCCGAGGACCAGCTCGTAGAAGCGGTTGGACACGTCGTAGTGGTGGTGGATCGCGACCGCGTCACGGCTCTTGGAGTGCCGCAGACCCTCGACCGCGCGACGCCAGCGCGGCAGGTGCTCCTGCGGCGGCGGCGGCGGCGGCTTGAGCTTGTCGAACCCCATGGCCCGCACCAGACGGAGCAGCTCCTGCGGCGGCGGCACCCTGAACTTCAGGCCGCCCAGCAGCAGCAGCATGGCGTCGTACGGGTCGGCGGGGTGGACGCCCTGCAGCTCCAGGTCACCGGCGACGTAGGCGCGGACGAAGCCCAGGTCGCCCGGCGCCGTCATGAGGTACGCAAGCCCGCGCTCGTTGGCCAGGTGCAGCCGCACGCGCGCGTCGTGCGCACCGACGCTGCTGCCGTCGTACGCGGTGAAGCAGAAGGGGGGGCTGTCGGGCAACAGCCTGCCGATCACCTCACCGATCGACATGTGGGGCCTTCCAGACGTCAGCGTCATCGACGTCTCACCGCCTTCTCGTAGAGTCCGGTCAACCGGTCGTCGGGGTCGTGAACGGCCTTCACCGCGGCGAGGGCGTCGCCGGCGTAGAGGCGGTCGAACGTCTCCCGGTCGTAGTAGGCGTCGGAGTAGAGCGACTTGTGGCCACCGAGCTCGTTCACCCGCACCTCGATCATGGCGTTGACGTCGCCGTCGGCGGCTCCCTCGCGCATGGGTACGGTGCCCCAGAAGCCGACATTGAGGTACGTCTGCCCCGGCTCGAGCGGGTACAGCGGCCAGGTCGCGGCGCTACCGGGACCGTCCGGCTCCCGCAGGCGGAGCGGGCACAGCCACACCGGCCGCATGCCGACGGCGGTGTCGAACCACCGCACGAACTCTGCGGTGCGGCCGACCGGAACTTCGATGTCCTGGATGACGCGCTCGTGCGGCGGTTTGCCCTGGAGAAGGTCGAGTCTCCTCGCGATGCCCAGCCTGGCGTCCAGACCCACCAGCCGGTGGTAGAAGTCGCTGCGCCGGTAACGCCTGGGCCAGATCCGCCGGAGCCGCGGGTTCTGGGCACCGAACGCCCCCGAGCACCAGAACCAGTCGGTGTCCCAGCGCCACAGGTAGTCGTAGATCGTCAGGTCGTCCCGCTGCCTCTGGCGGATCGAGCGGTAGTAGATGGCCTGCCCGGTGTAGTCCGATGGCTGCGCGGGGACGTCGTCGGTGAACGTCGCGAGGGTGAGGTACGACTCGTGCGGCGCGAATGCGACGCCGTCGATGCCGTCGACCCGCGTGCCGTCCCAGGTGTGGTCGTCGCAGATCTTCTCCACGGTCTCGGCGAGCGTGTCGAGGTCGTCGAAACGCAGGTGCCGCAGGCGTACGTACGCCGGCACACGCTCCAGCTCGATCCTGAGCCGGGTGGCGTAGCCGAGGCTGCCGTAGGAGTTGGGGAACGACGCGAACAGGGCGGCGCTGGCCTCGGGGTCTTTGCCGGTGCCGCCTGGCGTGGCCGTCACCACGCGACCTGAGCCGGTCAGGACGTCCATCTCGAGCACCGACTCGTGTGGCAGGCCGTTGCGGAACGAGGTGGACTCGATGCCGAGGCCGGTCACGGCGCCGCCGAGGGTGATGGTGCGCAGCTGCGGCACGACCATCGGGATCAGCCCAAAGGGCAGTGTCGCGTCGACGAGATCTTCGTAGGTGCACATGCCCTGGACGTCAGCGGTCCTCGCAGTGGCGTCGACGGCGAGGACGCCGCCGAGCCCGGAGACGTCGAGGCCGGGCGTTTCGGTAGCCGCGCGCGTCCTGAACAGGTTGGACGTCCGCTTCGCGAGCCGCACCGGAGCACCGGTGGGAATGGCGCGGTAGGAGTCGACGAGCCGCTGCACCGCTCGCTCGTGCTGCTGCCATGGGACCAGCGTCGTCACGCGGTCAGCCTAAGGCGCCACACGAGCACCTCGGACGGCGCCTCACCGGTGATGTGTACGCCCGGCGTCGCACCCATCCGCACGGTGTCGCCGGCGGCGAGGATCCCGACGCCGCTGAGGGACACCCGGCCGCGGGTGACGTGCACGTGCAGCGGGTCGTCTGCCGGCAGCGCGGCCGCGTCGCCGGTGTCGAGCAACGCGACGTACAGGCTGACCCCGGGACGTACCGCCAGGGCGTGCAGGAGCAACCCGCGCGCACCGAGCAGCCCGTGCTGGTGGTACGCCGGCGGTTGTGGGGCCGCCCCGAGCGCGTCGCGGCTGGGCCGCAGCACCATCTGGATGAAGCGCAGCGGCTCGACTGCCGAGGCGTTGCGCTCGGCGTGGGTGACGCCGGCTCCGGCACTGAGGTGCTGCAGCTCACCGGGCGCGACGATGCCGACGTGGCCGGTCGAGTCCTCGTGCTCCAGGACGCCGCCGAGCACCCAGGTGACGACCTCCACGTCGCTGTGGCGGTGGGGCTCGTACCCCGCCCCGGGCGCGAGACGTTCGTCGTTGACGGCGACCAGCGGACCGAAGGACGTGTTGGCGGCGTCGTAGTGGTCGCCGTGGGAGAAGCAGTGGCGGGCCTCGATGCCCTCGCTGCGCGTCGTGTAGCGGTCGTCGGCGCGCAGCACCAGCGGCAGGCCCAGGTCTCGGTCTATGGGCTCAGGCATAGCCGAGGTCGTGCAGCCGGGCGTCGTCGATGCCGAAGTGGTGGGCGATCTCGTGCGCGACCGTGATAGAGACCTCCCCGACGACGTCCTCCTCGGTCTCGCAGATCGCGAGCGTCGGGCGCCGGAACACCGTGATCCGGTCGGGCAGGACCCCGCCGTACCACGCTCCTCGCTCGGTCAGCGGGATGCCGTCGTACAGGCCGAGCAGGTCCGGCTCGTCGGCCGGCGGATCCTCCTCGATGAACAGCACCACGTTGTCGAGCAGGTCTGTCAGCGCCGTCGGGATGGCGTCGAACGCGGCGGAGACCAGCTCATCGAACCGCTCCTCACTGACATCGATCATGACCCAATTCTGCCCGACGCCGGGTCGAGCCCACCGCCCGCCACCGCATTTTGTCTGCCGCTCAGGACGCCCTATGCTGTAGCGGGCCCTGACGGCGTACGCTGCCCGAAGACCCTCGCCCTCATCGTCTAGAGGCCTAGGACGCCGCCCTTTCAAGGCGGTAGCACGGGTTCGAATCCCGTTGGGGGCACGCGGTGGAGCAGGATCGCCACCGGGCGGGTAAAGTCGACAAGTGAATAGCTTGGCCCTGTAGCGCAGTTGGTTAGCGCGCCGCCCTGTCACGGCGGAGGTCGCCGGTTCGAGTCCGGTCAGGGTCGCCAACTCTGCACGATCGATCCTCAGGCCGACGTCACCGGCCGGCCGAGGTACTCCGCGTCCTCGGCGTAGTCGGGGTCCCGCCCCATGGCCAGCCCGATCAGGGTCAGGACGACGGCGACCGCAAGGGTACGACGCGGACGCCACCCACGAGGACCGCGACGTGCTCCTGACGGTCGCGTGCGATCACACCGACCGTGCGCTGGAGGTCCACGGTGTCGCGTGGAGCAAGAACGCGAGCCCGGATGTGCTCGGTACGAAGGCGTGGCGGTTGGCGGACGTCGCGGACCGACTCGACGACCTCCGCCTCGTGGCCCGGGTCGGTGCGGAGCGGACCGTCATCCAGGACAGTACGCTCGCCGCGCTGCTCCCGCCGTCGTACTGGATCGACGTCCTTCGCGAGCGTGGTGAGTACCGCACGGGCACCGTCTTGATCTCCGGGACGGTGCCGATGGTCGAGGGCGTCGACCAGTTCGCAGATCGCTGGGAGGTCGAGCCCATCGACGACACGGCCGGTGACTCGCGACGGTGGCCTACGACGTCGAGGTCATGCCCGCGCCGATCGGCTGACCCCTCGCCAACGCACTCCGAACACCTCGCAGGCACCCGGTATAGTTCGTCCTGCTCGACGCAGTCGAGCAGGACGCGCAGGTCAGCGAGCGATCGCGGCCTCCGCAGCGGCCAGGTAGCTCAGTTGGTACGAGCGTCCGCCTGAAAAGCGGAAGGTCGCCGGTTCGACCCCGGCCCTGGCCACCCACCTCTTTACGGACCGCTTCTGCTGCGGCGGAACCGGCGAGTGTGAGTACGCCCAGCGCGGCACCCGCGAGAGCGAGACCGGTTCGTGTGGACAATCGCGTGTTGCTCCTTCAGTTCGGCAAGCCCCCCGCAATGCCTTGTAGTGTCCGGCTCGGCCCGAGAGGTTTGATTTCGCCGTCGCTCACTACCCCGGCGTTGGCCTACCTGGTCGGACCGAGACCGCCGGCTTCTCGGGCACGGCATACTTCACAAGATGAGTGAACAAGTGAGCGTTGGGACCGACGCCGGTGAGATGCCGGCGCACCTCTGGCTACCCGACGGAAGCACCGGGCCGGGGCTGTTGCTGCTGCAGGAGATCTTCGGGGTGAGCGCCTACATCCAGCGACGCGGCGCCGACCTGGCAGCGGCTGGGTACGTCGTCCTGGCTCCTGAGCTCTATTGGCACCTGGAGGCAACGGCAGTCGATGAGTCTGCACCGTCGGCCATCGACGACGCCATGGGCCTGGCCGGCCGGCTGGACTGGGACATCGCCGTCAGCGACGCCGTCGCCGCACTCAAGCACCTGCGGGGGTGCGAAGAGGTGCGGGGCGGCACCGGCCTGGTCGGCTTCTGCCTCGGCGGCGGCCTGGCCTTCAATGTGGCGGCGGTGGACTCACCCGACGCGCTGGTCAGCTACTACGGATCGTCGATCCCCGACCTGCTGGACCTTTCGCCAGACGTGAACGCGCCGAGCCTGCACCACTTCGGCCTCGCCGACGCGTACATCGACAACGCCACGGTCGAGCGTGTCCGCGGCGCAGTGACTGCCCACGGCCGCCCGGTCGAGTTCGAGGTGTACGAGGGCGCCAACCACGCCTTCGACAACGACGACTTCACGTTCCACCACCCCGAGGCTTCTGCGCTCGCCTGGCAGCGGACACTCGACTTCCTCGGTCGGACGTTGCCGACCTAGAGCGAACGACCGGGCGTCACCAGCCGCGGAGGTCGACCGGCCAGCTCTCCAGCACGTTGCCCTCAGACTCCACCACGTGCATCCGCTCGTGCAGCGCGCAGGTCGGATCGACGTGCGCGGGCACCATCTGCACCCGGTCACCGACCGACGGCGGCGCGAGGCCGTCGTTCATCGCGAAGACCGTGTGCTCGTCGGAGCAGGACCACACGTCTGCGCCAGGGACGGTCGGGTTGCCGTGGTCCATGCCGAACGCCTTGAGCCCGGCGTCCGCGACAGCCCAGCCGGCGGCGCTAACCGAGACGATGGTGGTCAGCACGGTCAACGCCTGCTCGAACGGGACGTCGGTGATCGCACCGTAGGCCGAGTCCATCAACGCGTACGACCCCGCCTGCAGCTCGGTGACCCAGGTGTTGCTCGTCCACGTGCCGGTGCCGCCTCCGGAGATGACGTCGCCGCCGACGTCGGCGTGCGCGCGCAGCAACAGCTCCATGCACTGCTCGGTCTGCCGCAGGCGATCCGCGGGGTCGGCTAGGAGCATCAGGTGCCCCTCGTACCCCATGACCCCCCGCACCTCGA
>Ga0136612_10001359_pt1 | contig 10373 bp, 6 predicted proteins | sample AntDryUQ224A2306_2_FD_106644 | JGI IMG/M metagenome (GOLD analysis project Ga0136612, IMG submission 106644) | Polar desert sand microbial communities from Dry Valleys, Antarctica - metaG UQ224A (23.06) | ecosystem: Environmental > Terrestrial > Soil > Desert | place: Antarctica: Dry Valley...
TCGCGAAGCGGAGACCCTGATCCATGGCGATCGGCTGGATCAGCTCGATGTCCATGTTCGTGTTGTCGCCCGGCATGACCATCTCCTGGCCCTCCGGCAGCTTGATCGAGCCGGTCACGTCCGTCGTGCGGAAGTAGTACTGCGGCCGGTAGCCGTTGAAGAACGGCGTGTGGCGGCCGCCCTCGTCCTTCGAGAGCACGTAGACCTCGGCCTTGTAGTGCGTATGCGGCGTGATCGACCCGGGCTTCGAGAGCACCTGGCCGCGCTCGACCTCCTCGCGCTTGACTCCGCGGAGCAGTGCGCCCGCGTTGTCGCCGGCCTGGGCGAAGTCGAGCGTCTTCTGGAACATCTCGAGGCCCGTGACGACCGTCTTCTCGGTCTTCGGGTGGATGCCGACGATCTCGACCTCGTCACCCGACTTGATCTGCCCCTGCTCGATCCGACCCGTGACGACCGTGCCGCGGCCCGTGATCGTGAAGACGTCCTCGATCGGCATCAGGAACGGCCGGTCGACGTCGCGGGTCGGCTCGGGGATGTACGAGTCGACTGCCTCCATCAGCTCGACGATCTTGGGCACCCACTCCTCGTCGCCCTCGAGCGCCTTCAGCGCCGAGCCGGCGATGACCGGGATGTCGTCGCCCGGGAAGTCGTACTTGGAGAGCAGCTCACGTACCTCCATCTCGACGAGCTCGAGCAATTCGGGGTCGTCGACCATATCGGCCTTGTTCAGGAAGACGACGATGTAGGGCACCTCGACCTGGCGGGCGAGCAGGATGTGCTCGCGCGTCTGCGGCATTGGACCGTCGGCGGCGGAGACGACGAGGATCGCGCCGTCCATCTGCGCCGCGCCCGTGATCATGTTCTTGATGTAGTCGGCGTGCCCGGGGCAGTCGACGTGCGCGTAGTGGCGGTTGGTCGTCTCGTACTCGACGTGCGCGGTGTTGATCGTGATACCGCGCGCCTTCTCCTCGGGCGCGTTGTCGATCTTGTCGAACTCGGTTCGAGTCGTACCCGTGCCGGCCTCGGCGAGCACCTTCGTGATCGCTGCCGTGAGGGTCGTCTTGCCGTGGTCGATGTGACCGATCGTGCCGACGTTGAGGTGCGGCTTGCTCCGCTCGAACTTCTGCTTGGCCATGGTTTTACCTCCGGTTCAAACAGCGCATCAGGATCGCCCCGAAGCGCTGTCGACAATGTCACTCGCAATGGATTGAGGCACTTCCTCGTAGGAGGAGAACTGCATCGTGAAGGTGGCGCGTCCCTGCGTCATCGAGCGCACGTCGGTCGCGTAGCCGAACATCTCCGCCAGCGGCACCTTCGCCTTGATCGACTGGGCATTGCCCGTCGGCTCGAGATGCTCAACGCGGCCGCGACGGCTGTTCAGGTTGCCCATCACATCGCCGAGGTACTCCTCGGGTGTCACGACCTCGACCGCCATGACGGGCTCGAGCAGCGTCGGCTTCGCCCGCTTCATGCCCTCCTTGAAAGCCATCGAGCCGGCGATCTTGAACGCCATCTCGCTCGAATCGACATCGTGGTAGGAGCCGTCGACGAGGATGATCCGCACGTCCACGACCGGGTAGCCCGCGAGCACCCCCGAGTCCATGGCCTCCTTGATGCCGGCGTCGACCGACGGGATGTACTCCTTCGGAATCTTGCCGCCCACGATCTTGTCCACGAACTCGTAGCCCTCGCCCGGCTCCATGTCGATGACGACGTGGCCGTACTGGCCGCGGCCTCCGGTCTGGCGCGCGAACTTCAGGTTGACGCGCTCCACCGCCTTGCCGATCGTCTCCCGGTAGGCGACCTGCGGGCGGCCGACGTTCGCATCGACCTTGAACTCGCGCATGAGTCGGCTGACGATGATCTCGAGGTGCAGCTCGCCCATGCCGGCGATGATCGTCTGACCGGTCTCGTCATCGGTGCGCACGCGAAAGGTCGGATCCTCCTCGGCCAGGCGCTGCAGACCCGCGCCGAGCTTGTCCTGGTCGCCCTTTGTCTTCGGCTCGATCGCGACAGCGATCACCGGGTCGGGAAACTCCATCGACTCGAGCCGGATCGGCGCCGACTCGATCGACAGCGTGTCGCCCGTCGTCGTCGTCTTCAGCCCGACGCACGCGGCGATCTCCCCCGCACCGATCTCCTCCCGCTCCTCTCGATGGTTGGCGTGCATCTGGAGGATGCGGCCGATCCGCTCGGTGCGGCCCGTCGTCGTGTTGAGCACCCGGTCGCCGGCCTTGATCCGGCCCGAGTAGACACGGAAGTACGTGAGCTTGCCGACAAACGGATCGGACATGACCTTGAAGGCCAGGGCAGAGAAGGGCTCGTCGAGAGCGGGCCGGCGCTCGAGACCGTCCTCGGTGCGCGGGTCGACACCGTGGACCGGCGGCACGTCGACCGGGCTCGGCAGGTAGTCGACGACAGCGTCGAGGAGCGGCTGGACACCCTTGTTCTTGAACGCGGAGCCGAGCAGCACGGGCGTGACCGCGCTCGCCAACGACGCCGCGCGGAGCGCTCGGCGGATCATCTCGTGGGTGACCGCTGCCTCGTCGAGCAGGTAGGTCTCAGTGAGCTCGTCGTCGTGCTCGGCGACGGCATCGATCAGCTGGTGGTGGTACTCACGCGCCTGCTCGAGCAACTCCGCGGGAATCTCGGTCACCTCGAACTTCTCGCCGAGGTCGTCGAGGTACACGATCGCGCGCATCTCGACCAGATCGACCACGCCGCGGTGGTGCTCCTCCTGCCCGATGGGGATCTGGATCGGCACGGGTGTCGCGCCCAGGCGATCCCGCATGGACTGCACGGCGGCGAAGAAGTCCGCGCCGGTGCGATCCATCTTGTTGATGAAGGCGATACGGGGGACGTGATAGCGGTCCGCCTGGCGCCACACCGTCTCGGACTGGGGCTGGACACCCGCGACGGAGTCGAAGACGGCGATCGCGCCGTCGAGCACGCGGAGGCTGCGCTCGACCTCAACCGTAAAGTCCACGTGCCCGGGCGTATCGATGATGTTGATGCGGTGATCCCGCCAGAACGCCGTCGTGGCAGCGGAGGTAATCGTGATGCCGCGCTCCTGCTCCTGCTCCATCCAGTCCATCGTCGCGGCCCCCTCGTGCACCTCGCCCATCTTGTGGGTGCGGCCCGTGTAGTAAAGGATGCGCTCGGTCGTCGTCGTCTTACCCGCGTCGATGTGGGCCATGATCCCGATGTTGCGCACGCGGTCGAGTGCGACCGAGGCCTGCTGAGTGACTGCCATCGTGTCTCCTACCAGCGGTAGTGCGCGAAGGCCTTGTTGGCCTGCGCCATCCGGTAGATGTCGTCCTTTTTCTTGAACGCCCCGCCCTGCTGGTTGAGCGCGTCGAGAATCTCGCCCGCGAGCTTCTCCTCCATGCCCTTCTCGCGACGGGAGCGGGCAAACTGCACGATCCAGCGCACCGCGAGCGTGCGCGCGCGACGCTGCGGCACCTCGACGGGCACCTGGTAGTTCGCTCCACCGACGCGCCGCGACCGCACCTCGAGGACGGGCGTGACCGTCTTCACGGCCTGCTCGAGCACCTCGACCGGAGGCCGGCCGGTGCGCGTGCCGACGAGTTCGAGTGCCTCGTGGACGAGATTCTCGGCAACGCCCTTCTTGCCCTCGAGCATGACCTTGTTGATCACCTGGGTGACGAGCGGCGAGCCGTAGGTCGGATCCGCGACGAGCGGCCGAGGCGTGATGTCTGCGCGACGCGGCACTTAGCTGCCTCGCTTGGCGCCGTACTTGGAGCGGCCCTGCCGGCGGTCGGAGACGCCCGCGGTGTCGAGCGCCGCGCGGATCACCTTGTAGCGGATGCCGGGCAGATCCTTCACGCGGCCGCCCCGGATCAACACCACGGAGTGCTCCTGCAGGTTGTGGCCCTCGCCCGGAATGTAGGAGGTGACCTCCATCTGGTTGGTCAGCCGCACGCGTGCGACCTTCCGCAGCGCGGAGTTCGGCTTCTTGGGTGTGGTCGTATAGACGCGCGTGCAGACGCCACGCTTCTGTGGCGCGCCGCGCAGAGCAGGGGTCTTGGTCTTCGCCGTAGGCGACAGACGACCCTTTCTGACCAACTGATTCACGGTAGGCACAAAGACTCCAGGGGGGACGGTACGCTCACACGACAACGGTCGGCAGGGCCGAGCCCCACCGACCAGAGGTGGCATGGTAGCGAACCTCGCGCGTCGCCGCAACGCTCCCACTCCGGCCTCGGCGTAGCCATAGGTCGCGAACGCGACTACAGTGCGAGAGTCCGCTCGTACGCGGGCCGAGGGGAACGTCCATTGTCGAAAGCGGCGAATGAGGGGTGGGGCTCGTCACCGTGACCACGGTGCTTTTCTCTGTGAGCGCAGCGTTGGCCACCCTCGTGGCCGTTTTGTTCTTCCTCGTTCTCCGACGACCCAGCAGCGGCGCCCGGCCCGACGCCCCCGGCTCCGTCTCCATGGGTGTGAACGAGCGCCTCGAGGCGATGGTGCGCGAGTTGAACGACGCGCTCGAGCGCGCGAACGAGGATGGCCGGCGGGCGCGTTTCCTGACCGAGCTGTCCACGTCCATCGACCTCGACGAAGTGCTGCGGCGCACGCTCGACGCGGCGGCGGCCATGCCCGGCATCGACGCCGCCATGATCGTGCTCGAGCAGGGGGACGCCGGACCGCTCGTCGCCACGCACGGCATGAATGCGGAGGAGGCCGCCCGCCAGCCACTGAATGGCCCGCCCGGCGGCGGCAAGGCGCAGGCGGTCACCGTCAACTACAGGTACGCGCCAGGGCAGACCGGGCGCAACGGCGACCTCATCCGCGGCGGCCTCTTCGTTCCTCTCATCGCCGAGGAGCGCAACGCGATCGGCACACTCGCCGTCTTCTGGCGCGGCGGAGACCGGGAGCCCTCTCGCGACGAGATCGCCGCCGTCGAGGAGTTGGCAGCAAGCTCCGGTCCGGCCGTCGAGAACGCACGGCGGTTCCGCGAGGCCCGGCAACTCGCCGATCTCGACGCCCTCACCGAGCTCCACAACCGTCGCTACTTCCAGGAGACGCTCGAGCGGGAAGTGGCGCGCGCACAGCGCTACGAGCGACCGCTCGGGCTGATGGTGCTCGACCTCGACGACTTCAAGGCGATCAACGATCGCACGGGGCATCTCGCCGGCGACGCCGTTCTCGCGCAGGCCGCCGAGCGGGTTCGCGAGGTCGTCCGCTCGGCAGACATCGCCTGCCGCATCGGCGGTGACGAGTTCGCCGTCATCCTGCCCGAGTCGACGCGGGAGGAAGCGGAGCAGCTCTACACGCGGCTCCAGCGCGCCGTCTCGTCGCACCCGATCGCGGACGTGGGGCGCCTGTTCCTCTCCGCCGGCATCGCCGAGCTCCGGCGCGGCGACGACGCTACCTCGATCTTCGCGCGCGCGGACGCCGCCCTCTACCGCGCCAAGAAGGCCGGCAAGGGTCAGATGAGTGCCGCCGACGACCTCGGCGAATCGTTCAGACGCTGACGGGGTCTGACCCCCGTTAAAGGTCTGTAAGGAGCTGCTCCTTGCACTATCGGCTGACGCGCGATCAGAGATAGTGCATCGTGGCCGAAGCCCGGCTTGCCCGGGCGGGAGGGGCCACGCCGCTGCTCAGACACGGCACTCTTGGAGCGAAGGGGGCTCGCGGGAGAAACGGCACGTTCCCCCCGCGCTCGCCTACGTCCTCTTTGCGAAGTAGAGCGGTGCCTTCGTCGGACCGATGGAGCCGCCGGCCGGCTCGAGGGTGACCGCCACGGTCGCGCCCTTCGGCACCTTCCTGGCCAGCGGTACGACGAGGTGCTCTGCGCCGCCTGCGAAGAGGCCCGAGGACGTGAGGGTCTTCCCCTCGATCACCCACGACTGGTAGATCTTGCCGACCGGCGCGCGTCGGAGGCTCGTGATGATCAGCAGCCCGTCGCCCGTCGGTCCCACGACGAGCACCATGCTCCCGTTCGAGCCCTTGACGGGCAGACGCTGCGCGTCGGGCTGCGAGAGCAGCGCGATGGCGCGGGCCTGCTCGTCCACCTGCGCCTGTGCCTGCGCCACGTTGGCCTCACGATTGTTCTCCGTGGCGTCGGCCCGCATGACCGCCCAGACACCGAGGCCGACGGCCGCACAGGCCGCGACCGCCACGAGGGCGGCGAGCGCCCGCAGCGGAAGCTGGAGGGCGGACTTCGCCACGGCTGCCGACGCGCCGCCCGAGGGCGCGTCGACATCGACACGCTCCGGCTCGGAGGCCGGCTCGGCGTCGTAGGCGACGATCTGCGGCTGCCCGGTCTCTGACCCACGCGTGTAGCTCACGCTCTCCTGGTCTCGGAGGTGTCCGTACGCGGGAAGCGACGCCGCCAGGTGCGTGACCGGCAACTCGACCTCCTCGGGGCGCCACTCCAGGGGCAGCTCGAAGCCCTCAGGTGGACCCTCCATGCGGGCGTGCTCGACCTCGTCCAGCGCCCAGTGGCTGCTTGCGGAGCTCGACGACTCGATCGTCTCTGGCGGCCATCCTCCGGTTCCCGGGAGGTCAGCGGCACCCGGGTGCCACTCAGGCTCGGGCGTGGCGTCGAAATCCCTCGGCAGTGGACCCGTGGACTCGACCGGATGCCACTCGGCGTCGGCAAAGAGGGGCGCACCCGGGTCGGCTTGCCGGTGCTCCTCGCGCTGGGAGGCCGGCTCGCTGTCGCGCTGCCAGACCGGTGGCGGCACGTAGGCCGGGCCCTCGTCGGAGGCGTTCCCGAGCACGCTCGCCAGGGGCTCGAGCGCTCGACGCGCGGTCGCGGTCACCCACGCACGGGCAGCCCGCCTCCGTACCGGACCGTACTCCGAGTCGACGAAGTAGACGAGCGCGGTTCCCAACGCCCCGAGTGCTCCGAGCGTGAGTAGCCGTAGCGGCCGCCGTCTGGCTCTCCCGTGCATCAAGACCTCGCTTTCCCCCGACCACGCCGGATACCGACCAACTCCCCTGACGCCCACGCGCACCGGTCGATTCGAGCGCGGGCAATCACCGAAGTGTACGAGCCCGACGCACGGAACGGCCGTCCGCGAGAGGATCCCGCCAAGGGGGATTCGTGCAAAGAGCGAAAAAAAGAGCAAACGGCCGAGACGGCTGCGAGCAGGGCCGGCCGGACGAGGTACCGAGGTGACGAGCGCGCTCATCGCCGTCTCTGCGGCGCTCGCCACCTTGTTCGTGGGCCTCCTGGTGCTGATCCTCCTGCGCCTGCGCGGGGGTTCGGCCGCCCGAGGCGTCTCCGCGCCGGTGGTGCAAGCCCGGCCGGCACCCCCCGAGCCCCCTCTGCGCCCAGTGCCCGTGCTTGCCCCACCACCGCGCAGACTGGCGCCGCAGGAGCTCGTGCGCCACTCACCTCCGCAGGAGCTCCCGCCTCCGCAGGAGCTCCCGCTACTCGAGCCGGCCGAGCCCGCGCTCACGGCCTCGCTCGAGCTCGATGACGTGCTGGCCGCCACGCTGGCTGCCGCCTGCCGCCTCTCGGGCGTCGACGCGGCGCTCGTCCGGATCGAGAGCCCCGACGGCGCCGAGCCGCTCCTGGCAACGCTAGGGCTCACAGCCGAGGAGGCCGAGCGCCACGCCCGGGTCGCGCTCCCGCCCGGCGCGCCGACCCGCTCGGTCTCGATCAGCGTCCGCTACCCGATCGGCGTAGAAGAGGACGCCGACCTGCTGCGCGAGGGTGTCGGCGTTCCCGTGCCTGGCGGCTCCTCCTCCGGCCTCCTCGCCGTTCTCACGCGGTCGCGCGAGCGCGTGTTCTCCGACGATGACGTGCACGCACTCGAGACCCTCTCCCGCCGCGCGGGTCCTGCGATCGAGGCTGCCCGTCTCTTCCGCGAGGCAGCGGAGCGAGCGCACGTCGACCCGCTCACCGGGCTGGCCTCCGAGCGCTCGTGCACCGGAGAGCTCGAGCGCGAGCTGGCCCGTGCCGAGCGCTACGGCCGAGGCCTGGGTCTGCTCGCTCTCCGCCTGGAAGGCTGGCCAGAGCTGATCGCCCGACTCGGACGCGCGGAGGCGGACGAGGTGCGCGCGGCGGTGGCGGGCCGCATCGGCGAGGTTATCCGGGCCGCGGACACGGCCTGCAGCGCCGGCGCAGACGGCTTCACGCTGATCTTGCCCGAGTCGACCGCGGCTGATGCCCGGCGACTGCTGCGCCGCCTGGGCGGAGCGGTCGCGACCCTTCCGTCGCGGCGGGAGGGCGGGATCGCGTTGCTCGCCGGACTCGCGGAGCTCCGCCCGGGCGACGACGCTCCATCACTCCTCGCCCGTGCGCGCACCGCGCTCGACGAGCATCCCGTGCGCCTCGACTAGCGGTACCTGGTGTTCGATCCCGAGAGGTGATCCCTTCATTGGTGCAGATGTTCGATCCTGACACCTGACCCCGTTGTTGCACTATCGCCGTTGACGCGCAATCGGAGATTGCGCGTCCAGCGTGTCGAGATCAGAGGCAGTTTGGAGGCCGACCGCCGCGCGTAGCCCGGCAGCAGGCACGCTCTGGGCATTGCCTGAAGGGCTGCTCGTAGCTGCTCAGGGCCGGAGCCCGGCTTGCCCGGGCGGGAGGCCACGCCGCTGATCGAACAAGCACGCTGCAGCGAAGGGGGCCCGTGGGGGAAACCGCAGGTTTCACCCCACGCTCAGGAAAGGCAAGTAGCTCGACAGCCGCACCGTGCCTGTCGCCGGCAGATCGTCGCGCTTGCAGACTGCGCTCTGGAGCTGCAGCGTCTGCCGCCGGATCGTCCAGCTCTCGAACGACGCCCGCCGCTCGAAGGCCGCCAGGGCAGCGGAGATGGCCGGACGCGCCTGCACGAACGGGATCGAGCCCAGCGTCTGCACGTCCCCGAGCGCACGCACGGCATAGCGGCCCTCGACCGCCTGCACGGTTGCGACCCGACCGGTAGCAATCCGGAAGAGCTCCTCGGGAGCCAGGGGCGAGAGGGCCAGACCGCGAGAGAGGCCGCCGAGCCACCAAGGCGCGGGCTGCGCCTGCACCGCGCGAGTCAGAAGCTCGGGATAGGCGAGGTAGAACGCATTCACCTCGCGCGCCGAGGGAGGCTTTGCCGTGAAGCCCACCTCGATGTCGGCGCGGCGCAACTCGTCGGCGAGGACGCCGCGCGCGACGGCGACCGTCGCGTTCGCCTTGGCGAGCGCCGCCAGGTACGCGCTTCGGCTGCCACCGAAGCGAAGCGTGACCACTGCCGCCTCGGCCGAGAGCACGCGCCGCTGCGTGATCGTGGTGCGCCCACTCTCGGAGAGCCGTGCGAGCAGGGCCGTGTAGGCGACCTCGCGATCGCCCGTGAGCCTCGTGTGGCTCTTGAGCGTGCCCTCGTCGATCCGCTGGCCCGAGAGCAGGCAGCGACTTCCGGGCGGAAGCTCGATCTGCCCCTCGGTGAGCGAGATGTTGAAGGCGGGACCCGCGGCGCCGGGCCCGTCGCAGAGGCGGTTGTCGCGCGCCCACAGGTATACGCACGCCGAGGCCTCCTTGTCGGGGTCGTTGGCCGCACTGCTCCACACCGCCCAGCCCCAGGACCAGATCGTCGTAATTCCGGTCTCGGCGGCGACCTGCCTGGCGGCGAGCGCCTGCCACTTCACGAGCTCGAACCACTTCGTAGCCGGCTGGAGGCCCTCTCTGCCGCCCGCCCCCTTTGCAGTCTGAAAACCGAGCATGATGCCGATGCGGTCTGCGGGAATGCCAACCGTGGTCAGGCTCGTGACCGCCCGACGCATCGTCAACCGCAGGCGCCGACTCCCGAGCAGCGCTCCGCGCTTGTGGATGTTCGGGCCGGAGAAGTAGACCTCGGGCACGAGATCCGCATGCTTCGCCGCCTCGCGCCACCAGTCGGCAGCCTCGGGGCTGGCGGTGTAGGGCAGGCTCGAGAGGAGGAGCATCGGCTTGGCGCCACGGTTCGCAAGCGTGCGCAGGAAGGTCAGCACGTTGGCGCGATACCGGGTGTTGGTCGGGGACCACGGAGTCTCGAGCCCGGCACCGAAGAGCTCGTTGAGTGCGATCACCGGCTTGTCGCACCCTGACGACTGCGCCGCGGCGTCGAAGAGCCGGTTGGCCCGCTCGACGATCGTGTCGGCGTCCTTCGGCACGGATGGCGTTCCCACCCGGTTGGTCAGGTAGAGGTCGAAGTACACGGTCTTCGCTCCGGCCTCGCGGATCTTTGGCGGGTAGATCAGGTTGGAGGCCGCAACCACGTTGCCCGGCTTGGCGAAGACGTGCCAGAATGGCACCGAGCCGTCGCCGAAGTCGACCCACAGGGGCTTGGTCGCCGGAAGTCCGCACTGGCCGCCGAGACCGGCCCGTGCGTGAGCCGGCAGCGCGAGCGCGGCCACGAGGGCGAGGGTAACGAGGAGGAGGCGCTTCA